>Ga0157378_10006148_pt1 | contig 10518 bp, 10 predicted proteins | sample M65metaG_FD_115309 | JGI IMG/M metagenome (GOLD analysis project Ga0157378, IMG submission 115309) | Miscanthus rhizosphere microbial communities from Kellogg Biological Station, Michigan, USA - M6-5 metaG | ecosystem: Host-associated > Plants > Roots > Rhizosphere > Soil | place: USA: Michigan...
AAAAAATATCATGGCGATACGGTACAGATAAAGCAGTATTTTGAGAAGAAAAAGAAAATGAAGGTATTCTCGTGGAGCGGAGACAGGGACACGCTGTTCTCGACCGTTGATTCCATAAAATATTATGCAAAGATCCTTAATACAGGCATGATGACTATCGAGCCATCCTCAGGGAAGATAAAAGTTTGGGTTGGCGGCATCGATCATCGTTTTTTCAATTACGACCATGTAAACCAGTCCAAACGCCAGGCAGGCTCCACATTCAAACCGTTTGCCTACGTAACTGCACTTGATAACGGCTTTACGCCATGCGATAAGTTTACGGATCATCCTGTATCCATCAAATTTGTGGATAATGGTAAACCCGATGTATGGGAACCTCAAAATGCCGATTTCCACTTCTCTTATATGGATATGTCACTGCGCTGGGCGATGGGTAAATCGGTCAACTCGATAACAGCACAGGTGACCGAAAAAGTGGGCTGGGACAAGATCGTTACTTACGCGCACAAATGCGGAATAGAAAGCCCGTTGAAATCTGTGCCCTCAGTTTCACTCGGCACAAATGATGTTTCCGTATATGAAATGGTACGGGCTTACAGTACCTTCCTAAATAAAGGCGAACGCATCGACCCGATACTGGTAAGCAAAGTAGTTGACCAGGACGGCGAAGTTGTGGCCGAGTTCAAACCTAAAACTGAAAGGGTTTTGAGCGAAGAAACCGCCTGGTTGATGCTTTATATGTTTAGGGGTGGCATGGATGAACCCGGGGGCACATCCCAGGCTTTATGGGAGTACCAGGGCTTGTGGAAAAAGAGCAATAACCAGATTGGTGGCAAAACCGGCACCTCATCCAAATATGTGGATGGCTGGTATATGGGGATCACTAAAGACCTGGTGACAGGCGTATGGGTAGGTTGCGACGACCGCAGCGTACATTTCACCAGCTCGGAGACTGGCGAAGGCTCACATACCGCTCTGCCTATCTTCGGCAGGTTTATGGAGAAGGTTTACGCCGACCCTCAATCTGGTTATACGCCTGGTCCGTTTCCAAAACCATGGGTGAAGATAACCAAAGAGTACGATTGTCCGTCGCCCCATATCGAGACAGATACAACCGCTACCGATAGCCTGAATATGCCATTGGATACGTCGGCGGTAAAGCCGCCTGATGAGGAAAACCCTGAACAAAAGCCGTCCGATCCACCAAAACAGGAATAAAGCCGTCTTTTAAATGTTAAATTTGGGATACAAATAATAATCTTTGTATTTGAACTGTTATATTACGACAGTAAAATTTGAAATTCACAGTTTAGCCTGTATCTCCTGTTGACTGATTATGAATAAACTTTACTCAAATCTCACCTTGAACAAACGATATTTTATCATCCTGCTTTGCCTCACCGGCTCGTTATTTTTTAGCTTTAATGCCAGCGCACAATACTTTGGGCAGAATAAAGTCCGCTACAAGAACCTGAAATTTAAGGTTTACCGCACCCCCCATTTCGAGATTTATTATTATATCAAAAATGATAGTATTATCAAGCGCTTTGCGCAGGAAAGCGAGCTTTGGTATACCATCCATCAGCAGGTTTTCAGGGACACCTTCCGCAAGGCAAACCCTATCATTTTATATGCAGATCATCCCGACTTTCAGCAGACAACAGCTATCGATGGCGATATAGGCGTAGGTACCGGTGGTGTTACCGAAGGACTAAAAAACCGGGTAGTGATGCCTATTATGGAAACCAACCAAACCACCCGGCATGTTATCGGTCACGAGTTGGTGCACGCCTTTCAATACCACGCCTTACTTGGCCATGATTCGTCCAGTTATGAAAACCTGGCCAATTTGCCTTTGTGGATGATAGAGGGTATGGCCGAATACCTTTCCCTTGGAAAGAAAGACGCCTTTACTGCAATGTGGATGCGGGACGCTTACCTCAATAAAAACATTCCCACCATCCGCGACCTGACGGAAACCAACAAATATTTCCCATATCGTTACGGTGAAGCATTTTGGTCGTTTATAGGATCTACTTATGGGGACACCGTCATCGTTCCGTTCTTCAAAAACACAGCCCGGTTTGGCCTGCAATACGGCATCAGGCGAACATTTGGGTACGACGACAAGACACTTTCAAATCTTTGGAAGAATTCCATTGAGACAATGTATAAACCGATGCTGAAAGATACAGCCCAAAAGCCTATCGGCAAACGGATAATAGACAACAAAAATTCGGGCGAAATGAACGTGGCTCCTGCCATCAGCCCGGATGGAAAATACCTGGCTTACCTATCTGAAAAAGATCTGTTCACAGTCGACCTTTACTTGGCGGATGCACAATCCGGCAGGGTGCTGCGGAAACTGACAAGCAAAATATCGACTACAAGGATAGACGAATTCAACTTTATTGAATCAGCCGGGGCATGGTCGCCGGACAGCAAAAGGTTTGCTTTCAGCGTATTCAGCCGCGGCCGCAACCGCATGCTGATAGTTAGCGTTCCCGACGGAAGGGTACTACAGGATATTGCTATGGGCAAAGCCGAACAATTCAGCAACCTTAGCTGGTCGCCCGATGGCAACAATGTCGTGTTCCAGGCATTAGCCGACGGGCAGGGCGACCTGTACATGTACAGCTTTGACAGCAAAAAGGTAACACAGCTGACAAACGATAAGTACTCCGACTATCAGCCCAACTTTTCCCGCGACGGTAAGAAAGTAATATTTACGAGTGATCGTACCACCTACGATAAATCCACATCGCAAACCATCACTTTCAATTTAGCCGAGCTTGATATTGCCACAGGAAAAGTTACCGATATAAAAGTATTTGACGGAGCCAATAACCTCAACCCGCAATATTCGGCAGATGGCAAGCAGATTTATTTCCTTTCAAACCACGACGGCTTCCGTAACATGTATCGTTATACGTTGAACGATGGTAAGACAGAGCAGATGACCGACCTGTTTACAGGTATCTGCGGCATCACGGAATATTCGCCTGCCATCAGTGTTTCAACCCATGATGACATCGTTTATTCCTATTACAACGCGCAGAAATATTTTCTTTACAATGCTAAGGCATCTGATTTCACACCAAAAGCTGTTGACGGGCAGTCGCTCAATTTCGATGCGGCTATGCTTCCTCCGTTGCGTTCAGTTGGTGTCGATCTGATCAATTCAAACCTGAATAATTTCCTGGCTTACCGCAAACTGCCAACCGACTCGATCAAAGCAACTCCATACAAACCGCAATTTAAGCTGGACTACCTGGCAAGCAGCGGCGTGGGTGCTTCTATCAGTCAATTCGGCGCGGGAATCTCCAGCGGCGTTCAGGGTGTGTTCAGCGATATTTTAGGTCGCAACCTCATCTATGCAGGCCTTGATGTTAACGGGCAGGTCTATGATTTTGGCGGACAGTTTATCTATATCAACCAGCAGGGCCGGTGGAACTGGGGTGGCGGTATATCGCATATACCCTTCCAGTTTGCCAATTACAGTATTGTCTCAACCACTTACAATTCACAAAACGCCGCCCAGGAGCGGTACGACATTATTCGGATATTCGAGGATCAGGCGAACATATTCACATCATATCCTTTTTCGAAATTGGCACGGATCGAATTCGGCACGGGTCTATCGCACTATTATTATAGGGTGGACAGGTATAACAGCTTTTACCAGGTAGACAACAATGGCAACATTACCGGATTCCTTGGCAGCAACCATCAGCATATACCAAATGCCGATTATAATGCCGATCCTACAAACGGGGGGGCACAATTGATCCCATTTACAATATATAACGTGAGCACATCGCTGGTTGGTGATAATTCTTACTTTGGCGTCGCCTCACCTCTGAATGGTTTCCGTTATCGTTTGCAGGCCGAGTATGACTTCGGCACATATCACTTCTTCGCTCCTACCATCGATGTGCGGAAATATGTTCGGGTAGCGCCGGTTACCTTCGCGGCAAGGCTTCTTGGTTATGGACGTTTTGGCGGCCAGGACGGCCTTTATCCGCTCTACCTCGGCTATCCGTTTTATATTCGCGGCTATGAGGCCCAGACCTTTTACAGTGGAAACAACAAAGCACCGACAAATAATTATACAATCGGCAACCTTTCAGGTGACCGCATAGCAGTTGCCAATTTTGAAGTAAGACTGCCGTTTACAGGTCCCGAAAAACTTTCGGCCATCAAGTCGAAATTTTTCTTTAGCGAGTTGAACTTCTTCGCCGATGCAGGCCTGGCATGGAGCGGTGGCGATAAGATCGAGTTTAAAACAAATCCTACACATCTGCGCGATGTACCGGTATTGGACCGGGACGGCAACCCGGTAATAGGTGCTGACCAGGTTCCCCTGACCAACCCTGTTTATTCAAAGGTGCCATCGTTCAGCATTGGTGTGTCATTACGGGTAAACTTGTTTGGTTATTTTATTTTGGAACCATACCTGGCCTACCCGATCAATCGTACGGATATCAGCAAACCAGTATTTGGCTTAGGGTTTACACCGGGATGGTAATAGTATGAAAAAGATATTATTGATAGCATGTTTCTTTGTTAACGCATCTTTTGTATTTGCACAAAAAGCCGACTCAACCGCAGCTAAATCAGCAAAAACAAGAAACGTTGATGGCACGATCATGTCTTCAGCAAATGATATCGCCACCAATATTGCACTTTCACCTCAACTGTCTGTATTATCAAATGCCATCAATGTATCGGGACTGGCTGACAATTTAAAGTCAGGCACCATCACTTTTTTTGCCCCTGCTAACAAAGCTTTTGAAAAACTTGCGCCGGGTGTATTAGATACCCTGCTCCTGCCTGTTCATAAAACCGAACTGGTCAATTTGATCAACAATCATATGATTACCGGCAAGTTCACTTCAAAAGATATACTGAAACTAATTAAGGCAGGAAACGGCCAGGCGAGTTTAACAACAGTCGCCGGGGGCACTTTAACAGCAAAGTTAAATGAGAACCGCAATATCGTTTTAACGGACGAAACCGGCGGTCAAAGTACTATAACCCGGCTTGACATAGAACAACGTAACGGGGTTCTGTTCATCGTAGACGGGGTATTGCTTCCCAAAGCAAAATAAAATAAGACAAAGCGATGGCAAACCATCGCCAAATTTGCTGCGTAAATTGGGGTATGAAAAAGACAGCATTATTTATAACAGCAATTTGCACCGTCATGATTTTTGGTGCACAAAACGGCAACGCGCAATCAAAGAAAAAACCGGCTGCTGAATGGAAGAAAACCCTCACAGCCGACCAGTATGAGATAATGGTGGAGAAGGGCACAGAACCCGCCTATCACAATGCCTACTGGAACAACCACGAAAAAGGTGTGTATGTGAGCGCAGCGACAGGCGATGTTTTATTTACATCGGACGATAAGTATGACAGCCATACCGGCTGGCCAAGTTTTGTAAAACCTGTCGAACCCTCAAAAATAGAGATCATCCAGGATACAAGCTATGGCATGGTTCGCGACGAAGTTGTTGAACGCAGCACGGGCCTGCACCTGGGTCATGTTTTTGACGACGGCCCGGCCAATCGCGGCGGCAAACGTTATTGCATGAATTCGGGCGCACTCAAATTTATTAAAAAGTAACCATCTTACGGGCAGCGCCGATGGATGGTCTCAAAACCGGTCTTGTCCTGGCGCTGTTTTCAAAGTTCAGTCCAATGGTCAGGTCTACCCAGTCCGGGTTAACAGATCTGATCATTTTTTCTTTCTGCGGGCGGGTGAAGGTGCTTACAAACTTAAAGCGTTCCATGGCCTGATCCTCGTTATTGATCTCTTCAAAATATACTAAACGGTTCAGCTGCTGTGCGCTGTCAAAAAACAAAGTAGGCATCTGGCGGTAGAATTGCAGGGTCTTCAACAGGTCTGAGCACAATCCAACGTGCAAATTATTCCTGTTTCTGTCAGTTATGATATAGATAAAACGCTTCATTTTGAATAAAAAATTTGCTGGTTAAAAAACATTTACTAACTTTATGAGCATAAAATTACTAATAATTTTAGCAATTCCAAATTTTATGTCAATTATTTCGTCAAATATTAAATTCCTGAGGAAAAAGAAAGGTCTTACCCAGCAGCAGTTTGCAGATCAGATCGGTATTAAAAGATCATTGGTTGGCGCTTATGAAGAAGAGCGCGCTGAGCCTAAATATGAACTTTTAAAACATATCGCTTCGTTTTTTGAGATCACTGTCGATGATTTTATCAATGACACCATCAACGAAAAATGGGCGCCGAAACCCAAAGGCGATCCAGCTAACCTGCGCATATTGAGTATCTCTGTAGACAGGGAAGATAACGAGAACATCGAAATGGTTCCGCTAAAAGCCAGCGCCGGTTATTTGAATGGTTATGCCGACCCTGAATACGTGGCACAGCTGCCCAAGTTTTATTTACCTATGTTTAAGAATGGCACGTTCCGCGCTTTCGAAATAAAAGGCGATTCCATGCTCCCGTTACCTTCCGGCTCTATTATTATAGGTGAGTACCTGGAGAACTGGGGCGACCTGAAATCAGGAGATACTTACGTAGTGGTATCCAAAAGCGACGGCGTAGTATATAAGCGTGTAACCGGTAAATTTAAGGAACAGAAGAAATTGAAATTAGTATCGGATAACCCGGTTTACGAACCCTACGAGATCAGTGGTGAAGATATCCTTGAACTATGGAAAGCAAAGGCCTATATATCAACGCAACTGCCCACACCGGCTCCCGAACCTACAATGGAAAGCCTGACCGCCATGATGGCGCAAATGCAGCGTTCCATCTCTAAACTGGAGCAAGGCAACAATTAAGTTACATGGATGCGATTAAACTTATTGGTCTTAACTTTATCAAAAGATCAAAATAACATCTAAAAAACTTAATGATGAAGAAATTATTGTTGATGTGCTGTTTCCTTATTGGGATAACAGCAGTGAGCCGCGCACAAGGTGGTGGCGGTATGAGAATGAGCCCGGAAGACAGGGCAAAAAATCTGCAAACTCAGTTAAAACTAACAGATGATCAGACAGCTAAAATTCTGGCTATTTATAAAACACAGGCAACTAAAAGAGACAGTATCAGAACAGCGGCCAATGGCGACAGGGATGCAATGAGATCGGCGATGATGCCGTTGATGAAGGATACCAATGACAAGATCATGGCTCTTTTGACTCCTGAGCAGCAAACTGCCTACAAAAAAATACAGGACGAAATGCGCGCCCGCATGCAGGGCAGCGGTGGTGGCGGTAACTAAGTCACAAAATAAAACATGTAATAAAAAAGCGGCTCTGCGCCGCTTTTTCTATTTTAGCAGAAATTTCACCCCGTGAAGCCTGCTGAAAATTTCATTAAAGACAAACTTAACCAGAGACTATCGGATGGCTCATACCGCAGTCTTAAGCCCGAAAACAACCTGGTTGATTTTTGTTCGAATGATTATCTCGGGTTCGCTCGCTCTGCCACATTAAAAAAATTGATTTCTAATGAATTGCAAGCGAATAATGATCGATTGATCGGTTCAACAGGTTCACGGCTCTTATCGGGAAACTCCTCTTATATCGAAGACCTGGAACAGGAAATTGCGCGGTTTCACAACAGTGAATCAGGATTGATCTGTAACTCCGGCTATGATGCCAATGTTGGTCTCTTTTCATCTCTCCCCCAAAAAGCCGATACCATCATTATGGATGAACTGGCTCATGCGTCTATCATTGACGGTGCACGATTAAGTTTTGCCAACCGTTACAGCTTCCGTCATAACGACCTGGTGAGCCTGGAGGAAAAGCTAAAACACGCCAAAGGCAACTGCTATGTGGTGATTGAAAGTGTGTACTCCATGGACGGCGATACTCCGGATATAAAGGGAATAGCTGACCTGGCCGAGAAATACAACGCGCACCTGGTGGTTGATGAGGCCCATGCAGTCGGTTTGTACAAAAGGGGGCTGGTTTGTGAGCTTGGTCTTGAGGATAGAGTGTTTGCCCGGATAGTCACTTTCGGGAAAGCATTGGGATGTCATGGAGCAATTATTTTAGGAAGCGGTTTGCTGCGCGAATATCTGATCAACTTTTCGCGGTCTTTTATCTATACTACAGCAGCGTCTTTTCACCAATTTGCGGCTATAAAAATGGCTTACAGGCAATTGATTACGGCCGATCGCGAAGTCGAAAAACTCAAAAGCAATATCGCACTCTTAAAAAAATTGGTGCCGGATAAACTGATTGCCAGCGACAGTGCTATACAATGCCTGGTAACTGGCAGTAATGAAGCAGCCCGGGCAATAGCCGGGCAGTTGCAAGACGCGGGCATTGATGTCCGGCCGATATTGAGTCCAACAGTACCCAAAGGCTCAGAAAGGCTGAGGATATGCCTGCATTCATTTAATACGCCTGATCAGATAACTTTATTAGCCGATACGCTAAATAACTATACTTATGCCGGATAAAAACCGCCTGTTTGTAACAGGCATCGGAACAGAAATCGGGAAAACGTTTGTAGCTGCAGCCCTGGTCGAAAAGCTGCAGGCGGATTACTGGAAACCCGTACAATCCGGTGACCTGGATAACAGCGACTCGCTCAAAATAAAGAACCTAATATCCAATACGCACTCTTTTATCTTCCCCGAGGCTTATAAACTAACTCAGCCTTTTTCACCGCATAAATCGGCTGCGATTGATGGTATCACGATCAGGCCGGAAAAATTCATTCCGCCGGTAACACATAATACCTTAATTATTGAAGGGGCAGGCGGACTGATGGTACCCCTTAATGATAACTTCCTGATCATCGACCTGATCAAACAACTGGATGCCAAAGTGATACTGGTTTCAAAAAACTATCTCGGCAGCATCAACCATACCCTGTTATCTATCAATGTATTAAAGCAATACGGTATCCCCGTAAAAGGAATTATTTTCAATGGTCAGAAGGATATTTATTCGAAAGATTATATCCTGCAATACACCGGCATTGCACTTTTGGGCCACGTTCCGGAATATAACGTGATAGATAAAAAAGCTGTGATAGATGCCGGTACTTATATCAGCTTCTAAATATTTTGCCAAATAAAGAATTTGCCCCACCTTCGTATATTCGATTATTTAAACCACTTCATGAAACCATCAGGAGCTACACAAAAAACTCAAAACAGCTCCTGATAGCTTCATCACCATTGAAAAATAATTTATACGATGAAACATATAACAGTAATTGGCTCTGGCACAATGGGAAATGGGATAGCGCATACTTTCGCCCAAAATGGCTTCAAAGTGTCGCTGGTCGATATCCATGAGGAAGCGCTGAAAAAAGCTGTGCAAACCATCAGCAATAACCTCGACCGCCAGGTAAAAAAAGGAGCGATTGATGAGACTGTCAAATCAGCTACCCTTGCCAATATTACTACTTATACCGATTTACAAGGCGGCGCCTCCAACGCGGACCTGGTGGTAGAAGCGGCTACCGAGAACCGCGAGATCAAGCTGAGCCTGTTCCGGCAGTTAAGCGAAATATGCAAAGCCGACACCATACTGGCATCCAATACCTCATCAATATCCATCACACAAATTGCAGCAGTCACCAAAGATCCGTCCAAACTGATCGGCATGCATTTTATGAACCCGGTGCCAATAATGAAGCTGGTGGAAGTGATCCGGGGTTATGCCACAAGTGATGAAGTTACGGGTTCGATTATGGAACTGTCCCGTCAGTTAGGCAAAGACCCGGTTGAGGTGAATGATTACCCTGGCTTTGTTGCCAACCGTATACTGATGCCGATGATCAACGAGGCCGTTTATACGCTGTTCGAAGGCGTTGCCGGCGTGCAGGAAATTGATACAGTAATGAAATTAGGCATGGCCCATCCCATGGGTCCGCTGCAATTGGCCGACTTTATCGGTCTTGATGTTTGCCTGGCCATATTAAAGGTTTTGTATGACGGGTTTGGAAACCAAAAATATGCTCCCTGCCCTTTGCTGGTGAATATGGTAGCAGCCGGGCATTTGGGCGTAAAATCAGGTAATGGCTTCTATAAATATACTCCAGGAAGCAAGGACCTGGTGGTAGCCGGTAAGTTCGGCCGCTAAGAAGGATTAAACTTTTCGCATACTCATCTGTCAAAGTTTTAATACTTATAAAACATATACAGATGAAAACACTATCAAAATTAGGGATGCTTGCAGCTTTGGGCGGCACCCTGGTCCTGTCGTCTTGTGCAGGTGAATATTATGTAGCCGATCAACCGGCTGAAGTTGTTTATGAAAGACCAGCACCTCCTTATGAGGGCGCTATATGGATAGAAGGCGATTGGGTTTGGACCGGCGGAAGATACGTGCGTTCGCACGGATACTGGGCAAGACCAAGGGGCGGCCGTACATGGGTTGCCGGAGGCTGGCATCATGGCCCGCGCGGTTATGCATGGCACCGCGGACATTGGCGGAGATAATTCTTAAATGTGCAAATATGCGAATGTGCAGATTAGCTTAATTTGAAAA
>Ga0157378_10006149_pt1 | contig 10515 bp, 10 predicted proteins | sample M65metaG_FD_115309 | JGI IMG/M metagenome (GOLD analysis project Ga0157378, IMG submission 115309) | Miscanthus rhizosphere microbial communities from Kellogg Biological Station, Michigan, USA - M6-5 metaG | ecosystem: Host-associated > Plants > Roots > Rhizosphere > Soil | place: USA: Michigan...
AACGCGCTGCGCGCGAGCCCTTATGTGGCGGAAGCCGTGGTGTTCGGGCACGGCCGCAAATATCTGACGGCGGTCATCGAGATCGATTTCGACACCGTCGCCGACTGGGCGCGCGCCAACAATGTCGGCTACACCGGCTTCACCAGCCTCACCACCCATCCGCAGATCGAAAGGCTGCTGCGTGTCGAGATCGATCGCGTCAACGGCGACCTGGCGCGCGTGGAACAGATCAAGTCGTTCCGCATCTTGCCGAAGGCGCTCGATCCGGAAGAGGAGGGCGAGCCGGTGACGCCGACGCGCAAGGTGAAACGCAAACTCATGTACGAGCGCTTCCGCGATCTCGTCGATGGAATGTACGATGACAGCGAAGAACGGCTGATCGCAGCCGGAGCGGGCGATGTAAAGTTTTAGAGGACGCAAACAATGACAACGGGAGGGACCACCATGTTCAAGAAGGCTTTGCTCGGCGCCTTAACGGCGACCGCTTTTGCGCTGCCCGCGGCCGCGCAGGATTACGTCGTCGGCGTCACGGCCGCGCTCACTGGCCCGCCGTCGAGCACTTATGCGCCGGCGGTCGACGCGATGCGTCTCTATATCGATCGCGTCAATGCCGCCGGCGGCGTCAACGGCCGCAAGATCAAACTCGTGATCGAGGACGACGGCGCGCAGCCCTCGAAGGCCGCGGCCAACACGAAAAAGCTGATCACGCAGGACAACGTCGTCCTGATGGTGAATGCCAGCCTGTCCTCGACCTATGCGCCGGTGATCGCCGAAACCAAGAGCGAGAACGTTCCGCTCTTGTTTGCCAGCGGTGTCTGCCCGCAAAGCGTCTATCCGCCGGCCGATCCGCTGCAGTTCTGCACCACCGGCTATGCCTCGCATTTCGACAGCCAGGCGACGCTCGACTTCATCAAGGCGACGGCGAAAGGCCCGGTGAAGATCGGCTTCTCGGCAATGGCGATCCCGCTCTCGCGCGGCGAGATGGACTACGCCATGGAGCTCTCGAAGAAGGTCGGCATGGAGCCGGTGGACCAGGAGGTGATCCCGCCGCCAACCGCCGACTACACGCCCTTCGCCACCAAGCTCAAGGATGCCGGGCCGAACTGGGTCTATTCCTGGGCGCCGTGGGTCACGCAGGTGCGCACGCTGGAAGCGCTGCGCAAGCTCGGCTGGAACGACGACTACATCGCCTGGGGCCATCTCGAGGCCGAAGCCGAGCTGGTGCGGCTGAAGGATGGCAAGTTCTATGTCGTCAATTCAAACGCCTTGTTCGAGGATGGCTTGCCGATCCAAAAGGAGATCGATGCCGCCGCCAAGCAGGCTGGTTCGAAATATCCGGGGCAGACCATGACCGAAGGCTGGATCGGCGGCATGGCAATCGAGGCGGCGCTGAAGGCGGCCGGCGCGGGGGCTGACCGCGCCAAGCTGCGCAGCGCGATGGAGAACCTCACGATCGACACCAAAGGCCTGCGCGGCGGGCCGATCGTGTGGACCAAGGACAACCACTTCCGCACGCAGCTCTACTACCGCGTCTATAAGTGGGACGGCAGCAAGATCGCGCGCGTGCAGGACTGGAAGAACTACGCGGTGAAGTGATCCGCGTAGAGTAGTCATACGGCGGTGCGGGCCGGCGTGCCCGTGCCGCCGATATCAGTCTGTCCGGACACTTCTCGTGCAGCTTGCCGTCAACATCGTCGTCCTCGCGTCGATCTACGCGCTGATCGCGTGCGGCTATGTGCTGATCTACCGCGTCAGCCGCGTGCTCAATCTCGCGCACGGCGAGCTGATGATGCTCGGCGCCTATATGGTGCTGGCGACTGCATCTCTCTTCAACGGGCATCCCGTCATCGCGCTGGCAGCGGCGATCCTCCTGAGCCTGCTGGTCGGCGTGCTGGTCTACGTCTTTCTCATGCGCAAGATGACCGGCGAGATGGTTCTCGCCGCGATCCTCACGACGGTGGCGCTCGGCATCCTCATCCGCGGCCTGGTGGTGCTGATCTGGTCGGCGCAGCAGCAATATCCGGCGCAGGCGCTCGGCGTGCCGAATCCGTCGCTGGTGTTGTTCGGTGGCGCGCGCGTCTCGATGTGGTCCGCCGTGCTGGTCGGCACGACCGTCATTGTCTATGCGGCGCTGTTTGCGTTCCTGCGCTTCGGCCGCTGGGGCATGCGCATGCGCGCGGCCGGGCAGAACCCGCTGCTTGCGGCGCAACGCGGCATCAACCTGCACGGCGTCTATGCGCTGGCCTGGAGCCTGTCGACGCTCACCGGCGCGCTCGCCGGTATATTGATGGCGCTCGATTCCGGCGTGACCGGCGGCATGCCGGTGATCGGGCTCAAGGCCTTTCCTGCGGCGCTGGTCGGCGGCCTCGACAGTCTCGTAGGTGCGCTGGCCGGCAGCCTGATCATCGCCGCAGCCGAGGTGCTGCTCATTTATTATGTCGACCCGCTGCTGTCCGACGTCGTGCCGTTTCTTGTGCTGATTGCGATGCTGATCGTGCGCCCCTGGGGCCTGTTCGGCACGCGCGAGGAGCTCGACCGTGTTTAGGCCGGTGCCGCGCGCCAGCGGTTATTTTCGCACCGGCTACGGGCAGGACCTGGCGCTGGTGCAGACGCGCGCCGAGCGCATCGGCCTCGCCATATTTGTGGTGATCCTCGCGGGATTTCCGTTCGTAGCATCGCCCTTCGCCCTCGATCTCGCCTGCCAGGTCTTCCTTGCTTCGGTCGGCGCGCTCTCGCTGATGCTGCTCACCGGCTATGCCGGGCAGATCTCGCTCGGCCATGCGGGCCTGATCGCCGCGGGCGCCTTCACCACCGGAATTCTCGCGCGCGAAATTCACGCGCCGTTCTGGATCACGTTGCCGGCGTCGGCCGTCACCGGAATCGTGCTCGGTTTCGTGTTCGGCCTGCCGTCGCTACGGCTGCGCGGGCTCTATCTCGCGGTGAGCACGCTGGCGCTGCATTTCGTCGTCATCTATCTCGGTGGCGAATACGAGACCAAGCGCGGCTTCTCGACCGGCATCCTTGTCGAGCCGCCGAGCCTTGCCGGATTCAAGCTGAGCGGTGGCCGGTTCTGGTATTTCGTGCTGTTGGCGGCCGCGGCGCTCAGCCTGCTCATCTGCATCAATCTGCTGCGCAGCCGGTCCGGACGCGCCTTCCGCGCCGTGCATGCGCGCGAGACGGTCGCGGAGGCGCTCGGCATCAGCATCGCCAGCACCAAGCTGCTCGCCTTCGTGATCTCGTCGGCTATGACGTCGGTCGCCGGCTGCCTGTTCGCCTATTACCGCGGCTTCGTATCGGTCGAGGCCTTCGACCTGTTCCTGTCGATCCAGTACGTGGCGATGATCATCATCGGCGGCATGGGCTCGCTGCTCGGCGCGCTGCTGGGTGCCGCGTTCGTGACACTATTTCCTTATGCGATCGAGGCGCTGCTGCATCTTCTGCCGAATGCCGACAAGCTCGCCGGCGATATCTTCGCGGTGAACTACGCCTCCTTCGGCGTGGTGATGATCCTGTTTCTGGTGTTCGAGCCGCTCGGGCTCGTCGGCATCTGGCACCGGCTGCAGAACTATTTTCTGCTCTGGCCCTTCAAATACCGGCCGCTGGCGGGAGCGCGCAAATGAGCCTGCTGCAGGTCGAGAAGATCGAGGTCGTCTACAAGCGCGTGATTACCGCCGTGCAGGGCGTCACTTTGTCGGTCGGCGCGAAGCAGATCGTGGCCATCCTCGGCACCAACGGCGCCGGCAAGACCACGACGTTGCGCGCGATCTCCGGATTTCTCGGGCTCGACGACGCCCGCATCACCGAGGGCGCGATTTCGTTCGCGGGGAGGCGGATCGACAATGCGCCGCCGCACGACATCACCGCGCGCGGCGTCGTGCTGGTGCCCGAGCGCGACAAGGTCTTTCCCAACCTGACGGTTGCCGAAAACCTGGCGGTGCCGGTCTCGCGCGCGGGCGCGGCCGAGCGCCGCCGCCAGGATGAGCAGATTTACCAGCTGTTTCCGCGCCTTGCCGAGCTACGCCAGCGGGTCGGTGGGCTGTTGTCGGGCGGCGAGCGGCAGATGCTGGCAATCGCCGGTGCGCTGATGTGCCGGCCGCGCCTTCTTCTCGTTGACGAGCTCTCGCTCGGGCTCGCGCCCGTCGTCGTGCAGGATCTCACGCGACGCCTGCTCGCGGTCCGCGACGAGCTCGGCATTGCGATCCTGCTCGTCGAGCAGAGCGCCGCGGCGGCGCTGACCATCGCCGACCATGCCTATGTGATGGAGAACGGCCGCATCGTGCTCGACGGCGACCGCGAGCGGCTCAAGAGCCATCAAGACGTGCAGGAATTCTACCTCGGCCAGGCCAGCGGCGAGCGCCGCTCGTACCGGGCCGTCAAGCAATATCGCCGGTCGCGGAGGTGGTATGGCTGAGCTCGACGTCGCGCATTTATGTCTGCGTTTCGGCGGTCTGACCGTGCTCGACGACGTGTCATTTTCGGTTGCCGCGGGCGAGCTGTTCGCGCTCATCGGGCCCAACGGCGCCGGCAAGACCAGCGCGCTCAACTGCATCAGCGGCATCTATCGCGGCAGCGGCGCCATCCGTTTCCGCGGCGAGGACATTGCCGGACGCGCGCCGCACGAAATCGCGCGGCTCGGTCTCGCCCGCACGTTCCAGCACGGCGAGCTGTTTCCGCAGATGAGCGTCCTGGACAATTTGCTGACCGGCCGTCACGCGCGTATCCGCACAAACCCGGTGGCCGAAATGCTGTTCCTGCCCGGCGTGCGACGTGCCGAAATCGCGCATCGCGAGGCGGTCGAGCGCATTGTCGATCTGGTGGAGCTTGAACGCTACCGGCATGCCGCCGTCGGCAGCCTGCCGTTCGGGGTGCAGAAGATTGTCGGCTTTGCGCGCGCGCTTGCGCTCGAGCCTACCATCATGCTGCTCGATGAGCCGTCGGCGGGCCTCAACCGGGAGGAGCGGGAAGATCTCGCGCGCTTCATCCTGCGCATCAAGCACGAACTAAACATGACGATGATCTGGATCGAGCACGACATGCAGATGATCGCCGATCTTGCCGACCGCATCCACGTGCTCGATTACGGCCGCACGATTGCTGAAGGCATGCCCGAGCGCGTCCTTAACGATCCGAACGTGCTGGCAGCCTATCTCGGGGTCGAGGCGTAGCTTTGAATCAAGTGCTCTTGGCCTTCTTTCGAGAGCGCACCGACGTGTTCAGCGCGATCGCGGCGCGAACGAGTGCTTTCAACGCCTTTTCATTGACCTTGTCGCCTTCACCGATGTCGATAGCGCGGCGGGTGCTGCCTTCGAGGCTCGCGTTGAAAAGGCCTGAAGGATCCTTCAGCGCGGCGCCCCTGGCGAAGGTCATCTTCACGACCTCTTTGTACGTCTCCCCGGTGCAGATGATGCCATCGTGCTCCCACACCGGAACCCCCAGCATCGCGTTCGACGGTTTTCTCCATTTCACTTCCTCGACCACGTCCGGGTCGGCCTCCTTGATGAGGCTTCGGACGCGGGCGAGCACCTTGCCCCGCCAGTCACCCAGCTTCTTGATTCTAGCGTCGATCAGTCGAGAGGGACAGTCTGCGCCTTTTGTTTCTTTCGCGCCGCTCTTCGTTTTCTTCATGGTCGCCGCGCCCGATATCCTGGCGCTTGGTACCATCCCGTCTCGTTTCCCCCAAGATGCTTGATGGGCTAAGCCTGGATTACCAGAGCCCGTCGGCGCGATCGAAGCCGCGAGACGAAGAGCGGGAGCGATACGGGGAGGATGCATACGAGCGCTCGGCAGTGCCAAAAGCAAACCACCCACCGCTCTGCACCTGTCCCTGCGATTCGCGATCCTCGCGATACTGTCCCTGCAACTCACGATCCTCGCGCGCCGGCGCGCGGGCCATCACCGGCTTGCTGCTGGCATTCTGAGGACGCGCGATGGGTGTATCCGCAATCATGCGCTCGTCGTTGCGCATAAGCTTCAGCGTCGCGGTGTCGAGGCCGTAGACGTCGTGCCGGAAATTCAGTTGCCCTTGCTTGTCGACGAAGGCGGTCTGATAGGTGACGTGGACTGGAATGGGCTGCTTCAGGTTGATGGTCCGCTCTTGGTCACCATAAAGGCTGCGGATGCGGGCGATGCTGTACCCCTCCGCCGGTTGCGAGAGCGACAGCAGCACCTCGGCATACTTCTCGGGATTCTCAACACGCATGCAGCCGTGACTGAAGGCGCGGCTGTCGCGCGCGAACAAATTCTTGTTCGGCGTATCATGCTGATAGACGAGGAACTGGTTCGGGAAGTTGAACCGGATTCGTCCGAGCGCATTGCGCTCGCCCGGCGGCTGGTAGACGCGGAGCGAGCCGTCGGGGTTATTGCTGACCCTCAACCCGATTCGCTCGAGGGCGCCCGGATCGCGTGCGAGCGCAGGCAGGTATTCGTTCCGAATGATCGAGGGCGGCACGTTCCAGGTCGGATTGACCGTGAGAAATTTCATCGTCTCGCTGAGCAGTGGGGTCGCCAGGTTGCCTGGTTTTCCGACCACGATTTTGGTGTGCCAGACGAGCGCATCGTCTTTGTAGACGCCGAGCGTGTAGTCGGGAATGTTCACGACCACATGAGTTTCGCCGAGGTCGCGTGGCAGCCACCGCCAGCGCTCCATGTTGGCGACGATCGAATCGACGCCATTCTTTTTCTGGCTTCGTTCATCCGCATCCTTGCCGCGATGCTTTTTGGATGCTTCGCGATCCTGAAGCGAGGTGGCTTGCTCGGGGGTGGCAAGTTCTTTCGCGAGCGCGGCTTTGAGGGCCACGAACCCCGGCTGTTGCGGCTCGAAACTCTGCAAGACGACATTCATGTCCGGTGCTGACGCGACCTTATTGAGAACCTCCGCCGGGTCGGCGGCGTGGTCAGGGTAAAGGATCGACGCACTCACGCGCGTGTAGCTCACGCGCCCGGAGCTCGCATGCCTGGCATAGCGCAGGATTGAGCCGGTGAGCTGCAACTCGGCTTTCGCCGCCTGCTCTTCGCTCAGATTTCCGGAGAGGTCGGGCGTCGGATAATCGCGCGGTTCGAGTCCCTCGCTCTTGATGTTGCGAAGAAAAGCGATGGCGCCTTCGGCGCGCTTCAACGCCTCGGGGCTGCCGGTCCAGATCGGTTGGTAATTCCGCGTCTGATAGAAGGCCCCGGCCGCCGTTTGCTCCGGCTTGCGATCGATGAAGCTGGAAAGGCTGCCGCTAACCAGCTCCTGAAGCTTGGACGGAGGCTGCGGCGCCGTCGAAGGTTCCCCCGTTAACGAACCGGGCGACAGCACAGCTGTTCCGGGATCGGACGGCCCGAGCTGCGCTGAAGCGGGCACTGTCATCCCGGCCAGCGCCGCAAAAACGAGGATCGCGGTTTTTTGCATGTTCTTTTCCCAAATGGAGCAAGCTGACAACCGCACGTCGCGCGATTGGTTCAGGCCACCGGTTCCGAATGAATCGCCGAATCGCCGGAACTAATTCCGGTTTCTCGAAATGGCCTCAGTCTCGCCGCGAATAAGCAGGATCGGCTCGTTACGCGCACGGACGGGGGACAATTGGGAGTTTTCTTCATGTCCGTGCGCTTACGCGCCGCTGCCTGCGGCGCTGCAATGATCTGTGGCTGCTCACCCGCAATGGCTCAGTCAGGAATCGCTTCGATCTATGCCTATGCGGGCGAAAAAACCGCCTCCGGCCAAAGAGCCAATCCGGGTGGATTCACCGCAGCACATCGCACGCTGCCGTTCGGAACGAAGGTCACGGTGACCAACAAGCGCAATGGACGCAGCGTGACGGTGCGGATCAACGACCGCGGGCCGTTCGTGCGCGGGCGCATTATCGATCTCACGCCGGCGGCGGCGCGTGCGCTCGGCTTCAACGGTCTGGCGCCGGTAGAGGTCACGAGGGAGTCGGCAGGCTGAGCCAAAAAAAGAGCCCCGCCGAAGCGGGGCTCTCGTTTCGGTTGTTGATTACTGGCTACGCTTTTCGTTTTGCTCGCTCGCGGCCGGGGGCTGCGACGGGCCCGTTTTCTGATCGCTCATTCCAGGCTGCGTGCTCTTCTCGCTGCTGCCCTGACCAGTGGTGGAGCTGCTCGGAGCTGAGCTGCGCTGGTCTTTCGGTGTCGCCGGAGTCGGCTGGGTGTTGCTCGAGCCCTTCTGCTCGGACGGACCCTTTTCCGGTGCCGCGTTTTTCTGCGCCTCCGACGGAGCCGCCTTTTGCGACGAGGATGGCGCCTGGCCAGTCGTGGCCTTCGGATCGGACTTCTGCGCGGCGCCCGAGCTCTGGCCGGTCGTTGACGACGACTGGCTGCTCGACGACGACGGGCTGGACGACGAGCTGCTTTCCGACTTCACCTTGATCTTGCCTTCCAACCCGAGGGCGCTAACGGTGCGCGTGTCGATGCGCCCGTTCGCCTCGAAGCCCCTCTTGCGCTGGAAGCTGGTCACCGCCACGCGAGTTCTCGTGTCGAACACCCCGGTGACGCGTCCGCGCAGGAAGCCTTCGCGGATGAGAACCGTCTGAACCTCGCGGATCTCTGGCTCGCTGAGGTCCACCACGGCCACTGTTGTGCTGGTCGTCGCGCTGCCGACACGCCCACCGCCGCCGAACGAAACGACGTCGACGATCTTGTGGCTGCGGTCCACGAACACGACCTGGTCCTCCACCACGAAGAAGCTGTACTCACGGTAGCGCGGGAAGGCCTCTGTCAGGACCGGGAATGTCGTCACTGACACGATACGGACGTCGCGCGGCACTACCGTGCCGGTATGGATCGAGAAGCTCACGCGATCCACGCGCGGAGCGTTCCGCGCGGACAGAACATCCCGCTGGATCGTCGTGCGCTGCTGGGAGCTGACCTGCACGCCGGCCTGCGACTTGATGCTGGCGCTCGACTCGGTTGAGTTGCTCTGCGTTGCCGAACCGCTCGTCTGGTTCTGCTTGGCGGCATTCGGATCCTGCGACTGCCGGTTCATCGGCTGCGTCTGGGACTTGCTGTCAGACGAGGCCTTGCTGTCGGGCGAGGCTTTGGTGTCGGACGAGGCTTTGGTGTCAGACGAGCCTTGGCCGGTTGTCGACTTTTCGGTCTTGTCCTTTGAAGCCTGACCGGTCGTTGACTTCTCGTCCTTTTTGCTGGCCGCGTTCTTGCCCGTGTCGGCCTTGTCCTTGGCCGACTCCTTGGCCTGGCCTTTGGTCGATTTTTCCGCAGGCTTGGCCGAGCTCTTGCTCTTCAGCTCATCCTTATCGGAAGCGCCTTGCCCGGTGGTCGATCTTTCGCTCTTTTCACTCTTCTGAGCCTTGCCCTGCGATCCGTTCATCTCGCGATGCGAGCCGGACGAGTCTGGGGTCATCTGACTGGATGGGGCACCACGGTCGCCCGCGCTGCCGGGACCGTCGCGCATGCCCTGGGCTGATGCCAGGCCCACACCTGCCATCAGTGCGACTGTCCCCATCAATAACGTTTTCAAGTTGCGTCTCATGGTCGTTCCTCTCTGGTCGTTGTTCCGTGACGGTTCGCCCGCCACTTCCAAGGGCAACAGACGCACACGCGATAACGTTCCCGGATTGCCGCGCTTGATTCATGCGGTTCGAGTTCCGGTCTTCATGAACGATTTTTCAGAATACGATGTGCGTGTCGTTTTGACGTAACGAGCTGCACTGCACAGCGGAACCAATGGAAAATCAGCACGTTGCATTGCGTCGGGGGACAACAGGAGGATACCCCTATGAGGCGACTCACCTTGGCCGTTGCAGCCGGCGCGTTGCTGGTTGCGACCCAGGCAAATGCAGGAAGTTTTCCCGTCAATAAGCTGACCGGCGCGGAAACCGGTCTGATCGATACGGTGGCCGTGCAGGTCTACGTGCACGAAGGTCGCCGTTATTGCTTCTATTTCGAAGGCTGGCAGGGGCCGGGCTGGTATCGCTGCGGCTTCGCATGGCGCCGCGGTCTGGGCTGGGGCGGCGTTTACGGCTGGAACAGCTGGAGTTACGGACCCTATGAGCGCCGGCATCATCACCAGGGCAATTGGCAAGATCACCGCCGTGGCGATCGCGTGGGAGTAGACTCGACGCGCAGCAAGTCCAGCGTTGAGACACGCACGCGCACCCGCACCACGACGGGTGCTCAAAGCAACACCCGCGTGCGGAGCACGACCGGCCAGAGCAACAGCCGCGTACGGAGCACGACCGGTCAGAGTAACAGCGGCGTGCGAAGCACGACCGGCCGCGGCGGAGCCGATGTGCAGTCCGGCGGCGGCGCGAAAATACAGGGCGGCGGAAACGCGACCCCGTCAGGCGGCAGCGGCGGCGCCAGTGTTGGCGGCAGCGCCGGCGGCGAAAAGAAATAGCAGCGCTTGATAACAGGATGAACCGCCGCGCTTCCGCGCGGCGGTTTCTTTTTGGCCAATTCGTTGGCCAAAGCTTGCGGCTTTGTGGCGGAGACGTGACGCAACTCTTGTTTGAATCGCCAGCAGGCATTTACGACGCGCGCGCGACATGCCGCATGATACCGGCG
>Ga0157378_10006152_pt1 | contig 10507 bp, 10 predicted proteins | sample M65metaG_FD_115309 | JGI IMG/M metagenome (GOLD analysis project Ga0157378, IMG submission 115309) | Miscanthus rhizosphere microbial communities from Kellogg Biological Station, Michigan, USA - M6-5 metaG | ecosystem: Host-associated > Plants > Roots > Rhizosphere > Soil | place: USA: Michigan...
TCACCGCTCGTCACCGCCCCTGTCCTGCTGGCCATCTCCGCCGGGCTCGTGACGCAGTTCCTTCCCCATCGGCCCGCGGAACGACTCAAGGTGGCTCTCTCGCGGCTCCGCCCGGTCCCGCTGGGGGTGACCGTCGCGGTCGTACTCTTCCTGATCACGACGCTCGGACCCCGCGGCGTCGCGCCGTTCATCTACTTCCAGTTCTGAGATGACCACCGACACCCAGGAACGCACGACGACGCGTGAGCGGCCCGAGAACCCCGGCGACGGTTTGCCTCCGGGCCGCCGGGGCATGCCCGCCGGGCGGGTCCTCGTGGTGCTCCTCCTCGGGCTCCTCCTGTGGAGCCTGCTGTACGCGCCCGAGCTGAAGCGATCGTCGGAGGCGCAGCCGGACGGTCTCCGGCGGACGGTCTCGCTCGCCGTCTTGGACCCGGTCGTGTGGGTGGAGGACCGCGTCGGCCTCGCGAGGCTGATCGACAACGCCACCCAGGCGCTGGGTCGCCACCCGAACGAGGCGGTCGGGGGCGGCATCGACGTCGACCCGCTGCCGAGCGTTCCCGCCCCGGCACACCCGGTCGGACTTCCGCAACGAGACACGAAGATCCGTGTGCCCACCGTCGCCAAGCCATTGCGCGTGGTCGTCGTCGGGGACTCGCTGGCGCAGGGCATCGGGTCCTTCGCCGAGCGCGTGTTCAAGCCGTCGCTCGTCGACGTCATCAAGCAAGGGCGCATCTCCACCGGGCTCGCTCGCCCCGACTACTTCAACTGGCCGGCACAGATGCGGACCATCGTCGATCGCTCTCGTCCCGACCTGACGATCGTGATGCTCGGCGAGAACGACGCCCAATCCCTCGTGACGCCGGCCGGCCAGGTGGTAGCCCAGATCGGCACCGGGGATTTCCCTCCCGCCTACGAACAGCGCGTCCGTGCATTCGCGAGCCTCGCGACGTCGGAGGGCGGCCACGTGATCTGGGTCGGGCTCCCCAACCCACGCGACTCGCGGCGCTGGGATTTCATCGAGCGACAGAACGGCGCCTTCCAGGCGGTCGCCGACGAGCTCCCGAACGTGTCGTTCTTCGATACGTGGAGCACGTTCGCCGCGCCGGGCGGCGGCTACAACGCGTATTACCATGACGGCAGACACCTCACGCTCGTGCGTGCTGATGACGGTGTGCACTTCAACGCCGACGGATACACGATCTTGATGCGGTTGGTCGCCCAGTTCGCGACGGATCAGTTCCGGTTGGATCCCAAGACCTACGAGGGATGACGGGCGGATCCGTCGGTGAGCTCCTTCACGACGTACGTGCACACGCCTGCTACGGGAAGGGCCATCCCTTCGTCCGTCTCGAGCCGAGCAGCCTGGACGAACGGTCCGTGCGCGAACACGTACCCGAGCCGCCGGTAGAGCGACCGCGCCGGCGCGGAGTCGTCCTCGACCCCAACGCCCAGCCCCAGCCGGGCGAACCCCGCCGAGCGCGTCTCGCGCTCGGCTGCGGCGACGAGCGCCGTCGCGATCCCGCGACGGCGCCGTGCGGCCGCGACCCCGAGGTCCCGGATCTCCGGGCATCCCTCGCGATACGCCGACGGAGACCACTCCGGGTGACCGGGGAACACGACCATCGCCTTGCCCGCAGCCTCCTCTCCCACCCAGGCGACCAGCTGCACGGCGAGGCCGCGCTGCTGGAACGCGAGCCGCTTGGCGTACTCGGTGGTGTTCCAGGCGGGCATGCCGGCCTGGAACGGCGCGAGGTCCGCCGGCGCGAGCCGGCGGACCTCCACCGACGCGGTCACCCGCCGAGCGAGGGTGCGTCTGGGAGGCCTGCCAGCGCGGCATCCTCCGCGGCTGGATCGAACTCGAAGTCCGGCAGCCGGCCGTTGAGGTAGTCGTCGTAGGCCTGCATGTCGAAGTAGCCGTGCCCCGACAGGTTGACCAGGATCACGCGCTCCTCGTCGGCCTCGCGCGCTGCGCCGGCCTCTTCGATCACGGCCTTCAGCCCGTGCGCGGACTCCGGCGCGGGGATGATCCCCTCGGCGTGCGCGAATCGGAACGCGGCGTCGAACACCTCGTTCTGGGTGTACGCGCGCGCCTCCATATGGCCGTGCCGCACCAACAGCGACAGCGACGGCGAGTCGCCGTGATAGCGGAGACCCCCGGCGTGCACGGGCGCCGGAACGAACGTGTGCCCAAGCGTGTACATCGGCAGCAGCGGCGTCATCCCGGCCGCGTCGGCGAGGTCGTACGCGAACACGCCTTTCGTCAAGGTCGGGCATGCCGCCGGCTCGGTCGCGATGAACCTGGTCTGGGTGCGCCCGGCCAACCGATCCGCGATGAACGGGTAGGCGAGCCCGGCGTAGCTGGAGCCGCCGCCCACGCACCCGATCACGACGTGCGGGTCGCTCTCACCGGCGAGCTTCATCTGCTCCTTCGCCTCGAGCCCGATCACCGTCTGGTGCAGCAGGACGTGATTCAACACCGAGCCGAGCGAGTACTTCACCGCGCCGTTCGACGTGGCCGCCACCTCGACCGCCTCGCTGATCGCGATGCCGAGCGACCCCGTCGAGTCGGGATGCGCCTCGAGGATCGCCTTGCCGGCCTGGGTGGTGGGCGACGGGGACGGGATCACCTCGGCGCCGAAGGTCTCCATGAAGATCCGGCGGTACGGCTTCTGCTCGTACGAGGCCTTCACCATGAAGACCTGGCATCCGATCCCGAAGAACGAGCACGCCATCGAGAGGGCAGAGCCCCACTGCCCGGCGCCCGTCTCGGTCGCGATCCGCTTCGTGCCGGCTTCCTTGTTGTAGAACGCCTGCGCGACCGCGGTGTTCGGCTTGTGCGAACCGGCCGGCGAGACCCCCTCGTACTTGTAGTAGATCCGGGCCGGCGTCTGCAGCGCCTGCTCCAGGCGAACGGCGCGATGCAGTGGCGAAGGCCGCCAGAGCCGGTACACGTCGAGGATGCCGCCGGGGATGTCGATCCACTCCTCGGTCGCGACCTCCTGCATGATCAGCGCCTCGGGGAACAGCGGCGCCAGCAGGTCGGGCGTGACGGGTTCCTTCGTTCCGGGGTGCAGCGGCGGCAGCGGTTGGATACCCGCCTGCACGAGCGAAGGCATGATGTTGAACCACGCGGTCGGCATGCGTTCCTGCGACAGGTCGAACCGGGTGGGCTCCATCATGTGGCGACCTCCTGTGGGACGAGCGCCGAGCCTACCGCCCCGCCGGTCGGCGAGGGAAGCCGACCTACCCGACCGGTTCGGCCGAGATCTCGACCCAGCCGTCGACCTCGCGGGCAGTGAACACGGCCAATGGATCGCGCGCCGGCCCCTCGAGCGGCTCGCCGGTCTCGGCGTCGAACACGCTCTCGCACGCCGCGCAGAGGAGCCGATCGGATCGATCGTCGAACGAGCCGTCGGCGAGCGCGCACCCCTGGCCCGTGCAGGTCTCACTGACGGCGAACAGCCGTCGCTCATCGTGCGTCACGACGACGCGGCCCGCCGGGACGTCGTAGGCGCGAAGCTCACCCTCCGGGATCTCCGCGAGCGCGCCGACCCGGACGAACTCCGTCATCAGGCGCCTCGGAGCGCCGAGTACACACGCTGCACGACCGTCACGGTCCCGAGGACGGAAAGGAGCACGAGCACCGGCAGCATCGCGCCGGGGATCACCAACCCGATGATCAGCGCGAGCACGCGCTCGAGCCGCTGGAACAACCCGTCGCTCAAGAGGACCCCGGCCGCCTCCGCCTCGGCGCGGATATGGCTGACCACGAGGCTCACGACGAGCGTGATCAACGCGAGCGCCGCCTCCAGGCTCTTGCCATCGGCCGCTAGACGCCAGAACAAGCAGGAGAACAGGATCATGTCGGAGACGCGGTCGAGCACGGAGTCCATGAACGCACCGGCCCGCTTGGCTTCGCCCCGGTGTCGGGCGACCGACCCGTCGAAGACGTCGGACGCGCCGGCGAGGATGAGGACGCCTCCGGCGGCCAACCACGCACCGGTCACGATCAGCACGCCCGTGACGACGTTCAACGCGAGGGACAGCAGGGTCAGCTGCCACGGGCGGACACCAGTCCAGATGAGGAACGCGAGGATCCCTCGGTACGGCCAGGCGAAGACGCGCTGCATCGCCCCACCGGCCGCGCTCTCGTTCTTCCTCGGTGCGGGCAGGTCGCGCACGCGCGGCGCTTCCCGGACCGGTTGCCCGCGATCTCGCCCGTGGACCGTCATGGCCGGCTCAGCCGGAGATCGGCTCGAACGAGACAACCCGGTAGCGGAAGGTTCCTCCCGGAGCCTCGTAGGAGACCTCGTCTCCTTCGGATGCGCCCATGAGCGCCGAACCGAATGGCGACGAGGTCGTGACGGTCCGTGCTCCGGGCGCTTTCTCCTCGGCGTGTTCCGCCAACAGGTAGGTCTCGTCCTCGTCTTCGAGATCGAGCGGCTTCACGGTGACGATCATGCCGGGACCGACCTCGTCCGCGGAAGCGGGCGCCTCAACGATCTCGGGGTCCCGCAGCATCGCCTGGATGTTGCGGATGCGCGCCTCCATGAGGCCCTGCTCGTTCTTCGCGGCGTCGTACTCGGCGTTCTCGCGGATGTCGCCGTGCTCGCGCGCGGCCTTGATGCGTTCGGCGATCGTGTCACGGCCGGAGATCGTGAGCTCCTCCAGCTCCGAACGGAGCCGGGTGTACGCGTCTATCGTCAGCGTCGCCGTCGGCTCCTGGCCGGCGGGGCGCGGTGGACGATTGCGCAGCTCCTCGGGGAGTTCGGCCATCCGCCAGAGTCTAGCCAGCAGCGTCTAGCCAGGTGCGAAGGGTGCGTTCTGCGGGGCCGGCGCGTCGCCCGAGGGGAGCCAGACCAGGAACGATGCCCCGCCGCCATCCCGCTCCTCGGCCCAGGCCTTGCCCCCGTGCAGCTCCGCGAACCGCGCCACGAGCGTGAGTCCGATCCCGGAGCCGGGAGCATGCGTTGCGGCGTTCACCCCTCGTTCGAAGGCGCCGAAGACACGTTCGCGGTCCTCGGGCAGGAGCCCCGGACCGTCGTCCTCGATCGCCAGGATCGCGCCGCCGTCGCCGGGCTGGACCCGGACCCAGATGTGCGCGTCGGGGGGCGTGTGCCGGGCCGCGTTCACCAGCAGGTTCTCGACGATCCGCTCGACCTTGGGGACATCGATCGCGACCGTTGTCGTGATCGCGTCGACGGTCACCACTCGGTCGGCGACCGCGTCCGATTCGGCGACCACGTTCCGTACCACGTCGGCGAGGTCGACGGTCGCCCGCTGGGGTTCCAAGAGGCCCTGCGACAGTCGGTCGAGGTCCAACAGATCCGTCACGAGTCGCAGCAGCTTGCGCGCGTTGCCGGCGATCCGGCGGACGAGGTCTCGCTGGACCTCCGGGTCGAGCTCGACGTCCTCACGCTCCAGCGTCAGCGCGCTCCCGAGCAAGGTGGTGAGCGGTGTTCGCAGGTCGTGCGAGACGGCCTGCAGGAACGTGTTCTTCAGCTCATCGAGCGAACGGAGGCGGGCGGAGGCCTCGCGCTCGATGTCCAATGCGCGAGCGAGGTCCTCTTCCGCTTGCTTCAAGGTCGTGATGTCGAACATCACGCCCGACCAGAAGCGGGGTTCGCCGTTCTCGTCGCGCACGACCTGGGCTTGGTCGAGTACCCAGACGACCCGGGTGTCGGGGCGGTACATCCGGTATTCGATCGAGAACGGCTCGAGCGTGCGTTCGGTGCGCTCGTCCTCCGCGTTCACGCGTTCCCGGTCGTCGGGGTGCACGAGCTCGAACCACATGCGCCGGGTCATGAACTCGTCGGGAGTGACCCCGAGCATCTGTTCGATGCCCGGGCTCGTGTACAGCGGGACGTAGTCCTCCCCGATCACGTTCACATAGACCACGGCGGGGATCTGTTCGACCAGCGTCCGATAGAGCTCTTCGGTCTCGCGCAGGCTCCGCTCCGTCTGCTGACGATGGATGGCGGCCCCGAGCGTTCCGGCGGCCGCGCGGAGGGCGTCGATCTCGGCGCTCGTCCATCCCCGCTCGCGTTCGCAATCGTCGAACCCGATCGAGCCCCACCACTCCTTCCCGGCGAACACAGGCATGTCGAGGAGCGAGACGATCCCCTGCGACGCGAAGTCGTCCTTCGTTGCCGGGGGGAGGTCGGCGACGTTCACCATCCAGGGCTCGCCGCGGCCGAGCGCTGCGCGCCATTCGTCCTGGGAGGGATCGAAGGCCTGGTCGATCGTCGCGGGGTTCCCGATCTGAGGCTCCACGCCCGGTGCGCACCACTCGAAGCGGTTGGTCGACCCGCGCTCACCGCTCGACAGCACCACGTTCTCGAACACGTGCGCACGCGACACCGCCGCTCCCTGTCCGAGCCGTCGCAGGACCTCATCGATCGCGTCCTCCCAACGGTCGGCCTGCAGGAACAACTGTGCCGCCGCGCCGATCGTTTCGAGGATCGCATCCCGCCGACCGAGCGCCAGCTCCTGCCGGACGGCCGCCGAGGCGTCCGTGAACGACGCGATCAGGTGCGGCTCACCGTTCAGTTCCGTGAGTCCGACCGCCATCCGGGCGAACGCGTCGCGCCCGTCGGGCAGCCGATAGTGGATCCGGGTGACGAGATCCCTCGCGTCACGCTCGTCGAGCGCAGCGACCTCGCGGAGCACGGTCGCCGCGTCCGCCGCGTCGATCAAGCCGATCTCATCGGGCCGTCGTCCGAGGAGATCCGCCAACGGCCGGCCGCTCGCACGTTCGAAGGCCGGATTCGCAGCAACGAAGGTCAGATCGTGCATCCGCAGGACGCACATCGATGACGGGTGATCGCGGAACGTGGCCTCATAGACCTGGCCGAGTGACTCTCCGGTGCGGGCATCCTTCATCACGGCCACGCCCCCGGGAGCTCCATCGGATGCATCGTAGACCCGACGCCGCCGCGCAGGATCAGCCGAGCGTCGCCTTGAGCACGCGGCATGCGCGAAGGGTCACCCACTTGCTGGGACCTCGGCCGAGATCAACGTCCGTCCACAACCTCCCGCGGTACGGATGCTCGTTCCGCCATCGACCCTCCGGATCTTGCTTCGACAACACGAGCTCGATCGCGTGACCCAGCCGGGGATCCTTCGCACGACCGAGCTCCGCCAGCACCTCGAGGTTCTGGAGCGCGTCGGCCACGTAGCCGGACGGGAAGCCGAACCGGAACCAGTTTCCGCTGACCGCGGTGTCGGTCGGGTAGTCGGCGATCGCCGGGTCACGGGAGAGCAGGAGCTCGACCCCGGCGCCGATCGCGGCACGGACGACACGCGTCCGCCGCCTCGGCGGGATCGCCGCCAACCCCCGAAGCGCCTTGATCGCACCCCAGGCGCACGGCTCGGCTCCATTGATCCCGCACCGGAATCCTGGACCCGCCGTGGCCCAGCGGTAGTAGCCGTCGAACCGCTCACCCGTGATCGAGCGAGCCTGCCAGTCGACGGACGCACGCACGGAGGGATCGTCCAGGAGGCCGAAGTCGATCAGGGCGCGCAGGATGTTGCCATTGAGGCAATGCACCACGCCGCCATCGCTGTTGCTCCAGCCGAACCCTCCGCTCGGAGCCTGCGTGTGCTCAAGGACGTATCGGCACGCACGGCGGACGCGGCGGTCACGAGGATCGGCGCCCATCTGGTCGAGGAACATCAGGGACCAGACCGTGCCCGTGTACTTCGGCCCGTACCCCGGCCCCGGCTTCACCCAGTACCCCGGCGCCTCCTGACCGTCGAGGATCGACGAGATAGGCGGCACGCGCATCGCCGCGGCGCGCGCACGCCGGACCGATGGAGCATCGGCAGGTTCGTCGAGGAGCTCGCGCAGCGCCAGATGACGGATCGCGGGGTCCCCCTGCTCGAGCAGCCACGGGAGCGGGTCGCCGCGCAACGGGCGCTGCCACGCATCCAGCGCGAGTCACTCCTCGTTGAAGTAGATGTTCTTCACTTCGGTGTACAGGGCGGCCGCATGCATGCCCATCTCTCGACCGAACCCGCTCTGCTTGTAGCCCCCGAACGGCGCCTCGGTGAGGACGCTGCTCGAGGAGTTCACGCTCAGTACGCCGGTCCGGACCCCTTTCGCCACGCGGATCGCGCGACCGATGTCGCGGGTCCAGATCGAGCCCGACAACCCGTAGGGAGAGTCGTTCGCGATCCGGATGGCCTCGTCCTCGTTATCGAACGGGATCATGGCCACCACCGGACCGAAGATCTCCTCGCGGGCGACGCGCCATGCGTTGTCGACGTCGGCGAGCACGCACGGGCGGAGGAAGTACCCTGCGCCGTCCGGGACCTCGCCCCCGGTGACGAGCTTCGCGCCCTCCTGCACACCGACCTCGATGTAGTCCAGAGAGGTCTGCCGCTGGCCCTGGCTGATGAGCGGACCCATCTCGGTCGCGTCCTCCAGCGGGGGACCGACGCGGATCGCCTCGGTCCGTTCCGCGAACCGGGAGATGAACTCGTCGTACAGCGGTCGCTGGATCAGCTGACGCGATCTGGCGCAGCAGTCTTGCCCCGCGTTGTCGAAGACCGACCAGAGGGAGCTCTCGACGCATGCATCGAGGTCGGCGTCGGCGAACACGACGTTCGCCGACTTTCCACCGAGCTCGAGCGACACACGGGTGATGTTGTCCGCCGCCGCCTGCATCACCCTCGTGCCGACCTCGGTCGAGCCCGTGAACGATATCTTCGCCACACGCGGGTCGGCGATCAGCGCGCTCCCCGTCGTCGAGCCCGGACCGGGCAGGACGCTGAGCGTCCCCTCGGGAAGGCCGGCCTCGGTGAGGATGTCGGCAACGGCAAGGATGGTGAGCGGCGTCTGCGAGGCGGGCTTCACGATCGCGGTGTTGCCACACGCGAGCGCCGGCGCGATCTTCCAGCTGGCGATGACGGTCGGGAAGTTCCAGGGCGCGATCAGCACACAGACGCCGACGGGCTCGCGAAGCGTCACATCCAGACCGGGTGGCACGACCGGGATCGTTTCGCCGAAGATCTTGTTCGCGGCACCGCCCCAGTACTCGTACACGTTCGCGACGAGGTCGATCTCGGCACGGGCGGCGCTGATGGGCTTGCCCACGTTCCGCGCCTCGAGGCGGGCGAGCTCTTCCTGACGCTCGCGGATCAGGAAGGATGCCCGCGTTAGGACGCGGCCGCGCGCGCGTGCTGCCATGTGCGACCACGCGCCCTCGTCGAACGCGCGCGCGGCGACACCGACCGCCCGTCGCGCGTCCTCGGGGCCCGCTTCGGCGACCTCCCACGCGGGCTCGCCGGTCGCCGGCTCGACGACCTTCGTGGTCGCTCCTTCCGCGGCGCCGACGCGCTCGCCCCCCAGCATCATCAGCTCCGTCATCGTTCGTTCCCTTCGTTCGCCGGCATCTCAGACCGTGTTCGCCCGTGACCACGTCGCTCGGGACGCTCTCGGCCTCCCCGACCGTACCGTAGGCTGGCGCGGGTCTGCTGCCCAGGGCTGTCCACGCCGCGGCCCGATGCCATCGCCGAGGGAGGGTGCATGCGTCTCGAAGGCAAGGTCGCACTGATCACGGGCGGCGGCAGCGGGATGGGCAAGGTAGCGTCGGAACTCTTCGCCCGGGAGGGCGCGCGCGTGGTCCTGACCGATGTGAACGACGAGGCGGGGCGGGCGACCGCGTCGGCGATCGGGAACGATGCGCACTACGTCCACGCGGACGTCTCGCGCGAGGCCGACGCACAGACGATGGTGGCGGACGCGGTGGAGCGCTTCGGACGGCTCGACGTGCTCTACAACAACGCCGGCGTGATGCTGCCCGATGATGGATCGGTCGACACCACCGACGAGACCATCTGGGACACCACCCTTGCGGTCAACGTCAAGGGCGTCGCCTTCGGGTGCAAGTACGGGATCCCGGCCATGCTCCGCAACGGCGGAGGCTCGATCATCAACGTCGCGTCCTTCGTCGCGTGGATGGGCGCGGCGACGTCGCAGACGGCATACACCGCCTCGAAGGGCGCGGTGCTGGCGATGACGCGCGAGATCGCCGTGGAGTACGCCCGCCGGGACATCCGCTGCAACGCCTTGTGTCCCGGACCGATCGAGACGCCGCTCCTGATGCAACTCCTGTCGGACGAGCAGAAGCGGCAACGCCGGTTCGTCCACATCCCGATGGGACGGCTGGGTCGGGCCGAAGAGCTGGCGAAGGCCGCGCTGTTCCTCGCGAGCGACGACTCGAGCTTCATGACCGGCGCCTCGCTGATCGTCGACGGCGGCATCACCGCCGCGTACGTAACCCCGGAGGACTGAATGACGGTGGACGAAGTCGTATCGGATCGTGACGGGTTCGCGGAGCGGGTCTTCGCCTCGTCGCTCGGCTACTTCGACATCCTGTCCATCCATCTCGGCCTGCGCCTCGGTCTGTATCGCGCGCTCGCGGACGGCGGCGCGATGACGTCGGACGAGCTGGCGAGCGCGGCCGGCATCGACGAGCGCTACGCGCGGGAATGGCTCGAACAA
>Ga0157378_10006153_pt1 | contig 10506 bp, 7 predicted proteins | sample M65metaG_FD_115309 | JGI IMG/M metagenome (GOLD analysis project Ga0157378, IMG submission 115309) | Miscanthus rhizosphere microbial communities from Kellogg Biological Station, Michigan, USA - M6-5 metaG | ecosystem: Host-associated > Plants > Roots > Rhizosphere > Soil | place: USA: Michigan...
ATATTTCGCCATATCGCCCGTGGCAGGCACCTTACGCGCAAAATTATAAACATACACCGGCGAGTTTGCATACTTACTCTGTATACCTGCCCATTTATAGCCCGAAAGTGCAAACACCTGGTTACGGCTCAGTTCAACCTGCGAACGGGTAGCCTGTTCGTCTGTTTCGGCTGGGAAATATTTCAGGAATTCGGCTGCATCGGCGCCATATTCCTTTTCAGCTTCTTTCTTAAAAGCATCCTTATTCTTAGAGCCCATTACAAAGGCTTCGTCAGCGTTCCAGCCGGTTATCAATGCTACGTGGTTTTGTTTATTTTGGGCAAAAATATCGGCTATCGCTTCCGGCAATACATAACCGTCCACAATAGGGGCATATCGTCCCTGCAATTTCTTCATCGCATCCTCTGCCGGCATAGTCCGCAGATCGCTTAATGATTTCGCGCCCGCTTTCTCAGCTGTTTTTTCGCCTTGTTCTTCGGCTGCCTTAAGTGAGGTTGAGGCTAATATCGGGTTTTTGATAAGCAATGAGCCGCTTTCCGCTATCGCCTTCTTAAATAATCCTTTTGTTAATGGCGACGCCACAAGTGCATTCACGCTCATCGAGCCTGCCGATTGCCCGCCGATGGTCACATTATCCGGATCGCCGCCGAAAGCTGCAATATTTCGCTTTACCCATTGCAGGGCAGCTACCTGGTCGAGCAGGCCGTAATTACCCGAAGCCTTGCCCTTTGCTTCTTTGGTTAATTCGGGATGCGCAAAAAACCCAAATACCCCGACCCTATAGTTAATAGAAACCAACACAACCCCTTTTTTAGCCAGCGCCTCGCCGTCATATATCGCGCAGGCACTGCCGCCACTGGAAAAGCCGCCGCCGTATATCCATACATAAACAGGCTTTTTGTCGGCTTTGGTTTTGGCGCTGGTCCAGACATTCAGGTAAAGGCAATCCTCGCTGATGGGTTTTTCAGGTATTAAAAACTCCGAAGTATATACCATAAACGGCGTTGGCTTAGCCTGCATGGGGCTCGCCTCAAAGGCATCGCATTTTCTTACTCCGCTCCAATGTTTTGCCGGTTGCGGGGCCTTCCACCGCAAATCTCCTACCGGCGGGGCTGCAAAAGGAATGCCTTTGAAAGCAGTAACATTGCCTTCACTGTTTTTCACGCCCGAAACTATGCCTGCGTCAGTGCGGGCAACAGACAGAGACGTAAGCCTGCCGGTTTTTACGATAAATGAAAACAGGACAACAGGAGCTAATAACAACAGGGCAATAAAAGCCGGTCCGGATAGTTTTTTCATAAGCGGGAAGAATGGTTAATGTGTCGGTTTGACGCAATCTAATATTTGCATTTCAATTATGCAAAAATGACAACATATATTTAATTTAACGTTTCTTTATCAAAAGACAATTTTAAACCGCCAAATGAAACACAAAATATTCCTGCTATATGTCCTGCCCCTGATATTCCTTATTACCTCTTGCTCCGGCAATTCAGATATCGCGCATATTGACAAGGATAAAAAAGCTATTGTGTCCACCAGTGCCGAGGCGTTCAAAAAAGTAATGGTGGTAGGTGCAGGTAAGAACGTCACTTTCCAGGGTTTTAGTAACGACAGGGAAAACGCTGTTATCTACTTTAACAGGGTAAACCCCGGCTTCCTGGTGTCGGATGGTTTTGGACTTAATAAGGATTATATTTTAAGACTTGTGCCAGGTAAAAAGTATACCGCTTATATCTATAATGACCCGAAGGATGAGAAGGCCTACCCTATTTATTTCCGCACGGATTATAACAACAATATTGTAATTGATACGGATAGTGATAAATGATCAAAGCAAAAAAATAACCGGCTCATAACCGGTTATCCCCTAATTAATTAAAATTTGTTTTTCTACAGATAGTAGTATTCGTTCAACAAAAGAACGCCGGAAAAGTTTCCATTTTTAATTAACCAATAGTTAATTACATGATCAAATATACCGGCTATGCATGCAAAATATGCCCTTAGGCTCATATTCATGCTATTGCAACTACTATTTCCCGGGTATAAAATACGTGCAAATCATTCTTTATCAGGTTAATTTCATTGAAGTCTCAATGTCATATTAGAGCCCCCCGTATTTAAATATTAATTAAAGTGACACTATTATCAATTTAAATTGTATATTTAATAATCCTTTAGTGTACCCTCTGCCGGATCTTAAAAAAATCCTTCATTGCTTTTTTAATATCCCATTATGTCAACGGTCACCCCGCCTCATCACATCATTGCCATTGGCGCCTCAGCTGGCGGCATGGAAGAAATAAATACTTTTTTTGATCACACCCCATTAGACGGCGTTGCCTACGTCATTATCCAGCATCTGTCATCCGATTTTAAAAGCAGGATGGTTGAACTACTGACAAGGCACAGCAAACTGGTTGTTGCTGAAGCCAAAGATGGAATAAAAGTAAAAAGCAACATGGTGTACCTTATCCCCAATGATAAGTACATGACCATCCAGGACAGCAAACTGCATTTAACCGATAAAGAGAAGGGGTACGCCCCGCATCTTACCATTAACAGCTTTTTTAATTCGCTTGCAGCAGATTGCGGCAAAAAAGCGATAGGCGTAATTCTGTCGGGCCTGGGTGCTGACGGGAGCGAGGGAGTCAGGGCAATAAAAAAATCGGGAGGAATGGTAATAGCCCGCAACCCGGAGACATCAGAGTTTGCCAGTATGCCTTCGCATGCGATAGCAACCGGCCTGGTTGATTTTGTTTTAGAGCCCGAGCTTATGCCCAATGCCATTGAAGATTATGTGAAATACGGGGCCGAACTGATATACGATAATAAAGATGATGATAAAAACCTGAAAGCGATTATTGGATTAATAAAAGAAAAGTCGCCGCTTGATTTCTCTGACTACAAACAAACCACCATACTGCGACGGACAAAGAGACGTGCTGCCCAGAATAATTTTATGACGCTGGGAAATTACCTGGAATTTTTGAAGGCCACGCCTGATGAAGTAGAAGGGCTTGCCAAAGATTTCCTGATCAGCGTTACCTCGTTTTTCAGAGACAAGGAAGCATTTGAATTTATTCAAAAAAAGGTACTGCCTGATATATTATCAAAGCTTGTACCGGGCGAGGAACTGAAAATGTGGGTGGCAGGCTGCGCTACCGGCGAGGAAGTTTATTCGTTAGCCATCCTGATTGCCGAACAGCTAAAAGGCAAATTGAAGGATACCGTAGTAAAGATATTTGCAACCGATATTGACAGCGTTGCCCTGGTACAGGCAGGCCGGGGAGTTTACAATACGGCCATTACAAAAGATGTATCCACCGAGCGCCTTGAAAGGTATTTTTCGAAAGAAGGGAACAATTACAAGGTAAAGCCGGAAATACGCAAGATGGTGATATTTGCGCAGCACGATCTTGTAAAGAACCCGCCGTACTGCAATATGCACCTGATAAGCTGCCGCAACCTGCTCATTTATATGACGCCGGTGCTGCAAAAGAAAATATTCGCTATGCTGCTTTTCGGGCTCAAGATGGACGGTTATTTATTCCTGGGCGCAAGCGAAAACCCGATGCCGATCATCAAAAACCTGGAAATTGTCCATAAAAAATGGAAGATATACCGGAACCTTGAAACCAAACGCGTTGTGCGCTTCGATGCATTTTCAATGCCTGAACTGTTCGATATAAAGCGCACCCCTGCCCTATCGTCGCTGGAAGATAATTCTAAAAATACCAATAACACTTTGGCCGAAGCTGTAAATGCAAGCCTTGTTAACGAACTGGAACAGTTGGTGGTTTGTGTAGACGAAAATAACCACGTTGTAAAAACCTACGGAGATACCACAAAATATCTCCTTCAGAAAAACTTCAATTCAAACCTGGAAGAACTTTTACCAAAAGCCCTTGCGATAGCCTTTAACTCGCTGCGGGCTGATGCTTTAAAAACCAATAAAAAAGTTGCGCTTAGCGGAATAAAAATAAAACATGGTCGCGTAGCTGTCAGGGTTAATCTGTCTGTAAGTCCCTTGATAACAAGAAAGGGGGAGCTAAAAATGTTCATGGTGACTTTTGGTGACGATAAATCGGTTGCCCTTGCCAAACCTGAAGACAAGGTGTTTGATGAAAAAATATACATCGATCAGTACACCAGGAATTTGGAAGAGGAACTTAAGGAACTGAAAAGCAAACTCCATTCGACCTATGAACAATTGGATGCCTCAAACGAGAATATGCAGTCGTTTAACGAAGAGCTGATCTCGGCAAATGAAGAAATGCAAAGCACCAACGAAGAGATGCAGTCGGTAAATGAGGAGTTGGATACCATTAATTCAGACTACCAGTTAAAAAACAAAGAGCTGCTTGAACTTAACGACGATCTGAATAATTATTTCAGGAGCAATGTTAACGGGCAACTGATCATTAACAACGACCTGGTATTGATGAAATTTTCGCCGGGAACAGTAAAACAGATCAACCTGCTTGAATCCGACATTGGACGGCCCATCAGCAACATTACTACCAACATAAAATTTGAAACCATTATAGATGATATCAAACAGGTGGTTACAAAGGGAAGTATCATCACCAAGGAAATTGAAACCAACAACGGCAAATGGTACCAGATAATGACCATGCCTTATATACAACAGGCAGATAACAAGAACAGCGGCGCCATAATCACATTTAATGATATCACCGAGCTAAAAAAAGCACAACTGGAACTTGATAGAAAGAACGAGAACCTGCTGCGTATCAATGAGGACCTGGACCATTTTGTAAAAGCTGCATCACACGATCTTTTGGGCCCATTGGCCAATATTGAATTGAGTATTGATATCATGAACAAAATACCGCTGGCCGAACCAAAGCTGCACGAGTTTATGCATATCATCAATGCATCTGTTCAAAAATTCAGCTCGCTGATAAAAGATATAGGTACTATAGCTTATGTGGAAAACGATATGCTGGCCATGGAAATGGTGGATATGGATGACGTGATTAGCAATGTAGAATGGAGCCTGGAAGAGAAAATTCATTTATCCGGAGCTTCCATAAAAAGGCACCTGCAGGTTAAACACATTCGCTTTTCCAGGAAGAACATACGGAGTATCGTATATAACCTGGTGTCGAACGGTATCAAGTTCAAGCATAAGGAACCGCCGGTGATAGATATCCATACCAAAGCAGAGGGCGACAATGTGATACTGACCATCCAGGACAACGGGATGGGCATGTCAAAAAGAGAGCTGGAAAATATTTTTAAGATGTATGGCAGGCTTCATACAGATATTGAGGGCCATGGCATAGGATTGCACCTGGCAAAAAAGATAGTCGATGCAGCAGGCGGCAATATCTTTGTGGAGAGCCAGCCGGGCAAAGGCAGCAAATTCACTATATACCTTAAAGCCGCTGCTGAAACCGGGGTGTAAACTTAAAATTTTTAAAGATTAGCTTTTCGACTTAAAAACCACTTTAAAAGTACTGCCCGCATTAGGTTCACTTTCAACTGATATGTGGCCGCCCTGTGATTCCACCTGGGTTTTAGAAAGGAATAAGCCCACACCGTGCGAGTTCTTCCCCACATGGAAAGTTTTGTAAAGGCCGAATATCTTTTTGCCATGTACCTCCATATCGATACCCAGTCCGTTGTCCTGGCATTCAAATACCACGCAGTCGTTATGATCCGTATAGGTACGCAGTTTGATCACCGGCGGCACATCCGGCTTGCGGTATTTTATCGCATTGGTTAGCAGGTTCATGACAATGCTTTCGAGGTATAAATGCGGAAAAAGCACGCTATCGGTCCAAAGGTCCTTATTCACAGTGGCCCCGCTTATTTCCAGTTCCGATTCCAGCACCGACAGCACGCCGTTGATCACTTCTTCAAAGCTAACTGTATCAGAAGTTATCTCCGTTTCCTGTACTTTGATCGCCTCCGAAAGATCATCCAGGGTAGTGCTCAGCCCGGTAGAAACCTTCTCGATCTTTTGGAACATATCCGCGTTGTCTTCATCCAGGGTACTGTTATCGATAAGCGATGTCAGCATGGCTATATTATTCGCGTGGTTACGGATATTATGCGAAAGTATATGTGTAAAGTTCTTTAACTGAAGGTTGTTTTGGGTGATCAGCTCGATTGATTTATTTAAAGCCAGCTCGTTATTCTTGTATTTCTCCACATCCATAAATACGCCGCGCAACTTGATCACTTCTCCTGCAGCGTTAAATACGGGTTCTCCGTACGACCGTACCCAGGTCATCTTCCCTTTTTCGGTCAGCATTTGCAGTTCCAGGTCCCATATAACCCCCTTGCTCACGGTTTCTTCAACAGCTTTCCTCAACATCTCGTCATAAGGCGGCAAAAAGTAGCTGTATGGGTCGGTAAAAGCCAGGTCATGGTCGTATGGCAGTTCGTATATATCATATACCATTTTCGACCATACGTTTTTACCCAGGGCAATATCGTACTCCCATCCTCCCATACGCGCCAGGCGGCCTGCTTCAGATAAAAGGTATTCGCTTTGGGCGAGTTTATTTTCGAGCAGTTTACGTTCGTTGATGTCAATATTACAGCCGGCCATGCGCACAGGCTTACCATCCTCAAAAATTGCCTTGCCGGTACATTCAAAATATTTATAGCCGCTTTGTTTGGTCCGCAGGCGCACCTCAACCCGGTAGGGTATCTTATGTTTCAAGTGCGCATTCAGCGCCCTGGTTACCAGCGCCTTATCTTCATCGTGAAGCAGGTCATAAAATGTTTCTATCTGTGCAGGTATTTCGCCTGGCACATATCCTATAAGGTCATAAAAATTTTCGGACCAAAAAACATCCCCTGTTTCAAAGTCCCAATCCCATATTCCGGCGTTGGTGCCTTCTATGATCAATTTTAATATTTCAGTCGATTCTGTTAACTCCACAAATGATATAAATTTATGACCAGGTATTAAGTTAATCTTTTACGGAAAATACCCGCAAAAGGTTGATTTTTGTTTGATTGAAATAGTTAAAAACTTACAACTACCCGGAATGCCTGTGATGAACGCTGCCTAATATTTTTAACAGAATATTTTGATTGCTCAGCAAATTACTATGTTTGGATATGAAAACATCACAATTGGATAAAGCGACGTCTGTTACCTTAAAATATTTGCTGCATTTTCTCAGCGTTGCCTTGTTTTTCGGGATCATGTTATACTCCGTTTTAAAGTTCTGGCTACCGCTGCTGGTCACCAAATTCAGCAAGATCTATTATATTTCGCAGAATGTGTTTATGAAGGAGATTGTGATATTGCTCGTGTTCTACTCCCTGTTCTGCTATTTTGCAAATAATTTTATTCTCGATCTGTACAAACGTGGCAAGGGCCTGCAACTCCTGGTATCTGTTATTGTTGATATATTGATAGTGCCGCTTAGCCTGTTACTGCTGATCGTTTATTACGATAAAACATCCAAAGGCGGCACCAGTGATGTTGCCGACCTGTATAACATTTATGTAGTTACGCTGCTGCTGGTGTTAAAAGTATTTATCTTTGCTAAAATGTTATCCAAAGGCAGTAGCGCTAAGAAAGCCTGATCTGTTGCCTGTTTTGATTGCATCATTAATTATCAAGAGGTATGCTTATCATAAAGGTGCTGCTTACACCCGGTTCTGATTGTACTTCTATCTTGCCGTGCAGTTGTGTTACAGCATCTTTTACCAGGTAAAGCCCTATTCCCGAACTGCGTTTATTATCGCCCGAGAGGTAAAATTTATCAAATATCCGTTCCTGGTCTTTTTTCAGTATCCCCAGCCCGTTATCCTCTACCTCAATCACAGCGCCGGTACCTGACCGGTAAGTCTTCACCTTTACCCACTGTTCCGGTTTTTTTGCGTCACTATATTTTATCGAATTGGAAACCAGGTTATTTAATATTACCTGTAGTTTCAAGGCGTCACTCTCAATATTCCTAAGCTTAATTTCTTTGTATATTTTCACTCCCTTACCGTTTCGCCAACGATTCAGCGCTATTACATTATCTACAATAGTTTCCAAACTGCATTCCTGTTTGGCTACCCCTGTATGCTTGCTTTTTATAAATGCCAGCATTTCGGTGATAAACTGATCCTGTTTTTCCAGGCTTTCCTTCATCATCAGGGTATATTCCCGAATTGTTTGTGTGTCGGTTTCGTCTTCAATAAGATCGATCAACCCAACCATTGAGGCAACCGGCGAGCGCAGATCATGGGTCACGTTATAAACGAATTTATCCAGGCCCGCGTTAATCGCCTGCAAACTGTTGTTTTGCTCAATTATTTTCTTTTTTGAATTTGCCAGGTTTCTGATCATGATCGAGGCGAACAGCATGGAACTGATAACGATCACCAGCATGATCAGCACATTTGCCACAAAAACATACATATTGATGCTGCGGCTGATGATGCCGAGCGACGCGGAAAATGCCTGTTCCTTTACCGTAAGCCGCTCCGAAATCTTACTGATGGACGCCAGCAACTTACGTCTTTCTCCTGCCGGTAAACTTCCTGAGGCTATTTTTTGATGAGCATTCAAACCCAGCTTGTACAGATCATCCACCATTGCATCGCCGTCTACCCATATTCCGATCACATTTTTAAACATGGGCAGGTCTTTAAACCGAACAAATAACCAGATCATGTTATCAATATCGTCGGGGTGATTTCCACCCAGCAAAAAGCCTTTTTTTACAACCGCATAGTCAATTTGGCCCGATGACAAGGTCATTCTCGCCATGCAGTCGCCGCGCGGAACATTGATGCTTTTTATAAAAGCCGCGTAATCTTCCTCGTTCCCCTGGTAGATATAATTGGTGAGATGTGTGGAGGCGTCCTTTTGTCCCTTGGAGTATTGCGATTCGCCGTTGATATAGGCCCTGGCGCCGGACAGTACACGTATGCTGTAATAGTTGACAATAATTATAGTGGCCGAGGCAAGCCCGACGATCACCAATAGCATCAGCGACATCCGTTTGAGCAACTGCCTTACCCCACCAATAGTATGGCTTAATTTGTCCTTCAACCCAGCGAGATTTAACTATTATTTAATTAGGTATTTCATAAGAATATATATTTGCCAAATACGATATATTCAACTTGGTTAACAATAACAGGTATTATTTTGTTTTTGGCGTTCCAAGCGTAAAAGACTAACTTCCAGCAGATAGACAAGATTGCTGAGCCATCTTATTGCACACTTTTAAGTGATTCTTTATCCCCAGTCAATCACCGTACTTATACTCCGGGCCGTACGCTTAAGTTGCGTTTTAAATAAATAATGATTTAGTTATACAAACGGATACCCTGCTAAAAAAATTAAAAAATCTTTGGAATCAATTATTTAATCGTAATATTGCGATCAATATGGGATTAACAAAAACAGAGATATTTACGGAAGAGCAAAACCGCCTGGCTGTAATGCTGAAAGCGCTGGCTCATCCTGCCCGTATTGCTATTTTGCAGCAAATAATTAAAGCCAACGCCTGTATCTGCGGCAACCTTGTTGATGACTTGGGCCTTGCGCAGGCAACCATATCCCAGCATTTGAGAGAACTTAAAAATGCCGGGCTGATAAAAGGCACCATCGAAGGTGTCAGCATTTGCTACTGCATCGAGCCTGCAGCGTGGAAATTGCTGCAGCAGGATCTGAATTTATTTATGGGGTCGTATACCGATCCCGGGAAATGTTGTTAAAAAAATTTACGTACATTAATCGCAATATTACAATGAAAGACACACCATTAAGCTGGGGCGAATTCAAGGCAACCTTGCTCCAAAACCCTGCACTCGATCTGCAGTTCCAATATGCTGATAACAAAAAGGTATCGGCGTCCTATCACATTACCGAAATAAAACAGGCGCCTATAACCTCAGTAGACTGTGGCGGCGTGATGAATAACTGGACCGAGATCGTTGTCCAGCTTTTTGAACCTGCCGGTGGTAACCAATTGCGCCCCATGAAAGTGCGTAAGGCTTTAGCAATTATTGATGTAGTTGAAAAGGCACTCCCCTTAAATCCGTCCGGAATTGTAAAAATCGAGTTTGGCAATGCCACTTTCGATACCAGGCAGATGTACCCCAATGAATTTATTATTAGTGATGAGGAATTAGTGGTAGACCTGCGCCCGGATACCGTACAATGCAAAGCCATCGACCGTGGCGGAAGTTGCGGTACGCCCAGCTCAGAAAAGCCTAAATTGGAATTGAAAAACCTGGCAACCTCTGAAGCGTGCTGTACTCCCGGCGGTGGTTGCTGTTAAATAAAAAGTATGCAGATTACAGAAGCAAATAATTACAGGCAGAGTATTGAAGTCCTATTGGCGGCCGAAAAGCTGCCGGTAGCTGATCTTCCCAAGTCCCTCGCTAATTTCCGGGTAGTGATACAAGGCGACCAGGTTACTGGTGTAGCAGGCATTGAAATCTATGGCGACTATGGCCTGTTACGTTCAATGGCAGTAAAGCCCGATTCCAGGAACCAGGGAATAG
>Ga0157378_10006154_pt1 | contig 10506 bp, 9 predicted proteins | sample M65metaG_FD_115309 | JGI IMG/M metagenome (GOLD analysis project Ga0157378, IMG submission 115309) | Miscanthus rhizosphere microbial communities from Kellogg Biological Station, Michigan, USA - M6-5 metaG | ecosystem: Host-associated > Plants > Roots > Rhizosphere > Soil | place: USA: Michigan...
GTGTTTTGTTTACCACTACCTGTCCCCAAAGCGTTACGCCGTCTTCAATGGTAACACAGCCGGCAATCGTTACCTGTGCAGCCAGTAAACAATTTTTTCCTATCACAGTATCATGACCAATATGAACCAGGTTATCCAGTTTGGTGCCCTTGCCTATGATGGTATCACTGGTTACACCCCGATCGATGGTACAGTTGGCGCCAATCTCTGCATCGTCTTCAAGAATAACACGTCCGCAACTTTCCATTCGTTTATACCAGAGCGCACGGTCTTTTTTGGTATTGTAATAAAACGCATCTGAACCGATTACTGTTCCTGATTGCACAATTACATTATTGCCAATAACCGTGTGATCGAGTATAGAAACATTGGGATGGATAATACAATGGTCGCCGATACGTACGTGATTGCCCACAAATGCACCCGGTGCGATGTACGTGTTTGTACCAATCGCGGCATTATCGGCAATCAATTGAACGGCTTTTTCAAATGGCCTGAAATGACGTACAATTTTAAGGTAGGCTTCAAAAGGTTGATCCACTATCAGCAAAGCTTTTCCTTCGGGAATGTCTTCTACATGCTTATTGATAATAATAAAATCTGCCGCTGAATGAATGCAGGCTGCATAATATTTCGGATGATCTACGAACGCCAGATCACCTTTTTCAACTTTATGCAATTCATTGATGCCGGTAGCCTGGCCATCTTTATTACCAACCATTTCGGCCTGCAGAAATTCGGCCATCCATTGTACAGGCACGGGAGCGGGAAATCGCATACGATAGAATTTGAACAAAAGTAAAGTAAGATGATGATGCAGTAACAATAAGTTCTGCTGTGGGAAACAGCTTAACAACCTTTTATAGCAGTATCGATGATCATAGGTTTACTAGATCCGGTGCCGGCCAATATTCAAAACCGGATCTGCAGGAGGTAATTGACTGGTTTCGCCGTGTGTGGGACTTCTGCCCGCCGGTTTTAACGATTTTTTTTCAGGCTGTTAATTGCAGGTTTTACTTCCCGGGATCTGTTGAATAAAGAGGTCATCTATGCATGTATGTTTAGCGGCCTATGTGTGCTGCAGAAAAACTGGCGGCTGAAACACAGCTGCAGCAATGGTTTCAGGGTGATCATTTTTTAGAAGCCTCATACAACTGTAATAGATCATGCGGCAATATTATTTTTATGAATGATGATTGTCCGAATTTCCGTTTGCTATTATCCACAGCAATAAGCAAAATGTGCATAAAATTTATGCGATTTTTTTTTTGATTCGGCAAAATATATTTTAATATTGTGGAGGGAAATTTATTTCCTGGTACTTACTAACCCATCCAAATATTAAAGCCTCCGATTCATCGGGGGCTTTTTCGTGTCTTAACACTAAGAAGTTTTGTTTCAAAGGCCAGAACCTCCTGCCGGTTCGCTTTTTGAATATTGAAGTAAACAGATGCGCATGCAATGCGCAGCGTGATGGCTTGATGTATCGCGTTTCAGGGGCGCAGCTTCACTGCACAAACGTCGTTTACTGCTACTATTTATAAACTAATTCCTTTACCTTGCTTAAAAACAGTAACCATGTTAAAATCAATGACAGGCTTTGGCAGGGCAGAACAGGCGGTAGGTGATAAGACGTTTTTGGTAGACATCAAATCATTGAACGGGAAACAGTTTGAGCTGATGTTGAAGATGCCGGCGTTTCTGAAGCCTTTTGAATTTGACATACGCAAAATTATTTCTAAGCAATTAGGCCGGGGCAGCATCGATTGCAGTATTAACCTGAAGGAAAGCGGCGCCAGCAAACCGGTAAGTATTAATACTGAGCTGGCGAAGGCTTATTATAAACCCATTGCGGCCCTGTCGGCAGAACTCGGACTGGATCCGTCTGCGATCCTGAGTACGCTGATTAAACTACCGGAAGTAATAACGCCTACCGGTGAAACCCTTACGCCCGAAGAATGGAAAGTCTTTGAAAAAATTATTGAAGCCGCCATTGCCGATCTCAATAATCACCGGCTGGAAGAAGGGAAATCACTTGAAAAAGAATTATTGCTCCGGATTAACAACATACAAAACCAGCAGGAAACCATCCTGCAACTGGAACCGCAGCGAAAAATAAAAATAAAGGATGGACTGGTAAAAATGCTGGAGGAAAATGTTGGCAAGGAAAATTATGATACCAACCGTCTTGAGCAGGAAATCATTTACTACATCGAAAAAATTGATATCACCGAAGAGCAGGTACGCCTGAAAAACCACTGCGAGTATTTTGTGTCCCTGCTGCAGGAAAGCGCAGATGAAAAAGGAAAAAAGCTTTCATTTATATTGCAGGAGATTGGCCGTGAAATCAACACCACCGGTGCCAAAGCATACGACGCCAGCATTCAAAAATGCGTGGTAATGATGAAGGACGAACTTGAAAAAGCAAAGGAGCAGGTGTTGAACGCGCTGTAATGCGCAGTGGAAACACAGAGTATATGAATTAATTTTGATCCTCGAATAAAACCAGGCACCCCTTCTTATATATTTTTGCGGCATGAATGCATTATCAAAAACCAGGGCTTTACCATTTCTTTTCTGCTTATGCCTGGCAGCTTGTACTAACATGGGTGTTTTCGAGAAAGACATCGCATTCAAAAAGCAGGAATGGCCCGGCAGTTACAAACCATCGTTCAGTTTCACTGTTACCGACACTACCGCTTCTTACCAGATTTACCTGGTGCTAAGGCATACGGATGCATATAGCTACAATAATATCTGGATGAAGTTTACCCGTAAAGGTCCTGATACCAGCTACACACAGCAGGTTGACCTGGCACTGGCTAACAACGGTCAGGGATGGCTGGGTACTGGTATGGACGATATCTGGGAACACCGTATTCCTATTACCCAGGCTCCTACCCGTTTCAGGAAAAGCGGCACCTACGAGTTTACACTGGAACAAATTATGCGGCAGGATCCATTATTACACGTACTCAATGCAGGGTTGCGCGTAGAAAAAATAAATTAGGACGTTTTTTTATACAACCTCACTAAATCCAGATTCCCGGTTAGCTATGGCTATTGCAAAAAAGAAAAGACTGGCGGTGGCTACCATGGTGTACTGGTTTTTGTTATTCTATATTATTGCTGCACTGGTATGGTGGTTTATTGCCCTGAACCAGCAAAACCACCAGATGGCTGTTTACCAATTGCAGGAATTGAACGCAAACGATCCCGACTACCTGCAAAAAGCGCATACGGTGATAGCGGAGGAAGACCGGAAGAATGCACAATTCATTGGTGAAGGAGCAACTTTTCTGTTGCTGATTCTGGTGAGTGCACTCTTTGTTTACCGGGTGGTGCGCAGGCAAATAAAGATGGCCAGCCAGCAGCAAAATTTTATGATGGCTATTACCCATGAACTGAAAACGCCCATTGCGGTGGCCAAATTAAACCTGGAAACACTTCAAAAACATAAGCTGGAAGAAGGTAAGCAACAAAAGCTCATTGCCGCCACACTCCAGGAGGCCAACCGTCTCAATACACTTACCAATAATATTTTGATCTCATCACAGCTGGAAGGTGGCGATTATAAACTGCTGAAAGAGGAACTGGACCTGTCTTCGCTTGCAGCTAACTGTGTCTCCGAGTTTCGTCATCGTTTTCCGGACCGGAAATTAATAGATCATATTGAGGCTGATGTTGACATAAACGGAGATACCATGCTGCTGCAGATTATGATCAACAACCTGCTCGATAATGCCATTAAATATGCGCTTCCTTCTTCTGCCATTGATTGTACATTGCAAAAATCCGGGAAATCGATTTTTCTAAAAGTAACTGATGAGGGACCTGGCATTCCAGATGCAGAAAAAAAGAAAATCTTCGATCGGTTTTACCGCATCGGTAACGAACAGGTACGAAGAACAAAGGGAACAGGCCTTGGACTATACCTCTGCAAAAAAATAGCAGCAGATCACCACGCTGGCATTTCCGTGACAAACAATTACCCGGCAGGCAGTATTTTTACCGTTCATTTTAATGTATGAGTAATCAGGGTACCACTATATTACTGGTGGAAGACGAAGAAAACCTTCACGAAGCACTTAAGCTGAACCTTGAGCTGGAGGGCTACCATATTGTTTCGGCTATGGATGGTAAGCAGGCGTTGAAAGCATTACAAAACCAGTATTTTGATATGATGATACTGGATATTATGTTGCCGGAGATGGATGGCATAGAAGTATTGGAAAGTATCCGGATCCAAAATAATGAATTGCCGGTATTGATATTGAGCGCGAAAAGCAGTTCGGCAGATCGCATACTCGGGTTAAAAAAAGGAGCAGATGATTATCTTACCAAACCATTTAACCTGGAAGAGCTATTGCTGCGCGTGCAAAAGCTGATTGAAAAAAATAAAAAGCTGCTCGATAAAGAAACCATCGGAGACGTGTACCGGTTCGGAAAAAATTCAGTTGATTTTAAAGCGCAGGAAGCCATCAATAAAAATGGAGAGCATATCCAGCTCAGTAAAAAGGAAGCCATGCTGCTGAAATTATTGTTTGAGAATAAAAATGAAGTGGTACCCAGGGAAAAGATCCTGCAGGCTGTGTGGGGGTACAATGTGTATCCGACCACCCGTACCATCGACAATTTTATTCTCAGCTTTCGCAAATATTTTGAAGAAGACAGCCGCAACCCGCAGTATTTTCATTCGGTAAGAGGGGTGGGGTATAAGTATAGTGAGTAAAGTCAGCTATTAGCTGCTAGTCGCTGCCGGTTAAGAATGTGCATTTCAAACGATGCCAACGCTACTTGCCACGTATCTGGCTAATAGCTAATGGCTATCAGCTAACAGCTTCTTCAGTTGCTCTGCTTTTTCCAGCGTCTGCCGCATATCATTCTCTGTATGCACCGGCGTATACAAAGCGAGCTCACAATCATTTAAAACCCTTTCCAGCAATGGTATGGTCTCAACCGGGGCGTTGGACTGCTGCAACAAGCGAACCACCACGGGTTTGTTAAGCTGGCTGGAAGTAAGCTGAAATTTTTCTGACAATATTTGCCAGGTGGCTTTGCCGGTTTCTTTATAAAAAAGCTGGCTGTTAACAGCGGCCAGCGCATGCCGCGCACCTTCGAACGGGTCAACAGGGTGCGGAGGTATTTGTTCCGGTACAGGCGTCGCGGGAATTATACTGGCGGATTTTTTTACGACCTTCTTTTTTTTACTGTTTATAAACAATAGCAACGCAGCAATTGCGAATAGCGGCAGCAGCCATAATAACTTTAACCAGCGGGCACCATCGTTGGCCACATCGTGTTTTTGATCGGTGGTGGCGGATTTGTTTTTTTTCAGCGATTTGCTGATTTGCGCCACGATAGAATCTGTGTGAATGATTTTATAGGCATTGGCGGCCGGATCGAAATAAGAAAATTCTATTGGGGGAATAATGATTGTGCCAGGTTGTTTGGCAGTAAATGTGTATTCAAATAATTTGCTGCCGCTGATTGGGGCTACTGTTTTATCAAGGCTTTCTTTCACCGTGGGTTCATATCCTTCTGTTCCGGCAGGCCATTGAACCTGTGGTGCATTAATCAGTGTCATGTTTCCCTGTCCTTTCAATATCACTTGCAGGGCCGCTGTTTCACCCGCAGCAATCTGCATCTTTGGAATGCTGGCCGAAATCGTAAACTTTCCAACGGCGCCGTCAAATGAAAGCGGTTTACCTGCCAGCGGCAAGGGCTTTACCGTAATGGTTACTGGTTTTGAGGCGAGTGATACCTGCTGTTCTTCCAGTTTGCCATCGCTCACACCGTTCATATAGTCATTCATCAATTGCTGCATGGAAGTTTTGTTACCGTTGTCATTTTCCAGCCGCAAGAAACTTACGGTATTGTCTACCTCAAGCGGATCCAAATCGAAACTGCCATCCTGCAGCGGATACAGCTGCACTTTCCTTATGATATGCGTGGTAAATAATTTCCCGTTTAATTTTTCTACTGAAGGGTTATTGGCTTCGGGTTGCACCATGTCATATACACTAAACTGGCTGAGTGAAGGCCGTTTGGTTACCCTGGATTCAGATCTTACACGGGAATACAGTTTATAGGTGGCCACAATGGGTTCACCCACATAGCAACTGGTCTTGCTGACATCCAGTTTGACCAACAAGTTATTTTTTATTTTTTCTGCGGCGCTTTCCCCTTTTCTCAGGATGTATTCTTCGTTTACTTCAGGTGCTTCTTCGGGTACACTGAGGCCAAAAAAAGGGTTATTGGAAATATTGGAAGGTTTGGGCGGAGCATTGGTAATAGTAACGGTAACACTATTGGAACGAACCTGTTTACCATTTACAACGGCTGTAGCACCAGGAATGACAAACTTACCGGTTGCCGTGGGTTTTAGTACATAAGTAATTCCCTCATATTTTGAAACAGCACCATTGATGATACTCATGCCGTTCTGCTGCATCGGGCCAGAAACAACCGTGAAGCCATTAAAAGCGGGTGGCGTTAACGATTCTACGGTGGATGCATTTTCAACTACATATTGGACCTGGATATAGTCGCCTTTACCCACTTCCTTTTCATCAATCACGGTTGAAAACTTTGCCTGTGCAATGGACGGCGCAGAAAAAACGGTCACCAGAGAAAAGAAAAATAATAATTTCCCGATATGCATTGTTTACTGTTTCAGCGCAAAATTGATGGAATGCAAATATAATCTTCCACGATTGTTTAGCGGTCGCTTTTGCTGTAAAAGGCTGTTAATGCGGATAGGGGGCTGCGGTCCGGGACTTCAATTTCCACATTTTACAAGTCGCCAAGCTGTGGCCTCAAAATAATGTCCTCCACGCAGGCCTGGGGAGACAGTTGTGAAGCGGCGTACACCATGGCCGCTATATCGCCCGCTTCCATGATGCGTTTGGGATCGATGTTGCTGCCACTCCAGGAATCTGTATAAGCTGCTCCGGGCAGTACGGAAGTAACCTTGATCTGGTATGGTTTCAGTTCTTCACGCAAGTTTTTGGAAAACCCGTATAAGGCAAATTTGCTGATGCTGTACGCGCCACCGTTAGGATAGGCGTTCAGCGAAGCAATGGAGCATATATTAAAAATATGACCGCTTTTTCGCTTGATCATTGATGGTAGCAATAAACGCGTGAGCTGGTAGGCACTGTGCAGGTTAGTATGCAGCATTTCTTCCAGTGCACCGTCTGCTTCATTGTGAATGCTGCCGGGTATAAACCTTCCTGCATTGTTTACCAGCACGTCAACATGGTAGTCATTGGCCAGCAGCCATTCGGCAAAATCAGCTACTTCCTCCTTTCTGCTGAGGTCCCTTGCTTTTGCTTTTACTTTTGTATCGGGGTAACGGGTGAGCAGCTCTTCCACGGTTTTGTACAACGCTATTTCGTTGCGTGAGCAAATGAAAAGATGATGGCCATGAGCGGCGTATATTTCAGCAATGGTCCTGCCAAAGCCCTTCGATGCACCAGTAATAACAATATTCATAAAAAGTGTTGTAATCCGGAGAAATATAACAGAAGTTCTCCATCGTTATTTAATACGCGGTTTTTACTCAACAGGGTACCGCCTGCTGCAGGTACAGTTATTAAAGGTAAGATGAGTTTGCGTAATTGGTTTCCGGATTACCGGAACACTTTACGGGTGTTTTGAAGAATGCCTGCTTTGGTAAGAACGGATCGGACTTCCATATAAAAAAAATTGTGTTCTTTTACCGTATGAACCGGTACAAACATCTTTTTTTTGATCTCGACCATACGCTTTGGGATTTTGAAGCCAACAGTAAGCAAACCCTGGCCACCATGTTTATAGATCTTCGTTTACAGGATCGCGGGGTAGATGATTTTGAAAAATTTAACAGGCATTACCAGGTACACAATGAAAAACTTTGGGACCGGTATCGTAAAGGATTTATTAAAACAGAAGAGCTGCGGTGGAAACGTATGTGGTTGACCTTGCTGGAATTTAAAATAGGAGATGAAAAACTGGCCCGTGAAATGGGCGTTGTTTTTCTTGAGCTGTTGCCCACGCGTAATATATTGTTTCCGCATGCGATTGAAATACTGAACTACCTCACTCAAAGAAACTATGTGCTGCACCTGATCACGAATGGGTTTGAAAAAACACAACATGCTAAATTGAAGAATTCAGCGCTTGATACATTTTTTACAGAGGTAATTACGTCTGAAGGCAGCAATAGCCTGAAACCGCAGAAGGCCATTTTTGATTATGCGCTGAACAGAACAAATGCATCCATAACTGAAAGCATCATGCTGGGCGATGATATCGATGCAGACATTATTGGTGCGCGTGAAGCGGGCATGGACCAGGTATTTATCAATCACCTGAAAAAACCGCTGCCGGTGATACCACCTACCTACACGGTGCATTCATTAAAAGAACTCGAAAACATTTTCTAAGGGGTCGGGGGTCGGTCGCCCTTCGGGGCGGCTCACCCTGAATGGTTCACTGTGCCCAAACAAGATCAATAACGTTAAACAGAGCTTAGTTTAAAACCGTTGATACAGGTTTCTTTTAGGGTGAACCGCCCCAAAAAAGGGCGACCCATCCTTTAAAGAAAAAACCTCTCATCAGAGATGAAAGGTTTCCATAATATCGGCACAATTAGCGCTCATTCGTCTAAATTAGCGAATATTCGCGTTAAGCTTTTTTAGACTCCCCTTTACCACAGCATTTACCGCCCTTGGTGCAGGTTTTCTTTGCTTTTTCTTTACCCTTTCCCTTGCCTTCGTGCGCAAATGCAACACCGGAAATCAGGAATGCGGCTGTAGCGAGCATCAATATTTTTTTCATATTAAACGTTTTAGATTTAGACTAACAAATATAGCTTTCCAACCCCATAATTCTAAATGCCGGCTGTTAAAGTTTGATAAGCTACCATATTTTCCTGGTTTGAGAAGAAAGGCTGCCAAACCGGCTTTTACAGCGTTGCCAGCACAGTTACACCTCCCTGTACTACCTGGTTCAGTTGTACTTCTACTTTGGTACCAACCGGTAACAGTACATCTACGCGACTGCCAAAGCGTATAAAACCCAATTCATTGGTTTGAGTCACCTGCTGGCCTACCTGCAGGTAATTAATAATGCGTTTGGCAAGTGCCCCTGCAATCTGTTTTACGAGGATTTCCCCTTTGGGATGCCTGATCACTACAGAATGCCGTTCGTTTTCTGTTGACGATTTGGGATTCCATGCCACCAGGTATTTGCCTTTATGGTACTGGTTATAGGTTACTTCGCCGCTCAATGGATTTCGGTTAACATGCACATTGGCCGGGCTCATAAAAATAGAAATCTGCAAACGTTTTTCTTTAAAATATTCTTCATCAAACATCTCCTCAATCACTACTACTTTACCGTCTGCAGGGGCCACCACCTTAGTATCGTCTTTGGTTAACCGGCGGTTTGGTATGCGGAAAAAAGAAATAATGAACAATAACAGGCCAAACAGCACAATAAAAATCAGCCAGCTAAGGGCCGGCAGGTTATAACTGATAAAATAAAATGATAGTAAATTAAGTCCGGCAAAAATAATCGTGGCAATAGCAATTGGTTTATAGCCCTCTTTGTGTATGTACATGCTGCTACTATGTTGAACGGCAAAAATAAGGTAAATAAGGTTTGCCCTGATGCGTATCATTTCGTTCCCGGGATAGTAAAACCAGGGGCGTGATTACTACTTTTCATCTATTTCATAAAAAGAAATACATATAACCAGACAAATGGAGCGGCCAGCAATAATGAATCAAAACGATCCAGGAAGCCACCATGGCCTGGCATAATACTTCCGCTGTCTTTTACTCCGGCCATTCGTTTTAATTTACTCTCCAGCAGATCTCCCAGCACACCAAATACGGCGACAATGGCTGCGATTGCAATCCAATCTTTTATGGTGTAGCGATGAATGCTCCACCCCAGTGTCCCCACCACCGCAATACAAAGAATGGCACCGCCGTTGGTACCCTCCCAGGTTTTTTTAGGCGAGATTTTTGAAAAAGGCGTTTTACCTATGAATGAACCAACGAGGTAAGCCATGGTATCATTGATCCACAAGGCTACTAAAATACCAAGCGGAAGAACAAAGCCAAAAAAATCGGTGTAGGAATTAGCTCCTTTTTTTATCATTCCATAGCACCGCATATCTATCAGCAATGCGAGGCTCAATGAAATGTAGAGCAAACCAAAAACAGAGTGGCCAATATTTTTTAGTTCCAGGTGTTTGGCAAACAATAATTCTGAAATGGGTAACACGAACACCGCAATTAATCCGAGCCACCAGCCGATAGCGTGTAGTTGTAGGCCGAAAATGCTAAAGGCATCGTTGGTAAAATATAATAACATGCACCAGCCAGCCAGCATTACACCGTATTTATGAAAGGGACTAATGGCGGCATAACCAGGATCAATCAGGCAAACCAGTTTCTGGTATTCTATCCAGCAGCCAAAATGAATAATGGAAAACAGGATAAAAAAACTCCA
>Ga0157378_10006155_pt1 | contig 10505 bp, 9 predicted proteins | sample M65metaG_FD_115309 | JGI IMG/M metagenome (GOLD analysis project Ga0157378, IMG submission 115309) | Miscanthus rhizosphere microbial communities from Kellogg Biological Station, Michigan, USA - M6-5 metaG | ecosystem: Host-associated > Plants > Roots > Rhizosphere > Soil | place: USA: Michigan...
CGCTGATTGAAACCCAGGCGCCGGCACGTCACCTCGAACATCGCACGAATCTGCTCGGCAAAAATACCCTTTCCGCGCTGCCGGATGCTCCAGGACGAGTCGTAGAGTTTCCCTTCGCGCAGATCGCGAATCCGATTCAGCACCTTTTCCTTCCGATCGGGAAACTGTTCTTCGAGCCATTTCTCGAACAGTGGCGCAACGGCCCACGGCAGCCGCAACACGACGAACCCTGCCTGAACCGCGCCTGCATCTCGCGCGGCCGCGAGAATCTTTGGCATCTCGTGCTCGGTGATCGCAGGGACGACCGGCGCAACCATCACACCCGTGGGCACGCCCGCTTTCGTCAGATGTTCGATCGCCGCGAGCCGCAGTTCCGGCGTCGACGCGCGCGGCTCCATGATGCGCGCGACATCCGGATCGAGCGTCGTGATCGATACGAACGCTCGCGCGGCGTTGTACTGCGCGAGCTCCGCCAGATGATCTGCATCGCGCGTAACCAGGTGGTTCTTCGTGATGACCGACACCGGATTGCGAAACTCGGCAAGCAGGCCGAGACAGCGGCGCGTGAGCTCGAGCTTCCGCTCGATCGGCTGATAGCAGTCCGTGACGCCGCTCATCATGATGAGTTGAGGTTTCCACGACTTCGCGTTCAACTCTTCACGGAGTAGCTCGGGTGCATCCTCTTTCACGACGATGCGCGTCTCGAAGTCGAGGCCCGCGGACATGCCGAGGTATTCGTGGGAAGGGCGGGCGAAGCAGTAGATGCAACCATGCTCGCAGCCGCGATAAGGATTGATGCTCGCCTCGAAACCGACGTCCGGACTGTCGTTGTATGCGATGACCGAACGGATCGGATCGCGCAGGTAGATCGTTCGCGGCGCGCTGTCGTCTCCTTCGTACTCTTCGTCACGGACGTACTCGAGTGGCTCGAACCGGTTCTGTGGATTCCAGCTCGCGCCGCGGCCTTTGATCGCGCTCATGAATCGAGCGTACCGCGGGCGTCAAGAAAATCTACTGGTGGGAGAAAGTTAGGCGGATGGGACGAATGGGACCGATAGGACTGATGGGACCGATGTAGAACGGTTCCCCATCAGTCCCATCACAGCTCTCGCAATTCTCGTAACCGCGGAAACACCATCGCGATCACTCCCACGACCACCAGCGTCATCGTTCCTCCGAAGATCACCGAGGGAACGATTCCCATCAGCCTGGCGGCGACGCCAGACTCGAATGCGCCGATCTCGTTCGACGCACCGATGAAGATCTGATTCACGGACGAAACACGCCCCAGCATCTCCGTCGGCGTCCGCACCTGCAGCAGCGTGCCGCGAATGATCACGCTCACGTTGTCGGCCATGCCGCTCGCGATGAGGATCACGAACGACAGCCAGAAGTTGCGCGACAGCGCGAAGGTGATCATCAGCAGACCGAATAACGCGACGACGCTGAACAACGTCCTCCCCGCGCGCTTCAACGGCGGACGATGCGCGAGCCACACGCCGATCAGAATCGATCCGATCGCCGGCGCAGCGCGCAACACGCCGAGGCCCTGCGGCCCGACGTCCAGCATCTTCGCGAACGCGGGCAGCAGTGCGACTGCGCCCCCAAACAGAACCGCGAAGAGGTCGAGCGTCATCGCGCCGAGCATCACCGGATCCTTCACGAGAAAGCGGATGCCCGTCGTCAGGCTTTCCCGCATCGGCACGTCATTTGTCCTGACCGGCATCACGCGATGACGCACGGTCGCAATCGCAGCGACCGAAAACGCCAGCAGCACGGACACGCCGAAATACGCTCCTTCCGCGCCGACGAAGCCGTACGCGAGTCCGCCCAGTGCAGGACCGAGGATCGCAGCGAACTGCCAGGTCGAGCTGCGCCACGTTACGGCGTTCGGATACATGTCACGATCGACCACTTCCGCAGAAAGCGCAGTCACAGCCGGACGCGTGAAACTTCGGGCGATGCCGCTGAGAAAGATCACGAGATATACCGGCCAGACACTCGTGAAGCCTGCAATCGTGAATAGCAACAGCGCGATCGCGGATAGCATCAGACCGAAGGTGCCGGCAATCGCGATCGAACGCCGCGTCACGCGGTCGGCGAGATGTCCCGCATACAGCGCCACACCGATGAACGGCAGCGCTTCAGCGAGACCGATCATGCCGAGCGTCAGAGGATCTCCGGTGTGGGCGTAGATCTGCCAGCCGACGACGACGATCTGCGCCTCGCGCGCGACCGTCGCGGTCGCGTAGCTGATGAGAATCCGCCGGAAGTCGGGGCTTCGAAGAGAGGCGTAGGGGTCGTGCAAGGCCCGGGAAGCATAAACTGGTGTCCTCCAGAATGAGGGAACAATGGATTCCTCTGAGCCGCGCGGAGCGGCTGATCGCGATCGGCCGTTCCGTTCTGGCGATCGCCTCGCTGGGCGCGCTCTATCTCGAGCCTGCGCACGTGACGCCGTCGGCGTGGGAAATCGTCGGCGGCTACGCGCTCTACGCGCTCTGCTTTCTGGTGTGGACCATCTTCGGGCCGATCGGGATTCCGCACTCGGTCGGCATCGCGACACACACGCTCGATCTCGCCGTGTTCGGTGCGATCAATTTCCTGACGCTCAGCGGCACCAGCCCGTTCTTCGTCTACTTCGTTTTCAGCATCATCTGCGCGATGCTGCGGTTCGGACGCCGCGGCACCGTCGTCACCGCACTGTCCGCGCTCTGCGTCTTCGTATTCACTTCGATGATCCAGATCGAAACGCGCGGCTTCGAGCTCAATCGCTTCGTAATCCGCGCCGCGTATCTCGCCGTCGTCGCTTCTCTACTGATCTATCTCGCCGAATATCTGCAGCGTCTGCAGTCGGATCTGGCCCGCATCGCTCGATGGCCCCGGTCTCTTTCGCCAAGCCATGAGCAGCTCATCACCGAGCTTCTGCGCGAGCCCGCACTGATCTTCGAGGCCGAGCGCGTGCTTTTCGCGTACGAGCACAAGCGCAATCGTTACGGATTCCTCGCGTTGCGCGAAGGCGACGAGATCCAGGTCGATCCGATCAATCCTCATATGACGAACCTGCTGCTCGACAGCGGAAGCGGCACATTCGTCCGCACGGGCTCGTTCGCGAGCGTCAAGCCAGGCGAGCTCACATCGTCATCACCATCGCGCGCGCCCCGAACACTTCCACCGGAAGTGGTCTTCGCGTTCCAGATTGAAGACGTCGTGGCGACGTCGTTTTCCGGAGACTCGGTGAACGGGCGCCTGCTGATGCTCGATGGACATCCGCCTCTGCTGGAGGAGATCAATCTCGCGCGGATCGCGGGCGCCGTCATCGCAGGCCGGCTCGACCAGCATCATGCTGCGGAGCAGCTGCAGGTCGGCGCGGTCGCGCAGGAGCGTGTCCGCGTTGCACGCGACCTGCACGACTCCGTTCTGCAGTCACTCACCGGCATCGCACTCCAACTCCGCACGATTCCACGCGTGATGGCCCGGGATCCGGAAGAGGCCGAGGTGCGGCTCGGTCAGATGGAAGAAGTGATCGGGATGGCGCAGCGCGATCTGCGCTGGTTCATCGACCAGCTGCATCCGGAACGGCGCGATCGAATCGCGGCCGGCGTCGGCGAAAGTGCAATCTCGATGGCGCAGCGCTTCGAACAGCAGTGGGGACTTCAGGTCGTCGTCGATCCCATCATTCACGAACTTCCCCATCCGATGCGAAATCAGGCGTATACGCTCGTGAGCGAGGCGATCGCCAATGCAGCAAAGCATGCACGGGCGAAGTCCGTGCATGTCGATGCTTCGATCGACGACAGTGAGATCCGTATCAATGTCACCGACGACGGCCATGGCTTCCCGTTTCTCGGCCGCTACGGAATGGAAGAGCTCAAGGAAATGCAGCACGGTCCTGCCACGCTGCAGGAACGCGTCTTGTCCCTCGGTGGCGGGCTGATCGTCGAATCGACGGATCATGGTTCGCGGATCGAGATTCACCTGCCAAAGGGAGGGAGCTGATGTCGACTCCGCCGATCAACATCATCGTCGCCGACGATCATCCTGTCGTTCGCAAGGGCCTCACGCAGTTCTTCGAGGAAGTCGAGGATCTGCGCGTCGTGGCTGAGTGCGAAGATGGTGACGCCGCGCTGTCCGCGGTGCGTAGACACAAACCCGATGTCCTCATCGTCGATCTGCGGATGCCGGGCACGAATGGACTCGAGGTTCTACGCCGTCTGCGCTCCGAAGAGATACCAACAGCAACGATCATCCTGGCCGGCAACATCAGCGATGACGAAGTCGTCGAAGCCATGCGCCTCGGCGCACGCGGCGTGGTGCTCAAGGAAATGGCGCCCATGCTCCTCGTGCAGTGCATTCGTAAAGTCGCTTCCGGCGGCGTGTGGCTCGAGAAGGAAGCGATCGGCCGGGCCCTCGGAAAACTGCTGCAGGGATCGGAGGGTGTGCGCGCGCGAAATCTACTGACGCCGCGCGAGACCGAGATCATGAAGATGGTCGCGGAAGGTCACGGCAATCGCGAAGTGGCCGAGCGGCTCTTCATCAGCGAGGGCACCGTCAAGACGCATCTGCACACGATCTACGAGAAGCTGGGGCTGAAGGGGCGATTGCAGCTGGTGGCGTACGCGAGAGAAAACGCGTTGCTGTGAATTTGTCGTGAGTTCATGCTGAGCGAAGCGAAGCATCAGCCAAGGCGCCGGGAGAAAGTCTCTTCAGGCGCCGCGCGTTAACAAGCGACGGCGCGGCGCCTTGGTTGATCCTTCGCTTCGCTCAGGATTTAAGCCGCTGAGCGAAGCGAAGGACCCCCTTATTTTCTGCGGGAGTCCTTCGCCGTCTTCGCGGCTCAGGATGACGAATCCGATTCAATCGCAGTGGCCCGGTCCGATCAGACCGTTGTTGTACTGATCGAACGTCGAGGCCCATGTCGTCACCTGATTCTTCTGCGTCTTACTGAGGTTCGCCCAGCTCGTCGCATTGTTCGCGGCAAGGAACGAGTCCGCTGCCGCGATCGTGGAGGCGACCGCTGCTGGTGATGCGCCACGGAAGATGCTCAGCTTCGCACCGAGCTCCTGTGCGTACAGTTTGTTGATGCCATTGGATGCATCGCCACTCATCGAGAGCAGCGTTACCGCGAGCGGCGCCGTGTTGACGTTCACGCTCTTGAGGCCACCGACCGTGCCGAGCCACTGCGGGAGCTCACCTGTCACGCGATCCGCGTTGCGGCCTGTGAATCCAGCGTGCGTCTTCCAGTAACCGATGGTCAATGTGCAGTTGTTGCCGCACGGACCGGAGCTGAGAGCCGACGACGCGCTTGCGGAGAGAGTGTGCTCGCCATCAAAGAGCTGCGCATTGTTCGTGGCAGTCGCCGTGTTGTCGCAACTGACGGAAACGTTCGTCACGTTCGCCGAGTAGGTGAAGGACCCACCGCTGGGTGCGGTGTAGTCGGCCGTCGCCAGTCCTCCGGCGACGGACCAGCCTGTCGAGCCTGTGTTGTCGCTGTTGGCGATGGTGATCCCAGAATCTGCCACGTGGGCATTTGCGTGAAGCACGGTGGTCGGATCGCCGAACACATAGCTTAAAGAGACACTGAAGTCCGTCAACACACCATTGTTGTTCTTCAGTGTCGCGGTTGCAGTGTTGGTTCCGTTGTCCGGGCCGCTGCGTCCCACCGAGTAGGTGCACGTCAGATCGCTGTTGCCATCGATGCTGAACGGTGCTGAGCCGCCACAATTGAGCGAGACCGCGGTGGAATCAGACAACACATCGCTGAGTGCAGTCACGGTCGCGCCGATGGGTGCCGGATTGTGAACGGTGACTGTTCCGCTGACCGCCCAGGCGCTGTCGACGTTCGCGACCGAGCTCGTGACGGTGAAGTCGACTGAGGCCGCGTTGCCTTTCGCGATCGTGATCGGGCCGCTTGCGTTCGCGGTCTTCGTCAGCGTCCAGCGCCAGTCGCGCGTGTACGAGGTCGATGCGCTCTTGGTCACCTTGAGCGCCCAGACATGTGTCGTGCAGCTCGTTGCGCTCGTCGCGGTGTAGTTGAAGTACTCGTCGTAGCCGGACGCGGTTGAGTAGGTCGTGAATCCTCCCGCCGTCGACGACGACAGTGGAATCGTCCAGCTGTACGACTGTCCGGGCAGAAGCGTGTCGAGATAGGAATCGGGCAGCGTGAGATCACCACCCTCCGAGTTCTTCACAACGACGTTCGTCAGCGCGACACTTCCGGTATTCGTCACCGTGACCGTCGTGGTGAAGCTATCGTTCACGAAGACGTCGGGCGTACACGTTTGCGACACGGCGATGTGAGGATTATCGACGCGGAAATTGTCGGTCTTCGACTGCGACTCGATGAAATCGCCCGTCATGCTGACCCACGCTTTGTATTCGCCATTGGGCGAGGTGTCGTAGCCCGGCAGATCAGGATTGCTGCTGCGATGAAGAATCTGCGAGAGCTGATAGCAGCTGGCGAACCGTCCGTCGTCTCCCACTGAGACAACAGCACCATCACTGCTACCCAGGGGAGATCCATCCGGCGTCGTGACACGGACGAAGTAATCGCCGGGGTCGAGCCCTCGCGAGTTGTCGTTGTTCGGACCGCCGTTGAGAAAGACGTCCTGCTTCCACAGGTATCGATTCAGATTCACGCCGGAACAGTCGCCGTTCGTGGTGTAGATGGCACCGCTGAGTGCGAACGCCTGAACCCCCAGCATCATGGAGAGAATGAAAAAGAAAGTAATTCTGATCGATCGCATCGCCAGTCCTCGCTTTTGTGGATACCGTCAAAATATTCGCGAGGAAGCCGCGTGACCATCCGCGGGAGGTTGGATTTTGCCTCTACGGATCGATGTATATCGATCGTTCGTATCTATCGAACGATGTATATCGAAATGCCCCTACGGCCTGCCGGTCCACGAATCCATCTTCTGAAACTCGTTCTCGAACCGCACGACCTTCCAGTCGCCGCCGCTTTTCCTGAGTGTCGTCGTCTGCTGCATGGTTGCGTACATCGTGGGACGCGCTGATTCGACGCCGGGAGGATTGAAGAACACCGTCTGCACTGCGTGAAGCGTCACGTCGGGCCCGCTCGTCTCGCGAGACTGGACGTCGAAGCGCGATTTGAACAGCGTCTGGAACATCGATGGTCCAGCGCCGATGCGCTCCTGCGTTCCGAGTTGCGCGAGGTCCTGCGCCGAGAGTCCCTCACACATCGTTGCAGCAGCGTCGTAGCGGCGTCGCAGCATCTCTTCCGCGAAATCCTGATAGCGCTTTTCCGCACCCCTGCCACCGCAACGACAGATCGCAATCACGAGCAGCATCAAAACAGCTCTCTTCATCGCGTCATCTCATCCCGGTGGGACACCGACCGGCGTCACGGCGTCGCGATCGGTTTCACCGGTGCGGATGCGAACCACCTGCTCCACCGGCATCACGAAGATCTTTCCGTCGCCGACATCCCCTGTGCGCGCACCATCGATGATCGCCTTCACGGTCGGATCGACGAAGTGATCGGAAACGCCGATCTCCAACCGCACTTTTTCCGAGAGCTCCATTTTGACCCTGGTCCCACGATAGGTCTCGACGCGCTCCAGCTCTCCGCCATGCCCCTGCACGCGCGAGATCGTCAGCCCCTTCACCTCCGCATGAAAGAGCGCTTCGAGCACGTCGTTCAGTTTCTCAGGCCGGATGACCGCGACCACGAGTTTCATTCCGTCCTCCTGTCGAGCAGCAGAATCGCACCCTCACCGCGGCTGTACGCCTCCTCGCCATGTTGCGAGAAATCGAGACCCATACCTTCCTCGCGCGGCGTCATGCGCAGCGGAAGCACCGCACCGGTGACCTTCACGATCACGAGCGTCATCACTGCGCTGTAGAGCAGCGTCACGACGATCGCAATCGCCTGCACGCCGAGCTGGCGCACGTTGCCATCGATCACGCCCGAGCCTGCGCCTCCGCTCCATCCCTTGGATGCGAGGAGTCCCGTCATCAGCGCGCCGACGATCCCTCCGACGCCATGTGCAGCGACGACGTCGAGAGAGTCGTCGAGCCGCGTACCGGCGCGATACAGCAGTGCGAAGTAGCTCGGGAACGCGGCGATGGCGCCGAGGACGATCGCCGACATCGGACTGACGAAGCCGGCGGCGGGCGTGATCGCAACGAGCCCGACGACGATGCCCGTCGCGGCGCCGATCGCCGTCGCCTTCTTCGTGCGCATGAGATCGAGAAGCGTCCAGACCACGAGCGTCGCCATCGGCGCGAGCATCGTGTTGACGAACGCCAGTGCCGCCGCGCGGTTCGCACCGAGCGCACTGCCGGCGTTGAAGCCGAACCAGCCGAGCCACAACAGCCCGGCGCCGAGCAACGTGAACGGCACGTTTTGCGGGAGCATCGCCTGCCGCGCGTAATCCTTACGCGGGCCAACGACGACCGCGCAAACCAGCGCAGCTGCCGCTGCGTTGATGTGCACGACGGTACCTCCCGCGAAGTCGAGCGCGCCGAGCTTCGCGAGGAATCCATTCGTGCCCCACACCCAATGTGCAACCGGCGCGTAGACCAGCAGCGACCAGATCGTGATGAACACGATGTAGGGACCGAAGCGCATCCGCTCGACGATCGCGCCCGAAATGAGCGCCGCGGTGATCACGGCGAACGTTCCCTGGTACGCGAAGAAGAGAAGATGAGGAATCGTCCCCTGCGCGTCGAGCATCACTCCGCGGAGGAAGAAGTACTCACCTCCGCCGCACCACTGCGATGCACGTCCGAACGCGATCGAGTAGCCGAGGAGAGCCCAGGCCAGGCCGACGAAGCCGAGCGCGGAAAAACTCATCATCAGCGTATTGAGCGTGTTCTTCGACCGGACCATCCCGCCGTAGAAGAATCCGAGCGCGGGGGTCATCATCAGAACGAGAGCCGTAGCAACGAACAGCCAGGCGGTATCGGATGGATTTGGGGCCACGGTACTACCTCCGTGGTTTTTGCAATTCTATCACTCTTTTTGATGATGAATTCCGATGCTCATTTCCGATCGATGATTTTGCATTATGCTTGCCTCGGTTTTCCGGGGGACCCGTCCAATGCAGAGAGAAGACAAGTCGGAGCGTTGCCGGCGGCTCGTGCTCGATGCGGCGTTGCGGCTCTTCTCGCAGAATGGCTACGGCCCGACGAGCGTTCGCGAGATCGCAGAACAGGCCGGCGTATCGGTCGGCGCGGTCTATCACCACTTTCCCGATAAGGAGTCGATGTTCCGCTCGTTGATCGATGAATATCGGGAGATCACGGAGCAACCGAGGTTTCCGTACTACCGCGCGATTCGCACCGGCCTCTTTCCCAACAATCTCGAGCAACTCGGATACGCCGCGCGCGACAGCGTGCGCCAGTACCGCGACTACCAGGCGCTCTTCTTCGTCGACGTGATCGAATTCGGCGGCGAGCACATTCGCGAGTTCTACTCCGGCATGGCCGACCGCTTCGCTGCCTTCATCGAGGAGCAGCGCGCGCAGGGCGATGACATGACCGTGCGCCTTCGTGGCGGCGTCTCTCCACGCTCCGCACTGCTCCTCACGTCGCGGATCTTCTTCATGTACTTCCAGATGGAGACTCTGTTCGGAGTCGCAGAGCCGTTCGGCAAGAGCTCCGCGGAAATGGTGCGCGAAGTGGCCGATATTCTGCGGAATGGAATCGCAAGCTGATGTGGAATCCCGACCAGTACGAACGATTCAAAGCCGAGCGTGCGCAGCCCTTTCATGATCTCGTCGCACTCATCGAGAAGCGCCCGCGGATGCATGTCGTCGATTTCGGATGCGGCACCGGGGAGCTGACGCGGTCACTGCACGAGACGCTCGCCGCCGACGAGACTCTCGGAATCGACAACTCGGAGACGATGCTGCTCAAGTCCTCGGCCTTCGGCAGCGAGGCGGTGCGCTTCGCCCAGGGAGACATCGAGGCCTTCGCAGCGGATCGTCCGTTCGATCTCGTCTTCTCTAACGCAGCGCTGCACTGGGTCGAAGACCACCCGGCGCTTTTCCGCAGACTGGCGAGCTTTCTCGCACCGCACGGCCAGCTCGCCATCCAGATGCCTTCCAACGAAGACCACCCCTCGCACTCCGTCGCTCGCGACGTCGCGGAATCCCTCGGCCACGCGCCACGGATCTCGTCAGTGCTTCCAGTCGAGGAGTATGCACGGATCCTTCATCGACTCGGCTTCGTCCGCCAGCACGTGAAACTGCAGGTGTACGGGCATCTCCTCGAAGAGCCGCGCGATGTCGTCGAGTGGGTGCGCGGGTCGCTCCTCACCGACTACCAGCAGCGGATGAGCGAAGCCGACTTCACGCGCTTTCTCGAGACGTACACCGAGCGCCTGCTCGCCGTGCTCGGCGATGAGCGTCCGTTCTTCTACACGTACAAGCGCGTATTGCTCTGGGGCAGTTTTTAAGATCAACCCGTCATCCTGAGCGACCCACGGCGCGCGAGCGCCGCGATTGAGATGGAAGAAACTCGCGACGGGTTCTGCCTCGTTC
>Ga0157378_10006156_pt1 | contig 10505 bp, 11 predicted proteins | sample M65metaG_FD_115309 | JGI IMG/M metagenome (GOLD analysis project Ga0157378, IMG submission 115309) | Miscanthus rhizosphere microbial communities from Kellogg Biological Station, Michigan, USA - M6-5 metaG | ecosystem: Host-associated > Plants > Roots > Rhizosphere > Soil | place: USA: Michigan...
CCGGAAGCGCTTTACCTGATGGGCCGCGCGCATGCCGGGTTGGGCCATCGTCGCGAGGCCGCGAGCTCGATGCAGGCGTGCATCGAAGCGGTGAAGACCGCGCCGGCTTACAAGTATCGCGCCGACAAGCGCTGGCTCAATGAAGCGCAACAGTTCATCAAGAGTAGTCAATAATAACGATGCCGAATAATCAACGAACTCCTGCAATTCTTGCTCTCGAAGATGGGCGCGTTTTTCGCGGACGCTCGTGGGCTGCTCAGACCGAAAGCGTCGGCGAGATGGTTTTCAATACATCGATGACCGGTTATCAGGAAGTGCTCACCGATCCTTCCTACGCGGGACAGATCGTCTGCATGACGTATCCGCTGATCGGCAACTACGGCGTCAACAGCGAAGACGAAGAATCGTCACGGCCGTGGGTCGAAGGTTTTGTCATCCGCGAAGCGAGCCGCATGGCTTCCAACTGGCGCGCCACGGAAACGCTCGACGCTTATTTGAAGCGCTGGAACATCGTGGCGCTCGAGGGCATCGACACGCGTGCGCTCGTGCGCCACATTCGCGACAAGGGCGCGATGCGTGCGTGCATCTCCGCGGTCGATCTTGACGAGGCAAGTGTGATTGAGAAAGCGCGCCAATCGCCTTCGATGGAAAACCGCGAGCTGGCAAGCGTGGTCACGACCAAAGAGCCTTACGAAGTCGCGCCGGCGGGTGACGAACGTTTTCACGTGGTTTGTTACGACTTTGGTGTGAAGCGAAATTCGTTGCGCGAGTTGGCGCGCCGCGGTTGTCGCATCACGGTCGTGCCGGCTGCGACCAACGCGGCGGAAGTCTTAGCGATGAATCCTGACGGCGTTTTTCTTTCCAACGGCCCAGGCGATCCGGCGTCGATGGACCGCGAAGTCGAACAAATCCGCGAGTTGATCAAAACAACGGTGCCGACGTTTGGAATTTGTTTTGGACATCAGTTGCTGGGTCGAGCGCTGGGTGGGAAAACGTTCAAACTCGTCTTCGGTCATCGCGGCGGCAATCAGCCGGTGAAAGACCTGGGCGGCGGCAGCGTCGAGATCACTTCACACAATCACGGTTTTGCGGTAGCGCCGGACAGTCTCCCCGGCGACGTGGAAGTCACGCACGTCAATCTCAACGATCGCTGCGTCGAAGGCATGCGCCACAAAACGCTGCCGATAATCTCAGTGCAGTATCATCCCGAAGCCGCGCCTGGCCCTCACGATGCCGAGCACCACTTCCAGCGCTTCATCGAGTTGATGGAACGGAAGGCCGCGCAAGTCTCTGTCTAAAACCTAAACCCGACGCCGGCGCTGAATTGAAAGTTGTGAATCACTTCAGACGGTATGTGAAAACTTTGCGGAGAAGCGAAAAACGGCTCGTCGATGCTGCGATAGAAGATCATCGTGTCGCCCGCGTCAAAGCGCGCGAAGACGCGACGCATCGGATAAAACTCTAGCACGCCGCCGATGTCCAATGAGAAATTGTTCTTGCGCTCAACCCCAAAAACCGGAAAGCCGAAAATCGGATCGATGTGGTCGAAGTCTATCGTGCGGCTGAAACTGACCACACCCGGTCGCCCTTTGGCGAAGACGCCAAACTTCTCAAATCGTTTCCCCGCTTTGAGACCGGCCTGCAACTGAAGAACACGACCGCCGGCCCGGAAGTTATTAAAGAAGAATAGATTATCGTTCGGATAAAAGTCGCCCTGCGCTTCCAACGCAAAGTTTGGCGTCAGGTTAACGGTAAACCGTCCGCCAAATCCTGCCTGGGTGATGACGTTGTGATAATCGCTGTCCGGGAACAAGGGGCTGAAGCGACTGCGCTCTATCTGTTGCAGACCCAGCGAGGAAAATTGTGCGCCCACCTCGTAGCGTTGCAGCTTTTCGTCGTGCGACTGAACGCTGGGTTCCTTCGGTGGCAGCGAGCCGAACCGAAAACCGATGCCCGCGCTGATCTGGAGGCTGTGTGTAGTTCGAGTTAGGCGCTGAAAGTTGTTGCCGGCTGGAACAAACGTTTCGTTGCCCTTGGGGATGATCGTGTCGCCAATGTCGAGCCGCGTCAGCACCTTGCGCGACGGGTAAAACTCAATGACGCCGCCAAGGTCCATCGCGAAGTGGGTCTGGCGCTTCAATCCAAGAATCGGGATGGTAACCGTTTGGCCGAAAAAATCTACGAACGTGAAGGTGTCGATCTTTGTAACCGCCTTGCTGAAACTTGCAAATCCGGGCCGCGCTTTGGCAAACACGCCCCACTTGCCATAGCGCTTGCCGATCTTCACACCGAAGTGTCCTTGCCAGAGCGTGCCGGCGCGCGAATCTTCGAAGAAGTTCTCGTGCGGAAAGTAATTCTGTTCCGCTTCAAGCGAAATGTTCTTGTTGAGATTGAAAGTGATCCGGCCGCCGAAACCCGCTTCGGTGCTGGTCCTGCTGAAGGCAGGGCCCGAACTCGGCACGGGTTGGGCCGGGGTCGTTACTGACGAAAACTGAACGCCGACTTCGACTCGCGACGGCACTTCGTCTTGTGCTTGAGCGACACCACTGAAAAGAACTGTAAACGCGAAAACTGTGCTCGCGAGGAACGTAACTTTTTTCATGACCCTTCCGCCTTTCATTTCATGGACTGTGGGAGAGATCCAACAGCAGAAGATTTGAAAGATCCGACTGGCCGCTCACGCGGACGAACACTGATCTGTTTCCGTTTAGTCTTCCACCGGCATCTTCAACTCGCCCGTCGTCAGATCGGGGCGCTCGCGGGCCATCTCTTCCGGTGTTGTGTCGACGCCGGGATGGGCTACTTCGCGTTCTCGATCTTGCTCGGTAGGGAGTTGAAGATCGTTGATTGCCACGCCTTCCACCGGTGTCGGTTCCAAAAGATCGGCGAGCCCTTCGCTGCCACGATGTTCGAGCCAGTGACGATAACTAACCGTCAGGATCGCCACGAGGGGAATCGCGAGAAAAATTCCCGCCACCCCGGCGAGTTCGGCGCCCGCGAGTACCGCGACGATCACCGCGAGCGGATGCAGATGTATGCCCTGGCCAATCAAACGCGGATAGACGATGTAGTCCTGAATGCCGCGCAGCACCAACAAAAACACCAGCACGAAGAAAGCGTTGAGACCGCCACCATGCAGCAGGCCCGCAATCGCTGCGATCAGCGCGACGAGCAACGGCCCAACCAGCGGAACGAATTCGCAAACGCCGGCGATGACGCCGAGCGCGAGTGGATTGGGAAGACCAAACAACGTGAAGCCAAGCGTGCAAACTAAACCGATGAAGAGACAGGCAGTCAGTTGCGCGCGAATGTAAGAAGCGAGGGTGCTGTTAACGTCCTGAAAAAATTCATCGCCGCGCCAGCGCCAGCGTCCGCGTGGCAACATCTGCAGCGCCGAACGGCGAAACGTTTCCACGTCTTTCAGCAGAAAGAAGCTCAGCACCGGAATCAACACCAGCCAGGGAATGTATCCCAACCAGCCAAGCATGGCGGTGGTGATTGCTTTGAAGGTTTCCTCTGCGCTGATGAAACGCGGCAAGTTGCTCTTGATTTCCTCAAACACGGTCGCCGGCATTCGCTGTCGGAAAAATTCGTCAATCGCCTTCGTCTTTTCGCGCAGGGCGGTCCCATAGCCCTTGGCCTGTTCCGCAAACTGCGGCAGCTGGCTGCCAAGGCGCGGCGCCAATCCGTAGATCGCGAGGACGATCACCGCCAGGATCACCAGATAGGAAAAAACGATTGCGAGCGAGCGCGGAATTGCAAACTTGCGCCCCGAAATTCGCAGCGGCCGGCTGAGGAATTCAACCAGCGGCGCAACTAAGTACGAAAAGAAGATCGCGAGGACGAGCAGCAGAATGACGCCGGTGAGTTTTACGATTATCCAGCGCGTGGCTTCGAAGAGATAGTAGGTCAGCAGCACGATCACAATCACGCGCAGGATCAGCCGCGTTTGCAGCCAGGATGCTTCCACCGCGGCCTTTGACGCCGTACGTGCGACCTCTTTGCTCTCTTGGTTGGACACTATTTGTTGGCTGAGAACTAGTTGTAGAGCCGACGAATTATGCCGCCGACTGCGACCTGTTGAGCCGGCGAGATGCTCCGAAATTCAACGCCAAAGGTGTCGGGCGTAGCGTGATGGACCACCTCGCCGTGCAAAGTCAAAGCGTCCTGCTGGTCCACCAGCAATAGTCCGAGGCGGTCGCCGACTCTCACGTTCGGACAAGCGGGAAGATTGCAAACTCGCAGTCCGCCAAGACTGATGTCGGACGGTTCTCCAAGACCGAGCGACTCCTTCAGACTTTCGTCTTCGATGGCCAGAGTCAATCGCGTGCTGACGTAGTAACGGGGAAACTTGCGTCGCTCATGATCGGGTAAGATCGCGTCGGGCGTGCTCATCGCAGATTCCTTTCAGTTGGCGAACTCATCCTCCTCTTCATCGTCCTCGTCGTCTTCATCCGTGAGCGGCGCGGGCGGCGGCGCCACGCGCGGCGCGGCCGGCGCCCAAATCAGTCCCTTCCATTCGTCAGTTTCACCGAGCAGTTGTAACGCCGCGAGCGGATGGCCCGGGTTGCGCTCGATGCGCAGCACCTCAGCGACCACCTGCAAGGTCTTGCCGTCTTCGCCGTGCACTTCGAGACGCACGCGACTGCCGACGTCCGGCAACTTGCGCGGCAGGTGAACGAGCGTGCCTTCGGGGCCCACATTTTCCGTCGTGCCTTCCGACAGAATGTGTGTGCCGCCGGGTTCGTCCCATTCAGCGCGCACTTCGAATGATACTAAATAGCGTGGTCCTGAACGAGTTTCAGTTTCTATTGGGCGGTTCATGTTTTGGGACTCCTTGTCGGGCATGGCGCGCCGTAGTCTATAACTTTTGCAGGGAAAAGTCGCTGCTCAAAACTCAAAACTTAGAACTCAAAACTCAAAACTATTCCTCTTCCGTCCGTAATTTCTCCAACACCGAAAAGTCCTCGAGCGTCGTGACGTCGCCGGCGACGGTGCCGCTCGTCGCAATCTCGCGCAGCAACCGGCGCATGATCTTGCCCGAGCGCGTTTTCGGCAGCATGTCGGTGAAACGAATTTCATCAGGCCGCGCGAGCGCTCCGATTTCCTTGGTGACGTGGGCGCGCAACTCTGCGTTCAACTCCGGCGACGGACTATGCGAACCTTCGAGCGTCACAAAAGCAATGATCGCCGATCCCTTCAGTTCGTCCGGACGCGCAACCACCGCAGCCTCCGCGACAGCCGCGTGCGACACCAGCGCGCTCTCGACTTCGGCCGTGCCCAGGCGATGACCGCTGACGTTAATGACGTCGTCAATCCGCCCCATGATCCAGAAGTAACCGTCTTCGTCGCGGCGCGCGCCGTCGCCGGCAAAGTAAATGTTTTCAATCTGCGACCAATATTGTTCGCGGTAGCGCTCGTCGTCGCCCCAAATCGTACGCAGCATCGAAGGCCACGGGCGCTTGATCACGAGATATCCGCCCTCGTTCGCGCCGACCGGTTTGCCGTCGCGCGTCATAATATCTGCTTCGATACCCGGAAAAGGTTTCGTCCCCGAGCCTGGTTTCGTCGGCGTCGCGCCGGGCAGCGGCGAGATCATTATCGCGCCGGTTTCAGTCTGCCACCACGTGTCGACTATTGGACAAACCCCGCGCCCGATCGTCTTGTGATACCACATCCACGCTTCGGGATTGATCGGCTCGCCGACCGTTCCCAGCAGCCGCAGGCTCGACAGATCGTGCTTCATCGGCCACCGCTCGCCCCACTTGATAAACGCGCGAATTGCGGTCGGCGCCGTGTAGAAAATGTTGACGCGATGTCGTTCGATCAGGTCCCAGAAACGGTCTGGCTCGGGAAAGTTTGGCGCGCCTTCATACATCAGCACCGTCGCGCCGTTTGAGAGTGGTCCATAGACCACGTAACTGTGACCGGTGACCCAGCCGATGTCGGCGGTACACCAGTAAACGTCTTCGTCTTTCAGGTCGAAGATCCACTTGGTCGTGAGGTGCGCCTGCAAAAGATAACCGGCGGTCGTGTGCAGAATCCCTTTCGGTTTTCCGGTCGTGCCGGAGGTGTAAAGAATGTACAGCGGATGTTCGCTGTCCAACGCCACAGCTTCGCATTCCGCGTTTACAGTCGCCATCAACTCTTGCCACCAATGATCGCGACCGGGTACGAAGTTTATCCCCACGCCGGTTCGCTTCACGACCACGCAGGCTTCGACCGACGGCGTTTGCTTCAAGGCTTCATCGACCGCGGCTTTGAGTTTCACCTCACTGCCGCGCCGCCAGCCGCCGTCAGCCGTAACCACAACTTTGCAACACGCGTCGGTAATGCGGTCAATCAAAGCGGCGCTGGAGAAACCGCCGAAGATGACGGAATGCGTCGCGCCGATGCGAGCGCAGGCGAGCATCGCGATTGCGAGTTCGGGAACGAGCGGGAGATAAAGCGCGACGCGATCGCCTTTCGCGACGCCCAGCCGCTTCAGGACGTTTGCAAATTTGCAGACTTCGGAATGGAGTTGCTGATAGGTAAGCGTGCGCTGATCGCCGGGTTCGCCTTCCCAGATGAGCGCTGCTTTGTTGCGTCGCCAGCTGGACAGATGCCGATCGAGGCAGTTGTACGAAATATTGATCTTGCCGCCCACAAACCACTCCGCATGCGGCGGCTGCCAATTGAGAACCGTGTCCCACTTCTTAAACCAATGCAGCTCCTCGGCCATGCGCGCCCAGAACGCTTCCGGGTCGGCACTCGCCTCCGCACGCAAACGTTCCAATTCTTCTAACGACTTGATGTGCGCCTGGGCCGCAAAGTCCGGCGGCGGCGGAAAGACGCGATCTTCCGTTTGCAGCGACTCAATGTTCGTGGTGATTGATGACATAACTACGTTAGAATCTTCTAATTGAACCTTGGAATTGTGTGCCTGTGTTTACCATAGAATAGCTTGACGCGACAACAAGGTGCTTGCAAGTATGACTGAGGAATTGTGAGTCAGACTCTCGGGACGAAAGCGAGTTCGAGAGCGGCTATCGCGCGGCAGAGGATGAAGCGCGAGAGGCTGAGGCTTTTGAGTTTTCCGAAGCAATCATCGGAGCGAGCAGCGATGACACGCGCTGAAGTACAAAATCGATTAGGGATTTCCCATGACGAAATCGCCAGCTTCTGCCGGCACTGGATGGTTGCGGAGATGGCTCTTTTTGGTTCCGTCCTGCGAGACGACTTCCGTTCCGAAAGTGATGTTGATGTGCTGGTGGACTTTGTTCCCGAAGCTCCCTGGAGTCTATTTGATATCTCGCGAATGCGACTCGAGCTTTCAAGTTTACTTGGCCGCGAGGCGGATCTCGTACAAGTGGGCGGCCTACGAAATCCTTTCAGACGCCGCGCGATCCTTTCGAGCCGGGAGGTAATCTATGCAGCCTGAAGAGGAGCGTGACGCCGGCTACCTCTGGGATATGCGAGAAGCCGCGCGCGACTGTCTCGACTTTGTTAAGGATGCAACTTACGTCCGGTTTTGCGAAAACAAAATGATGCATTCGGCCGTAGAACGCAGACTCGAAATTCTTGGAGAGGCGGCAAGCCGAGTTTCGGAAACGTTTCAGGCAGGCCATCCCGAGATTCCCTGGAAAGAGATCAAAGGCCTTCGCGTTGTGTTGGCGCACCGGTATGACAGTCTTGACCTCGCGCAACTCTGGCGGGCAGTAACCATCCATGCGCCGGAACTTGTTCCCAGGCTTGATGCTTTGCTTGGCAGCACGGGGAAAGAATGAACCGCTGCCATTTGACGTCCAGGACAACCGCGAATGTCTAATAGTCGCAGCTCATGAACATCCACGTCGGCACCAGCGGCTACAGCTACAAAGAGTGGAAGGGCAGTTTCTACCCGGAGAAGATTCCGGCGAAGGACATGCTGCGTTACTACTCTGAGCGGCTCAGCACGGTTGAAATCAACGCCACGTTCTATCGCATGCCGCAGCCGAGCATGCTCGAAAACTGGAAAGAGCAAGTCCCCGCATCTTTTCGTTTCTCGCTCAAAGCCCCGCAGCGAATCACACACATCAAACGGCTGAAAGAGATCGCCGAAGAGACGAAGTATTTTTTGGAGACGGCGTCAGTGCTCGGCGACGAACTCGGCGTCGTACTCTTTCAACTGCCGCCAAACTTCAAAAAAGATCTGCCGCGGCTGGAAGCGTTTCTGAAAGAGCTGCCACCGGCCACGCGCGCCGCGTTTGAGTTTCGTCATCCGACCTGGTTCGAAGACGACGTGCTCGCGCTCCTGCGTAGCCAAAACCGCCCGCTCGTCGTCTCCGACACGGACGACATGCCCACGACGCACATCGACAAAACGGCCGACTGGGGTTACCTGCGACTGCGCCGCGTGCTCTATTCTGAAGAGAATCTGCGCGAGTGGCTGGCGCGCATCCGCGCACAGAATTGGCAAGAGACGTTTCTCTTTTTCAAACACGAAGACGCAGGCACCGGACCGAGACTCGCCGCGCAATTCATCGAACTAGCTCGCTAAGCTTCCAGCCGGCTCCCGGCAAAGTAATGAAGAAAGTCTGGACAGACTACGACAGCCAGTTTGTGCGACGGCGCTACAACAAGCTTGCGCCGTTCTACACAGTCTTCGAATTCGTCTTCTTAATGCCGCCGGGCATCCGACAGCGGGCCGTCGCCGCGATGGAGCTGAAACCGGGCGGCGCGGTGCTTGAAGTCGGCTGCGGCAGCGGCAGAAATCTAAAACATCTGGTCGACGCGGTTGGACCAAGCGGCAGAGTTTACGGCGCGGACATTTCCGAAGGCATGCTGGCGCAGGCAAAAAAACTATGCGACCGAAACGGTTGGCGCAACGTGACGCTGTTGCAAGGCGACGCCGTCGCGCTCGCGTTGCCGGAAAAAGTCGACGGCGCGCTGTTCAGTTTGTCGTATGCGACGATGATTCAACGCCACGAAATACTGCGTCGCGCCTGGAACCAACTGAAGGACGGCGGCCAGCTCGTGATCATGGACGCACGAATTCCGCAAAACGCGATTGGCGCGTGGTATCGGCCGCTGGCAGTGTGGACGCTGGACCGGACGGTGTTGGGAAACCCGGACGTGGATATTCTTGCGGACTTACGTGAACTCGCTGGACGGATCGACGTGCAGGAGTTGTTTCTGGGAACTTACTTCATCGGCCGCGCGACGAAAGCTTCAGGCCTCGCTGCATGAACGGTTTGTCAGAACCACCTGCGTGAGCGGGTGGCCTGTGGCAAAAAAAGAAACCACCCGCTTACGCAGGTGGTTCTGACAAAGCGAGCCGTTAGAAGCCGTTAGAAATTCAGGCTACACTCCGGGTGTTGGCAATCGCAATCGATTTCAATCGTGTCACCTTTGCCTTCGCATGAGGCGCTGCAGTATTTGCCGTCGGGCTGCGCCTGACAATTGCAAACTTCATTTCTGCATTTGTTTGGTTTTTCGTCTGCCATGGTTCCTCCTGAAATTGTCAGCCTTGGGCGGATAGAGTAGCACATCTCCGCGAGAAGCTCTTACTTCTCCCTTTCAACTTTCGCCACCGTTTCGACCGCGCCCTTTGATCGCAGGAACCTTACCACGCTCATGTGATCGTTTTCGACTGCCAACGAGAGCGCGTTGTCGTCGTCTTCATCAAGCGCGTTGATGTCGGCGCCGGCGAGCACCAAAGCCCGCACATTGTTCACCAGGCCGTCGGAGGCGGCGAACATCAACGCTGTTCGGCCTTGTTTGTTTTTCGCGTTCACTTCCGCCCCGGCGTCGAGCAGCGCTTTCAATGCCTCACAATTGTTCTCAACGGCGGTCAGCATCAGCGGCGTGTTGCCGGAATCGTTTTTGCTATTCACATCCGCGCCGGCGTTGATCAAAGCCCAAACGAGATCGCTGGTCGCTTCGTCGTCCAACATCATCAGCACCGTCGTGTCGCTTTCATCGGTCGCGTTGACATTCGCTCCGGCCCGAAGCAGCAGTTCAACCATTTCCAGGTTCGAATTTTTGACTGCGTGTTCGAGCGCGGTGGTGCCGCTTTGTTCGTCGCGCAGGTTAACGTCCTGGCCCGCGAGCAACGCGCTGAGTGCTTCGAGATCGTCTTCCTGCGCGGCCCGGATAAAAGGATCCGCCGGCGCAATGTATGCAACCGCCCCGCCGGTCATTCTTATCTCACCTTCAATCGAAGAAGTCTCAACTCCCACTTCCTCCACGATCTCAGTGACTTTCAGAGTCCGGTCCGCGCGTGTCTCGCTATTTGCCGAAACATAGACACTACCTCCTTCGTCGGCGTCAAAGCCCGGCGCTTCGATTCGGAGTTGGTAAACGCCCTCCGGCAAACCGTCGATTTTGAATTCTCCGGTTCCGTTGGTGCTTGCGTAGAGCGCCACTTTGAGTTCGTCGTTCGAGACAAAAACCGTCGCGCCCGGTACCAACGCGCCGCTCGGGTCCTTGACGGCGCCGGCGATGCTCGAGTTCATGGACGAACGAGTGGTTGGTTGCGTCGCCAC
>Ga0157378_10006157_pt1 | contig 10503 bp, 10 predicted proteins | sample M65metaG_FD_115309 | JGI IMG/M metagenome (GOLD analysis project Ga0157378, IMG submission 115309) | Miscanthus rhizosphere microbial communities from Kellogg Biological Station, Michigan, USA - M6-5 metaG | ecosystem: Host-associated > Plants > Roots > Rhizosphere > Soil | place: USA: Michigan...
ATGCGGCCAACCTTCGTCGCCCCCGAGCTCGACCCAGAGCTGGGGATCGCCCACGGGCTCACGCCGCGCTCGCTGGCGGCGGCGCTCGCCGAGACGCCCGAGGCGGTAGCGGCGATGGTCGTCTCCCCCACCTATTTCGGAGCTTGCGCCGATGTCGCCGCGATGGCCGAGGTGGCGCACTTGCGCGGGGTGCCGCTGGTGGTCGACGAGGCCTGGGGCGCCCACCTCCACTTCCACCCCGACCTGCCGACCGACGCGCTCGCCTGCGGGGCCGATCTCGTCACCTCTTCGACCCACAAGATCATCGGCAGCCTCACGCAGTCGGCGATGCTGCACCTCGGCCGCGGCGGCCGCATCGACGGCGCCGTCGTCGACCGCTGCGTCAGCCTCGTCGAGACGACCAGCCCCAGCGGCCTGCTGGCCGGCTCGCTCGACGCCGCCCGGCGGCACATGTACGTGCACGGCGAGGAGATGCTGACCGAGGCCCTGGCCGGGCTGGCGAAGACGCGGGAGATGATCAAGGAGATCCCCGGCCTCGACGTGCTCGACGAGCGGATGGTGGGACGGCCGGGGGTGACCGGCTGGGACCCGCTGCGCCTCGGGATCGACGTCCGCGGCACCGGCTCCAGCGCCCAGCGGCTCTGGAAGACCGCTTTCCACGTCGCTGAGATCGACCTCGAGCTCTACTCGGGCAACGTCGTCGTTGCCATCTTCGGGGTCGGCGAGGAAGCCGAGCGCAGCGGCGAGCGGCTGGTCGCGGGGCTGCGCCGGGCGGTTGCAGAGTTGGAGGAGACGCCGGGAGCGCCGGACGAGAAGCTGGCGCCGGCGCCGCCCTGGGGTGAACTGGTGCTGACGCCGCGCGAAGCGTTTCTGGGGCCGCAGGAGGTGGTTCCCTTCGACGACGCCGCCGGGCGGGTCGCCGCCGAGGGGCTCGCTGCCTACCCGCCCGGGATCCCCAACGTGCTGCCGGGTGAGCGGCTGACCGAGGAGACGCTTGACTTCATCCGCGAAAGCCTGGCGCATGGTGGCTACGTCCGCGGCGGGTCGGATCGGGAGTTGAAGACTTTGCGCGTGGCGTTGTAGGGGGACCCGGGTGAGGGGGTCGGCGGGCAACAGCGGGGAGGGCCCGGCGACCCCCTCACCCGGGTCCTTTACGCTGCGGGGCGTGTCCAGCTTCGACTCGATTGCGGATCTGCCTCTCGAGATTGAGGGTTGTGAGTTCGAAGGGCTGAGCCTCGACTGGGGTGCGATGGAACGGTTGACCACCATCGTGAAGCTGCAGGGAGGTGGACATGAGGGGGTCGGGGAGGACGTGGTCTATGACGCCGTCGACCACATCGCCCAGCAGGACCATGGGCCGCCGGAGGGGCTCGCCGGCAGCTTCACCTTTGCCGAGCTCTCGGAGCGGCTGGACGGGATCGACCTCTTCCCGGCGGGGGAGCCGGTGCGGGAGGACGTCTCCCGCGACTACCGCCGCTGGGCCTTCGAGTCGGCGGCGCTCGACCTGGCGCTGCGGCAGGCGGGGACGAACCTGGCGGAGGCGCTGGGACGCGAGCCGAAGCCGCTGAACTTCGTCAACTCGATGCGCCTGGCTCCCTTCGAAGAGGGGGCGGGCTCCTCGATCGAGCCGCTGCGCGAACGCCTTGCCGCCTACCCGACGCTGCGGTTCAAGCTTGACCCCGCTAACGACTGGGACGACGAGCTGATCGCGGCGCTGGCCGAGACCGGCGCCGTCGACTCGCTCGACCTCAAGGGCTTCTACAAAGGCACCCCGGTCGACGTCGAGACCGATCCCGAGCTCTACGCGAAGCTGATCGAGACCTTCCCCGAGGCCTGGCTCGAGGACCCCGATGTGACCGCGGAGACGAAACCGCTGCTCGACCCGGTCTGCGAGCGGGTGACCTGGGACGCGCCGATCCACTCGATCGCCGACATCGAGGCGATGCCTTGGTCGCCGCCGAAGGTCGTCAACGTCAAGCCTTCGCGGTTCGGCCCGATCCGCAACCTCTTCGCCGCCTACGACTACTGCGAGGAGCGCGGGATCGGCGCCTACGGCGGCGGCCAGACCGAGCTCGGCCAGGGCCGCGGCCAGATCCAGTACCTGGCCTCGCTCTTCCACCCCGACACCCCCAACGATGTCGCTCCGGGCGGGTACAACGACCCGCGGCAGGCGAGGATGCCAGGGCTGCCGGGCAGCCCGCTGGAGCCGGCGATCGAGGAGATCGGCTTCCGCTGGAAGCTGTCCTGAAGAGCAGCCGGATCTAAAGCTTGACGGCGAGGGCGCTCTTGCGAATCGCCTCGACGATCTCGCGCACGAGGTCAGCGTCGCCGCCGATTTCGAGGTCGGCCTCCTGGCCGTTCATCCGCCGCATCCAGCTGGAGGCGCTGCCCGAGGCCCAGCCTTCCGCTTCGCCCTCCAGCCGTGAGGAGCAGGAGACGACCTTCCCATCCTCGACGCAGATCAGGACCCCGGCGAAGACGGGAGAAGAGCCGCCCTGGATCTCCACGGCGAGGCGGCACTTGCCGCTCACCTCCGGCGGCAGCTCGATCAGCGGGATCGCCAGCAGGAAGGCAGCCTCGACGTCGAGGCGGCCGATCTGGGGCGGATCGGCCAGGTAGCGGCGCTCCCACCAGGCGCCGGCAGCAAGGGGGACGATCGCCCGCCGCAGCCAGGGCGTCGCCCTGTACGGCGTGCCGCGGCCCTCGCCCGGATACGGTTCGACCAGGTCGGCCAGGCGCAGCGCTCCCAGCCGCCGCTCCAGCGAGGGGTAGCTGATCCGGGGGATCAGCCGGTTGAGGTCGGTGAGAGAGAGCGGTTTCGCCGCCAGCGCCCGGATGATGTTCGTCGACCAGCCCTCGACCAGGGCCTTGGTCGCGCTCTTGCTGGCGGTGGTGCCGAGGGTGATCGGGCCGACCGGGGCTTCCTGCAGCCAGCGCTCGAGGATTTGGCCAATCCCGAGCAGCGCCCGCCCGGACTCGGTGCTGGCGTATTCGACGGTCCCGGGGAAGGCGGCCTGCCGCTGCCGTTCTAGGGTCCCGATCTCCACGAGTGTTCGCGAGTAGACGCGCATCGTGCTCTGGGGGGGCGAGCCGACCGCCCGCCGGAGGTCGATCAGGGGCAGCGAGCCGTCCTCCAGCGCCTGCAGGAGGTGGACGTTGAGCGGCGCCGCGAGGAGCGAAAGGGCGGTTGCCCCGGCGCGCTTCACAGGCGTCCTGACCGCTGCTGGCTCATCGGCCGTCGAATTGAGGCTGACGCGGACAAAATTGCACGGGCATCATTTGTCGCCTCGGTCGAACCTTCAAGGAGCACTGACGATGGCCGCATATCCACAACCTTACTTGACTTCTCAGAACTTTTAAAGTCCTGGAAAATTCAGATCGCTAAATCCTCGCGCGGACACAAAGTCACCCGCGTGAATACGCACATCCTACTCTTTGGGTACGTATCTGGTACGAATTTTTTCTCAGGACAGCCAGCCGGCTCGCTTGCGCATCGTCTTGATCCGCCGGAACTCGGCGATGTCCTCGCGCAGGGCGGCCGGTGCCGGGGCGGCCAGAAACCGCGCCGGGAGCGGTGACTCGGTGACCTCCTCCCGCTCGCCGCTGACTCGATAGGCGCGGGCGCCACGGCGCGCGGTCACCGCCGAGGGGACCCCTTCCCCCTCCCAGAGGAGCCCGGCGTAGTCGTCGAGGCCGTATCCGCTCGGCATCCCGCCGCCGACGGCGTCGAGGTAGGCGGCGCGACGCTCCGGCTCATTGTTGTAGTGGACGCAGAGGCTGCCGCCGAGGAGGCCGAGGCCGGACGCGGGAAGCGGCTTGCCGGAGGACTTGGTGATCCCGGCCTCGAACCAGCACATCGCCCCGGCGCTCTGGCCCGCGAGGACGACGCCCTGCCGCCAGGCGAGGCTGAGGATCGAGGCGATGTCGTGCGCCTCCCAGACCGCGAGCAGGTTGACCATGCTGCCACCGCCGACGTAGATCAGGTCCTGGGATAGCAGGTGGTCGCGGAGCGCCAGCGGCCGGCGGCCGAGCCGGAAGAGGGAGACGTCGGAGGGCTCGCAAAGCCGCTCGCCGAAGGCGGAGTAGAAGCTGGAGATCTGCTCGGAGGTGTCGCCGCTGGCGGTCGGGAGGATGCAGATCCGCGGCCGATCCCCGCCGCGTTCGGCGGCCAGCCGCAGCAGCAGCTCGCAGACCGCCCGGTCTGCCGGGCGGAAGCTGAACTCGTGCCCGCCGAGGGCGAGGATCCGCCGCACCGGCGTCGCCGTCGCCACTCCGCGCCCGGGCCCCATCAAGCCGCGGGGGCGGTTGAGAGCGCCTCCGGCAGGGGCGCCTCCGCGGGCGCGCCGCGATCGCCGAGGAAGGTCGTCGCGATCTGCATCTCCACCACCCGGGTGCCGGCGACGTCAAGCCGGTAGCCGCGCGCCTGCGGCCTCGAGGCGACGACGCGGCTCAGCTCCTCGCCGCGGAAATGCAGCGCCGCTCCGTCCTCGGCGGCGTAGCCGCCGCACATCCCTTCCCGCAGGAAGCGGTGGTACGCCTCGCCGCGCCCGGAGCCGCGCTCGTAGTGGACGCAGTTGCTGAAGGGCAGCAGGCCGAGGCCCCGGAGCCGCTTCGGCTCCCCGTGGAAGCCGCTGACCGCCTCGGCGAACCAGCAGAGCGACCCGGCCGAGAGACCGCAGAGGACGACCCCCGATTCCCAGGCCTCGCGCAGGATCGAGTCGATCCCGTGAGCGCGCCAGACCCCGAGCAGGCTGACGACGCTGCCGCCGCCGACGTAGATCAGGTCCTGGGACAGCAGGTGGCGGCGGAGGTCAGCCGGCCCCTGCTCGCGGCGGAAGAGGGAGATGTGGGTGGGCTCGCAGCGGTGGGCGGAGAAGGCACGGTAGAAGCGGACGATGTAGTGGTCGGCGTCGCCGCTGGCCGAGGGGAGGAAGCAGACCCGCGGTCGCTCGGCTCCGGTCAGGGCGAGCACGTAGTCGTCGAGCAGCGGGTTGCCCGACTCCATCGAGAAGCCGCCACCGCCGAAGGCGACGATCTGCCGCGCTGCCATCTCCATGGATGGATCTTCGCCAGCAGGGACCGCGCCGGCGTTGTACAGCGGTCCGAACTTCAGCCCGGCGCGCTCGCCCCCGCGTACAGCAGGCGCAGCTTGTTGCGGGCCCGGTGCAGCCGCACCTTGACGGTGCCTTCGGGGATCCCGAGGCGTGTGGCGATCGTCGCCTGGGTCAGATCCTCCTCGTATTTCATCTCCAGCAGGCGGCGGTCGCGTTCGCTCAGCCGCTCCAGCGCCGCGTGCAAGTCGGCGAGCTCGACCGCCGCCAGCACCGCCTCGTCCTCGGCCCCCTCGCGCAGCTCGATCGTCGCTGTCGGGTCGGGGCGGACGCGGGCGTGCTGGCGGAAGGCCTCGTTGCGGACGATCGTCGCCAGCCAGTAGTTGCGGCGGCCGGGATCGCGCAGGGTCGAGCGCCGACGCCAGGCCCGGAGCAGGGCATCCTGAGCTATGTCCTCGGCCTCGCCCGGATCGCTCGCGTAGCGGTAGGCCATGCGAAGACAGATTCTCTGTGCCTCACCCCACTCCCAGCCATCGTCGTTCCCGCGGCGATGCCCTATCGGAGTGCTGATTGAACGAACCTACATAAGCAGTGCGCGAAATTGCCAGCTTGGTCACGGAAACTGTTCTGAACTTGGGCAGGTCTTTTGATCGTGGCCAGGGATAAGGGGGAACAGCTGCCGCGCTGGGCCGAGGTCGCTTACGAGGCGATCGCGCCGGTCTACGACGAGTTCACCTCCCACCACGACTACGACCTCTGGCTGGGGAAGCTGCTGCCGAAGCTGGAAAAGCACGGGATCCCCGGTCACCGCCTCCTTGACGTCGCCTGCGGGACCGGCAAGAGCTTCATCCCGATGCTGGAGAAGGGATGGGAGGTGACCGCCTGCGACATCTCGCCGAAGATGGTCGCGATCGCGCGCGAGAAGGTGGGCGAGCGGGCGAAGCTCTCGGTCGCCGACATGCGGCAGCTGCCGGTCTTCGGCGAGTTCGACGTCGTCTTCTGCCTCGACGACGCCGTCAACTACCTGCTCAGCACCGAGGAGCTGGAGCGGGCGCTGACGGGGATGCGCCGCAACCTCGGCCCCGGCGGGCTGCTGATGTTTGATGTCAACACGATGGAGGCCTACCGCAACTTCTTCGCCGAAGAAGTCGTCGTCGAGGGCGACGGCAAGCGGCTGATCTGGAAGGGCCTGGCCGATCCCGAGGCCCCGCCCGGAACGATCGCCGAGGCGAGCTTCGAGGTGGTGCCGCTCGACGATTCCGGCGGCCCGGCGATCCCGCCGGAGCTGCACCGCGAGCGGCACTTCTCCGAGCAGGAGGTGCGGGCGGCGATGGCGGTCGCCGGCCTCGAGTGCCTCGACGTTTACGGCCACCACCACGACGCGATCCCGAAGCAGCCGCTCGACGAGGTCGCCCACACCAAGGGCGTCTACATCGCCCGCGCCGCGCGCTGAGCCGCGACGCGGGCGACAGCGGCTAGACCTCGTCGCTGGCGCGAGCTCGCGCGCGGCGCCGAGAGCGCCTTCGTCTTCGCCGACTTCGAGCGGCAACGAGAGCCGGCCGACGGGCCGGCCGAGCTGCCGATCGATCGCTCGCACCCGGTCAGCCGGGAGTGGGCGCTCGTCTGTGTGGCGCCGGAGCACGGCGCCTGCATGGTCGCCTGGGAGCCGCCGGGGCGCATGCGTCCCGGCGACGCCCGCGAGTTCGAGCTGCTGCTGAGCGTCGAGCCGGCCGTGGTGCGGGAAGCGGCCGAGACCGCCACCGCCCTCGCCGCACCGATCGCCCCCGAGCTTGCGGAGCGGGCGCGCGTCTACCTCGAGGCGCTGGCGCCGCCGCGCCCCGAGAGCCAGCTCCGACTCTCCGGCTCGATCACCGCCCGGCTGTTGTCGTCACTTGGCCAAGGCTTGAACTGAGGGGGAAAGGGGGAGATGACGAACATGATCACCGCCGGGATCTGCGAGCTGGTTCTGGAGACCGACGAGGTCGAGCGCCTCTCCTCCTTCTACCGCGAGCTGGGGCTCGAACAGGTCCTGGAGGAAGACGACCGCGTCTGGCTGGCGGTCGGCGAGCGCTGCCGGCTCGGGATCTGGCCCCCGGGGGAGAAGGAGTACGCCGACCGCGGCGGCCGCCACGTCCACTTCGCCCTCTCCGTCGACCACGACCGGCTCGACGCCCTCAGCGCCGGGCTGCGCAAGCGCGGGGTCGAGGTCGAGGGGCCGATCGAGCACGAGGGCGGCGACCGCTCCGCCTACTTCTTCGACCCGGCGGGGAACCGGGTCGAGCTCTGGGACTTCTTCCGCGACGGCGACGGCGCCGAGGACGGCGTGATGGCGCTGGCCGAGGACGGCGATGGCGACTAACCGCGTCCACGTTCACGCCACCGTTGAGGAGGTCTTCGCGGTCCTCTCGGATCCGGAGTGCTACCCGCGGTGGGTCGTCGGCGCCGCCGGGATCCGCGACTCCGACGAGGACTTCCCCGCCGTCGGCTCGCGCTTCCACCACAAGGTCGGCTCCTGGCCGGTCGGGGTCAAGGACTACACCGAGGTGACCGAGATCGATCCGCCCAACCGGATCGTCCTCAAGGCCAAGGCGCGGCCGCTGGGGACGGCGACGATCGAGCTCGATCTGCGGGAGAGCGCCGGCGGCGCCGAGGTGAGGATGAAGGAGGCGCCGGGCGACCGGATGACCTCGCTGGTCGCCGGCAACCCCGTCGCCGACACCGTTCTGCGGGTCCGCAACGCCGAGGCGCTGATGCGGCTGAAGCGCCTGGTCGAGGGCGTGCCGGAGGGCGACCCGGTTCACGAGCGCGAGCTGGCCGGGCAGCGGGTCCTGGTCACCGGCGGCAGCAGCGGGATCGGCCTCGCAGCCGCCGAAGGGCTGGTGCGGGAGGGGGCGCGGGTCGCGATCCTCGCCCGCAACGAGCTCGGTCTCGCCGCGGCGAAGCGCAAGCTGACCGAGGTGGGGGGAGAAGCGTTCACCGTCAGCGCCGACGTCACCGACCGCGAGGCGCTGACGGCGGCGGTGGAGGAGGCCGCGGCCGAGCTGGGCGGGCTCGACGTCCTCGTCACCTCGGCCGCGAGCCTCTCCTTCGGCCGCTTCACCGAGACCGACCCGGACGACTTCGACGCAACGCTCGATACCGTCCTCGGCGGCACCGTCGACACGGTCCGCGCCGCGCTCCCCCACCTCGAGACCTCGCGCGGCGCGATCGTCTGCGTCGGCTCGATCGCCGCCCGCATGCCGCTGCCGGGGATGGCCGCCTACACCACCTCCAAGCACGGGCTCGTCGGCTTCCTCGACACGGTCCGGATCGAGCTCGAGGAGAGCGGCTCCTCGGTGACCCTGTCGCTGGTCAACCCCGGCGCGGTCGACACGCCGCTCTGGAGCAACCTCGAAAGCTCGACCGGCCTGCTGCCGCCCGAACCGCCATTCCCCTCCGTCTACGCCCCGGAGTCCGTCGCCGAAGCGGTCCTCAGCGTCATTCGCCACCCGCGGGACGAGCTGACGGCCGGCGGGCTCGCCCGCGCCCAGGTCCTCTTCTACTCCTACTTCGGCGGCGTCGCCAAGCGGGCGATGCAGGCGCTGGCGCGGCTCGAGCACACCGCCGGCGACCGCCCCGCCGGCGAGGGCGCGCTCAGCGGCGGCAAGGGCGCCGGCGAGAGCGAGGGCGGCTTCGGCGGCCGCCCGAGCATCGCCGTCAAAGCGCTCGGAGCTTGGGACGGGATGCTGCGGGTAGTCGGACGAGGGTGAGCACCGCAGACGCCGTCGTCGTCGGCGCCGGCCCCAACGGACTGATCGCCGCCAACCACCTCGCCGACCGCGGCTGGAAGGTGGTCGTCTGCGAGGAGCAGCCCGAACCCGGCGGCGCCGTCCGCAGCGGCGAAGTGACCGAGCCGGGCTTCGTCCACGACCTCTACAGCGCCTTCTACCCGCTCACCCTCGCCTCTCGTCACATCGCCCCGCTCGAGCTCGAGCGCTACGGCGTCAACTGGCTCAGCGCCAGAGGGGTCGTCGCCCACCCCCACCCCGACGGCCGCTGCGCCCTGCTCTCGATGGACCTCGAGGAGACCTGCGCCTCGCTCGACGCCTTCGCCCCGGGGGACGGCGACGCCTGGCGGCGGCTCTTCGACCTCTGGCGCCGGGCCGGCCCCCACCTCGTCGGGTCGCTGCTGACGCCGCTGCCGCCGATCCGCCCGGCGGTGGGGATGCTGGCCGCGCTGGGCCCGCGCGGCCTCGCCGACTTCGCCCGCTTCTCGCTGCTGCCGGCGCGGCGGATGGCGGAGGAGAACTTCAAGGGCGAGGGGGGCGGCTGGTTGATCGCCGGCAACGCGCTCCACGCCGACCTGACGCCGGAGAGCGCCGGCGGCGGCATGTTCGGCTGGGTCCTCTGCGGGCTCGGGCAGCAGCACGGCTACCCGGTGCCGGAGGGGGGCGCCGGCGAGATCACCCGGGCGCTGGTGCGGCGGCTGCGCGAGCGCGGCGGCGAAGTGATCTGCGAGACCCCGATCGAGCGAATAGAGGTGCGGGGCCGGCGCGCGCACGCCGCCGTCGCCGCCGACGGGCGGCGGTTTGAGGCACGGCGAGCCATCCTCGCCGACTGCGGCGCGCCGGCCCTGTTCCTGAAGATGCTGCCGCGCGAGGTGGTTCCCGAGCGGGTGCGGGAGGACCTGCGCAACTACCAGTACGACAACTCGACCTTCAAGGTCAACTGGGCGCTGCGCGAGCCGATCCCCTGGAGCGCCGCCGACGCCCGCCGCGCCAGCACCGTCCACGTCGCCGAAGGGATGAACGGGCTGACGCAGGCGACGACCCAGCTGGCGGCAAGCGAGATTCCCAATCGGCCCTTCCTCGTCCTCGGCCAGTACTCGATGGTCGACCCCTCGCGCTCCCCCGAGGGAACCGAGACCGCCTGGGCATACACCCACGTCCCCCAGAGCCCGCGCACCGACGCCGCCGGGGAGCTGAGCGGCGATTGGAGCCGCGAGGAGGAGGGCGAGCGCTTCGCCGACCGGATGGAGAAGGAGGTCGAGCGCCTCGCCCCCGGCTTCCGCCAGCTGATCGTCAAGCGCCACGTCCAGACCCCGCTCTACCTCGAGCGCCACAACCGCAACCTGGTCGGCGGCGCGATCAACGGCGGCACCGCTCAGCTCTACCAGCAGGCAATCTTCCGTCCCTACCCCGGCCTCGGCCGGCCGACCACCCCAGTCCAGGGCCTCTACCTCGCCTCCTCCTTTGCCCACCCCGGCGGCGGCCTCCACGGCGGCCCGGGCGGCAACGCGGCGCGGACTGCGCTGCGGACCGAGCGGCTGCGCTCGCTACTGCGGCGTTAGCCGGGCGAAGTACCCGAACCAGCTGCCGGAGCGCTCGGCGAGATCGAGGCCCGCCGCCGCTCCCATCCGCTCGAGGCTGGCGCGGGTGGTGAAGTGGGGGTCGCCGAAGAGCTCGCCGACGAC
>Ga0157378_10006160_pt1 | contig 10501 bp, 7 predicted proteins | sample M65metaG_FD_115309 | JGI IMG/M metagenome (GOLD analysis project Ga0157378, IMG submission 115309) | Miscanthus rhizosphere microbial communities from Kellogg Biological Station, Michigan, USA - M6-5 metaG | ecosystem: Host-associated > Plants > Roots > Rhizosphere > Soil | place: USA: Michigan...
AGCGAGCTGCTGGCGGGGGTAGCGCTCCGCGAGGCGCTCGCTCCGGCTCTCGCCCATCAGGAAGTGACGGGGCTCGAATACGATTCGCGCCGCGTCGAGAAGGGTTTTGTGTTTTTTGCGTTTGCAGGTTCCCGCGTCGATGGCCGCCGCTTTGCCCAGAATGCTCTGGAGCTGGGCGCTCTGGCGGTAGTGAGCGAGCTACCTCGGCCTGCCGACTTCACAGGAAGCCCCTCCACGTGGATTGAAGTCGAACACGGCAGGCACGCTCTGGCCGCCGCTTCTGCAAACTTCTACCAGCATCCCGATGAACGCGTTCTGTTCACCGGGATCACCGGCACCAACGGTAAAACCACCACCGCCTATCTGATCGAGGCGATCTTGCGGGCGTCCGGAAGGATCACTGGGCTGCTGGGAACCATCGAATATCGGCTAGCGGGGGAAATCAGGCCGTCGCCGAACACGACGCCTGAGTCCCTGGACGTGATGCGTTTCGCGGCGGAGTTGGAAATGCGCGGCGGCACCCATCTCATTTCCGAAGTCTCCTCGCATGCGTTGGCGCTCGGCCGCGTCTACGGATTTCATTTCCACACGGCGGTTTTCACCAACCTTACCCGCGATCATCTGGACTTTCACGGCACCATGGAAGAATACGGAGCCGCCAAACGCCGGCTGTTTCTGGGTCCGCCCGCGCCGCAGTGGGCCGTGCTGAATGCAGACGATCCGGTGTCTAAAACTATGACGCCGGACCATCCCGGCCCTCGCACCATCTGGTACGGCATCGCCGCCGAAGCCGGATTGCGGGCGGAGAATATCGTGTCCGGGTTCAGCGGTTTGCGTTTCGAGGTGAGGTGGAACGGCCGCCGCGCGAGCGTCGAATCTCCGCTGCTGGGCCGGGTGAACGTATCGAATATCCTGGCCGCGATCGGTGCCGGCTTGAGCTACGGCCTGGATTTGGACGCCATCGCCAGTGCGATTCCGGCCTGCCGGGCTGTTCCCGGGCGGTTCGAACCCGTGGATCAAGGGCAATCGTTCCTCGTCGCGGTGGACTATGCCCACACCGACGACGCGCTGCGAAACGCGATCCAGACGGCCCGCAGTCTGTCTAAGGCCAAGGTAATCACGCTCTTTGGCTGCGGAGGCGACCGCGATCGCACTAAGCGCCCCTTGATGGGCATGGCCGCCGCCGAACTGAGCGATTTTGTGGTTCTGACATCTGACAATCCGCGCTCGGAAGACCCGCTGGCGATCATCAACGACGCCCTGGTGGGATTGGGCCGCTTCGATACGCCCTACGTTGCCGAACCCGATCGAGCCAAGGCGATCCAGATTGCGATGGAGCGCGCGCAGCCGGGCGACGTGGTCCTGCTGGCCGGTAAGGGGCACGAGACATATCAAATCCTGAAGGATCGAACCATTCATTTCGACGATCGCGAAACGGCGCGCGAGATTCTTCGATCATTTGGGTACCAAGGATGAAAAAGCCGCTGAAGTGGGTAGCGGCGCAGTTGGGGCTGGCGATCGAGACGGATGCGGAAGTAACCGGTTGGAGTATCGATTCCCGGACGCTGAAGCCGGGCGATTTGTTCTTCGCCTTGCGCGGTCCGACTCATGACGGTCACGCCTACGTCGCGCAAGTTTTAGGGAAAGGTGCGGTTGGTGTCGTCGTGGAACGTGAAGTGGATCGTGAACTGGATCGTGAAGTCGCGGGTGCAGGGCCCATTTTGAAAGTCGAGGACTCGCTGGCTGCGATGCAAGCCGTAGCGGCGGCAGCTCGCCGGGAGTGGGCCGGACAGGTGGTCGGCGTCACCGGAAGTGCCGGGAAAACTACTACTAAGGATGTGATCGCAGAGATGTTGTCGGAAGGCCTCAAAACCGCCAAGACTGAGGGGAACTTCAACAACCACGTGGGCCTGCCGCTGTCTCTGCTACGCGTCGCCGACGAAGCTGAAGTCGCGGTTCTCGAAATGGGAATGAATCACGCCGGAGAGATCCGAGCGCTGGCGGAAATCGCACGTCCCCACGTCGGCGTGGTGACGAATGTCGGATACGCGCATATGGAAAGTTTCGCTTCGATCGACGGCGTCGCCGCAGCGAAACGCGAATTGATCGAAGCGCTGCCTCCCCGCGGGACGGCAGTATTGAATGCGGATGACCCGCGGGTAGCTGCATTTGCGCAGGTGCATTCCGGACCCGTGGTGACCTTCGGAGAATCGCCCAGTGCCAGCGTGCGCGCCGAAGACATCCACTTCTCGGAAGACGGCGTTGCGTTTCGGGTTGGCAAAGTTCCATTCGAAAGTTCACTGACCGGCCGTCACAGTGTCTCGAACCTTCTGGCCGGCATGGCCGTGGCAAAGATCTTTGAAATCGCTCCGGATCGCCTTACCGAACGCGTCCGGAAGATTCAGCCTGGCAAGATGCGGGGGCAGCGCTTCCGCCACCAGGGAATTCTTGTTTTTGACGATTGCTACAACTCCAATCCAGACGCGGTTCGCGCCATGCTCAGCGTGTTGCGCGATACACCGGCTCGGCGCCGTATCGCCGTTCTGGGGGAGATGCTCGAACTCGGCCGCTGGGCTGAGCCGCTACACCGCGAGGTAGGCAACTACGCAGCGGAGTGCGGAATAGACGTGCTCGTCGGATTAAGCGGCGCGGCTTGTTACATGTTGGACGCCGCCAAGCGATCCGGCCTCCGGGCCGACGCCGCATTTTTTTTCGACGATCCTGTCCCAGCCGGTCAATTGGTGCGTTCGCTCGCCCGAGCCGGAGACGCCGTTTTGTTCAAAGGCTCCCGCGGCGTTCACGTGGAGCTGGCTTTGCAGCAGTTTCTTGCCTCTCAGGAAGCAGGAGGAGGCTGATCCATGTTCTTCTGGCTCGGATACGAACGCCTGTTTCATCTTTTTTCGCCGTTTCGTATTTTTCAATACTCCACGTTCCGAACGGCCATGGCGAGCATCACGGCCTTTCTCATCCTGCTGGTGCTGGGGCCCTGGTTTATCGCGCGCATGCGGCAGTTCCAGGTCGCCCAGCATATCCGCCAGGACGGTCCGCAATCGCATCTGAAGAAGGCCGGCACCCCGACCATGGGCGGGCTCCTGATCGTCGCCTCGATTGTGATTTCGACCCTTCTATGGGCCAACCTGCGAGTGCCCGCGGTGTGGGTGGCGATCGCCAGTCTGATAAGTTTCGGAGCGATCGGATTTTGGGACGATTACACCAAGGTAAAGCGCAAACGAAACCTGGGTTTGACCGCGCGCCAGAAGCTCATGCTGGAATTGCTGGCTGCCATGCTGGTCGGCGTTCTGTTGCTGGGCATGAACGCCAGCAAGCTGTACTCCACCGAAATCAATGTGCCGTTCTTTAAGGATTTCAAGCCGGATCTGCTGATTCACGCCTGGCTGGGGAATCCCTGGACCTTTCCGCTGGCGTTTAGTTTCTTCTTCGCGTTCGTGGCGTCGGTGTTGGCGGGAGCGTCAAACGCCGTGAACCTGACCGACGGTCTGGACGGGCTCGCCATAGGACTAATGCTGATCGCGGCCGGGGCCATGACCGTGCTGTCCTTCTTGTCGGGCAATGCGGATCTGGCGAAGTATCTGGATCTGGCGCGCACTCCTGGGGCCTCCGAGTTGACGATCTTCTGCGGTGCGATGACCGGCGCATCGCTGGGTTTTCTTTGGTACAACGCGCACCCGGCGGACATATTCATGGGAGATGTCGGCTCGCTGGCTCTGGGCGGAGGCCTGGCGACCGTGGCCGTCCTTTTGAAGCAGGAGCTGCTGCTCCTCTTCATCGGGGGAGTCTACGTGGTGGAGGCTCTCTCGGTGATCATCCAGGTGGGCAGCTTCAAACTGCGTGGCAAGCGGGTTTTCAAGATGGCGCCGCTGCATCATCATTTCGAACAGTTGGGATGGGCGGAATCCAAGGTAATCGTGCGTTTCTGGGTCGCGGGATTGGTGATGGCGCTGTTCGCGCTGACTACGTTGAAGTTGCGATGAGAAATGCAGCGATGAAAGTGGCGGGGGCGCACGTTGTAGTTGTCGGGATGGCACGCAGCGGCATCGCTGCGGTGGAGTTGTTGATAGTGCAGGGAGCCAAGGTGACGGCCGTAGATCAAACACCCGGGACAGACTCCAGGCTGAAAGAGCTGGGCATGGTGGTCCAGGCGCAAGAGTCTGCTTCCTTTGAAGGAGCGGATCTGGTGGTGCTCTCGCCCGGGGTGCCTGCGGACCTGGATTTGCTGGAGCCCATTCGGCGCCGTGGCGTTCCCGTCGTCGGCGATCTGGAGCTCGCCAGCTGGTTCCTCAAAGGCGAGATCATCGGCATCACCGGTTCGAACGGAAAGACCACGACGACGGCCATGACCGGCCACATTCTCGCGGCCAGCGGCATCCCGGTGCAAGTGGGCGGCAACATCGGCACGCCGCCGGCGTCCATGGTGAAAAGTTCGCGTCCAGGGCAATGGAACGTTCTGGAGCTTTCCAGTTTCCAGCTGGAAACGATCTCTACGTTTCGGGCCCATATTGGTGCGGCCCTGAACGTGACTCCCGACCATCTGGATCGGCACTATACGTTCGAGAAATACGCTGCCGCCAAAGGCCGGCTGTTCGAAAACCAGCGTTCCGAGGATTTCGCCGTTCTGAACGCGGATGATCCTGTGACGAAGGGCTACGCGGAGGGCACAGCCGCAAAAGCCATGTTCTTCAGCTCGACGGGCGAAATTGCGCACGGTGCCTGGCTCGCTCACTCCTCGCTGATGACAGGCGCGCGACGCCGGGACATCATCATGCTTGACGGCGACACGCTCATGCCAGCGGATGAGGTCCCGCTGCGCGGCGCACACAACATCGAAAATACGATGGCCGCTGCCATCATGGCGCGGCTGGCCGGCGCGACGCACGAACAGATCCGATCCGCGGTCATGAGTTTCCCCGGCGTCGAGCATCGTCTGGAATTTGTGCGTGAGCTCGACGGCGTCTCCTGGTACAACGATTCCAAAGCCACCAACGTGGATGCCTCGCTCAAAGCTCTGGCTGCGTTCGAGGGCGAATTGTGGGTGATCCTGGGCGGCAAGGACAAGAACAGCGATTATCATCCTCTGGCCGCGATCCTTAAAGAAAAAGCGCGCGAAGTCTTGTTAATCGGCGCAGCGGCGGATAAGATCGAAGAACAGCTGCGTGGAGATGTCCCAACGGTGAAGTGCGAAACGCTGGAACGCGCCATTCGTCACGCTCGCGCATCGGCGCGATCCGGCGAAACTGTTTTGCTAGCCCCCGCCTGCGCCAGCTTCGACCAGTTCGAGAATTTTGAGCATCGCGGCAGAGAATTCAAGCGTCTGGTACATCAATTGGGAGCAAGCTGATGGCGCGATTGAAGACGGACTGGATTCTATTTCTGACGATCCTGGCGATGGTCGCCTTCGGCCTGGTGATGGTCTACAGCGCGTCCAGCGCCATCGCCGAGATTCGCAACGGCGTCGCGCCGTATTACTTCGCGGTGCGCCAACTGGGCTGGGCTTTGGTCTCGTTCTTCGCCTTGATGTATTTCAAGCGCATGGATTACCGGCGGCTGAATACGCCGGCTTGGGCGTTCTCGGGCTTGGGAATCGTGCTCGGACTCCTGGTTATGGTGTATTTCTTCGGAACGCGCCACCGCTGGTTCCGTTTCGCCGGGCTCGGATCGTTTCAGCCGTCCGAATTCGCCAAGCCGGCGCTGATTATTTTTTTGGCCTACTTCCTGGATCGTCGTGCGCGCGTGATTAATGACCGGCGCACGCTGCAGCAAGCTTTTGTGGCCGTGGCGATGCTGGCGTCGCTGGTGGTGGTGGCCGACCTGGGTACCGCGCTTGTCCCGGTGATCACCGCGGGCGTAGTTTTCTTTGTCGCGGGCCTGGAGAAAAAATACATGCTGCGCGCGGGGCTGGTCGCCGTGGCGCTGTGCGTCGTCGCCGTGATATCGAGTCCCTACCGCTTGCAGCGTGTGATTTCTTACGTGGATCCCAACTACACCAAGATCGAAATGCTCGACACCGGCGGGCATCTGCGCGCCTGGATCCAGCGGTCCACCTCCGTTCGCGACGCGGGCTATCAGCCGCTGCAGTCCAAGATCGCGGTCGGAACCGGAGGCGTCCTGGGCGTCGGGCTCACCCAGGGCAAGCAGAAGTTGATGTTCCTTCCAGAGGCCGATAGCGATTTTATTTACGCAACCATCGGAGAAGAACTGGGCTTATGGGGCGCTACCGCGGTACTGGCCGGATTCCTGGTAATTTTATGGCGAGGCGTGCGCTTATTTGTTCTGGCTCGCGATGACTTCGGCAAATACCTGGCTCTCGGGGTGACGGTGGCGATCGTCGTCCAGGCGTTCATAAACATCAGCGTCGTACTGGATATGGGTCCCACCAAAGGATTTCCCTTGCCCATGATCAGCCTCGGCGGCAGCTCTTTGTTGAGCACGCTGACTTGCCTGGGTATGCTCCTGAGCGTAAGCGAGCACGAAGGATGACCGTAAGCGAACATGCAGGATGAGTTCGAGCTTTGTAATGGCCGGTGGAGGCACGGGCGGGCACGTGATGCCGGCCTTGGCCGTGGCGCGAGAATTGCGCGCACGGGGGCACGCAGTTCGCTTCATCGGAACCCGCGGCGGTTTGGAAGCAAAGCTTGTACCGGCGGACGGCTTTCCCATCGAATGGATCGAAATTGGCGGCCTGATGCGCGTAGGATTGCGGCAAACTCTCCTCACCCTGGCCGAACTCCCCTGGAGCGTCTGGCAGGTTTCCCGTATGCTCGATCGGGATCGCCCTGCCGCGGTGTTTTCCACGGGAGGATTCGTGGCCGGTCCGGTTCTGCTGGCGGCCCTATGGAAACGATTGCCCGTGATCGTTATGGAGCCGAATGCGATACCTGGGTTCACGCATCGCAAACTGGCCCGGTTTGTGGCGCGCGCCCTGCTGAGTTTCCCCGAGACCGCGAAGTGGTTTCCGCCAGAAGTCGCCGAGGTCACTGGATTGCCCGTTCGCGGCGAGTTTTTCGCCATCCCGCCCAAGCCGCGCGGCGGCCAGCTGACGGTGCTGATCACCGGCGGCAGTCAGGGTTCCCGGACGCTCAATTGCGCGGCGCAGGAAAGCTGGAAGCTCTGGGACCCCGGGGCGGTGCGGCTGATCCATCAAACCGGACCGATGGCCTACCCGCAGCTGGCGTCCGAGTTTCAAGCGTCCGGAATCGACGGAGCGATGTCTCCATTTCTTGCCGACATGCCGGCGGCGTTTGCCGCGGCCGATATCGTCGTGAGCCGGGCAGGCATGGGAACGGTCAGCGAGCTGACGGCGGCGGGCAAGCCGTCGATTCTGGTTCCCCTGCCGACAGCGGCCGATCAGCATCAGTTGCGCAATGCAGAGGCGATGGAGCGCATCGGCGCGTCACGCATGGTTCTCGACGCCGAGTTCAACGGCCAGCGTTTCGTGGCGGAGGTCATGCGCCTTTCCCAGAGTCCGGATCGGCTCGGTGCGATGGGCGAAGCGGCTCGCGGTTTCGCAAAACCGGCCGCAACCCGGAGAGCGGCGGAAGTGCTGGAGTCGTTTGTGTAGACATTTGTTATCGCTTCCGCGAAGCGGTGCTATTGACACAGCCGTCGAAAGCCGAAACAATACGTTATTAAAATGTTTTTCAAGCGCCAGCCTGTCCACTTCGTCGGTATCGGCGGAATCGGTATGAGCGGGCTGGCCGAAGTGCTTCTCGAATTGGGTTATCCGGTGAGCGGATCCGACCTGAAGCTGAGTCCCGCTACCGAGCGTCTTGCGGCGCGTGGCGCTGTCATTCACGAAGGACATGCGGCCGGAAATGTCGCCGGCGCGAATGCCGTCGTGATGAGCTCCGCGGTGCGTCCCGATAATCCCGAAGTGGTCGAAGCCCGGCGCCTGGGGCTTCCGGTGATTCCGCGCGGCGAGCTATTGGCCGAGCTGATGCGTCTGAAGTTCGGCATCGCCATCGCGGGCAGCCACGGAAAGACCACCACCACCTCCATGGTGGCCGCCGTCTTGATCCATGCCGGTCTGGATCCTTCCGTAATGGTCGGCGGGCGCGCCGCCATCTTGCGCGGGTCGAACGCTCGCGTGGGGGCGGGCCATCATCTGGTGGTCGAGAGCGATGAGAGCGACGGATCGTTTTTGAAGCTGGCGCCCATACTGGCCGTCGTCACCAACATCGACCGCGAGCACCTGGACCACTACGCGGATCTGGACGCGATCTGCCGCGCATTTGTCGAGTTCGTGAACCGTGTCCCTTTCTACGGCGCCTCGATCCTGTGTCTGGACGACGAAAATGTGCAGCGCATTCTGCCGCGCATCAATCGCCGCGTGATTACGTATGGCGTCAGCGCACAAGCCGATCTGCGGATCACCCGCGCCTCCAACGGCCACATGGCCAGTGAATTTCATCTGGTGCATCGTGGCAATGATCTGGGCTGTTTCCGCCTTCCCGTTCCGGGCGCGCATAACGTAAGCAACTCGGCTGCGGCTGTCGCCGTCGCCCTGGAGCTGGAAATTCCGATCGAGACGATCCGCGAGGCTTTAGCCGGGTTCAGCGGCGTCGATCGCCGCTTTCAGGTGCGCGGTGCGGAGCAGGGCATCACCGTCATCGATGATTACGGTCACCATCCCACCGAGATTCGAGCGACGCTGGCCGCCGCGCGAGCCTGCCGCTATCGCCGCATCCACGTACTGTTCCAGCCGCATCGTTACACCCGCACGAAGGCGCTCATGGACGATTTTGCCAGTGCATTTCATCAGGCCGATACCGTTCACCTGGTCGATATTTATGCGGCATCGGAGCAGCCGATCGAGGGCGTAACCTCGCAGGCGCTCGCCGGGCGCATGCAAACCTTCGGACACCGCGGCGCGACCTACGCCGGAAGCATGGACGCCGGTATCGAATCGGTTCTTAGGGCCGCGGACGCAGGCGACGCGATTGTCACGCTGGGCGCGGGAAGCGTGTCGCAAGCCGGCTCAGTGATCGTCGAGAGACTAAGGAGCAAACGCTAGCGTGGGCCGCAAATCCTACGAAGGGACGGGTGTGTTGCCGGGATTGGAAGACGATGCCCGTCCCACTCCCCCGGCGAATCGCACCGCCCCCAGGAAACCCTCCGCACCGGTGCGCACCCCCCGTTTTTCCATGCCGCGGCTCATCGCGACGTTCGTCACCGCGGCGGTTTTCCTGGGGCTGGTTCTGTACGGGTTCCACCGGCTGGAGCAGTTCCTGATCATGGACTCGCGCTTTGCCCTCAGCGGGCCGGGCGATGGGTCTTCGCTTGAAATAGACGGAGCGGCCCATGCTTCCCGCGCCTCCATCGAGAAGATCTTCGGTGACGATACCGGAGCCAGCGTCTACCTGATCCCGTTGTCCGAGCGCCGCGACGCGATCCGCGAAGTACCCTGGGTTCGCGAAGCCTCGGTGGCTCGCATTTGGCCCAATCGGGTGATCGTCCGCGTGAAAGAACGCACGCCGGTCGCTTTCGTGAAGATGAATTCGTCGCGCTTCGGATTGATCGATGTGGATGGCGTCATTCTTCCGCCGGCTACCGACCGCTTCAAGCTGCCGGTATTGTCGGGCGTTCGCCCCTCCGATCCAGTCGCCAAGCGTCGCGAAGGCGTCAAGCGCGTGCTGAGCCTGGAGTCCGATCTGGGCGAGGCCATGGCGAACATTTCGGAAGTCGATGTATCCGACGGCGACAATCTCAAGGTCTCGCTGCCCTACGATGGGCGGAGCCTGACTCTGTTGCTGGGGGACCGCAACTTTACCGCGCGCTATGGAAATTTTGTGAGCCATTACAGCCAGATCCAGCAGCATCTGCCCGGCGCGGCTGTTCTGGATTTGCGCGTGGAAGATCGAATCACGGTGGTGGAATAACGTGCGGAGTAGAAGTAAGCATGGCTGCTAAAACACAACTCGCGGTAGGCCTGGACGTCGGCAGCTCGCGCACGCGAGCGGTGATTTGCGCGCTGGATGGCGACCATCTCCGCTGCTTGTCCTTCGGACTGGCGGTTTCCAGCGGCTGGACGAAAGGACGCATTACCGATCAGGACGCGGTGGCGGAATCGATTCGCGCTGCGGTAGCCGACGCAGAGCGGGGAGCCGGCGTCTCGGTCGAAGCTGCCACGCTGGGCATGGGCGGACGCGCGATTCATGGCGCGCAGGGCCGCGGGCTCTACGAATTCGGCCGTCCCCGCGAAATCGATCAGGACGACCTGATCTACGCCGTGGAACTCGCCTCGGACGTTGCCCTGGAGCGCGACCGCATGCTCCTGCATGTCGCTCCGCAGGATTTCGTCCTCGACGGGCGTGCCGGTTTTCGCCGCCCCACCAAGGGCGTGTGCTCGCGCCTGGAGGCGAACGTTCATCTGGTGACCGCTTCCGTCCAGGAACATCAGGCCTTGATCGCATCGGCGCACCTGGCGCACCTGCCCGTGGAAGAAACTGTCTTCGAGCCGATGGCCGCGGCGTACGCCTGCGTAGGG
>Ga0157378_10006162_pt1 | contig 10501 bp, 6 predicted proteins | sample M65metaG_FD_115309 | JGI IMG/M metagenome (GOLD analysis project Ga0157378, IMG submission 115309) | Miscanthus rhizosphere microbial communities from Kellogg Biological Station, Michigan, USA - M6-5 metaG | ecosystem: Host-associated > Plants > Roots > Rhizosphere > Soil | place: USA: Michigan...
ATGGTGGTCTTGCGTTCGACGACGCCTTGCGTGGTATTGAGTTCATTCAGGAGGGCGGACTTGGTTACGCTGAATTCCATCGCTTGGCTTTCCTCGCGCGCGGTTCCGGTTGCAGACATTCGGCTTCCTTTTTTATTTCAAAGCTGTCGGCTGGCAGCCTTGAAATCCTCGGGACGGTATTCCGCTGCTGCGGTACTTTACTCGGTTTTTGCGCCAGGCGAAAGCCTTACGAACCGCCAAGCCATGTGGAAATTGGTGGAAAGCGCTCATGTCGGCCTGTTGGTGGCAGTAGCCAGCAATCGTTTTGCGCCGGGCACCCGAGCGGCTGACCAACAACTACAATTTCAACAAACAGGAATCTGAAATTAGTGCTCGAAAAAACTTTTGACCCTTGTTGTTGTGATGAACGTTGTGGAACTGTGGAAAGCCCTGCAAACACCCGGTACCAGAGAATTTAGGGCCGGGACGTGATGTGGGATTCTTGTGGCGGACGTGGAAAAGAGCCATACGACCGGCGCGGGTTCACGAAAACCCGCTGAGTTCTCCTCATCGTTCAACACAATTTCCCCAGCTTGCCAACGTATTTTTCACAGCGACTTCGCGGCGCCGGAAACACCAGATCCAACTCGGGCCGCCTCCTCCAGGAAAACAAAAATGGCCCGATTTGGCTCGGGCCGGGCGTGCGATTCAAATTCTCTGCCGGAAAATTACTGAAGAGCGTCCATCAAGCGGGTGATAGTGCGGTTCAGATCTTTATCGGAGCGGCGCATCTCTTCGATCTTATTGATCGAGTGGAGCACCGTGGTGTGGTGCTTGCCGCCGAATTGACGCCCGATTTCCGGCAAGGAGGCCGTCGTGAGCTGCTTGACGATGTACATCGCCACCTGGCGGGGAAACGCGATGGCCCGGGTGTTGCTGCGAACTTTCAGATCCTGCTCGCGAAGGTTGAAATGTTCGCTCACGCGTTTCTGGATCAGATCGATGGTGACGCGCTTTTCCTGCGACGCGATGATGTTGCGCAAGACCTGCTGAGCGGTGGCTAGGGAAATCGCAGCACCGGTTAGTGAGGCATAAGCCATCAGGCGGGTCAGGGCGCCTTCCAACTCACGCACGTTGGACTTGATGGCGCGAGCGATGTACTCGGCCACGTCGTCCGGCAGCGCGAAACGGTCGTTTTCCGCCTTTTTCTGCAGAATCGCGATTTTGGTTTCCAGATCCGGCGGCTGAATATCGGCGATCAGTCCCCATTCAAAACGCGAACGAAGCCGTTCTTCGATGGAGTTGATGTCTTTCGGCAGGCAGTCGGATGAGATGACGATCTGCTTATGCTGCTCGTAGAGCGCGTTGAAGGTGTGGAAGAACTCTTCCTGGGTGCGTTCCTTGCCGGCGATGAACTGGATATCGTCCACGAGCAATACGTCGACGGTGTGGAAGCGCTCGCGGAAGCTGAACATCTTGTCGAAGCGCAGCGAGTTGATTACTTCGATGGTGAACTTTTCCGCGCTGACATAGCTGAGGCGCGCGGCTGGGTTGCGCTGCTTGATCAGGTGTCCGATGGCATGCATCAAGTGGGTTTTGCCCATGCCCACGCCGCCGTACAGGAAGAGCGGGTTATAAGCCTTGGAAGGCTGTTCGGCCACGGCTCGTGATGCGGCATGCGCGAACTCGTTCGACTTGCCGACTACAAAGCTGTCGAAGGTGTAGCGGGAGTTGAGTTGGTGGTCGCTGCTCTCAAAATCCAGCCTGGACTGTTTCACCGCAGAATTGGCGACGGCAGGACTGGCCGCGATCGGCTCTTCCTCAGTGCAGACGTACTGCACGCGAGTGTTCGGCACGCCCAATTCGTGAAATACCGCCTTAACAATCTCTCCGTAGGTACGGGTGAGGACCTGGCGAAACACGGTTGTGGGGATTTGGACGTGGAGAACGTCGCCCTCCACGCGGCTCAAGCGCGTCGGCTGAAACCAGGTCGTAAAAGTATTAATGCTGATGCGGGATTTGACGCGGTCCAGAAACCTGTCCCATAGATTTGCCGTTTCACGTTCTTTGCCAAGTTGGATTGCCGTCGTCATCAGAGCAAAATACCAAGTCCTTGCTATTTCCACAGATGTGTAAATCCTGTGGAAAGACAATTTCCCTCTTGAGGTCCTTTTTAGTACGGGAAAGCTATTCGCAGCGGAACAATTTGCTGGCCCCTAGATTCCGCTCGCGTCTTTCGTAATGTCCCTCGACCGCCCGACTGCCTTCGTAAGTCAGCGGGGGATTCTCGCCGATTGACGCGAAGGGGGCAAGAAAAAAATGTGGAAGAGCGCGTGCCCGTGTTCACACAGCATACACAGTTTTTCCACAAGCGCAAAATTCGGGAGTGCAAACATTTTCCTTCACGCAAGTGCAACGAATCATGGGGGAAAAATAGAAAGCCCATCACCATTGGCGAAACATTCCCGAAACATTTGCCGGCATTTCGCCGAATACATGCTGTGGAAAAACCCGTCACCATCAGAAAAGTCTTGCATAATGGTTTTCTAGTAGATCTACCGGAGCCTACTTGGTATCGAGACGCTCGAATTCGTAAACGCCAATGGGATCGCTCCCGATGATCAGACGATCCTTTTCAACGACAATGGCGTTGGCGTCGAGACGCGCGTTCTGCGGCGTGTAGAGGCGGTACATGGAGCGGCGGTTGCCTTCCTTGTCGAAGCGCAACAAGGTGCTGCCCATGGCGATCCAGACTTCGCCGGTCGATTTGTCCACGCCCATCGCAGTCATCACCTGCTTGAAGCGGGGAGGGTCTCCGCGCCGTTCCTGTTTTTCGATCTCGTGGCGGGCGGCAGTGGCCTCTTGCAAAACATCGAGCGAGGCGTAGCGCAAGTCCCCAGCGGCATAACCGAAGCGATCGAACTGCCGCACCGTAGGCTCCGGGAAATACGCAAAGCCGTAGTAGAGATGGCCTTGAGCATCAGTTGCCAGGTTTCCGATATTCAGGAAGCGGTTCAAATCCGAACGCTGGGTGAGCTGTTCGGAGTCCCCAAATTCGCGCACCAGGCGCCCATTTTTATCGAAAACGTTGACTAAAGCCGCCTGCCGCATGGTTGAGACGGCCACTTCGCCCTCGGGAAGCGCCGCGACCGCCAAGGGAGCATTCACGTTGACGGTTCGCAAATGCTTGCCGTCTTTGGAGTAGACCTGAACGGTATTTGAGGCCCGATCTGCGACGTAAATGGTGCCGTCGGCGTCCACGTCGCAATCCTCGCCGTATTGAACGAGCACTTCGCCCGAGGCTTTGGCTTCGGCCAGGGCCGCTTCGGGCAGGGCCGCCGCTTGCCGCATCGTCAAAAGACGCCGCGCTTCCCTGGAGTAGACGACGAGTCCAGGCGATGGAGAGGCCAGAACGTAAATCTTCCCGTCCGCTCCCTCGCGAATCTGTTTGAGTCCGGGTCCGATCGGGGCGAACAGGCGCCGCTTCGCAACCAGGTCGGCGTCAACTTGGGCGGCTGCCAAAGCCGCGAGGGCCAAGGTAAGACACAACACGGCAAGGATTCTCAAGGCCGGGGCACCCCTGTCCCAATGCTATTCGTCTGATAAGACTGCCGCTTATGTCTTTAGGTTGCTTTCCCGCGTGACGCGGTGTGTTCGGTCAGTCAATCCGCAGGCGGAGCCGTTCAATGCTGGTCGCTTTCAACCGTCCGGCGGAATTGCGTGGTCCATCGTCGTCGGTTGCGATCACAACCGCGTTCATCTGCACGTCTCCTTGCGCCACTTCAAATCGAGCCGGCAGGCCGTCTAGGAACTTCTTGATGATGCCAGTGCGGTCCATACCGATTACGCCAGCGTGCGGGCCGGTCATCCCTACGTCGGTGATGTAGGCGGTTCCCAGCGGCAAGACCCGCTCGTCGGCGGTGGCAACATGGGTGTGCGTTCCCACTACGGCCGTAGCGCGACCATCCAGGTACCAGCCGATGGCGATTTTCTCGCTCGTGGTTTCCGCGTGCATGTCCACCAGGACAAAAGCCACGTCGGCAAAGAGGCTGGCGAGCAACTCGTCCGCTTTGCGGAACGGATCTTCGATGGCCGGCAGGAACACACGGCCTTGCAGGTTGATCACGGCGTACTTCACGCCGTTTTTGGCCGTGCCCAGGTACATCCCGCTGCCGGGATTCCCGTCAGGGAAATTTGCCGGGCGGAGCAGCCGCGGCTCATACGGCATGAATTCCATGATCTCGCGACGATCCCAGCTGTGATTGCCGCCGCTAATCACTTCCACGCCATATTTCAGAAGCTCTTCGACGATTTTCGGCGTAATTCCAAACCCGGACGCGGAGTTTTCGCCATTCGCGATAACCAGATCGACGCGTTTTTGCGACACCAAGTCGGCGAGGCGGTCGCGAACGATCTCGCGGCCCGGGGATCCAACGATGTCTCCGATGAAAAGTACGCGCATAAAAGAAAGGAGCGGACTGCTTGGCCGTGGAGAGCTAGGCCGTGAACCTCTGAATTAGGTGGGCACCACGAGCCAACCATTAGGCTTTCCTGCCCCGCTCGCGCGCCGCCCTGCCAAGCGGTCACACGGCGCGCCAACGGGACAGGCCGTGCACACAGGCTGTCTGTCCGCAGCACCCCAGAGATTCGTTACGGTTCAAACGGCTTTCGCACTCTCACCTGCGTCGAAGTACCGCTCCGCTGATATTTTAGCAGCTTGTGGTGGCCGCTTCTCAACAGCGTCAAACTCAGTCGATAAAGTCGATCATGGCGCCGTCGCGACGGTCGAGGAATCCGGCGAATTGCCCGAAATTCGGCGCAGTCACGTTGTTGTACACCGCGTTGAAATTTCCGTGATTGGTGGCGTTGAGCGAATAGAAGCCAAGCCGAATGTGATGGACCTTGCCGGAGCCTGCGCTCAAAAACGGCAAGCGGAATTCCCGATAGAACTTTACGTCCAGCGAGAAGAAGCTGGCGAAGCGCGCTCCATTTGGGGTGCCGACATAGTCCTGCAGAACGTCCACGTTGGAATAGGGATAGCCGCTGTGCCAATCGGCCAACGGGCTGAACTTGAATTTCTTCGGCAGCGAAAAGATGCCCCAGGTTACGACGCGATTGGGAATATCCGATGGCAGGATTCCGTAAACGTTCGGCCGGATCACCGGCTGCGCGAATGGAATGAACACACTCGAAAGATTGTTCAAGTCGCCGCGCGTTCGGCTCCAAATGTATGAGGCGTTGACTTCGTTTTTTTCGTGAACCGTGAAGTGGACGGTCGTTTCCAGTTCGCGGTAATGTGAGCTTCCGTTGTTGGTCAGGCCGATAAAAGACTGCTGGGCGGAAGCCGCGGTGAACGGGTTCACCGTAAAAACGTAGGTCGAGTGACTGTCGATGTAGCCGATCCGCAACCGCGTGTTCCTGCGGAGCTGGTGTTCGCCGCCTAAGTTCCAGGTGAGGTTGCGCGGCGAAGTTCCGGGCTCTCCCGGAAGCGGCGCCCCGGACAGCGGATCGATATTCCCGGCGTAAGCATAGGTGTAGCTTACCGGTGAGCCGGTGGGTAGGCCCGCGGCGTCAAACTGGCTCACGATACGCGTGGGGTTCGAGGCGAAATCCGCCGCGAGCAGCGGCAGCAAACTATAGAACAAGCCGATCCCCGCGCGGATGACGGTTTTTCCTCCCCTGCCGGGCGAATATGCGACGCCGGCCCGGGGCGCGACCGCAGCGGACCAGCCCTTGGTCTCGCTCGAAAGGCGCGTACCGAGGTCCACGGCCCAATGCGCATCAAGAACCCAATGGTCCTGCACGAACTCGGAAATCGCCGTATCGGAAGCGCTTTGCAGCGGCGCGTCGCTAAATGCAATCTCTTCAGAGAGCGAATCGTCGGCGCGGAGCAGCTGGATTGGATGCGAAGCGGTCGTTCCCGCATAGGAGCGATGATCGAAATCCGCGCCGATGTGAATTTCGTGGCGTCCCAGCCAATGCTTTTCCGCGAACTGATAGGCGGGAATCAACTGGAATTCCTTGCCGCGCCGCGACCATTGATTGAAAAAATTTCCCTCCCAACCCCCGGGAGTAATGAGCATGTCGTCCGGCCCTTGGCCGTGGGCATGGCCGTCAAAGCGAATGTACTGGGAGACGACGCTCAGAATGGCGCCGGAGGCGAACTGATATTTATCGGAAAGCGCGATCGCGACGCCGCTCTGGTCGAGGTCATTCGAAGCGGGCTGCGGAACCAGCGCATTGATGTCGGCGTGCTGCTCTCGCAGCGGGAACGCGTTCACCGTCACGAGAACAACCTGTTTCGGAGAAAGTACGGCTTCAAGAGTGGTGAACGAATTGAAGCCCTGCTTCTTGCTGATGTCGTACGGCCAGGGCAGGCCGTGCACCGTGCGCTTCTTCATTTCATACTGAAAAACTTCGGAAAAAAGGAGCTTGTCGGCGAGCAGCGGGCCCCCAATATCAACGCCGGGCTGCGCTTCGGAAAGTCCGACTATGGAGCCGTTCTTGCCCAGAACGGAAGGCACGATGCTTCTGAAGCGGTAGCTCCACTCGTTGGCGGGAGGTTTCGTCTCGACCGCTGCCAGGCCGCCGGAAAAACTTCCCAGGCCGGCGTTGTACGGCGTTTTGTAAACGGCAAACGACTCCACCGCATCGGGCGGCACCGGAACCGCAAAACTCCCGGTCACCGGATCGGAAGTGCGCGCGGAGTTTACCAGCATCAAACTCTGGTTTTCGTCGGCGCCCTTGAAGGTCAGCTTGCCGTCCTGCGTCTTGATGACGCCGGGGCTCACCGGCAAGACTTCGCGAACTTTCGCCTGAGTGGTGGGCAGGGCGACCAGCTGCTCTTGGGTAACCGTCTCGGTAGGAGCGGTGACCGCTTCCGTGGCGATGGCCTGAGTGTTTTCCTTCACTTCCACTTTTTCAGCCACGGTTTCAATCTCGAGCCGGATATCCACGGCTAACCCTTGGCCAGGCTCGGCTTGGACCGCTTTTCTAAAAGGCTTGAAACCGGTCAGGCCTACGGAAACCGTGTAAGTGCCGGGCCTAAGGTCTTGGAATTCGTAACGGCCCGCTTCGTCCGTGTCGGCTTCAACTGAGGTGCTGGCGGCTTCCGCGCTCAGCTTTACGGTGATACCGACTAACGCGGTCGCCGCGCCGTCTTGAGTCGTTGTGAGCGTTCCGTGGATTGACGCCAGCCCGGGATTCCGCTGGCTCTGGCCCCGAGCGGGGGCCGTGGCTATCAGCAGCAGGCACAGGACCGGCATCGAGCGGAGCCATCGGTCGACGGGGCCTTGAACCCCCGAAGCGCGGCACTTGGCCGCTCTGATCCCTAAAAACGACGGTTTCTGCGAGTTCATGTCGGTCGCGAACCACAAGAGATAACTCCCAATTATCGCCCGCGCCGGCATAGCGGCTGTTAAAAGTCCCGCCAGCGGTTGTCCAGCAATGAACCGGCCGTTCGGGCAGCCCGGCAAGAACCGTCAGCGGGCTGCCCGGTTGGGCAGTTTTAGAAGTGGAAACCCAGCTCAGCCGTATATGCCCGCGGCGACACAAAGTGCGTCCCGCTGAACGTTGAGAGGAAGTTGTACAAAGCTTCCTGGTTGGTTCACCACGGTGAGGCGCGCGCTCCAGCGGAAGCGATCACCGTGGAACAGGTTGTCGTGCCCCACAGCGATATCGAAAAGATTCCGCGGGGCAATGCGCGGCGGATTGGTGTCGTCGTTTTCCGTGCCTTCGGCGGGAATATTGATACGCTTCGCGCCGGTCTTCATTGGATTCGTGCCGCAACTCGAAGCTGCGCTGCTCAAAGGAGCCAGCAGGCTGGCTTCGAGCAGTTGGCCGCTCGAATTTATGCAGAAAAGGCCGATGGCGGCTTGTTGGTCGCCGTCGAAGGTCAGCGCGGTTTGAAAGTCCGGAACGGGACCGGCTACCAGTCCGCTGTCATACCGCCAGTTGAAACCGATCCACGGCCCGCGCTTCCACGGCTGATACTGCAGGTGGGTGGTCTGATTGAATTTTTCGTCGTGGTCAATGCGGAAGACGGAACCGCTTTGTCCTACGGTCACGCCAAGTCCGCCAACCTGCGGCGGGAAATATCGCGCCGCCACGCCGGACATCACCACTAGGGCCGTGAAGCCGTGATAATCCGGCACGCTCACGCGAATGGCGTAGCCCGGGATTTTGGAGTTGTGCCAGACAATCAAGTGACCGGAGTGTTGCCGAGCACGCTGAAGTCAAACGCGTTGTGTGTGTATTTCCAGAGATATTCAGCATCGATGACCAGGTACTTAGAAAAGGCCTGCTGGAAGCCGGCGTGGAATTCGTTGCGGAAGCCTGCCGGCGAATTCGCGGGTACGCAGGGAATCAGAGCGGCAATCACGGGAACATCGCAACCGGTGGTGGAGATGACGAGGTTTTCGTTAAAAGGCGTTTCGAGTGTGCGTGCGTAGGATACGCGCAGGACGGTGTCCGTTGCTTTGATGTTGTAGGCAAGCCCCAGCCGCGGTTCGATCTGGCTAGTCGAAGACAGGCCGCGGTAGAAGTCACTGCGGAGGCCCAGATTGAAGGACCAGTTTCCCTTGCTGATGGTGTCCTGCGCGTAGAGTCCGAGCTCTTTCACGTTGCTGTGGCCGAGGAAAGCGAATTGCGAGCCGCCGCGCGTCAGGTCGATCGGCAGCAAGGTAGCGCAGGTCGTTCCGGGCACCGCCGTTTGCGTGGTGCTGTCGAAGCACGGCACGCCGTTAGTGTCGGTGGTCGAAGGCAGCAGATTCGGATCGACAATGCCGAAGCGGTCGTTCTCGTCGAGAAGAGTCTGCTGATACAGCGCGCCGATCTTGATGTTGTGGATTCCCTTCACGTAGGAGATGTCAGAGCGCAGGCCGGCGTTGGTGAGCCTGCGGTCTTGCGTGATCGTTTCGGAATTGATTGGGCCCAGGTCGGCAAGCGGATCGTTGCTCGGATAGTAGTTGTATTGGTCGTGCCGCAGGAAGCCGCCAAAAGTGAATACCGCCGAGGAGCCGACAAGGCGCGTCCAACTTGGCGCGATATTGAACGACCCGATCTTCGAACGCTGGTCGGTGTCGCCGCCGGGATTGCCGTTATAAACGGCCAGGTTGTCGTAGGTGTTCGGCGTCTGGAACCAGGAGCGCGAATATTGCAGGTTCAGGCGCAGCGAATCGGCCGGAGTCAGGTTGTAATCCACGCGATCGAAGAAGTTTTCTTCGTTGCCTTTGTCGTGTAGAACGACAAACTCGGGCGAATCGAGAAACCGTCCCGTGTTCAGGCCGGACGCCGAGACAAAGTTCCCCCATTTGTCGCCGCCCAGCGCCACATTGAAGCCCGCAGTAGAGGTTCCGAAGCTTCCGTAAGACGCCGTGATGCTGCCGGTCGGGGTTTTCACGCCGAGGCCGGAACGAGTCGTCACTTTGATGACCAAGCTTGTCTTGCCGCCAAATTCGGCGGGTGGTGCTCCGGAGATCACCTCGAGCGATTGAATCGAATCGGCGGGAATCTGGTTGGAGAAAACCTTGCTCGTCTGGTCCGTAATGGACTGGCCGTCCACAGAAAACGCCGTCTGCGCGTGATCGCCCAGGGCGTGCATATTGCCGTTGGAGTCCGCCGCGATCCCCGGCGAAACCAGCGTCACGAGAGAACTCACCGAAGACGAAGCGCTTTCGAGTGGCATCTTTTCAAACAATCCGCGATCGACGTCGGTATGGAAAGTCGAATCCTTCTCGAGCAGGTCGCTGTCGCCTTCCACGGTCACGGTAGTGTTGGCGCCCGCCAACGTCATTGCCACGTTGACGCTCAGCGTCACGAGCGAGCGTAGTTCGACGTCCTGCGAGAAGTCCGAGAATCCGTCGGCCTTTATGGCGACGTGGTAGGGATTGAAGGGGACATTGGCGAACCGGAACTTGCCTTCCGTATCCGTTGTCGTAGTGCGTTCATATTTGCTGACCGGATTCAGAATCTGGACGCTTGCGCCGGCGATCGCCCCGCCGGAGGGATCTCGTACGGTGCCCTCGATTGTGCCGGAAGCTTGCGCCCGCACAGCGCGCGCGCCACAGCTCAAACCTACAAGAAACGCCAAAGCAACAGCAGCAAAGCTGCGAAAACCGTTCAACATGAAATCTTCTCCAAGGCACGTGGCCGATGTGTGTGAGTGGATCAACCCGCCGCGGTAAGTAGCGGCGTCGCGCCCGTGGCTTGAATGCCGACCGGGCGACTAGGACTGCAAATGGACTTCGAAGGGAAAACTAGAGGGAGGGAGGAGCGCGGCCGGCGTGTTGCAGGGAAACTTCGTTCGGCGCGGATGCATGGATGGCGCGCGCTTCCTGCCAGCCGGTGACTTCGGGCGCCAGGACTAACGGGCCAGCCGTGGTGGCCAGGGCTGGAGCGTGCAGCGACTGACAAACGTGGCAAACCGTTTCCTGCCCGCCGGTATGCCGGTGCAGAAAACTGCCGCCCGCAGCAAAGTAAAACACCGCAAGGCAAAGCAGCACGGCTCCGTAACGCTGTAGCG
>Ga0157378_10006163_pt1 | contig 10500 bp, 9 predicted proteins | sample M65metaG_FD_115309 | JGI IMG/M metagenome (GOLD analysis project Ga0157378, IMG submission 115309) | Miscanthus rhizosphere microbial communities from Kellogg Biological Station, Michigan, USA - M6-5 metaG | ecosystem: Host-associated > Plants > Roots > Rhizosphere > Soil | place: USA: Michigan...
GGTTCCGGCGAGTTCTGAAGATTTCGAAGGAGATGCGGGTACTCACGCATCGACTGATAAAATGGTTCGATCGCCGCAACCATCTGCTAAGTGGAGTACAGCGACGGGTGTTATTCGTTAGTCCTGGCAAACCACATCTCTTGAACTGATTTGCCCTTCAGGCCATTTACATAAGAACAAAAGGACTTCACTGTCGAGGTATAGTGGTGAAAACAACTACAAAATGCCGACTGTTACTTGCGCTAGTGACGCTATCGGTCGAAATTCTTTCGCCTGCCACGAGTCAGGCCCAGTCACTCGCGACTTTCCGAATCGCCAACGGCACATCGGGCGAAAATCCAGCCGCTCTTTGGGTCGGCGTGGAACAGGGCTTCTACCGTAAACACGGACTTGACCTCGAAGTCATCTACATGCGCACCGGGCCATTGGCGGTTTCAGCACTTGCCTCCGGTGACGTGCAGACAGTGCTGACGAGTTCCAATGCCGTGCTGAACATCGCTGCGGGCGGCTTGGACGTCGCGATTCTCGGCACGCTGGTAAACCGGCCGGACGGCGATTTCATGGCGCGTCCGGAAATCAAAAAAGCCGAAGAGCTCAAGGGCAAATATATTGCGATTCAAAGCATCGGTGGCGGCGGCTGGGCCAACAATATGCTCGCAATGGATTACCTCGGCCTGGACGTCGAACGGGACAAAATCAATTTTATCGTGCTCGGCGATCAGCCGTCGCGCATCCAGGCGCTCGAAACCAATCGCGCTCAGGGATCGTGGATGGGCGCGACCTTCAGCGCGCCGCTGAAAAAGAAGGGCTACACTGTCTTGCTCGATTTGGCGCGCGCGCCGATTCCTTACGTCGGCACTTCACTGGTTATCAAGCGTAGCGCGGTGCGCCAGGAGCCGCGCATCTACGAAGCGCTGCTCAAAGGGACGATCGATGCGATTCGCTTTTTTCAGAAACCGGAAAACAAGGCGAGCGTAATGCAGACAATCGCTAAACGTTTGCGCCTATCGCGCGTGGAAGACGCCGAGATTGGCTATCAAGCCATGCTGACCGCTTATAACAGCGATCTCCGGCCGAAGGCCGAGGGAGTCAGGAAGATTTACACAATTCTCGCGCGCAACAATCCAAAACTGCAAACGCTAAAGCCGGAGTCAATTCTCGATGATGCTTTGATTCAGAAGCTTCAGGCGAGCGGCTACTAAATCGTCAGCTAACGGCTTGATGCCCTGCGCTCACCGTTCGACGTGGAGCTCGTGACCTCTGGACTTGACAGTGCCGGCGGACGATTTGGCAGGAGGTTTCAGCGGCAGCGTAAAGCAAAACGTCGCACCCGCTTCGACTTGAGATTCGACCCAGATTCTTCCGCCGTGCGCCTCGACAATTTTCTTGCAGAGAGACAGACCAACGCCGCTCCCAGGGTACTTTTCTTCGCTGTGGAGCCGGTGAAAAGCGTCGAATATTTTCTCGCCATGCTCCGGTAGAATGCCGACTCCGTTGTCTTTCACCCTGAAAGACCAAAAACCCCGATCCTTGGCGCCAGTCACGTGCACCTGCGGCACGGCTTTGTCACAGTACGTGATTGCGTTGGCGACGAGGTTTTGAAACAACTGGTTCATCTGCGTCTCATCCGCGTCGATCACAGGCAGTCGGTCATAGGTGACCACCGCGCCTTTTTTACGAATCATGTCGTGTAACTGTTCGAGGACTTTGACCAGCACAGCGCTACTATCGATCGCAGCGCATTTTTGACTCCCGGCCGTGCCTGTTTTCGCGTACGCCAACACATTGCTGATGATCCCCTGCATGCGCTTGGCGCTATCGGTGGCGTGATGGACGAAGTCCTGCGCCGCTTCATCGAGCTTAGAACCATGATGCTTCGCCAAACGAAAAGCGTAATTGGCCACCGCGCGCAGCGGCTCTTGCATATTGCGCGAGACGGCCTGCGCAAACTGCTCCAGTTCATTCTTTACGCGGTTGAATTGAGCCGTTTGATCCGCAAGCTTTTGCTCTGCGACTTCGAGTTTAATCCCCTGCTCCTCGCTGCGCTGCTGGAGCTGGGCGTGTTCGACCGCCAGGCTCACCCCGTTGGCCACTTGTTGCACTAGCTCCAGATCACGGGAGAAATCTCGCGGGGTATGAGAAAGTACGCGCAACAGCCCAATCACCGCGCCATTCCTGGAATGTAGCGGTACACCGACGTATCCACGGATGCGTGGGCGGTCGAGCGATATCGGCGCGTCCTGTGCGGACTTCCTGCCCAGATCCGGGATCAGCAAAGGTTTCCGATTTGCGGAGATCCATTCACAATCCTTCGAGGCGGGTCGTTTGCTTGTGCCGGGCGCGCTAGCGTCGGCGTGGCCGACTGTTTCCAATTGCTCCGTGTTCCACAGTTCAATCTCGACAACGTCCACATCCAATACTACACGCATTTTTTCTTGGGTTCTTTGGATGAGGACTGGCAACTTCCCCTGTGTGATTTCCTGCGGCAGCTCTCCCATGAGTTTCTGAACTTGCTCACGCTGCGCGCGCTCCCGAGTGGCACGAAGTAGATTGATTCTAAGAAATACCAGGACGAGAAGCATGATCGCGCCGCTTAGTGCGAGCGCCAGACTCGTGAACTTGATTTGGCGTCGGACGGGTTCGAGCACAGCTTGGCTCGCAACATAAATCTCAACGGCGCCGACAACGGCGCTACCCAACTGAATCGGCACATAGACGTCGAGAAAGTCCTCGGTCGTCGCGAATGGCGGCACCTGCAAGTCCTGATCGCGTCGCTCATATAACGGCCCGACCTCTTGCTTGAAGAGCCGGGTCAAATCACCACGTTCGGAAACCCGCTTGCCAATGAGCGATGATAAATCGGCAAAGATGACGCGTTGATCGCGGCTCCAGATAACCACGCGAACGACTTCCTCGGGGCTCAATTCTTGCGCAAAAGTGCGGAACTGGCGTTGCGCCTGCGGCGACGAAGGCGCCTTGAAATCTTCCGGCCGCAAATAGCGGGCGGCGCTTTTGACCACCGCGTTCTGTTGTCGGACAAAGGCTTCTTCGAGCCGCTCGCTTTCGATGACGTGCTTGGACAAAAAAGCCGCCGTAAAAAGCGCGATGACTAGTCCAAGCGCAACCGCGAAGAGGGTTTTATAGAGTAGGTTCAAAGTTACATCCGTCTTAAATACCCGACCCGCCGCTCGGACCGCAAAAGTTACGCCGCATGCCGAATAAATTAGAATTCCGCCATATGACCGTAACCGGTCTGCTTTCCCAAGCTCGCGTAAGCCAGCCGCTAAAGGTATTAATCGACCAGAACAGCCGTAAAATTACTCCCTCGCGCCGGATTCGGACGCAAACATGCAGTGGAATTCTCGACTTGCAAGTTTCATGAGCGAAGCTCGGGACTGGATCAACGCAAGATATTGAATCTTCGATGAAACCTTGCGCGACGGGTGCCGGACGAAGTTTCGCGTGGCGCCGTGAAAGATTTTTGACACGGCCGATGCTGCTTGCGACGTGATTCCGATTCGAAGGATCCGCTCGTGGTCGAATGAATCCTCACCAGTGCCAAAAAAGCCCAGATCGTCAACCTAAACACTCTGCATGGCCTGTTCGCACCGAATTAATTGTGAAATGCCGTGGATTCCGCTATTCCGTAAATACGCATCACCCTAAACGAAGGAGATCACCGGGAGATGGCCAACAGCCAATTCATCGATTCTGTGGTTCGCGAAATTGTCACGCCGGGCGTGGAAAAATTGATGAGCACGCCATTCTTCGCGGAGCTTCGCCAAGGGAAACTGTCACGCCGGCGCTTACAAGGTTGGTCGATTCAGCATTATTTGCACAATAATGCACTGCTCAAAGGATTCGCGCTGTGCATGGTGAAAAACGCTCACGTTCCCGAGTTGTTTAACTACTTCAGTTACCAGTTTAATGAGGAACAAACCCATCCCGGTTTGGCCAAGCGCTTCGGTCTCGCCCTTGGCTTGCAGGAAGAAGATTTTACCAACGCGACACAGATCTTCGAATGCTTCGCGCATACAAGCAAAACCATTCGCGGCATGATGCTCGGATCACCCGCCGAGAATCGAGTCTCTGGTTTGGTTGACGAAAGCATGGTGCAGCGCTACTCACAGGAATTCGATACGTGTATGCGCAAGTATTACGACATGGGCGATTCTGCGTTGCAGTTTTTTCTGGTGCACAAGGCAGTCGATGAAGACCACATCAAAATGGCCTCGGAGATCATCGCGAAATTCACTGATTCACCTGCGATGGAGCAGCGCGTTCGCGAGATGGCGGATTATGCGGTGCGTTTCAAAATCGGTAAATTCGAAGGCATTTACCGCCATTACTCTGAGTCTTGAATGACACCTTGATCTCGCGATGACGTTAATTCTCAACAATGACGAGGTGGCGGCGGCGGTCTCGATGCGCGACTCCATGGAAGCACTGGAGGAGGGCTTTCGCGAGCAAGCCCACGGGCGCGCTATCAATCAGATACGCTACGACATCAATGTGCCGCTGAAAGAGCGGCCAGAGCGGAACGCCCGCTACGAATTCAAGACCATGGTGGGCGTCATTCCCAAGTTTGGCGTCGCGGCGCTGCGCATGAGCTCGACTTTGAATCATCGCCCGATGGTGGACGGCATCGAGAGATCGGAGCGGCTATTTGCCGCCGGCGGCAACCACACCGTCGGTCTGGTTCAGCTCTACAGCGTCGGCACAGGGGAGCCGCTCGCGTTCATGCCCGACGGCATTATTCAAGCCATGCGAGTTGGGGCAACCTACGGTCTTGCGATCAAATATCTGGCGCGCTCGGATGCCACGCGCATGGGATTATTGGGATCGGGATGGCAGGCAACATTTCAAGTTGCAGCGGCTGCCGCAGCAAGGCAGTTATCACTGATCAAAGTTTACAGTCCGAACGCCGATCATCGCGGCCAGTTCGCTCGCTCCATGAGCGAGCGGCACGCTTTAAACGTGGCTGCAGTATCGAGCGCGCAGGAAGCGGCCAGGGATGTCGACATTCTGATCTCCGCGACCAATTCCCGCGAGCCGACCATCACCGAGAATATGGTCCGGAAGGGAATGCACATCGCCACGATCAAGAGCCAGGAGTGGACGGATACCACGCTGGGTAAAGGCGATCTGGTGGTCGCCGTGTCTGCGAACGAATATTTGACCTACTGGGCGGGCGACGGACAATACGGCCGTCAAGTGTCGGCCTCAGAATCGACTTTCACCAGCACACGCGAAGTACCGCTACTCGAGGATATCATCGCCGGTAAAATTCCCGGGAGAACCCATAGCGATCAGATCACGATGCTGCGAAACGGTTCCGGCATCGGCATTCAGTTCGCCTGCGTAGCGGCCAAGGCGTACGAGCGCGCCCTGCAACTGAAGCTTGGCCGGGAAATCCCCACGGACTGGTTCACGCAAACCCTCAATACCTGACTGCTGTCTCAAAAAGTCTGTGGAAATTTTCCACGGCTCAGCGGTACAGAGAGTCGATGAAGCCGCTCTGATCGAGCTCGGTGACAAACCGCGAATCGACAAACAGTTCTGGTCTTAATTTGCTGGCAGCAGGATTTGTCGTCGCGAGATCGTCGATCGCGACTTTCATTCCGGTCAGCGACGCGTAGGGCTTTCTCTGCGTTTCCTTTGCTGTGAACTCGTAACCCGCTTCGATCGCGTCAGGCTCGCCGATGCGAATGTATTTTTTCATGACCTCTATACTCTTGCTCTTCTGGCTTTTGTAGAAGTGAATGCCTTCCACCAGAGATCTCATAAAGGCACGCACCGTGCGATCGTTCTGTTCGACAAACCGCCGGGTCGTAATGATTTCGTTGGTGGGGTATTCGATTCCCAATTGACGGATGTCGAGCAAGATATTCAAACCCAACCGCTTCGCGGCAACCGCATCCTCGACAGTCAGAATCGTCCCATCGATGGCCTGCTGTTGCAAGGCGAGCATTCTCAACGCGGAATTTCCCAGTTGCAGCATGCTGACTTCGTGCGGTTCGATGCCGATTTTTTTAAGCGTCATCACCAGAACTTTGTCGGTCGCGCTGCCAAAGCGTCCGATGCCCAACTTTCTTCCTCGCAGCTGATCGGGGCTGGTAATTTTTTTGTGGCTGGCCAGGTAAATCAGAGTTGGTGTTTTGCGCAGAGTTCCAAGAACCACAAAATCGGCGCCCTTCAAGTTCGCTTCGAGGGGCGAGACCGGTCCGCTGATACCCAGCGGCAGACTGCGCGCAAGCATCGCTTGGGTCAGAGCCGACGACGGCGCATAAACCGTTTCGACCTTGAGACCGTTTTTTTCGAATAAGCCAGCCTCTTTGGTAACCCAGAGCACCGAATGGCCCGCGGCAATTGATAAGTAGCCGGCTCTTAGACTCGTTGGCTCTGCGCCGGCGGCTAGCCGAGATACACAGAGCAGAATCGCGAAAGCAATTGAGAGGCGCAACAGAAAACGTTTGTAACCGTAGTTTTTACAGCTAGGGTGCATCGTGTGTAAGCAGGCCGTTGAAAAATTCACTCGGAGTCCTTCGACGGGGTCAGGACGATCGGAATGAAAATTGAAAAGATTCAACAAAATTCGTTCATGCTGAGCTAGTCGAAGCATTCCCGTTGTTTTCTCCGCGAAACATTCAACTGTGTTTGTGCCTATACGTAACCGGCGGCATCTTCACTTCAACGCCGTTGGCCTGGCATTCTTTCTCGAAGGCGGTGCGGATTTTCGGATCTTCATCTTCAAACGCGATCTGTTCGCCGAAATCTTCCGAGTACTTTTTCCAGTTGGTCGTGCCGATGTACTCGCCCATGTTAGCCCAGCGCAGCGCGAGCTGACGCGTCGGCTCCCGCCCGGTGCTGAAATGCTGGTGCCACCACATGTCGGGAGGCGAAAGCATGATGCCCGGGCTCCAATCGACCCGTACCGGATCCTTGCCGTCTTCCCAGATCAGCGAATAGCCGCGGCCTTGGACGATAATCAGATGCGCGCCCGGTCCGTGCCGGTGCGCCTTTTGTAAAACCCTGACTGAGACTCGACGATGTGGCCCGCCATGGTGTTTTCCGAAAGGCCAAAGTGTTTCGATTTCGAAGAGCCGTCGGCGTACATGTAGCGATTCTGAGTAAGCCGGTCGAAGCGACTGACATCACGGATGAAATTGGTTTTCCAGATTCGATTCAGTCGATTTCTCTGCGCCACCCGATCCACGTCAGGAATGCTCACCGCTATCTCCACGCCCATTTCACTGAAATCGCCCTCACCGCCGCGATAACGGTCTTCGAAGCGGAACGGATTGTTGTAGATGAACTCCTTGCTGTGAAAGAGATTGACATAGAGCGGCGCACTCGTGACCGCGACGTAACGGGCCGGCTGATCACCATCGGCATTGAAATGCTGGTACCAGGAATTCAGCGGCGGCGAAAACAAGCTGCCCTCTTGCCACTCGATCGTCTGCTTGGGCATGCCATCGTACCAAATCGAAGTGCTGCCGCGTCCCTTCAGGATATAAATGCTCTCTTCATACATGTGGCGCTGCGGGGCCGTCTGCTTTTTCGGGGCGATCTCGGCGACGTAGGCATCGAGCGACTCCTGATCCGCAAGATTGACATAGGCGCCGAGGCAATCTTTGCGTGGCCAATATTTCAGCGCGACGTTCGCAAGGTCGATCCAAAATCCGGTGTAAACTGGAATTCCTTCCTCGCGCTGCCATTTGCCGTAAGTCGTTTCCAGCGGAATTATTTTCCCGGCAAATTCTGGTGGTTTTTCGTTCATATTGGGCTCCGTTAGTCTATTGCACGGCGACAAAGCGGCAACTCGATGCCCCGCCGCGGGTGATTTTTAGTGGCAGGATAATCATTTTAATGCGCGATTCTGTGATCTGCGCGCAATTGACGAGACACTTGCCGCAGCCTATGGCTTTTCTGATCAGCGCCCCGTAGCTGCTCGGTTCCTTGCTCGCATGCGCATAGGCGTAGGAGCCGCCCATATCCAACAGCCGCTCGCGCGCCTCCGCCGACGGCCACGGCTTGGGCAGCGGACTCAGCGGCGCACCGCCGAGAAACCAGTTGTATCCTTGCACGCGCGGCGGATTGACCAACGCGCAATCGGTCATAAAAATGTGGCTGTCGAGCTCTTCCATCTTTTCTGCCAACAGAGCGGCCGCATCGTAATGCACCGACGGACTGTTCTTAAGATAATCGATGCCCATCTCGTAAGCGCGCGCCAACGTGCCCCAACCGCTGCGCAAGAGCACATGATCGCCGCGGCGGAAATCCGCCACCTTTAACGCCGCTGCCATCTCATCAGCGGTGATTTCGTGTTTCTCGCCGGCGGCGATGTCTAGAATAACAGTGTCGTGGAGAACCAGCTCCTGCAGCGGAATTTCGTCGAGAGTTAAATTGAATCGGGGATTTTTCTGGATCGGGTTCATATCGAACGGCGCATGTTGTGCCGCTACCATGAGCGGACTGCCGGTTTCGCCGTTGAGTTTCATGCGCGTTTGCCGCAGCCCGTTTTTCCCGTAATCCATATACTCGACGAAATCGACCGAGGTATTGGTAAAAGGCAGGATTTCGCCGTAACCTGCGCCGGGCCAGACCGGCATGGTGAGATCGATTAATTTCATGGCATCACTCCTCGACAGCGATCACGCGGCAGGTAGACGATACGCCTCGAACGATTTGCAGTGGCGAGACGATCACGCGCAAGTGTTCCGCGCGCAGATTCTTACAGTCCACAAGTTTCTTCACCGTCATCACACCCGCGCGCGCCAGCGCCAGCTCCACGGCGAAGTCATCTTTGACTTTCTCCGGCGTATAGAGGTGCAGCAACATCTGCGCCTCGATGGACGGCCAGGGTCCAGGTCTGGGAAAAATCGAGTTCCACTCGCGTAACAAATGTTTGTCGGGCCAACCGATTAGGGCGAGATCCGTTAGGAGAAGATCGCTTTCATGTTCGGACATGAAAGCCGCCAACAGCTCGGCCGCTGGCAATGAGAGATGGGGGCTGGACATAATGTACCGACTGCCGGGCTCACGATGGGCGCCGCCGTCACCCCAACCGGTTCTCAGCAACAAAGCGTTTCCCCGCGAAATCTTGCAAGTCACCAATGCGCTCTTCATCTCCGCCTCAGTTATTTCGTGGCGGTCCTTCGCAGGGATGTCGAGGCTCGTCGCGCCGCGTAAAAATAATTTTTCTATCGCAAGCTCGTGCAATCGCGCTGTCTTGCGAAATTCCGCAAACGCAGCCGGCAAAGTTAAACACGTTCCAGTCTCAGAACCGAGGATGATGCCCTTATCCGGGTGATACTTGGGAGCGAGATAGAAATGCGCCGCGAGCGGCAGGATTTCGTCAGGCATCCAATCGTGATTCAGAGGCAACGTTAGATCGATGTATTCCATGTCAGTCTTTCGCGATCAGGGTTTCCAATTCTGCGCCTGCAATTGCTCGTTCATCTTACGCGCCAGTGAAAAGTCAAAGAACCTGTCAGTCGGGCCCGGGTCTTTGACGGCTTGAACTCTCGCGATGAAATCGAGGGCGCGTTTCTGCGCTGCTTCATCCACCGAGCCGTCCACGGTCATCGCCGCTTTGCCTATATCGTAAATCTTCGCTGCAGTTTTTTCATCGACTTTGAGGTTGCGCATCAGGATTCCGATGGCGCCACTGCGATTGGTTCGTGCATAAAGCAAACCTTTGCTGGTCGAGCGCAGGAATTTTTCCACCACCTGCGGCTCGGCGCGGATGAAATCCTCACGCGCCACGACACTGCCCTGGAATTGAACCGTGCCCTGGTGAACGAACGATACCAGTTCAAAGAAACCTGCATCCGCGGCGGTAAAATTCCACGGAATCACAAAAACACTGGCGTCGATATTCCCGGTGGTAAGTGCCGCGTAGAGATTCGCTTGGACGCCCAGACCGAGAATGGTCACGTCGCGGCCCGGCTCCATGCCGTTTTGGCGCAATAACTCGCGTAGCAGATGGTCCGGACCGCTGCCGATGCCGGCCACGCCTATCCTTCGACCCTTGAGTTCTTTCACGGAATGAATTTCAGACTTGGAGTAGAGCCACACCAGAGGGCGATAAAAGGCGTTGAACAAGACGCGCAGCGGCGCGCCGCGCAGCATGGCGCTCAGCGCTGCGGTCGGCACAGAGCTGAACTCCACGTTTTGACCGATCAACGCAAGATTGGCGACGGGCGCGCCCATTACGATCAAATTGACTTCGAGTCCCTCGTCTCGGAAAAAGCCCCGTTCCTGAGCAACATAAAACGGAATTTGCGAAAGACTTGCGGCGGGCGCCGCGAGATTGATCACCCTGCTTTCAGCTATGCCGGAAGAACTGACAAACACCAGTAAGGCACAGAGTAATCGCGCGGCTGCGGAAATCAGGAGATTTCTGTCTCCTTCTCCCTTGCGGCGCATCAAGGAAGAGAGAATTTGTGCATCACCCCTCACCCTAACCCTCTCCCGCAAGGGGAGAGGGAACTCGGA
>Ga0157378_10006167_pt1 | contig 10494 bp, 14 predicted proteins | sample M65metaG_FD_115309 | JGI IMG/M metagenome (GOLD analysis project Ga0157378, IMG submission 115309) | Miscanthus rhizosphere microbial communities from Kellogg Biological Station, Michigan, USA - M6-5 metaG | ecosystem: Host-associated > Plants > Roots > Rhizosphere > Soil | place: USA: Michigan...
AAAGATTGTCGGAATTATGCACAGAAGCAGGATTTGAGCCGCCACTTCGCTTTTTTCAATCGACAATTTATATGGGTTGGCTGACAAAGAAGAAATGAATGAAACGAATGACAAAACAACGAACCGCTATATGCGGTTTGCTGCTATGCTGGCTGGACATTGTTGCAATAGGCATCAAATCTTTAATCATCAGTGGTCGTATGGCGACCTTATAAACTCAGTTCACAATAATTTTAAGTTCAGTTTTTTAACAAGGTCTGTAGCTGGGCGGGACGTTTTTCAAATGCCAGCCCAGCAGCAAGCCGTTGACGTTGTAAGCCATTTTATGAGACAGTTCATTTTTTTAAAAAAGACTATTATCATATTTTTACTTACTGCCTGCACCGAAAGGTCAAAAATGAAAGTTGCGCACACAAAGTCGACCGAAATAAAAGATTCTATAGATAAACCATTAGTAAAACCTCATTTTTCACAAAGTCTAAAAGTGGCAGCGCGTTTAATTTATGACGACGGCAGTATGTCTACTTTTGACATTCTAAACGACAAGTCCATCGCATTATGGAACACAGTTATTGGTGGTGGAGATGCTATAAAACCTTCAAGCAACGTAAAACTAATTTTAAATGGGTATGTCGAGGATTTGCTTATCAAAATTAAAGTTGGTCGAAGGCCTGTGATTGAGAAAAGGCTTAGTAATTTTGTAGGCCAAATAGAAAGTGTTATCAAACATACGGGGTGTGAAGAGGTTAAAATAGATGTCTTTGGTCATGACAAAATTCTCTTTAATGGCACAATTCCTTTTCACTGTGGTGAATAAAACCGGCTTGCGACATGCGGTTTTGCGCAAGCCGGGTCGGCGGAAGCGCATTCAGCACTTGTACTAATCCAGGCTATATTCAACGGGCGACCGACCCCGGTGAGTGTTTATTACAAAAGACCAGATTGGTTTTCAAAACTAGACCAGTGGCTGGGATGACGGAGTTCTAATACCCGGCCTGACGCAAGGCCGTCGACGTTGGCTGCTGGCATTTCTTTTGCCATGCCGACAGCACTCAATCGACAAGTGTCTGCATCTTATTTTAGGACAATATCTTTATGGAAAATCTAAAGGAACTGGTGACCACATTAAATGATTTAATCAAAAGTGGCGATACTTTAAATGCTATTGAGAAATTCTATGCCACTGATGTTCAGATGCAGAAAATGAAGACTTGCCTGGAAAAGGATAAAAAGCTTGCCTTGAAATGGAAAGAATTAATCTAGACAAAGCGACATTAGTCGAGAGTATACTTCTAAATCAGGTAGTTGACGAGGAGCAACATATAGTTTTTAGTGAATGGAAAATATTTGTTACCTATAAAGACAGCAGCAGATCAATTTTGACACAAGTCTCTGTTCAGCATTGGCAAAATGGGCAAGTTTCTAACGAAAAGTTTTACTACAACAGTTTGCGGCAAACCGACTAGTAACTAATTCCATAGAGGCGACAAATGCCAGCAGTCAACATTGGTATTGTTAAGAGGGTGGCTTGATGGATGAGCAATGGGCATTTGTTCGTCAGTAGACACCATCTGGTGGCGACCATTCCAAAAAAGTAATTCTGTACGCCTACAGAATAGTTGTCAAAACCTAGTTCGGTGGCTGGGCGACAGCGGCCTCAGATCGACTGTTACAAAACTAAGATCCGTTAGGCCGACGATACACTATCCTTAAACAGTAACCGGGCGCGACGTTTTTCAATTATCAGGCCAGTGGCAAGCCGCCGACGTTAGCGGCGACCTTAACGAGCATTCGTGAGCTTAATAAAAATTTATTGATATTTGATTCATAAAAAATGAAACCCTATTTTAGAAAGATAACAACAAGTACCCTATTTTGGTTAGTTGTACTTTCAATTTCTTTCTATTTTTATTATAACAATTTGTTGCCCTATTTTAATAATAACCTAGACAGTCATCAAAAGAGCGAAAAGTGGTGGTTGATTGCTCATTTTTCAGGAGCAGCATGTACCTTATTTTTAGGACCGTTACAATTTTGGACATTTTTCAGAAACCGTTTTCGTAAATGGCATAGAATTGCTGGGAAAGTATATATCGGAGGTTCTATTTCCTCTGCATTAGTGGTTTTCTATCTATTAGCCAATTATCCTTTACCAGGCTCAGTCCCTTCTCTTGGATTACTTTCTTTGATCTGGATCTTTGCTACAGTTAGTGCATTTTATTTTGCACTCAATAAGAATTTCAAATTGCATAAAGAATTCATGATTCGTTCTTATGTATGCGGTTTGGCATTTTTGTTCATTCGGTTGTTGCCAATTTTAAATACGTATACCGGCATTTTTAATTTTATTGATAATAAGGAGATGAGGGGAACAGTTTATGAATGGATTTGTTGGGTATACCCATTAATGCTTACTGAATTAGTTTTAGTATGGCTTCCATCAATTAAGAAAATTGGAAATTCTAAAAGACAAAGCAACCGCTAACATAGCATTGTGTGTTATTTGCAGCGACCAACTAAAATTTAAATAAATTCAAGATGAAAAATCACACCTCCCTGCTATTTTGTCTCATCTCATTGGCAACATTTGGGCAATCACCAAAAGTCGACTTTGACGGGAAAAAATGGGAAGCGCCATATTCCCTCGAATTGCCGAAAGGCTGGGATATCGAGCGTTTCACAATTCCCATCGAGTTTGCACCATCAATTCCTTACAAAGGTGTTGAAGACATAAGATTTACTCCGGGTTGGGGCAATGTAAAAAGCGAAGAATATTGGACATACGCATTCTTGTGGTATTTGGACGATAAACCACAAATAACTGCAATAATTGCGGCAGATAATTTAAAAGCCTATTACACTGGCCTTATCGGCAGAAATATTGAACCTCGAAAAATACCTTCCGACAAAATATTTCCAGTTCAATCACAAATCCAAACGACTAAAACAGCGACCGGGGATACAAAAACTTTTATTGGGACAGTTCACATGCTTGATTACATGGAACAAAAACCAATAACGCTTAATTGTATCGTTCATGTTAGGTCTTGTCCCGGACAAAATAAAACATTTATATTTAATGAAATATCACCCAAGCCCTATAAGGATAGCGTTTGGACAAATCTTAACCAACTGTGGACAAATTTCAGCTGCGACAAAACCGCAGAGAAAAAATAAACAACACACAACAAGCGATTTGCAGCTATGCTGGCCGGACATTGTTGCAGTCAGCATTTAATCTTTAATCAACAGCAGCCGCAGGGCGACCTTTATAAATCTAGTTTAGTATAAATTTAAATTCAATTTCTAACCTGGTTCTGTAGCCGGCATTTGCTAACCTTAATTATATTTTTCATTCTGGCGGCAATAGTTAGCTCCTGCAAAAAGGACAAAGAGACTACCGGGTGTTATCCTAATGCTACAACCGTTAGAATAATATCAAACAAACAAGCAGTTATTAAATTGACCGCCACTGTTAATCCTGTTTGGATTATTGAACAAGGTTATACTGACACTAAATTGATTCCTTGTAATTTTCCTACGGGGTTTTATCAGGAGGGATTACAGGTGATCATCAGCGGTGAAGTAAAATCGACGCCACAAGTTGGAACTGGACCTTGCTGTACTGAAAACTTTGTTATTACGAAAATTTCAAGATAACCATAAAAATAGAACCATATGAGAAAAATAATTTCATTTATGCACATATCGCTTGACGGTTTTGTAGCAGGACCGAATGGGGAAATGGACTGGATTAAAGTTGACGAAGAGATTTTTGACTATGTCGGTAAGCGGATAAGTGAAGGAGATACTGCTTTATATGGACGGGTAACTTATAAGATGATGGAAGATTACTGGCCTTCCGCGGGAGACGAGCCGACCGCAAGCAAGCACGACATTGAGCATTCAAAATGGTATAACAAAGCTCATAAAATTGTTTTATCAAAAACAATGAAAGACACGGATTTGGCTAACACAAAAATTATAAGCGATAACCTTTCGGACAGAATAAATGAAATAAAACAACAGGAAGGCAAAGACATCTTGCTTTTTGGTAGCCCCACAGCAACACATTCACTTATTCAACTGAACTTAATTGACGGCTACTGGCTATTTGTTAATCCAATTATTCTTGGACGGGGTATTCCATTGTTTACAGATATCAAAGACAAAATAAAATTAAAACTATTGACTACCCGACCATTTACTTCCGGGGTAACTGAACTGAATTACATAGTAGACAGGTAATAACAATGAACCGTAAACAAAAATATTGGCAAAAGCTGGGCAGACAGCAGATCAATCGGCTTTAAATCGCTACCCGGAAATTGCAAGTGGTGCTCTGGGCTGATGTGTCAAAGACGGTTTCCGTACTATCAAAGACAAATTTTTCGCCGCCACCGTTAATTCCGCAAAATTGGTCTGCCCGTCATTTTTTTTGAACAACTGATGATAATCGGAAAACGCTTGCAAAACATCACCAGCCCATAAGCAGGAGGGCAGGCAATAGCGTAACCACAACTGAATTTTATATGAACGTACAGGAACAAATCAAAAACTATATTACCAGTTTATCTGAGCCGAAAAGCACAGACATGCAAGCGTTACACCGCATCATTCTGCAAGTAATGCCAGCATGTAAATTATGGTTCTTAGATGGTAAAAACAGCGAAAATCAAACTGTCTCTAACCCGAATATAGGATACGGATTGTATAGCATAAAATATGCGAATGGAACAATCAAAGAATTTTATCAGATTGGTATGAGTGCAAACACGACCGGTATCTCCGTCTACATCATGGGTATCGGGGACAAAACATACTTGCCTCAGGCGTATGGAAAAAAAATAGGAAAGGCAAGCGTAACCGGATATTGCATTAAGTTCAAAACGCTAAAAGATATCAACATTGATATACTTGAAGCGGCAATAAGATACGGGGTTGAGACTTCGCTCCAGGAGTAGCACTACAACATCTCATTGGCAATATCGCGTGGTTACGAATGTGTTCAAGTTCCCGCTTACTGATCGGCTTCCGTTTCAGCCGGCGATAGCAGCATGGAATTGGATAAACAATGAAATCGCAAGGTCCCCGGAGTTCTGCCACCCCAAAACATGCCAACATGTTAAAACTGAAATCCCATAAATAACCTTCAAAATGAAATTTACTAAACTTGTCCCGAATATATTTTATACAGATATTAAAATTGGTTTGGATCTTTTCGTCGATTGCCTCGAATTTACAATTGGATATGACGACCTGCAATCAGAAAATCCATGTTGTGTTGCTGAAAAAGATGGGCTTGCACTATTTATTTTTCAAAACAAAGAATTCGCAGAAAAAGACCGCCCGGAACTACGGCTTCAAACAAATAATATCGAAGAGGTTTATGATAAAGTAAAATTAACCCATCCGGAATTATTACATCCAAATTTGAATACAGTTACGCTAAGGCCATGGGGAGCCAAGGAGTTCGCTTTGCGCGATAAATCCGATGTTTGCATTATTATTCAACAATGGTAATATAAATAAAATACGTGCATCCATTCATGATTGTCAGCAAGAGGTTTTCGGCAAGCTTGAACTAAATGAATTAATGAAACAGCGGTAGAAATCCAAATACACAACAAAAGCATTGGTGCACACTCCGGCAGAGGATTGGGCAGCGTCAAATCTTTATCCGGCTCCTGACCGGCTTAGCATTGATAATTAAACAACAAATATTATCTTCAACAATAAAACAAAAATAAACCGTAAGCGCGTGGCAGAACATTAATATTCCTGCCACCGCAAATACTGCCCGCTAAATATCATATCATGAAATACATAATTGCATTTACATTGATCCTGGCTTCAATAAATTCTTACTGCCAACTGGAGAGAACATACAACCAGGCCGGATACTCAATCCATTACCCTCAAAACTGGACCATTGACACTTCAAGGCGCATGGCAGATGCTATATTCTTCTTCTCTCCATTGGAAAATGCAAAAGATAGCTTTTCTGAAAATGTCAACATAATGGCCCAGGATCTCACGGGAAAAAACATAAACTTAACCGCCTACAAGGACCTCACTGAAAAGCAAATTTCGACAATGGCCGTAAATGGAAGGTTGATAAAGTCTGTGATTGAGCAAACTCCCGGAGGAGAGCGATACTATGTCGAATATCAAATGACAATGAACAGCAATGATCTCCATATCAAATCGATTTGTTATATCAAAAAAAACACAGCCTATTTGGCCACTTTTACAGCCAAAACTGACAGCTTCGATAAATACAATGGAACAGGAACCGAAATTCTAAAAACATTTAAAGTTAAATAACCAATTGGACACTATAGTCTCCTGTTATGCTGGCGCCACCGGAGCGAACCGGTCCAAACATGGCCATTGCGACTGCCTTCGATTTAATCCAAAACTAATAATCCGGACCAATGACTATTCGATCAAGGCTAACACAAAAGGAGTTTATTGCAGCTAATTTAGCATTTCGCTATGCAAAAGTCCGAACCTGGATCAGCATCGGAATTGCAATAGTTATTCTTATTGCTGCAATCGTCGTAACAATACTTTATCCTGAGGTATCAACAGTTTCCTTTTTTATTTTACCGGCGCTGATGCTGGGACTATCTCCGGCTATTATTTATTTTCAATCCAGGTTGGCTTACAAAAGCAACACCCGGCTACAGGAAGTGATTGAATACGACTTTGGGCAAGACAACCTGAATATTAAAGGAGATTCATTTTCCACAACAATGACCTGGGAAAAAATATACAAAGTAAAGCAAACAAAAAACTGGCTTTTTATTTATTCAAACAGGTTTATCGCAAATCCGATTTCAAAAAAGGACTTGTTCGAAAGTGATCTGGATGCCCTGAAAGAGATTTTAGATCGACATAAAGTAAAAAACAATCTTTGAGACGAAACACAGCAGCCAGCCGGTTTGCGTATGCTGAAACGAAAATACTATTTTTAAGTATTACCAGCATTCCCCAAACCGCAAACACTGCTGGCAATACTAAACCAAAACAATAAATCGATTCGCAATCAATAAATAATGACAACAGCCATATCTAAAGTAACTATACACATGGTTTCAAGCCTCGACGGCATCATTGCAAAAACAGACAACAGTGTTTCATGGTTTGAGACATCCAGCTACTACGAAAAAGGAGTGGCCGGAGAAAATGTAGAGGAATTTCTTAAAACAATAGATTGCTACGTAATGGGTGCAAGAACATACGAACACGCACTGGAATTGTCAAAATCTTATGGCTGGCCTTATGGAGATGTTCCTACAATTGTAGTAACCCACAGAAACCTGCCCATTGACAGGCCGAACATTGAAATTTATTCCGGCGACCTGAACTGGCTTGTAAACAAACGTTTGAAACCAAATTACAAAAACGTTTGGCTTGCAGGTGGGGCAATGCTTGCCAAAGACTTCATTCAGCTAAAACTGGCAGACGAAATCAGGTTATCCATTCTGCCTGTTATTTTGGGTGAAGGAACACTTTTCTTTGACCATATCGGACAGGAACAGGCATTACACCTGAAAGACGTAACAGCTTATAAAAACGGTATGGTTGAGTTATATTATGAAATAAAGAAAGAGTAGCGATTTTTCATCGATTGACAGCAACACTTCCCCACAAAACCGATTCCCAACCACAGGTCAGGTAGCAGAGCAATCTCCGAAACTCTTAGTTACAAACAATTATATTTGACACGAAACTCAAAAGATAAAAAACATGTTTGGAATAAAGTTTATTAAGTTCGACTCTATGACCTATGTTATTAAGTTTAAAAATGGACATGTATCAAAAGAAGGGCGTGGGCTCTCCTTTTTTTATTATGCACCAACAACGTCAATTTCAGCAGTTCCCATTGGCAGTTCAAATCTCCCTTTCATTTTCAGTGAAACAACAAAAGATTACCAGACGGTAACTATACAGGGCCAAATAACTTACAAAATTGGAAATCCTAAACAACTGGCAGACGTTTTAGACTTTACAGTTAACGGAAACGGCACTTATAAAAAGGACGATACAGAAAAACTAAACCAAACCATCGTAAATGAGGCCCAAACTGCGACTTCATCCTTTATTCATCAGCTTGGGCTTAAAGAAGCCATTCGTTCCGCAAAATCTGTTGAGAAAAATATTACAGAGGGGCTTTCCAATTCAACAGCTATTAAATTGCTTGGTATAGAAATTTTAAGTATCAATATTTTAGCAATAAAGGCGACGCCGGAAATGGAAAGGGCCTTGGAAACTGAAACGAGAGAAAGTCTTCAACAGGAAGCTGACCAGGCAATTTATGCAAGAAGAAACTTCGCAGTTGAACAGGAAAGAAAAATTAAAGAAAGTGAATTAAATACGGAAATAGCAATCGAAGAAAAGAATAAACAAATTGCCGAAAAACAAGCTCAAACTGAAGTTCAAAAGGCGGAAAACGAATTGAAACTCAGGGAAATAAAAGTTCAGGCAGACATCGCAATCGAAACACAACGAAAAGTATTGCTCGAACAAAAAACCGCAAACGAAAGAAAAGAAGCAGATGCAAAAGGTTATGTTTTGGAAACTACCCTTAAGCCATATAAAGACATAGATTGGAAAATACTGACGGCGCTAAACAATAACGCCGATCCAAAGTTTAATATCTCACTCGCTTTTAGAGAATTGGCAGGAAACGCAGGAAAAATAGGCAACTTAAACATTAGTCCCGAATTACTTGACAACTTATTAAACGAAAAGAAAGATAGAAAATGAGTGTTGAGTATGCAATTATTATAAAGAACAAAACAAGGCTCGAAGCACTTATAGAAAGGTTTAATACTAAGGCACAGGCAAAATTTTATATTGAACGTTCGGGGGGAGATTTCAGTGACTATGAAAAAGACATGACATATTTCACAACTCACTTTCCAATGTCCAAAGAAGTCTTTCAAGTATTTTAAAAAACAAAATAGTTGAACGAAGTTTTTTGCCCTCGTTTATTTTTAATGACACGCAGGTTGTTGTAACTGTTAGACAGGATGGACTGGTTGCAAATACTGCAAAATACGTAAAACAAATTCCAATAGTTGCTGTCAATCCGGACCAGGATAGGTTCGACGGAGTTTTGTTGCCATTCAATGTAAACAATTTTCTGGCAGCGATCGATAGAGTTATTGCCAACAACTATAACTCAAAATTGACCTCTTTTGCGGAAGCAAGATTGAACGACGGCCAAAGGCTTTTAGCGTTTAATGACCTATTTATTGGTGCAACTTCTCATGTTTCAGCGCGCTATCAAATAACGTATAACAACAAAACAGAAGAACAGTCATCATCCGGCATCATCGTTTCTACGCAGGCCGGTTCTACGGGTTGGTTAAGTTCCATATTCAATATGAGTTTTGGCATCCGGGAGTTTCTTGAGAAAGGCACCGCAAAGAAAAAATATGCAAAACTAAAAAATAATCAATTGATGTTTGCAGTGAGAGAGCCATTCTCAAGCAAGAAAACGCAAGTGGAAACCACGGCAGGAATTATTACAGAACAATCTAAATTAGTAATTCACTCATTGATGCCAAATAATGGCCTCATTTTTTCGGATGGAATTGAAACGGATTTTTTAAAGTTCAATTCCGGTTCAATTGCAGCAATTGGAATAGCCAATGAAAAAGCGAATCTGGTACTGGCTTGAAAAGCGGCGCCCGACAACCGCCAATTTGTTACCGGGCAGATCGGGAATGCCCCTGATCCGGGGTTGGATAGATCTTTTTTTCTACACTTCAGCAGCTATGGCCAGTTTACTGATCAATATGGTGTTCCCTGGATCTTCACCGGGGAGAAAAAAGAACAGTAACCCGTTTATTTCCTCAAGCAAACAGACGGAACTGCTTCGCAGTAAATCTCTACCAGATTGATTTCCTGACCGGCATTATCAGTTCGGGCACAAATCTTATCTTCAACACTATGTAAGGGCAATCAACTCAGGACGGACGCAGAGAATGCTGAATCCTGGTTTGAGTGAAGCCTTCCGCCGTTTGCGCCCTCTCAACACCAAACCAAAACCGGTAATATGAATATACGCTTATCAGGATTCTTTTTCGCATTTGTTCTTCTTTCAGCAAATGTTCTTGCGCAATCTGACAGTATTGTCTTAAAGGATATTTCATGGGACAGAGCTGCACCCGCTGGCTCGACGGAACTTTTTATACCATCCGGAAATTCTTTGCTGGCCGGACTTATTTACAGGGCAAATGGCGCTCAAAAACATCCTACCCTGTTGCTCTTGCACGGATATCCCGGCAACGAGCGCAACCTTGACATTGCGCAGGTGGTGAGGGCGCATGGATGGAACGTGATTTATTTTGACTATCGCGGTTCATGGGGAAGCCAGGGGAAATTCAGTTTTAAAAATTGTGTGGAGGATGTAGTAAATGTAGTTGCATTTTGCAGTAAATACCAGGACTCGTTAAAAATTGATACTTCAAATATTGT
>Ga0157378_10006168_pt1 | contig 10493 bp, 3 predicted proteins | sample M65metaG_FD_115309 | JGI IMG/M metagenome (GOLD analysis project Ga0157378, IMG submission 115309) | Miscanthus rhizosphere microbial communities from Kellogg Biological Station, Michigan, USA - M6-5 metaG | ecosystem: Host-associated > Plants > Roots > Rhizosphere > Soil | place: USA: Michigan...
ATTCAATATCCGCTTTCTTGTCTCTTACCTCTCATCTCTTATCTCTTGTCTCTTGTCTCTAGTCTCCTTACTTATATAACCACACACGCATCAATGACATCAACTGATCAATCTTCAACGGCTTAGTAATATAATCGGAAGCTCCAGCCTCAATACATTTTTCCCTATCACCCTTCATCGCTTTTGCTGTGACTGCTATGATTGGCAGATTGCTGTTCTTATGCTCGCGCCTGATCTTTTGCGTAGTTTCATATCCATCCATTTCAGGCATCATAATATCCATCAGCACCATATCTACGTGGTTATTATCCGCAAGTATATTGATCGCTTCCTGACCGCTCTCTGCAGTGATCGCTTTAATGTTATGGCGTTCGAAGGCAGTAGTGAGCGCGAAAAGATTTCTCACATCGTCATCTACAATAAGAATATTCTTGCCGGACAACACGTCTTCTCTTGATCGGAGATTTTCAATGATTCTCCTCTTCTCCGGCGACAAATCTTTGTGATTAAGATGGAGATGCGTTACCGTTTCTTCCAACAGCAATTCGAGGGAATTAACGTCTTTCAACAATATCCTATTTGCATATTGCTTCAGCTGTGTTTTCTCCTTCGGCGTAAAATCTTTTGCCGAATAGATCAATACCGGCGTCATCTGCAATTTGTTAATTGAGCTGATCTCTGTAACGAACTCCAAACCTGGGATATCAGGAAGCATATAGTCCACAATAATGCAATCATACACACTGTTCCTGATCAGTTCAAGCGCCTCTTGTCCCGTTTGAGCTATGGATATTTCAAGCCTATCTCCATTGTCGAGAATCTTCGCGATTTGAGATGAATCCAGTTCATTGTCTTCAACAATCAACAAGCGCTTCGGTGTACGTGAATGAAACTCTACGATGTCCTTAAACAGTACGGAGAGCGCTTCATTTTTGAGCGGTTTTAAATTAAAACTTCTTGCACCTCGCTGCATTGACAATAAACGGTTCTCTTCGCCAGATATGAGGTGAATCGGAATATGCCTGAAGTTCATATCATTCTTGAACAGATCAAGAATTTTCCATCCACTGGCGTCAGGTAATTTCACGTCGAGCGTCACCGCTATTGGAATGAATTTGTTCATCAATTCCAGTACTTCCGCAAATCCTGTGGCTACCACAGCCTTCATACCTAGTTCATGGGCCTTTTCAATCATGATCTTGGCGAAGCGCAAATCATCCTCTACCACAAGCACAACTTTATCATGGCTCATGATCATGTTCCTATCATCACCTGATTCATTGATTATTTCATTCACACCCTCAAGATCTCTATCGGGAACCTTTGTAGTGATCACTGAACCCGGAGCTGATTGAATATCCAGCTTGTCATTGTTTTGCGTTAGATCATATTCTCTCAACACTGATTGTTGCTTTTCTTTTCTTACGTGCGTCGGATTGTAATCTATGGGAACAAATAATGTGAATGTGCTTCCATGACCTGGTTCGCTATCCAATTCAATTGTTCCTCCAAGTAATTCGGCGAGGCCGCGACTGATTGAAAGTCCTAAACCAGTTCCACCGTATTTGCGGCTCGTAGATCCTTCGGCTTGTTGGAAGGCTTCGAAGATGATGTTTTGTTTGTCTTTAGAAATTCCGATACCGGTATCCTTGATTTCAAATGCAACAACTCTATTGGCATTATCAAGACCAGCACTAGGCAATCGCCAATTATTGTTGGCTTCATAAATCCTGAGCCTAACATCTCCTTTTTCTGTAAACTTGAACGCGTTGGACAATAGATTTTTGAGAATCTGGTTGAGTCGCTGAATATCTGTCTCCAGGTGATCCGGCAACAACTTATCAATCTCAATGCTGAATTTAAGATTCTTGCTTTCAGAAATGTGCTTGAATGTTGTTTCAACAAACGAAATGATTTCTCCAAAGCGCACATTGACGAAGTCCGTTGAAATGTAACCGGATTCAATCTTAGAAAGATCCAGGATATCATTAATCAACTGAATGAGGTCATCACCGCAACTATGAATCGTCTTCGCGTAGCGAATTTGTTTTTCAGAAAGATTTCCTTCGTGATTCTCATACAACTGCTGTGCAAGGATCAATAAGGAGTTCAATGGTGTTCTTAACTCATGCGACATATTCGCAAGGAACTCCGATTTATACTTCGACGTCAGCTGCAACTGTTCTGCCTTTTCTTCCAGTGAACTTCTTGCGTCTTCCACCTCCTTGTTCTTCGCCTCCACTTCCTCTTTCTGTTTTGCAAGAAGATGCGCTTTATCCTGAAGTTCTTCGTTTGTTCTTCTTAACTCATCGGCCAGTGATTGTGATTGCTCAAGCAAGTCCTCTGTACGAGAGTTAGCCTCAATTGTATTCAATACGATACCGATACTTTCCGTCAACTGGCTTAAGAAGTCGAGGTGCGTTTCACTGAACGTATCAAATGAAGCAAGCTCGATAACCGCTTTAATTTCGGTTTCAAACAATACCGGAAGAACGATAAGGTTAACTGGAGAAGCTTCGCCGAGTCCTGAACCAATTTTGATATAATCCTTCGGCACGTTGGTCAAAAGAATCCTTTCTTTTTCTACAGCGCACTGACCAACTAACCCTTCACCTAATTCAAATTCTTTAGCAAGATTCAAATCATCCTTATACGCATATGCTGCAAACAATTTCAATTTTTGATTCATTTGCTGTTCATCCTGCTCAAGGATATAGAACATGCCTTGTTGGGCATTTACCACCTGTGCCAGTTCTGAAAGAATACGGCGTGTTACTGCCTTAAGATCTTTCTGTCCTTGCAACATCTGAGTAAACTTCGCGAGGTTTGATTTCAACCAGTCTTGTTCCTGGTTCTTAATCGTAGTTTCTTTCAGATTGGCGATCATCTGGTTGATCGTATCCTTCAATTCCTCCACCTCACCTTTCGCTTCCACGCGAATCATCCGGGTAAGGTCACCTTTAGTTACCGCAGAGGCAACGTCGGAGATGGCGCGCACCTGTGTGGTCAGGTTTTCCGCGAGCTGGTTTACGTTTTCTGTAAGATTCTTCCAAATTCCAGATGCACCTGGCACACTTGCTTGTCCACCCAATCTTCCTTCAACTCCCACCTCACGCGCTACGGTAGTCACCTGATCAGCAAACACCGCCAGCGTATCAATCATTTCATTGATCGTTTCTGTTAGCTGCGCAACTTCACCTCGTGATACGATCGAGAGTTTTTGTTTCAAATTACCGGTTGCAACCGCAGTCACAACTTTTGCAATACCACGCACCTGGTTGGTAAGGTTCGAGGCCATCATGTTTACTGAGTCCGTCAAATCTTTCCACGTACCTCCCACTCCTTGTACTTCGGCCTGTCCACCCAATTTACCTTCTGTTCCTACCTCCCGCGCCACACGCGTTACTTCAAACGCAAATGAGTTCAACTGGTCCACCATCGTGTTGATGGTATTTTTCAAATCGAAAATTTCTCCTTTTACGTCGATGGTTACTTTCTTGGAAAGGTCACCCGATGCCACCGCTTTCGTTACCTCTGCGATGTTACGCACCTGGAGCGTAAGGTTACCAGTCATGTGGTTCACTGAGTCTGTCAGATCTTTCCATGTTCCCGCAACACCAGGCACGAATGCTTGTCCTCCCAGCTTACCATCGGTACCTACCTCACGAGCAACACGCGTTACTTCTGATGCAAACGCACGCAACTGGTCCACCATCGTGTTCAGCGTTTCTTTCAATTGCAGAATTTCTCCGCGAACGTCCACCGTAATCTTTCTCGACATGTCTCCATTCGCAACCGCAATGGCCACATCAGCAATATTTCTTACCTGCGCTGTAAGATTACCCGCCATTTGGTTTACTGAGTCGGTCAAATCTTTCCACGTTCCTCCAACACCTGGCACGTTAGCCTGTCCTCCCAATTTTCCTTCTGTACCCACCTCACGAGCAACACGCGTTACCTCTGATGCAAACGCACGCAACTGTTCCACCATGGTGTTGATCGTATTCTTCAATTCAAGGATCTCACCTTTTACGTCCACTTCAATTTTTCGCGACAAGTCTCCATTTGCAACCGCGGTTGTTACCTCCGCGATGTTACGCACCTGCGCCGTAAGATTCGACGCCATCTTATTTACTGAGTCCGTCAAATCTTTCCATGTTCCACCAACTCCTGGCACGTCTGCTTGTCCGCCAAGTTTTCCTTCAGAACCTACTTCTCTCGCAACACGGGTTACCTCGGAACCAAATGAGTTCAACTGGTCCACCATCGTGTTGATCGTATTTTTTAATTCGAGGATCTCTCCGCGAACGTCCACTGTAATTTTTCTTGACAAGTCACCCTTCGCCACCGCAGTTGTTACCTCAGCAATGTTACGCACCTGACCTGTAAGGTTCGAGGCCATTTGATTCACCGAATCTGTAAGGTCTTTCCACGTACCACCAACTCCCTGCACTTTTGCCTGACCTCCCAATTTTCCTTCGGTACCTACTTCAAGGGCCACACGCGTAACCTCCGATGCGAAAGAGTTCAACTGATCCACCATCGTATTGATGGTGTTTTTCAATTCCAGAATTTCTCCTTCCACATCCACTGTAATTTTTTTCGAAAGGTCACCATTCGCAACCGCGGTTGTTACCTCCGCGATGTTACGTACCTGACCCGTAAGATTTGAGGCCATTTGATTCACTGAATCTGTAAGGTCCTTCCATACACCACCCACTCCTTTCACTTTCGCTTGGCCACCAAGTTTTCCTTCAGTACCCACTTCAAGTGCCACACGCGTTACCTCAGATGCAAATGAATTCAATTGGTCCACCATCGTGTTGATCGTATTCTTCAACTCGAGGATCTCTCCTTCAACCGCAACCGTAATTTTTTTAGAAAGGTCACCATTCGCAACCGCGGTGGTTACCTCAGCGATGTTACGCACCTGGCCGGTAAGATTAGACGCCATCTGGTTTACTGATTCAGTCAAATCTTTCCACACACCACCTACTCCTTTTACCGTTGCCTGTCCACCAAGTTTTCCTTCTGACCCTACTTCCCTCGCCACACGCGTTACCTCGGAACCGAATGAATTCAATTGATCCACCATCGTGTTAATCGTATTCTTCAACTCGAGGATCTCTCCCTGCACATCCACCGTAATTTTTTTGGAGAGGTCACCATTCGCAACGGCAGTAGTTACATCCGCGATGTTACGCACCTGCGCTGTAAGATTGGAGGCCATTTGGTTTACTGAATCCGTCAGATCCTTCCACACACCACCAACGCCTTCCACCGTTGCCTGCCCACCAAGTTTTCCTTCTGATCCCACCTCCCTCGCAACACGCGTTACCTCGGAACCAAAAGAGTTCAATTGGTCCACCATCGTGTTGATCGTATTTTTCAATTCAAGGATTTCTCCTTTTACATCCACTGTAATTTTTCTTGACAAGTCACCTTTTGCCACAGCGGTTGTTACCTCGGCGATGTTTCTCACCTGTGCCGTAAGGTTAGATCCCATCTGGTTTACCGAGTCAGTAAGATCCTTCCACACACCGGCAACACCTTTTACTTTAGCTTGTCCACCCAGTTTTCCTTCCGAACCTACCTCGCGCGCAACACGCGTTACCTCGGCAGAGAAAGAGTTCAACTGGTCCACCATCGTGTTGATGGTATTTTTCAATTCGAGGATCTCTCCCTTTACATCCACCGTAATTTTTCTTGAAAGGTCACCTGTAGCAACTGCTGTCGTAACCTCTGCAATGTTTCGCACCTGGCCTGTAAGGTTCGACGCCATTTGGTTTACAGAGTCGGTAAGATCTTTCCACGTTCCCGCAACACCTTTCACGTGCGCCTGTCCACCCAGTTTTCCTTCAGTACCTACTTCAAGCGCCACGCGCGTTACCTCTGATGAGAATGAGTTCAGCTGATCCACCATCGTGTTAATGGTGTTTTTCAATTCAAGGATTTCTCCTTTTACATCCACGGTAATTTTTTTCGAAAGATCACCTTTCGCAACCGCTGTGGTTACCTCAGCGATGTTACGCACCTGCGCAGTTAGGTTGCCCGCCATCGAGTTCACTGAATCTGTAAGATCTTTCCATACACCCGCTACTCCTTTCACCTTGGCTTGTCCACCTAACTTACCCTCGGATCCTACCTCGCGCGCAACACGCGTTACTTCCATGGTGAACATGTTCAACTGCTTCACCATGTCGTTCACTTCTTTTGCGATCCTGGCAAATTCTCCCTGCAACATATTGTCTCCAATTTGCAAAGGCATTTCCTGCGAGAGATTTCCTTTTGCAACAGAGCTGATTACATGCGCGATCTCAATAGTTGGATGCACAAGGTCAGATATCAATCCATTTATGGAATCAACACCAGCACTCCAACCTCCTTTTGCATATGGTAATTCTATTCGGTGAGTAAGCTTTCCCTGCTTGCCAATCGTATGGCCAGCGCGGGTGAGCTCATTCATGAGCTTTTCGTTGATGGAAATAATTTCATTTAGTGTATCGCAGATCTTACCACTAATGCCTACCTGGTCAATGGGCATACGCACACTAAAGTTTCCATTTCTCACTTCCGTAAGTATTCGAAGTAATTCTCTATTGTCCAACACATCGGACGATTCGTGGTGACCATTGCCGTTCGCAAGAGGACTGGCGCCGTTCTTTTTAGGCGCAGGCTTTTGAGAAGCGGTTAACTTCTCTTTCCTCGGGGTACTGGCTTCGCTAATGGCAGAGCCATTTGGGGTGCTTTTTTTGCTCATAAAATTTTTTTACGAGAGATAGTAATTGTTGGATTTGGCAATAAGGTTACTGTGCAGAAATGGGTATACATTTCTACATAATGGGGAAATGAGGGAACAACTATTGAGTATTCCAATCAATAGGGATTAAGGACAGTTTAAAAATTAAGGGCGGTACGGCAGTTTTTTCAGCTCAGGGAGACCTGAAAACAGCGAATACCCATTTAAATACCTAAAATTTGTACCAAAGTTAATAGCGAAGAGGGATTAGTGTGTAAGGTTCGAAGATGGGATTAAGGTGCTGGTAGCTAGTTGCTGGTTACTGCCTTAAAAACTCGAAGCTTATGACGACTCCGCTAATGTTAATAGGCGCTTTTATTCAGAGCAATCATCTTCTTTAATAAGTAGCGACGAGCAACCAGCAACCAGTAACCCTTTTAGCTCCTCTTCACTGGAAGGATAACATGAAATTCTGCACCATTGCCCGGCTGACTTAGGGCAAATATTTCACCGTGATGGTTATCAACAATTTTTTTGCATAACGCCAGGCCGATGCCAGTGCCCTCGTATTGTTCTTTTGGATGCAGTCGTTGGAAAATGGTAAAAATCTGTTCAGCGAATAGTTGATCGAATCCTATTCCGTTGTCCCGAACGACAACTTCTGCATACTTCCATTCATGGATCAGGTTAGGATTTTCTAAAACTTCTTCACGCGATAAATTTCGACAGCTGATCTTTACTATTGGGTGCGTAGCTTCTCTCGAAAATTTTATAGCATTCCCAATGAGGTTATAAAAGAGTTGATTCATCTGCAGTGGAATGACCTCAAGAACACAAAGGTCCTCTATTATGATAGCAGCGTTTTTCTCCAGAATAAGGAGCTCATAATCTTTCTTAATGTTGTTGATGACTTTATTGAGATCAGTTGCTGCGAATAATTTTTCTCTCGAATCCAACCTTGAAAACTCAAGCAAATCTTTGATGAGGCTCGACATTCTTTTAGCAGAACCTGATATCCTATCCAGGTGCGATTTACCAGTAGCATCAAGATTCTCCTGATTTTTGCGCATGAGAAGATCCGAAAAGATATTAATCTTCCTCAATGGTTCCTGTAAATCATGACTTGCAACATAAGCAAACTGCTTCAGGTTTTCGTTGATCAATTGGAGATGTTTGTTAGCTTCTTCCAACTGAGTGGTCCTATTCCTTACCTCCTTTTCCAGTAGTTGTTCCGTCATTCTTACAGGAGTAATATCAATTGCGGAACCGCTCAACTGAACAAGTTCTCCATCGGGACTAAATGTTCCTTTACCACGCGCATGAATGATTCTTTCTTCACCGGTGATCTGGTTTATGCATCTGCATTCAAGATCATACAAACCATTTTGCTTAATTGCATTTTCGAAAGCTTCTATTACCCTTGGCCTTTCTGATTCCGGCGCAACCGTTAGCAGCGCGTCAAAATTGACCGAGTTGCTGGTCAATCCATACCATTCCTTCATACGATCCGAAACATCAAACATTCCCGATCTCATATCTACATGCCAAGTTCCCAACTCAGCCACTTCAGTAGCCAGGGTTAATTTTTCCTGCGCTTCCTGTAATTTTTGTCTGGCCTGAACAAGATCAGTTACTTCAATGCCTGTGTTAATTACGCCATATATCTCTCCTTTGCTATCCCGAAGCGCTTTATAGCTGAAATTGTAATAAGTAATTTCCATTCTGCCATGCCGGAAAAGATCTACTCTTTCTGCGGTTGCCTGATACGAACGGCCAGTTGTATATACATCATCCAGGAGTTGATAAAACGGTTGTCCTTCCAATTCAGGAAGTGCCTCGCGAAATGTTTTTCCGATTACTGATTTGTCACGATCCCAGGTTTCCAGTATCGCATCATTCGCCGTTTGTATCCGCATCTCCCTGCCAACATAAATACCGATAGGCATTGGAGAATTGATAACAAAACTGCGAAACTTCTCTTCGCTCTGTTCAGCGAGTTTTCTCGCTATAACAGATTCCGTTACGTCTACCGCGTGAATGAAAATTCCATCAACCGAATCTTTTTCATTCTTGAGAGGCTGAAATATGAAATTGAAGAATACATCCTCCAATATTCCATTTCCTTTCCGATCAAGCTTTACCAGTAGTTCGCCATCTATATATGGTTCGCCCGATTCATATACCTCATTCAACAATTCAAAAATGCCCTGCCTTTCCAACTCAGGCAATGCCTGCCTGATCGGTTTTCCAAGAATGTCCCTCTCCCCTGCCACAACCTGCTTGTATAGAGGATTCATAATTTCATAAACAAGCTCAGGCCCGCGCAGTACCGCAATGAGAGCCGGAGCATCCATTAACAATTTAAAAAAATGCTCGCCTTCCTTTTTCAATTTTTCAACCGCATTCTTTTCTTTCAGCAATAAAATTTTTCGCTCTTCTTCCGCTAGATGATGCTGAATAGCCAACAAAGCAGTTGTACTTACAAGTCTGATAAGTTCGATGTCATCTTCAGTTGGCTTACGTGGTTCTGTATAATATATTCCGAATGTGCCCAACACCTTGCCATCTTTGTTGATGAGTGGTGTGGACCAGGAGGCTCTTAATCCATGAGCCAAAGCCAAGGCCCGGAACTTCTCCCACTTCGGATCTGTGGCCATGTCCTCTACAATCACAATAGATTTCGTGGCAGCTGCAGTACCGCAGGTACCTACAGTTGGACCTATTTCAACTCCATGAATAGCGTTATTGTAAGAATCAGGTAGACTGGGTGCAGCGCCGTGGAGCAATTTTTTTCCCGTTGGATCCATTACCAGTATCCCTGCAAACAATTCATTATTACTTTGTTCCTCCACCCAAAGGGCAATCGCTTCTAATATTCTGCGAAGAGGGGCGCCACTGGAAACGAGTTCCATAAATTGAGCTTGCCCATAAACCAGTGCTTTAAGCCGTGCAACCTGTTCGGCGGGATCAACATCTAACACACCAGCGATGCCGGATCCAATTATCCTTGATGATTCCATTTCTCTACTCTCAAAGTTTTGTGATTTCTCAGAGGTACGGACTGCGAATAACGTTAAAAGTAGGAGAAATCTGGAACGTCTGTATTAATGATTTTGTAATATTTTTATTTATTCATTACAGTTATTCCTGCATGCCTAAAATTGAGCTGTTATTTCTAGTCGACGATGATCCGGACGATCAGCATGTTTTTGCAGAGGCTTTGTCCGAGATCGACACGGATGTGAACCTCGTAACTGCGTCGAATGGATTGGAGGCTTTGGAGACGCTTAAGAGAAATCATTCTCGCTTACCTGATCTTATCTTTCTCGATCTTAATATGCCTAAGATGAATGGCAAACAATTTCTGAAGGAAATAAAATCATTGTCTCCCTTTCGTGATATTCCAGTAGTGATCTATTCTACTTCTTCAGCTAAAATGGACATGGACGAAACACTTGCAATGGGGGCAGAAGGATTTATTGTGAAGCCCGATAGTTTTGGGGCAGTATGTGAGGCGATAAGAGGAGTAATTAAATAGATACAAAGAAGCAAGAACCAAGATCCAAGATCCAAATAAAGAAGAGAAAGAAATCTGAAAGAAGAATAAAGGATCAAAGTAAGAAAACAATAAAAAATTAATGTAAAGATTGTACGGCGCAACGCTTTCTTTCTTATTGTATTTATTCCTCTTCTTTTTCTTATTTCCTTGGATCTTGAATCTTGTATCTTGGATCTTCTTCCTTTTTCTTAAGGC
>Ga0157378_10006169_pt1 | contig 10493 bp, 8 predicted proteins | sample M65metaG_FD_115309 | JGI IMG/M metagenome (GOLD analysis project Ga0157378, IMG submission 115309) | Miscanthus rhizosphere microbial communities from Kellogg Biological Station, Michigan, USA - M6-5 metaG | ecosystem: Host-associated > Plants > Roots > Rhizosphere > Soil | place: USA: Michigan...
AGTGCTTTGATTGTATTTTCAACTTTCAATATTTCCTTGTCCAGGCTTTCTAGCTCCTTTTGTTCTTTTAAACTTAATTTGCTTTTCTTTGGCTGTGCAGGCTTTGGTTCCTGCCTGGCTGTAGCTTGATTATTTTTGGCCTGCAGCTTATCCTGTTCCAGTTCGTAGCGGTATGACGAATAATTGCCGTTAAATATCCTGACAACGCCATTCCCCTCCATGATGAATAGCTGATCTGTTAGTTTATCTAACAAATAACGGTCGTGCGACACCAGCATTAACACGCCGGTATAGTTGGTCAAAAACTCCTCTAGTACGTTTAGTGTGTCAATATCAAGATCGTTGGTAGGCTCATCCAGTATCAGGAAGTTGGGGTTTTTCATCAGGATCTGCAATAATTGCAGCCGTTTCTTCTCGCCGCCGCTCAGGTTGGCAATAAAACCGTATTGCTTTTTAGGTGGAAACAGGAACAAGGTAAGAAGGGCAGAAGCCGATATCGTTTTGCCATCCGCCATAGTAATAAACTCCGCTACATTTTTTACCACATCAATTACACGTTCATCTTCTTTAAACACAATACCCGACTGATGAAAATAACCCATGACGGTTGTTTCGCCTTTTTCAATTTTGCCATCATCCGGACTAAGCGTACCAGTGATCATGTTAAGCAGGGTTGATTTACCGCTGCCGTTCTTTCCGGCCAGGCCAATGCGATCGCCCTTTTTGAAGGTGTAATTAAAATCACCCACTAAGGAATTTCCATTGAAGCCCTTATATAAATGGTGCAGCTCCATTATTTTATTTCCCTGGCGGGATGTTTTCACGCTCAGCTCAACTTTTGCATTCGGCCCTGCGTTTTTTGTTTTTTCTTCCAGCTCATAAAAAGCGTTTATGCGCCCTTTTGATTTGGTACCGCGCGCCTGTGGCTGTCTGCGCATCCATTCCAGTTCCTTTTTTAACAGGTTGGAGTTCTTTTGGAATTGCAATTCCAGGGTGCTTTCGCGCTCGGCTTTCTTCTCAAGGTAGTAACCATAGTTGCCGTGATAGGGGAAAACCTTGCCATTATCTATTTCCAGTATCTCGTTACAAACGTTATCCAGGAAATACCTGTCGTGGGTAACCATCAGGAGTGTTTTGTTGCCTTCAGTCATCAATTTCTCCAGCCACTCTATAGTATCAATATCAAGGTGGTTGGTTGGCTCATCCAGTAAATAAACGTCAGGTTCTTCGATCAGCAGCTTCGCTAAAGCAAGCCTTTTTTTCTGCCCGCCGGATAGGGTGCTTATGCTCTGGTTCAGATGATGAATATCCAATCGACCTAAAATAGTTTTGATCTTGTATTCATAGTCCCATGCATCGCTGTTGCTTATCTGTTCGGTTATTTTATCTATTGCCTTTGCGTTATCAGGTTCATTTTCAAGTAATTCCTCATATTTCCGGATCAATTGCTGTTGCTTGTTGTCCGAATGGAATATATAATCACTGATGGTATGGGCCTTTTCAAAAGACGGGTCTTGCTCCAAGTAACCCAAACGAAGATCGCGCGCCTGAACGACCTTACCCTCTACCGGCAGAAACTTACCGGCTAATAATTTTAAAAAGGTCGATTTTCCCGCTCCATTGATTCCCACCAGGGCTACACGCTGACCACGGTTAATACCGACTGTCATATTTTTAAATAACCAATGGTCGTGAAATGAATGACCGAGATTTTCGGCAGATATATAAGTACTCACGTTAATAATTTTATTTTGTCGGAAGGGTGGACAAATATACCTTCTTCGTTCTTTAATGATTGTTTAAACCTTGCTTTTGTATCAGATAACTGCCAATTAGTCCGCTTGCTCCTGCTAATACTGCTTTATTTGGCATGTTTATCTTAATTTTAGGCAAAAATAAGCATTCTGATTTTATGGAATAAAAATTGTGTGTTTAAACATATAATTACTCACATAAACAAGAGGATTAAAAAATGAACAAGATAGTTTACCCTGCCAACGAGCGGGGACACAGCGACTTAGGATGGTTACAATCTGATTTTTCATTCAGCTTTGGCCCATGGTATAACCCGGAAAAGGTGCATTTTGGCATGTTAAGGGTTTTGAACGACGACACCGTTGCAGGGGGAATGGGCTTTGGCATGCACCCGCATGATAATATGGAAATTATTACCGTAATGCTTTCCGGGACATTGGAGCACCGGGATAGCATGGGGAACATCGGCCAGATCAAAGCCGGCGAAGTACAGGTCATGTCGGCCGGTACCGGTATTATGCACTCAGAGTATAATCAATCAAAAACGGAAGAAGCCAAGCTGTTCCAAACCTGGATATTCCCTAAGAAAAGGGACATCGAACCAAGATACGATCAGAAAAGCTTCACCGACAATATGAAGTTAAACGAGCTGACTACAATTGTTTCGGGAGATAAGGACGCTGACACGCTTTTTATCAACCAGGATGCCGCAATTTCGTTTGGTGATTTTGAACTTGGAAAGAAGGTTCAATATGACATTAAGGTTCCGGGTAACGGCGCTTATGTGTTACAGGTGGAAGGTGAATCTGACGTTGACGGCAGTACTTTAAACAAAAGGGATGCTATCGGTGTTTATAATACAAGCTCATTTACCATTGAAACCAAATCGCAATCGCGGTTATTAATTATAGAAGTTCCGATGAAATAAGAAGACGCCGGTTTTCGGGGGTAAATGTTTTGGCCGACAAACAATTTGATTTCTAATTGTTTATAACAGGCACCACATTATAACCTATGACAGACCAGGCAATACCGGCATGGAAGAAATGGCTCGAAGACAGCGGCGACCAGGTAATATTTCTGAAAGGATTTTTCAGGAATGTGTTCAGGGGAGGTTTTGAGTGGTCGGAGTTTGTTCGCCAATGCTACGAGATAGGCTATAAGTCATTTACGCTGGTTGGTACTACAGCATTTATTATGGGGTTGGTTTTAGCGTTACAGCTGAGGCCAACCCTTGTTGATTTTGGGTCATTAAGCTTACTGCCCAAAACACTTGCGGTTTCTATTATCCGCGAAATAGGGCCTGTTGTCACCGCTATTATATGCGCCGGTAAAATAGGTTCTGGCATAGGCGCCGAACTGGGCAGCATGAAAGTGACCGAGCAGATTGATGCTATGGACATTTCAGGCGCCAACCCAATGCAATACCTTGTGGTGACACGCATCCTGGCCACCACGTTCATGGTGCCCCTGCTTACGCTGCTGGGGGATGTCCTGGGCCTTATAGGAGGCTTCCTGGCTATTAATATCACAGGCAACGTAAGTGCATTGCTTTACTTCAATAAATGTATCGCATCTATCAACTTCACTGATTTCCTTCCGGCATTTATCAAAACCATATTTTTTGGCTTCGTGATAGGCTTTATTGGTTGTTACAAGGGCTATAATTCCAACAAAGGGACTGAGAGCGTTGGGCTGGCGGCTAATTCTGCCGTAGTAGCCGCATCGCTTTGGATATTCGTTATTGATGCCATTGTGGTCCAGATAAGCAGTATCCTTTTATATCGTTAATATGGAACGCGAAGACCAAGATACTGCGGTACAAAAAAAGGCACCCCGTGCAAAGGCAGAGACAGTGATCCATATTAAGGGATTAAAAAAATCATTCGGATCGAACGAAGTGCTGAAGAATATCAACCTTGATGTAAAACGCGGCGAAAATGTAGTTATCCTGGGTAAATCGGGCACGGGCAAATCTGTAACGATACAGTGTGTTGTGGGGGCATTGACCCCTGATGGCGGTTCCCTAACCGTTTTTGGTGATGAAGTAGCCGAAATGAATGAAAGGCAACTGAAGGACCTGCGAACAAAAATTGGGTTTTTGTTCCAGGGAGCAGCTTTGTATGATTCCATGACGGTTAGAGAAAATATGGAATTCCCCCTGACACGTGTACTAAGAATAAAGGATCAGGCCGAAATAGACAAGCGCGTGGAAGAAGTGCTGGAAAGCGTGGGACTGACTGAAGCAATAGATAAAATGCCGTCAGATCTGTCGGGTGGTATGCGCAAGCGGGCCGGTCTTGCACGCACGCTAATTGTTCACCCCGAAGTAATGCTTTATGATGAGCCAACTACCGGCCTTGATCCGATCACTTCGAGGGAGATCAGTCAGCTGATCCTGCATTTGCAGGAAAAATATAAAACGACCTCGGTTATTATTACCCATGATATGGAATGTGCCCGCATAACGGCCGACCGTATATTGATCATGAATGACGGGGAATACGTAGCCGAAGGCTCATTTGACGAGCTTAGAAAGTCGAAAGACGAGTTTGTGAGATCATTTTTTTAAATAAGATATTATGAAAACCACTTCAGGGCAAAAAATAAGGATAGGGGCATTTGTACTGGCGGGCCTTGCTGTGCTGGTAATGGCTGTATTCCTGATCGGGAACAAAAAAGGGCTGTTTTCGGCCACCTTCCATGTACATGGCATGTTTAAGAATGTAAACGGTTTACAGGTTGGAAATAATGCACGCTTTGCGGGCATTAACGTTGGCGTAGTGGAAGCTATTGAGATCATGAATGACACTACGGTAAAAGTAATACTGTCAATAGATGATGATGTAAGGAAGTTTATTAAAAAGGATGCTAAGCTCAGTATCGGCAGCGATGGCCTGATGGGAGACAAATTGGTAATTATATCGCCGGGAGGGGCCGAAACTAATGAAATGGTTAAAAACGGTGACCAATTAGTTGGCGTTAATCCTTTTGACGTGGATAAAATTATTAAAAAAATGACGGGCATAGCCGATAATGCAGGTAACCTGATAGCCGGCCTTTCGAGCATTGTGGATAAAGTAAACCATGGTAAGGGGAGCGTGGGCCGGTTATTGAATAATGATAAAATGGCGAGGGACCTGGAAGGCACGGTTAACCAGGCAAAAACCACTATGGCGAATGTACATAACACTACGAATACACTTAATGAGGACCTAAAAGCGGCACAGCATAATTTTTTGCTGAGGGGGTTTTTTAAGGATAAAAAAAAGAAAATTGAACAGGCACGGCAGGATTCCCTCAAAAAAATCACAAAAGATTCCACTAAAAAAGCAAAAACAATGCGGAAGGATTCCGTCAAAAAGGTAAAGACAGCACAGCAGGATTCGGTAAAGAAATCCAAACAATAGCCTGCCGGCCGATTGGAATGCAAAAGGCCCCTGATTGTTCCATCAGAGGCCTTCATTATAAAATAACCTTGTCCCGGTGTTAAAGATACTTGGTCAATTCAGGAGAAAGCGGGGTTGTTTGTGAACGGAAACGGTGTATTAGCTTACCATTTTCATCGATCAGGAATTTCTCAAAATTCCATTTGATCTCCCCTGTAAAATCAGGGTTTGGTTCAGCCGTCAAGAATTTAAAAAGCGGATCGATGTCATCGCCTTTAACGCTAACTTTTTGGCTCAGCGGAAAAGTAACGCCAAAATTTTTCTGGCAGAATGTTTTGATCTCAACAGCATTTCCCGGTTCCTGCTGGCCAAAATTGTTGGCCGGGAAACCTACAACTACTACCTTGTCTTTGTACTGATCAGCTAATTTTTGCAGCTCGGCATATTGCGGGGTAAAACCGCATTTTGATGCCGTGTTTACGATCAGTACCTTTTTGCCTTTGTATTTGGCCAAAGAAAAGGCCTCGCCATCAATGTTTTTCAGTTTAAAATCATAGACAGATGATGGAGCAACAAATAAAAGAGCAAATACGAATGCTAATATTTTCATGATTTAAGAAATTTGGTTTCAGAAGTTTGTCGTGTAAAATTAAGTCTTATAATTCGTTTTTCACACGATGCTACTATCTTACTTATGTAAAATTTCTTATACCAAGGTACTGGTCTTCTTTGGCTGTCATTAATTCCTTGCTTTCTGCCGTTTTGTCGGTATATCCCAGCAGGTGCAGGGCGCCATGGATGATGACACGGTGAAGTTCGTTTACTTCGCCCGTAGCGAATTTTTCGGCATTTTCGCGGATGCGGTCAATTGAAATAAAAATATCACCTTCAATAACCCTCTCTTTTTCGGAGTTATCAAAAGTGATAATATCTGTATAAGTATCATGATCCAGATACTGCTGGTTGATATTCAGCAAATAACTATCGGAGCAGAAAATATAATTGAGTTCCTGTAGCTTATAACCCTCGGCAGCGATAGTGGCTTTTACCCACTCTTTTACCTTAAGCTTGTTTTTTAAATTAAAACAGATGTCTTCTTCAAAAAAATTGACTGAGGGCATTATATCTTAAAATGAAGTTCAACTTCATTTCCGGTGGCGTTAAATACACATTGATCGGCCAGCTGTTTTACTATAAAAACACCTCTTCCGGTCAAATTTTCGAGGTTTTCGACCGCAGTTGGGTCGGGTAAGTGATCGTAGTCGAAGCCAGCACCTTCATCCGTGACCGTCCAGATCACGCGTTTAGCGTCTACTTCAGCATTAACAATAACTTTTTTGCTGTCGTCCAGTTTGTTGCCGTGTACAATAGCGTTTATAGCAATCTCGTTAAGACAAGTCATCATATTAGCGAAAGTATCTTCGCTCACATTGTGCTTGTCAGCAATTTGCTCTATAAGATTTTCCAGCAACGTTATGCTTTCCGGTTTTGACGGAAGCTGTAAAGTATAAAGTTCGCTGGTCTGAACGTTCGCTTCTTGCATACTAATGGGCATTAAGTTGATCAAAGTAAGATTTTATTTTTAGTTTATAATACAAATTAAGTGCCGGAGATACTGTCTTAATCTGTTCGGTCTGTTTTTCATTTAGTTTCTGATAATCCTGTAACGCTTTTATGTATCCCGGAGGCAGATCCTTTCCAGCATTGCTTTCGCGCTGCTGATCCTGTTCTTGTTGCCGCTCAGCTTTTTCAGCTTCAAGTAACCGGCTCTGGATCTGTTGTTGCCTCTTTAGCAAATCATCAGTAACTCTCCTGTTTACGATATCGTTTTCAGTTTGTTCCATTTCTTTTGAAATTTTGTCCAAATTGCCTACACGACCTGTACCATCTTTGTTACTTTGCTGATTTATTTTATCCAGCGCCTCTCTTATCATTTGCTGTTCGCGGGCCATTTTTGCCAACTGTTCACTGGTCCCGCTCCTCTGGCTCTGCGACATATTCCCCTGTTTTTGCAATTGATCCCGCATCTTTTGCATATTCTGGTTCAGCTGCTGCTGCATTTTGTTTAACTGCGACAGGGATGGCTGTTTCGATTTACCGCCCCCGCCTTTTGAATTCTTCTTCGCGTTTTGCAACTGCTCCAGCGCTTCGTTCAGCATCAGGGCCAGGTTGTTCATAGATGTCATCGCGTATTGCTGATTGCGGCCTGCTTCAGGGGTGCGGCGGTCGCTTAAATTCTCCAGCGTTTTGTCGATGTGATCGTTAATGCTCGCTATCTCCTGGTTAACAGTCGATTGTATTTGGGGCACTCTCCGACTTATAGCATACAAACTGTCTTCTGCTGTTTTTAGATTATCTTTTATGTCTTTTTGTTTCTGTGCTAATATAATATAATTTGGGTCAGATGGTGTAGTATTTTTTAATGTTTCCATTACTTTTTCCTGGTCGAACGAACTGTTGACCAAATTCTTCAATAATTCGCGCAATTGCTGGGCATCAACACTGCTTTGGCTATCTTCCTGCTCCTCGTTTTTTTGCTGCAATTTGCTGGCCAGTTGCTGCATTTGTTTGGATGCCTGCTGCTGTTGCTGTGATGCTTTTTGTTTGTCGTTCTTCTGCAAACTTTCCGAGCTTTGCTGCATTTGCTGGTCGATATTCTTCTCCTCAGCTTTAGGATTCTCAAAATCATTCTTTTTCTCAGCTGCCTCATCCTGTTTTTGCAGGTCTTCGAGTGATTTCTTTATATCCTGAAAATCTTGCTGCAATTGTTGTTGCTGCTGCTGTAGGTCCTGCTGTTTGGAATCGCCCTGTTTTGTTTGTTCAGCTAATTTTTGTTGTTTGTCAGCCAGTTTATTTAACTGGTTGACATTCTGATCTAATTTTTGATCAAATTCCAGTTTTTTATACAATTCCAGTATACGGTCAAGTTCTTTCCGGAGGGATTTATTATCCATCTGCATCTTGGAAAGCTGATCGCGGGTAGCGTCTTTTTGCTCCTGGTTCATAAGCTCCTGTAACTTCTGCAGCAGGTCGCGGGTTTTCTTATCCAGCACATTGTTGAACAAATCTTCTATCTGTTTTTGCTTTTCAGCAAGTTCTTTGTTTTGTTCCTGGTTCTCCTGGCGTTCGTATGCGTTCTTCTTATTTTCAGCTTGTATGTCTTTTACCAAATTATCCAGGTCCTGTTTTTTTTGCAGCAGGTCGTCTATTTGCTTTTTCTCGTCAAAGGAGAGCGAGGTTTTATTCAGCAGCATCTGGTTCAGCTTTTGCGAATCATGCTCTATCTGTCCGGCCAGCTTTATCGCCGACTCCATTTTTTGCTTGACAACCTGGGTTCCCTTGTCCAGTTGATCGTTCAGCTGTTTTTGATCCGGGATATTTAGTGTACGTTCTGGTGAGCGGACTTTTTTGGGCCCAACTACGCCATCATTATCCGCTACTTCAAAGTAATAAGATATCTGCTCGCCGGGTTTGGCGCCGATATCCTTCAGGTTCCAGTAGTAAAAGAAATCGGATTGTATTTTCCCCAGATCGGCCTTCACTGTTTTTGTGATAATCTTTTCGCCGCTTTTGTTGCCGGGGGCGCCAATCTTGTAATTAAAGGTAAGCGAACTAAAGCCGTGATCGTCCTGTATTTTACCATCAAAATACAGCGCTTTGCTGCTTATCGAATCATTTTTTTCGTTCACGATGATAGCAGGCAGTTCATCGGCAACTACATTGATACGATAAGATGCCGAATCGCCGCGGCTTACTGATCTGCTTGCCGGGTTCAATTTGTAAACGGAGTTTTTGTAGACCTTTTCGCTATGCTCGAACAGGTCATCCCCGGCAGGAGTTGCTTCGGTGTGTTTATCATTGATATCGAATGCGATGCCGTCGGCATTTTGGGTGTGCAGTTCCCATTTTACGATGGTACCTGCGGGAACGGTCAGATCTCCCGCATTCGCTATGCGTTCATTCGTTTTATGGAGATAGGCGGGATAATCCAAGCTCACATCGAAATGAAGCAGGGACGGCTTAAGATTAACCTTAATTCCATATGCCTGCGATAAAAAACCGTTGGCGCTAAAACGAAAAGAAGTATTCTTTTGCAGGTTGCTGAACTGGTAATGGAAGCGGCTGATATTTTCCTTATCGAGCTTAAAGGTATTGTTACCAACCTCGATATAAACATCAGCAGGTAACTTGTCGCCATCGAGTTTCAGGTCGAGTTTCAGATCCTGGCCCTGTACAGCCGATAAGGAATTATTGAGCAAAACAAATTTAAAGGGTGCAACCGGAGCGAAGTATTCATTGTGCCTGATCAGTTTTTTAGTGCTTTCCGTTAGTATAGAAGGCGCCGCCAATGCTATGATACAAATAATGGCTGCCGGAAAAATCACCCACTTGAGATACTTTGTATTCTCGCGAATGTTGATAGCTGATGGAAAACTCACCGGTTTCAGGGTTTCGATCTTTTGATCGATGCTGGCCTCTATCAATTCGCGGTGTTCGCTCGAGTCGGCGAGTTTTTTCAACTGGAGGGTATTGAGCAGCTTGTCGCTTACATCGGCAAAGTGCTTTCCTATGATCGCGGCGGCTTGATCGTGTGTCAGGGTTTTGCCTAACCTGAGCCATGCCATCAGGGATGGAATAACGAGCCATGTAACCAGGCCTAAGTTTAGCAGTATGAAAAAGTAAAAAAGGAAAGTGCGGAACGTGGTGTTGAAATCGCCGTAATACTCGCCGAGGGTAATAATAACGTAGGCCGAAAATATACCCGCGCCTAAAAATATCAACCCCCGTAAAAGGTTGTTGAAATAATACTTGCGGATGAAAGTATTGATCTTGCCAATTAATAAATCATAATTTTCCGACGATCGCATATCAATTAGGGCAAAATATAGCCAGGCTGGTATTAAACGAATACAGCTAATCAAAATTATAACATTTAAATGATAATTAACTGGTATTAAAAGGCAGAATTACGTCTACCTTTGTAAGGTAAACTTATAAGTTTAACTAACTAATTTTGTCATGGCATCAAACCAGGATATCCAGCTTGCAACCGATCTGCGCACCGTAGTAACCCGTTTGGTAAAAAAACTGCGCAAGGAATCTGTTACCGGGCAGCAGCTTTCGCTTACCGAGCGCTCAACTATGGCTTTATTGCACCAGCATAAATGCCTTTTGCCAAGCGAACTGGCTTCAATGGAAAAGATCACCAATCAAAGCATGTCGCAGGTGCTGAATTATTTGCATAGCCTGGGGTATATCAGCAGGACGGCATCGGACACGGATAAAAGAAAAGTACTGGTCTCACTAACCGACCTGGGCGAACAAACTATTACACAAATGCGGCGCGAA
>Ga0157378_10006170_pt1 | contig 10492 bp, 10 predicted proteins | sample M65metaG_FD_115309 | JGI IMG/M metagenome (GOLD analysis project Ga0157378, IMG submission 115309) | Miscanthus rhizosphere microbial communities from Kellogg Biological Station, Michigan, USA - M6-5 metaG | ecosystem: Host-associated > Plants > Roots > Rhizosphere > Soil | place: USA: Michigan...
CGGGCGGAGGTCGGCGATGCGGCCGAGAATGTCGGGATATTGCACCACGACGCACGACGTGTCGTCGTCGATCCCGGCGATCAGACCGTCGATATCGGTCTCGGCGGTCAGCGTCGGCAGCGATGTTTCCAACTGGTCGCCGGTATATTTCGCCATCGTCTTCGCGACCGACACGTAATGCGGGTGGAGCCCGCCCGACAGGACAGCCTTGCCGCGCTTGGTGATCCGCCGCGCCATGCCGATCGCTTCCCAGCAGGCGGTCGATCCGTCGTACATCGATGCGTTGGCAACGTCGGTGCCGAGCAGCCGTGCGACCTGCGTCTGGAACTCGAACAGCATCTGCAACGTGCCCTGCGCGATTTCGGGCTGGTAGGGCGTATAGGCGGTCAGGAACTCGCCGCGCTGGATCAGGTGATCGACCGACGCCGGAACGTGGTGCCGATACGCGCCGCAGCCGAGAAAGAACGGCGCATCGCCCGCCGCGAGGTTCTTCTTTGCCAGCTTCGTCATGTGGCGTTCGACCGCGAGTTCGCTGGCATGCATCGGCAGGTCGCGGATCGGCCCGTCGAGTTGCGCCACCGCGGGCACGTCGGCGAACAGGTCATCGATCGACGTCGCGCCGATGACGGCAAGCATCGCCTCGCGATCGGGCTGGGTCAGGGGCAGGTAGCGCATTCTATCAATCTCCCCCCTCCCGCTTGCGGGAGGGGTCGGGGGAGGGCTTGTCGAGACGGCGGGGAGAAACAGGCCCTCCCCTAACCCCTCCCGCAAGCGGGAGGGGAATTAGAGCTTCGCGACGAACGCCTCGTACTTGGCCTCGTCCATCAGATCCTCGAGCTCATCCAGATCGCTCAGCGTCAGCTTGAAGAACCAGCCTTCGCCGTCGGCATCCTCGTTGACCATCCCCGGCTCGTCGGCGAGCGCGGCGTTGCCCTCGATCACCGTGCCCGAGACCGGCGAATAGACGTCGGATGCCGCCTTGACGCTCTCGACCACCGCGGCCTCGTCACCCTTGGCGACGGTCTTGCCCTCTTCGGGCACGTCGACGAACACGATGTCGCCGAGCTGGCCCTGCGCGTAATCGGTAATGCCGACGGTGCCGATATCGCCATCGACATCGACCCATTCATGATCTTCGGTGAAGTAGCGCATTATTTGGCTCCTCGGACATAGCGGTGGGGAACGAACGGCATGGCGGCGACGGTCGCCTGGTGGACCTTGCCGCGCTGGTTGAGCTGGATGACGGTGCCGGGCTCGGCCATCGCGGCGGGCACGTACGCCATCGCGATCGGCGCGCCGAGCGTCGGGGCGAAGCCGCCCGAGGTGACCTTGCCGACCTCCGACCCGTCGGCATCAAGCACCGCCGCGCCTTCGCGTACCGGCTGACGGCCCTCGACCAGCAGACCGACACGGCGAATGACCGCGCCCTGCTCGCGCTCGATTAAGATACGCTCGGCACCAGGAAAATTGGCTTCCTCACGACGGCGCTTGCTGGCGACCGCGAAGTTGAGCGCGGCCATGATCGGCGTCGTCTCGGGGTCAAGATCGTGGCCGTAGAGCGGCAGGTCCGCCTCGAGCCGCAACGAATCGCGCGCGCCGAGACCGATCGGCTTGACCTCGGGCTCGGCAGTGAGCGCGTCGGCCAAGGCCGCCGCCTTCTCACCCGGAACCGAAATCTCGAACCCGTCCTCGCCGGTGTAGCCCGACCGGCTGATCCACAGCTTCGTCCCGTTCCAATCGAAATGCCCACCGGTCATGAACACCAGCGTCTCGACGCCCGGCACGATCCGGCTGAGCGCATCGACCGCCTTCGGCCCCTGCAACGCCAACAGCGCCTGTTCGTCCATGTGATTGAGCGTGATCGCGTCGGGCAGATGGTCGCGCAGATGCCCGATATCTTCATATTTCACCGCGCCGTTGACGACCATATACAGCCCGTCTTCCCACCGCGTGAACATCAGATCGTCGAGAATCCCGCCATTCTCCGCGAGCAGCAGCGAATATTTCTGGCCGTTGGGTTTCACGCCCCTCACGTCCGCGGGGATCAGCTTTTCGAGTTCGTCATCGAGACCTTCGCCACTCAAAACGAGCTGCCCCATATGGCTGACGTCGAACAACCCGGCCGATTCGCGCACCCACAAATGCTCGGCCATGATGCCTTCATACTGCACCGGCATATGATAGCCCGCGAACGGCACCATCCGCCCGCCCCGCGCGCGGTGCCACGCGTCGAGTGGCAGCGTTTCCAGCTCCACCTCGACATAGTCATTGGCAAGATCGACGTCGCTCACAGCCCGGTCTCCGTACAACAGATGACGGCGCGACAACGGCCCGATCGAGCCGAATATCCGCCGCCCCCTCTGTCACGGAACCTGAGAGCTTTCACCGGTTACGAAAGCGAGCCGGCTTACCCCTTCGGTGGCCCGGACGAACCGGGCTCTTTCCAGAGCGTCGCTATCAACAAACGCGGTCCGTTTGCCTGAGAGATTCCGGGGCGGTTGCTCCTTCGGCGGTGAGGTTTCCCCCCACACTCTCCCGCGCTGTCAGCGACTGGTCGCGCTGTGACGCGCGGTCCTCTGCAAGTCAATTCGTTTGCGCGCCTCACGGCGCGAAAAGCGGTACCGGCACACTCCCCCACCCGACCGCCCAATCAGGATATGCTATGGGCGGTCGGGTGGGGGAGCGGGCCGGCACCGCGATAAAGCTCTAGCGCGTCGCGTTATATTTGAGCTGGTCGTCGGTGAGCTGGAACCCGACCAGCGCCTCGAAGCTCGCGCGCAACACCGCGGCGCGGACCTCGGGGGCGCTCAGCGGATCGACCGCCGCCGCTTCACTGCCGCCCTTGCGCTTCTGCGTGATGCGACGCTTCACGTCGTCGGGCAGCGTCGCGGCGGCGCGCGCCACACTGGCGCGAGCCGATCCATTGACCGATGCCCGGGCCTGGCCCGCGTCGAAATGCACGACGACACGGCCGACGCGCTTCGCGACGACAGCGCTGCCGCCCTGCACCACGGTGATGAAATAGGGCAGCGTCACATCGCGCGGACCACTGGTGTTGGCACGGCGCGCGAGCACCTGAAATGTCACGTCGGTGATGACGTCGGCCCCGGCATCGCCGCACGTCGAGCGCACGTCGGTCATCGCCGCGACCACATCGATCGCGGTCGCGTCGCGGCTGGTCGCGGGATCGAACAACGTGACATCGCCCGTCCCCGCCGGCACCCCGACGGTCGGGCAGGCGGTGCGCACCGCGGTAACGCCCGCGCCGGCTTCAGAAATGTCGAGTTCGCCCTTGCTGGCGCAGCCGCCCAGAACCAGCGCGAGGGCGATCGGGGCGGCGAGGATGCGGAATGACACGGGCGGGAAAACCTTTGCAACGCTGGCGACAGGGCCGCGCCCTCCATAGGAACCGCCTTTGCCTCACGCAAGCAATCGCGTAGAGGCTGCGGCCATGGCGTCCGACCCGAAACCGACTCTCGACTTGCTGATCGCCGCACCCCGCGGGTTCTGCGCCGGTGTCGACCGCGCGATCCGCATCGTCGAACTGGCGATCGAGAAATACGGCGCGCCGGTCTATGTCCGGCATGAGATCGTCCACAACAAGTTCGTCGTCGACACGCTGAAGGCGCAGGGCGCGATCTTCGTCGAGGAACTCGACCAGGTGCCCGACGGCGTCCCCGTCGTCTTCAGCGCGCACGGTGTGCCGAAGGCGGTCCCGGCCAAGGCGGCCGAGCGCGGCCTGTCCTATCTCGATGCGACGTGTCCCCTGGTCAGCAAGGTCCATCGCCAGGCCGAACGGCTGGTCGCGGCAGGCAAGCATATCGTCTTCATCGGTCACGCCGGGCACCCGGAAGTGATCGGCACCTTCGGGCAGGTGCCGGCCGGATCGATGACGCTGATCGAAGCAGTCGAGGACGTCGCCAATTTCACGCCGGGCGACCCGGACAATCTGTCGTTCCTGACGCAGACGACACTGTCGGTCGACGATACCGCCGAGGTCGTCGCGGCGCTTCAGGCGCGGTTCCCGTCGATCCAGGCGCCACGCGGCGATGACATCTGTTACGCGACCTCCAATCGCCAGGCCGCGGTCAAGGCGATCGCGACATCGTGCGACGCGATGCTGGTGATCGGCGCGCCCAATTCGTCCAATTCGCTGCGCCTGGTCGAGGTGGCCGAGCGCCAGGGCACCCCCGCGCGATTGATCCAGCGCGCCGCCGATCTCGATTGGGCTTTCCTCGACGGTGTCGCCACGCTCGGCATCACGGCGGGCGCTTCCGCCCCCGAAACGCTGGTGCGCGAGCTCGTCGACCGGCTGGCGGAGAGGTTCGACGTGATCGAGCGCGAGGAGGAAACGACGCGCGAGACGATTTCCTTCAAGCTCCCCCGGGGTCTTGAGGAAGCTGCATGAACTTCCCCCATCGTCATTCCCGCGAAAGCGGGAACCCAGCTTCTTTCTTCTTCGCCAGCATCAAGAAAGCTGGGTCCCCGCTTTCGCGGGGATGACGGTTTAAGGAATGGCCGTCTACACGCACGTTTCGGCCGAAGCGCTGGGCGAATTCCTGACGCGCTATGATGTCGGCGATCTGGTGTCGGCCAAGGGTATCGCCGAGGGAGTCGAGAACTCCAACTACATGGTCGATACGACCAGGGGCCGTTTCATCCTGACATTGTACGAAAAGCGGGTCGATGCCGGCGATTTACCGTTCTTTATGGCGCTGCTCGACCACCTCGACGCCAAAGGTCTGCAGGTGCCGCCGGCGATCAAGGATCGCGCTGGTGTCAAAATACAGCAGCTCGAAGGACGACCTGCCTGCCTGATCAAGTTTCTGCCGGGGGTGTCGGTTTCCTGTCCGACAGTAGAGCAAGCCTTCGCTGCCGGACGATCGCTCGCCGAAATGCATCGCGCGGTTGGCGATTTTGAAGCGACGCGGTCCAATACGATGGGCGCTCAAACTTGGGCGGCGCAATTTGAGCGGTGCGGACGCGATCTGAACAGGATCGCGCCGGACCTCTTTGACCGTATCGAGGAAGCCTTGGGCCGGGTGTTGGAGCGATGGCCTCGGCACTTGCCGGTCGGCGCCATTCATGCCGACCTCTTTCCCGACAACGTGCTAATGCTGGGCGGCCAAATCACGGGGCTGATCGACTTCTATTTCGCTTGCACCGACATCCGGGCGTACGATCTGGCCGTGATGCATGGCGCATGGTCGTACAACGCCGCAGGCGACGAGTATTTTCCAGCGATCGGCCGCGCGTTGATTGAAGGTTACAACTCGTGCCTCAAACTGACGGAGGACGAATATTCGGCGCTACCGGTGCTGGCCGAAGGCGCAGCGTTGCGTTTCCTGCTGAGCCGTGCGTGGGACTGGCTCAACACGCCGCCCGACGCGATGGTGACGCGCAAGGATCCGCTCGCTTATCTGCGCCGCTACGATTTCTATCGGTCGTTTGACCCGGACCTGACCCTCTTCGATGCCGATGCCGACCGGCGCTATCCGTTCGCCCCATGACCGAACTCGCGCATGTGGAAATGGCGACCGACGGCGCGTGCAAGGGCAACCCGGGGCCCGGCGGCTGGGGGGTGCTGATCCGGAAAGGCGCGCGCGAAAAGGAATTGTCGGGCGGCGAGACGCTGACCACCAACAATCGCATGGAGCTCACCGCCGCGATCGAGGGGCTGAACGCGCTCACTCGCCCGTGCCGCGTGACGCTGTCGACCGACAGCCGCTACGTCATGGACGGGCTGACCAAGTGGATCCACGGCTGGCGCAGGAACGGCTGGCGCACCGCGGACAAGAAACCAGTCAAGAACGCCGAACTTTGGCAGGCGCTGATCGACGCCGCCGCGCCGCACCGCGTCGAATGGGTGTGGGTGAAGGGCCATGCCGGTCACCCCGACAATGAACGGGCCGACCGGCTGGCGAGCGACGCGGCGAATGCGGCACGATCGAGTTAGCACCGGTCAATGGGGTGTCGCGGCGGCCTTTCGCAACGCTGCGACCGCGTTCCCAAGCCAGACGCGCGCATCGTTGTTGAGCAGTTCGAACACGGTTCCATATCCGCAGTTGCGGGGAGCACCATCGATGGCCCGCGATGTAACGCCGGCCAGCTTCCACGTTCTAAAATCAACGCTCGCGCCGCCATTCGGCGCGACGAGCAACGGTCCTCCGCTATCGCCAAGGCACGTGTCGGAACTATCGTTCATCCCGGCGACAATCTCCGCCGTGGTCAGTTCGTTGGGTCTGACCTGGGCGAACAGCTTGTCGAATCGGTACACCGTGCCGTCGAAGTCAGTCGCGCCGAAGCCCGTGATTTGAAACAAGGTCGCCGTCCGCACCAACCGGTCATCGGCAAGCATGATCGGATTTGTCGTGCTGACACGCGCGACCAGCCTGACCACGGCCAAATCCTTGCCCGGTCCGATCGCATCGCCGCATCGCGCGCGCGAAACATACGCCGCCGCACGATAAAGCGGCTCACCCGGCCGCGGCGGCCCGTCGCCGACATACGCAACGATCCCGGCATTGGGGTTGTGACAAACGCAATGCGTCGCGGTCAGGACGATGTCCGGCTGGATCAACGTGCCGGTACATTCGGGCAGGTTCTTTCCGTTGAACAGAAGCCCGACCACACCGCGCAATTCGCCCGCCGGCACCGGCCAACCGTTGACGATCCTGGTATGGAGGTGCCCCTGCCCACCATCGTAGCGCGACGTCGGTCGGGGAGTTGGGTCGGCACTATGCGGACCGCAGGAATTCAACAAAAGCCCCAGGCCCAACGCCGCCCCCAGCGCGGCGGGACCCTGTTTCACTCTCGACCCGCTGCTTGGGGCTCGACCGGGAACATCTTTGCGACGGCCCGCACCGACTTGTATCCGCCGTGTTTGCCGACAGAGCCAGACGAAAGCACCGCTCCGGTGGCCGGGTCAAAATAGTTGTAAGACGCGATAATCACGCCGGAGGAATATAGCGGCGGACCGACGAGAAACGTCCACAGGCTCTTTTTTGTGTAATAAGCGCCGGCTACGCGCGCCTTGACGAACAGAACCTTCGCCTGGGCCCCGATCGCCAGCTGAATTTTCTTCTGCCGCATGATCCGGATCGCGAGCGGTTCCTTACCGTCGGGCGCCGCCGCCAGGCCGGACGTCAGCGTATCGAAACCAGTAAGCGCGCGCCCGATCATCTGATCGGCCTGATCATATTGTTTGGCCAGTTCCGCCGCGCCGGCCGCTTTGTCATTGTGCAACTCGATTGCTCGCGCCCTGGCGCGCAATTGATCGGAGGCCAACTGGGTATAGCGCTGCTGAAACGGATCGAGAATCGTGGTGAGCGCCACAACGTCGGTCGCCAGAAAATTCGATGGTACGATGAATGTCGCGCCGCAATCGCCACACTGGGAGATGATGGCGCCCGGCAACAGGTCGCCGACACTGGCGACATCGACGTCACCGAATGTGTAATCCGACTGAAAATAGCTGCCCAGCTTGGCGATTGCATCAATGGCAGCCCCCGCAACCGGGAGGATTGCGAAATGTTGCGTACCGCTCCCCGATCCCGTCAGGACAATCTTGTCGCGCGCTACCACATAATCGAAATAGGCTTTTGCCGCGTTCATCGAATTCTCGATGTTGCGGATTTGCAGATCGAATAGCAACGCGTCGGCGGTGGTCAATTCGCTCTGGTCGGAAATCACCAGTATTTTTGCGCCCTGCAACCCGCCTCCCGTTTTCAGGCGGGTAACGATGTCGATCGCCGCGGCGTTGGTCGATCGGCTCACTAACAACATCGCTTCAGCCTTCGGGCCGCTGGCTGCCGGCGTTACCAAACCAGTGAAGGATGATCCCGCCACCGTCCCGATCCTCGCCTTCGCGACATCGGTTTTAGCGTCGATCGCATTTTTTTGCGCGAGCGCGGCGGCTGACTCAGCCTCGAAAAACGCCTTTCGCGCGACCGCCGCCTTTGTCGCTTCGGCAAGATCGTCAGGAACGACGTCGCCCACGCCATCTGACGTTGCACTGGGCGCCGGGGTCGGCGTCGGCGTCGGCGTAGACCCAATCGTCGTCACGCCCGTGTTGTCGGGCGGTGAAGTCTGAGCCTCGGCTATGCCACCGACTAATAGCAACGATCCGCAAAGCAGAGCATATCTAGACGTCATGACGCCCCTCCCCCATCTGCAAGATTCAACAGAGAAGCAGGCAAGTCAATTGCCAAAGATCGCGTTAGACCGAAATGAACCAGATTTAGCGATCCATTAATATCGCGATCCGGATCAACGTATTGCCTTAACCCTCTTGCGGCGCACCGGGACCATTCTTCAAGATAGAATCGATCGCGTTCTGGGCTGCGGCCTTGCTCGAATAGCCTTCGGTCCACCAGATCAAGTCGCCATTATATTTGAACTTGGCGACGTAATCGCCGGACTTGTTCTGCTCGATCACGAACTTATGCGCCATGAGACCTCTCCACTGGTTGACTGATGCAGATTATGCCCGTTTGGAAGGTTACGCTAGCGAAACCGCGCGGGCGAATAGCGGTCCCGGTCGATTCCCGCGACGAGCGGGTCGAGTGCCGTGCCGAGCAGCAACGACGCGGCAACCAGCGAAGCGGCGTGCGCGGTCTGGATGCCGAACCCGCCCTGCCCCGCGCACCAGAAAAATCCCGGCACAGCGTCGTCGAAGCCATAGACCGGCAACCGGTCGGGCGCGAAGCTGCGCAGGCCCGCCCAACTGCGTTCGACCCGTTCGATCCGCCAGTCGACGGCGTGTTCGAGCCGATCGATCGCGATCGCGATGCCGAGTTCCTCAGGCTGGACGTCGCCGGGGGCGCTCGGGATTTCGTCATGCGGGCTGAGCCACAGTCGCCCGCCTGATTCGGGCTTGAAGTAGAACTCGCCGCCGATATGCGCGACGTGCGGCGCATCGTCGGGGACTGGCGGATCGATCCGCAGCTGGACGAGGGTGCGGCGGAAAGGGGCGATGCCGATCGGCGCAACCCCGGCGAGCTTCGCGACCTCGTCGACCCACGCGCCGGCGGCGTTGACGAGAATTTTCGCCTCGTACGACCCGGCCTTGGTGTCCAATCGCCACACCCCATCGGCGCGCGTCGCACCGATCAACGCCGCGTCGAGCACGAGTTCGGCGCCCGCTTTCTTCGCGCGCGACAGCGCGGCGGCATGCAGGCCGGCGACATCGATATAGGCGCAGCTCGGCTCCCACACCGCCAGGTTCCATTCGGGCCGCAACCCCGCGATTTGCACGCGCGGATCGACCAGCGACAGATCGACGCCGGTGCCCGCGAACTGCGCCAGCATACCCTCGATCAGGCCGCGTTCTTCCTCGCGCCCGATGTGCAGCGAGCCCAGCGGCTGGAGAAAACCGCCCGCGTCGAACAGTCCGCGCGACGCGGCGGTCAGCGGCTGGACGGCGGGACCGCCATAGGTCTCCTCCCAGAACGCGGCCGAGCGCCCCGTCGCGTGATAGCCGGCGACGTCCTCTGCCTCGAGGATCAGGACGCGCGCATGCGGCGCGACCTCCGCCGCCAGAGCGGCGCCGGCGATCCCCGCACCAATGATCGCGATATCCCAGCTCATCGTGGCGCGCGGGCCGCGAGAAAAGCGTCGATCTCGCCCAGCGCACGGTCGCGCACCGCATCGACTTCGCGCAGGATTTCGTGCGCCGATTCGTCGCCGAAACGGACCACCTCGCAATCCGGAATATTGGCGGCGACCGCCAGCGCGTCATCCGCGCGGACCAGCCTGTCGGCCTCCGCCACCAGCATCAGCACGGGGGTCTTCATCATCTTGACCCGCCTGCTCATCCGCAACCGCCGCGTCGATTCGAACGCGCGCACTACCCACCGCCAGCTTGGCGGACCGAGCTTGAGCGACGGATCGTGGTCCCACCACCAGGGTTCGTCGGCGTAACGATCGTCATCGTGCGTGAGCAGCAACTGGCGACTGCCCATTGTCGCCGGGCGCTCGTTGCCTTTCCACGCGCGGCGTTGCGGGTTGCCGATCCGCATCATCAGATTGGCGAGCCATTCGCCGAACCCCGCGCTGATCGGCGCGTGGACGCCCATCATCGGCGCGACCAGCACCGCGGCGGCCGGTTCGGCCACGCTTTTCGAAAGCGCGCGGCAGATCAGATGTCCGCCCATCGAATGCCCGATCACGACGTGAGGGCCGGGCGCAGTCGCTACCCATTCCTTCCAGAACGCCTCGAAATCGACGAGGTAGGTGCCGAACCGGTCGATGTCGCCGACCGATGGATCGTCGGACAGCCGCCCGGATCCGCCCTGGCCACGCCAGTCGAAACTGCTGATCGACCAGCCCTGGCCGTGCCAGTAATGAAACGTCTCCAGATACTTCTCGAACAGGTCACCGCGCCCGGCCTGGAACAGGATCGATCCGCGCGGGGTCGCCGCCGCCGACGGCCAGTCGAACCGGCGCAATTGCCAGCCGCCGGACCCCGTCCAGAACGAAATTTCGCTACCCG
>Ga0157378_10006171_pt1 | contig 10492 bp, 9 predicted proteins | sample M65metaG_FD_115309 | JGI IMG/M metagenome (GOLD analysis project Ga0157378, IMG submission 115309) | Miscanthus rhizosphere microbial communities from Kellogg Biological Station, Michigan, USA - M6-5 metaG | ecosystem: Host-associated > Plants > Roots > Rhizosphere > Soil | place: USA: Michigan...
CGGGGTGCTGTACGTGCTGGACGAGCCGTCCATCGGCCTGCACGCGCGCGACAACGATCGCCTGATTTCATCGCTCGAAAAATTGCGCGACCTGGGCAACACCGTCCTCGTCGTCGAGCACGATGAGGAAACCATTCGCCGCGCCAACTACGTCGTCGATCTCGGCCCGGCAGCGGGAAACGCCGGCGGGCACCTGGTCGCCACGGGCTGTCCCGAAGAAATCGAAAGCAATCCCGATTCACTGACGGGCCGCTACCTGCGCGGCGAACTGAAAATTGCCGTGCCTGGGCAGCGCCGCTTGGCGCTTGCAGGAAAATCGATTCGCATCCTCGGCTGCGAAGCCAACAACCTGAAAAATGTCGATCTGGAATTGCCGCTGGGCCTGCTGACGGTCGTAACAGGCGTTTCCGGCTCGGGGAAATCCACGCTGGTGAACGACATTCTGTATCGCGCGCTGGCGCAGACGTTGTACCGCTCGATGGAACGCCCCGGCGCTTTCCGCGAAATCCAGGGCGCGGAAAATATCGACAAAGTGATTGAGATTGACCAGGCGCCCATCGGCCGCACGCCGCGCTCGAACCCCGCGACCTACACCGGCGTCTTCGCACCGATCCGCGAGCTCTTCGCCATGCTCCCCGAATCGCGCGAGCGCGGCTACAAGCCCGGCCGCTTCAGCTTCAACGTGAAGGGCGGCCGCTGCGAAGCCTGCCAAGGCGACGGCCTGCGCCGCATCGAAATGAATTTCCTGCCCGACGTGTACGTCACCTGTGAAGTCTGCCGCGGCCGCCGCTACAACGCCGAAACGCTATCCGTGAGATACAAGGGCCACTCGATCTCCGACCTGCTGGACATGCAGATCGCTGACGCGCTGAAAGTCCTGGAAAATATTCCGCAAATTCGCGTGAAGCTGCAAACGCTGGTGGACGTTGGCCTCGGCTACATCCAGCTGGGCCAGTCCTCCACCACGCTTTCCGGCGGCGAAGCCCAGCGCATCAAGCTCGCCAAGGAACTTTCCAAACGCCAGACCGGCCGTACCCTCTACATCCTGGATGAGCCCACCACCGGCCTGCATTTCGACGACGTAAAAAAACTCCTCGACGTCCTGAACCGCCTCGCTGACCTCGGCAACACCGTCCTGGTCATCGAACACCACCTCGACGTAATCAAGCAAGCCGACTGGATCATCGACCTCGGCCCCGAAGGCGGCGAAGGCGGCGGCCGCATCGTCGCGCAAGGCACGCCGGAGCAGGTAGCGCGAGTGAAGAAATCATATACGGGGCAGGTGCTAGCTCGGGTTTTGAATGGGGCAAACGGAAATCATCTTTAGCGTACTGAATCTGTTCGAGTCGAATTTGTGGAGAAATTCATGGGGATATTCGAAACGTACTCAAAACGCAAGAAGCGGCTCGAGCGTGTGGGACAGCAAGATGTGTACCAATACGATGACCTGCCGCAACCTTTTCGAAATTGGACGCGCCAGGCCGTTCTGTGTTGGATAGGCGGGGATTTTGTCGTGGCGACGGGTATCGGAACCACTAATCTAAGTTCCATGTTTTTCAGGAGGGCCGAGCTTCAGCTCGGCTGTTGGCGTTGCCTCTGACTCCCGGCTTCAGACGCTGAAGTTTCAGAGGCTAAACAGGCTGCTGGAAAAATGTCTTGTTCTGTCATTCTGAGCGAAGCGAAGAATCTCTCTTCGATTTAAGTTTAAGAGAAGAAACAAAGAGAGATTCTTCGCTTCGCTCAGAATGACAGCGTTTTTGGTTTTTCCGCAGCCTCTTCACCGTGCGCGGTTTTGGTCTTGGCGAGGATCAAAACCCGCCTCTGCCCTTTAGAATTTCTCTTGGTAAAAAGCCCGCGCTACCTAGTCAAATTGTTTGCGGAAGCTCGCCAGTTGTTGCTTCAAATCCTCAATTTCTGATTGGAGACTTGCGACCCGGTCCTCGAGACGCGTGATCCGGTCGCCGCCGCTTGTGCTGTTCGGTGCCGCGACGCTGGTTGAGGATTCGTGCTGGGGAACTTCCACGTCGCCGCTCAGCAAATGCGCGTAGCGTGCTTCCTTGGTCCCCGGTTGGCGGGGAAGCAGCTTTACGAGCGGGGGTTCACGCTTCATCAGGCGCTGCAACGTGGACTGCACGATTCCCAAATCGTCGAACTTGTGCATGCGATCCGCGCGGCTGCGCAGTTCGCCCGGAGTTTGGGGGCCGCGCAACAGCAGTTCGGCGAGGATGGCGGTTTCGTGTCTTGTGAAATTATAAGCTTCCTGAAGGCGGTGCTCGTATTTGCTTACCCGGCTGACCATGTTGTCGGCGGGTCCGGCCAGGCCATGCTTTTCGAGGCTTCGGAGGGCGTCGCGCACGGCATCTTCGTCCAGGCTCATCGCCGGATCGCGGTTGGATTTCTGATTACACGCGTTGACCAGGGCGTTCAGCGAAAGCGGATAATATTCGGGCGTAGTGAGTTCTTTTTCCACCAGCGAGCCGAGCACCCGAGTCTCAAAGGCAGTGAGAACCGTAGCCATCGCGCTGAATCATAACGTACCGTTGCGGATAGCATCAGGTAAAAAATTCAGGGCGGTACGGTGCGACCTGCACGGAACGGAGGTTAGCCAATTCGCTATTTGGTTTAGGGTGAATAGATTACAGGGCACAAGCAGCAATGAGGCTTTGGAAATGGGCGTGCTTCCATAAGTATCATGAATCGTTACGGAACACAGTAGGTGTTGGAGAAAGGAGTCACCAATGGGGACACAATTCGCAAGGCACAAGAGCAAATGGATCGCAGGTGTGGCGGTTCTGGCTTCGTACTTCGTTTTAGCACCTCTAGCGCCGCTTTTCGCGCAGACCACAGTCATGGGAGAATTGACATTCAAGGGCTCGTCAAAGGTGGAAAAAACCTCCGGTGTGTGGATTGACGGAAAATATGTCGGATATCTGGGCGAGCTGTGGGGCCACAAAAGAATCATGTTGCTGCCCGGCGATCATGAGCTGACCGTTCGGCAGGCTGGGTATAAGGATTTCACGGAGACACTTACCGTGGAACCAAAGGAATTGCTCCTCGTACCCGTCAAAATGCAGAAGGAAACTAGCGACGTCTGGCCGACCGTGACGGCTGAGCTGAAAGTTGATGTAGATCCGGACCGCGCGGCTGTTTTCGTCGATAACAGATTCTTGGGGCATGCAGGGGAATTGGGCGGAGCGTTCCATTCCATGCTACTCAGCCCCGGAACACACCGAATCAAGGTCGAATTGCCCGGCTATCAGAGTTTCGAGACCGAAGTAACCCTGGTTGCCGGCCAGAAATCAGTGGTGAAAACAAATCTCGCGAAGGGCAGCATCCGCCAAGCGGGTCCGCTCATGGACGAGGCCAAGAACAATACGGATCGCGACAAGTAGTCGCTGCGAAAGCTCGAATTGAAAAGGCCACCCTGATCTTCTGGTGGCCTTTTCATTTTCTTCCGGCCGCGAAAATTTCTCTCGCGCGGCGATGAACAAACACAAACTGCTTTCTCTACGGTATTATCTTTCAACGATGCCAAGTCAAATTATTAAGCGCCGCTCTCGCGGTTTTATCTGCGTGAATGCTCATCCCGAGGGATGCCGCCGCAATGTTGAGCGGTGGGTTGCCGCAGTGAAGGGCAAAATGTCTGGCGGCCAGAATGCGCCGAAAAATGTGCTGGTCGTGGGGGCGTCCACCGGATACGGCCTGGCATCGCGCATCGCCGCCGCGTGGGGCTATGGAGCGAAAACGCTGGGTGTGTTTTTCGAGAGGCCGCCGGAGGGCGACAAGACCGCGACCGCCGGCCACTACAACACCGTGGCTCTTCATTCCGTCGCCAGGAAGGATGGACTGTTTGCGGAGAGCATTAACGGCGACGCATTTTCGGACGAAATCAAACGCGCAGCCGCGGAAGCGATTCGCAGGGAAATGGCTCCCATCGATCTGGTGATTTACTCGCTCGCCTCGCCAAAGCGTGCCGATTCACGCACCGGAAAAGTTTACAGTTCGGTGTTGAAACCGGTCGGGCAGCCTTATACGAATCGCACCATCGAACTGGATTCGGAAAAAGTGGTGAGTGTCACGTTGCAACCCGCGAACGACGACGAAATCGCGGATACCGTCGCGGTGATGGGCGGCGAGGACTGGCGGCGCTGGATGGATATGCTGCTGGAGGAAAAGCTGCTCGCGCCGGGCGCTCGAACTCTGGCGTATTCCTACATCGGGCCGGAAATTACCTGGCCGATTTATCGTGATGGCACGATAGGACAAGCGAAGAAAGACCTGGAGCGCGCGGCAAAAGACATCGACAGCACCCTCACAAATCAATTGGGCGGTAACGCCTGGGTTTCCGTGAATAAAGCGGTGGTGACGCAGGCGTCCGCGGCCATTCCGGTCGTGCCGTTGTACCTGAGCCTGCTGCCCTTGGCGATGAAAAACCGAAATTTGGACGAGGGACCGCTGGAACAGATGCGGCGGCTCTTCACCGATTTTCTGTGCACGGGGCAGGCGCCCAAACTGGACGAAATGCGGCGCGTGCGCCTGGACGATCGCGAAATGCGCGGCGACGTCCAGGCGGACGTGGCGGCGCTGTGGCCTCACGTCACAACGGAAAATCTTCGAGAGATCAGCGCATTCGCGGAATTTCAGCGCGAGTTTCGCGGCCTGTTCGGCTTTGAAGTGGAAGGCGTCGATTACGAACAGCCAACGGAGACAGATTTGACGTGGTAAGGCGGGAAGGCCGCGCGGCTAAATCCGCTTGCGAAGAAATTCGAACACCACGTAGCCAACCAGTCCCGAGAACACCGCGATGCCAAAGTTTGTGATCGTAAAAATGTCTTCAATCGCGAATACCATCGTCTTGCCGCGGGCATTCGACCGGACAAATTCGCCCATCAAAAGATTTGAATAAAACAAAAAAATAATAAAGCCAATCTCGACGATGGCTCGAAAGACCGGGGCGAGCTTTCCTGATTTTGTTTCCCTGGAAGGCATCGCGGTAACTATAGCAAGAAATCTTCGGGGTGATGGAACTCCCGCAATACTCCCATCCTTCAACGCTCAGCGATTTCTGCGACCGTGCGCTGGAATGTTCAAATCCATTGGTAGGATAGGCTTCTGCCTGTCCGGTTTTGATGTCAGCCAACCATAATCTAAACCAGACAGGCTGAAGCCTGTCCCACTCGCGCCGTCTTCGACGCTCGTGGGGATGATTCGCAGCCAGGGAGTTGGTGGCGGCATGGAGCGGCTCTTTTTAGCGGGCTTGCTGCGTTTGGCGTGAGCGGCGCGAAGTTCGTGCCGCGCGGTGCGCCGGCGCTTGCGTCGTTTCTGCTTCTTCTTTTTCATCGGCACGCACCGCAGCCATTCAAGAGAGAAAAACACTTGCGGTCAAAATGCCGCGGCATCCGCAAAAGACCGGCGGGCTCTTGCCTGATACCGCGGCCAAATGACCCACGCGGGTCTCGCCGTAATGGCGGTCACAGCGAGACTCGGCCCCGCGTGAAACCCGATTACAGAGCTACGGCTCCGCGCTCCTGATTGCGGATGCGGATCACTTCCTCCACCTTGTAGAGAAAGATTTTGCCGTCGCCGATCTTACCTGTGGAAGCGGTCTTCAGAATTGCGCCCACGGCCGAATCCACGAGGTCGTCGGAAATAACAATTTCCAGTTTGACCTTGGGAACCAGATCGACGGTGTATTCCCGGCCCTTGTAAACCTCCGTATGCCCTTTCTGTCGTCCATGGCCGCGCACGTCGCTGATGGTCATGCCACCAATGCCGAGCTCGGTCAGTACCTCTTTCACAGCCTCAAATTTGGAGGGCTGGATGATCACTTCAAGTTTAGTCATCATATTTTTCGTATCCTCAGTCTTCGATAGCGGATGCAAAACTCAATCTTTGTCCCTTAGGCTTTGATTTCGTTCCGAGAGCGCTTTCCTTGCTGCAAGTTGCACGCTGGCCTGTAAGCCGCTCGTCACCGTGTCTTCCCGACCATCGATGGAACCTGAAAAACACGGTGCGGAGCGAAGTTTGGGCGCCCACGAATCTGAACTGAGATCCGGAACGCCACCTATTTTAGTCGCCGTGCGCAGGTGCTGTTGCCTTCACCGCGGAAGCTGTCGGGTTTTGATGTGCAGGCAGTCCTTTGGGCGCACCCAGAGCCGTGATGACGTATTCCGGGTAAGCCGAGATGCCGTGCTCGTGCAGATCCATGCCGTAAAGTTCGGCTTCCGCCGGCAGGCGCAGAGTTCCCGTGGCGTTGACGGCAAGCATGACAACCATCGCGATCGAAAATGTTGCGAGAGTCACCACCGCGCTGCCGAAGACCTGTGCGATCAACACTTGTGTGCCGCCGCCGTAGAAAAGACCCTTTAGCGGAGCACTGTTGTCGGGAGCGAACGGCCCGGTCGCGCCGTATTGCCCGGAAGCAAACAGACCTAGTGAAATCGTTCCCCAGATTCCGCACAGACCGTGGACGGGAACTGCTCCAATGGGATCGTCGATTCTCAGATATTCCAGTAGGTCCACTCCGAGAATGACCAGAACACCGGCGACGCCGCCGAGCAGAACCGCGCCCGTCGGGCTAACCCAATAGCAGGGGCAAGTGATGGCTACGAGACCGGCAAGGAACCCGTTCGTTGTGTATCCTGCGTCCCACTTCTTGGTCATAAAGTAGCCATAAATGATGGAGGTGAGACCAGCCGCGCAGGCGGCCAAAGTGGTGTTGGTGGCCACGCGTCCGATGCCAACGAAGTCCATCGCTGAAAGTGTGCTGCCCGGATTGAATCCGTACCATCCGAACCAGAGGATGAGCCCGCCGCTGACCGCAATCGTCAAATCATGCGGCAACATCGGTGTTCCGCCGTCACGTTTGAACGTGCGGCCGAGACGCGGACCGAGAACAATTGCACCAGCCAAGGCGATCATTCCGCCGATGGTGTGAACGACCGTGGAGCCTGCGAAATCGTGGAAACCCATTCCGGAGGCAGGCCAGAAATGACCATCGCTGCCCATCAATGCGAGCCAGCCGTCCGGACCCCAGGCCCAGTGGCCAATGACGGGGTAAATGAAACCGGTGACGCAAAGACTGTAGAGCAGGTCGCCAACAAATCCGGTGCGGCCGATCATCGCGCCAGAGGTGATGGTGGAGCAGGTATCGGCGAAAGCGAATTGGAAAATCCAGACGGCCAGGAAAGCTACGCCCGTGCCTTCATAGGTCGCAGGGGCGTTCTGGAGGAAGAACCAGTGATAGCCGATGAAGCCGTTGCCGTGCGCAAACATGAATGCAAAACCTACGGCGTAGAAGAGAATTCCGCACAGGCAGGTATCAACGACGCATTCGACGAGCACGTTCACCGTCTCACGCGAGCGACAGAAGCCGGCCTCGAGCATCGTGAACCCAACCTGCATTCCGAACACGAGGAACGCGGCAACCAGCGTCCACATTGTGTTTACAGGATTGACGATATCGTTGCCCTTCAGGTCCGGATCAGCGGCAAAAGCGTGCCCTCCGACGAAGATGGAGACGACGGCCATGACGATCAACACGAGCGCGACGCCGATTCCTTTTCCGGCGAGCAGCGTCCCGCCATAGCGGCGCCATTCCGGATTTTTTAACCGTAAACGGAGCCGGGAAATTTTTTCGGATAAAGATATCCTTCTCGGATTGCATCTAAGCATGTCTGACATTTTTCAACTCTCCTTTAATGAATGAATCATTCGATTTTCCTGCTACTGAATTGCGTTCTGTAAAACCTGGCCGAGGCAGTTCAAACAAATCTGCTGTGAAAAACGGAGTCGCCACTTTCCTGCAGCGGCGCTGGATTGCATCAGACGCCGCCCCAGAAACCGGGAACCTTGCCTCTGCTTCCTGCGCGTAGTCACCTGCAAACGATTCCCAATCGCCAAAGCGCCTCCTTTCAGAAAGTCAGAAACTCATCGCGCATTCTTCGGACGGCAAGGGCTCCAAAAGTCCGTCTTGAAACCCGAACTGGAATCCCAGCAACTTCGCTCGCATCGCGGTCGACGAGACGTTTCGCGGGACTTGTCCTCCGGGGGTAACCGTGCCCGCGATGATCAATTCGGGATCCGCTCCATCGGGCGGCTGACGAAACGCGCGCAACGTTGCGGATTCAATTCCCGGTAACACGTCGAATAACAATTCGCGGACGGCCATCGCATCCCGCAGCGCCTGCTCGGCGACATTTGCGTTCCTCACGCCTTGCGGCAGCTCGCCGTCCCACGGGTCCGCCGCACGCGCCAGCCACTCGCACTCCGCGACGGCGCCGCGCCATTCAAACCGCAGCAACCGTAGCGGCGCGCGCGACAATTCTCCGAATCGCATTTCCCGATGCATCGCTCTCCCAAAATCGGAAATTCCCCATAACAGCCGCATTTCATCTCCTCGGAACGCCGTCTTTTAAGCCGATAGAGACACCAGCCCGCAAAACAGAACAAAGTGCTCAAAATCCGGAAAGACACAAATCCGGCTAAGCGCTGTTCAGGGCTTACTCTTCGGCTCGTCGTCGAGCGTTATGTTGCGATTGATTGGACACGGCGTCGTGTCCGAGAAGAACCTTGCAGACTAAGGTGTGCCACAGGGTGTCTCATTGCGTCGTCGAAATGAGACACGAAAAGGGGCGATTCGACCTTGTTAATTTCAAGCGCAGTGTGCAGCCTTTCTCCCGACAGGTCAAATTCAAACTTTTAATTGCAGCGATTCGCAATGCTGGATATTTATTGCGAACCGCGTTTTAACTCATCGTTCAGTATGATGGATTCCGCAATCTCTCGCATCGATTTGCGCATCTGCTGGCTCTGCCGCTGCATCGAGCGGTAGGCTTCGTCTTCGCCGATTTTCATTTCGCGCTGCAGAATTCCTTTCGCTCGCTCCACCAGCTTGCGCGCTTCCAGTTGGCCGGAGAGAGCGGATTTTTCGGTCTCCAACTGTTCCTTCTGGCGGACGTTGTCCTGCAATTCGGCGATTGATTTCTGCAATTCCGCGGTGCGCTCCGCCACGCGCGCTTCCAGGTGATCACGCGCATTCAGCAGCGCCTCTTCAGTCTTTCTTTTCGTCGAACTTACCCAACTCGCCGCAAGAGCGCTGGCCACAAAGGCCACGAAATACGCGGTATCCGTCGTATTTACGGCGAAGGAGCGAAACGGCGGAACAAAAAAGTAATCCACGGCCACGGTGGAAAGGAAAACCGCAAACAGCCCTGGAGCCGTGCCGCCGAACCATGCACTAGCCATTACCGCAGCAAAAAACAGGAACAAAAACGGATATGGGAACAGGTTTTGCAGCGGCAAGCTCAAAAAAAGCGCCGCGGCCACGCACACCAGCGCAATTCCGTAGCGGAGGCTAGATTTCAGTACTCGCATTCTGTTCCATCGATCCGATTCCGAAGTGGAAGATAGCGCAATGTTAGCTAAGGCCACTATGAAGTCCTTTATAAATTACTTATGTTTTCCTTATCCAGCTTGCGGCAGCCCTGCTGCAAAGACAAACTCAAATAGCGGATGGTTTCGATTGAAAAGATTACTGTCTTGAGCGGGTTTGGCAGGTCACTTTGTGATCCGGCTATGCGGCTTCTGCGCTAGCGGGGAAGAAATTCGTCCGTGTGGGTCACAAATTCCGGATAGGCTCCGGCGCCCAACTCGTGCAGGTCCATGCCCTGGCGCTCTCCTTCGATCGAGACGCGGAAGGGATAGAACCGGTTGAGTAGCCGATTCACACCGTACGTTAGAGGCAGAACGAAACCCAGCAACGTGGCCACACCGATCAGCTGGGCTAGCCACTGGCCTGAAACAATCCCACTGACGGCCGTAGGTAGGAAATTGTCCGCCGCGTTCAATACCGGGCGCTGAAATTGGCCGAAGAAGCCGAGCGCAAGAATACCCCACAGCCCGCCGACGGCATGCACGGACACGGAGCCACCGGGATCGTCAACTTCCATCCGCAGCTCAAACCATTCCACCGAAAAAGTCACCACGGTGCCCGCGATGGAGCCTATGACCAGCGCCTCCGCCGGACTTACAAATGCGCAAGACGCGCTGCTGGCGACAAGTCCGCCGACCCAACCGTTGGCGGTGAGCGAAGCATCGGGTTTCCCGAAGCGCACCTTGGTGATAAATGCCGCGCTGAGCGCGGAGGCCGACGCCGCAAGGATCGTATTGATGCCGATCAAGGCCGCACCCGAAGCCTGGCCGCCCGTAAATAGGATTGCGCCTGCGGAATTTAGTCCAATCCAGCCGACCAAAGCCAGAAGGCAGCCAAATAGCATGAGGACGGCATTATGACCGGGGATCGCCGGAGCCATGCCGTCGGCGGAATATTTTCCGCGGCGCGGGCCCAGGATCCACGTGACAGACAGAGCCGTCAGGCCGCCGACCACCTGTATCGGAGCCGCTCCTCCGACGTCCAGGAATCCGCGTCCCATCCCGTAATTCACGCCAAGTTGCGCTAGCCAGCCGCCGCCCCAGACCCAGTGGGCGAAGA
>Ga0157378_10006174_pt1 | contig 10485 bp, 6 predicted proteins | sample M65metaG_FD_115309 | JGI IMG/M metagenome (GOLD analysis project Ga0157378, IMG submission 115309) | Miscanthus rhizosphere microbial communities from Kellogg Biological Station, Michigan, USA - M6-5 metaG | ecosystem: Host-associated > Plants > Roots > Rhizosphere > Soil | place: USA: Michigan...
AAGCGGTGATCGTGTGGGCGGCGAGCACGTTCGTGAACGTGTAGCTCGACACCGCGCCCTGCGACACACCGTCGACGACGACGTTGGAGATCGCATAGCAAGAGTTCGCCGCGATCGAGAACGACTGGTTCGCGCCGCAGCTCGCGACGACGCTGCCGCTCGGGGTGATCGTGCCGCCCGTGCCCGCCGACGCCGAGATCGTGTTCGGCTGGCTCACCGACAGGTTAGCGTTGTTCGAGATGACCTGGGCCGAGCACGAGCCCTTGACGATGACGCTGAACTGCGCGCCGTTGTCACCGACGACCGTCGCCGGCGTCGTGTAGCTGCTGTTCGTGGCGCCGGCGATGTTCACGCCGTTCTTCCGCCACTGGTAGGTGAGGCCGCTGCCCGTCGCCGACACGGAGAACGACGCCGTGTTCGGCGCGCACACCACCTGCGCCTGGGGCTGCGTGTCGATCGTCGGCACGGGGTTCACCGTGAGCGATCCGGTCCCCGTGGGGCTGCCGGTCGATGGCGCGACGCCGTTGCACTGGACGGTAAAGCCCGTCGTGCCCGCGGCGGCCGCCGAGGAGATCGTGAGGATCAGCGTCGTCGTATCGGACGGCGTACCGGTGCTGAACACCAGGGCGGTCCGGGTGTACGAGCTCGTGACGCCGGCAGGGAGTCCCGTTGGCGCGACCATCGCGCCGTTGCCGCTGCCGGACCCCGTCGCGGTCACCGTGACCTTGTACGTGTAGCTCGAGCCCCAGCACGTGCCGGCCGCGACCGTCACCGAGCTCGGATTGGTCGTTGCCCATGCGTTGGAGCCCGTGAGCACGCCGGCGAGCGCCAGCAGCGAGACGAGCGAGAGCCCGCGCCAGAACGCGCGCGCGGTGTGTGTCCGAGCCTGTACAGCGCGCGGAGTGGAACTCGTGTTCGATTCCATGATCAGTTCGTCCCCTCGGTCCAGCGTGGTTTGCAGCGGCCCGCCCAGCGGCGACACCCACGGGGTGGCCGTGCGAGGCATGAGAATTCACGTAGACATATCGGCAGGTCGTGTCGCGTTCATGACCGTCGTGGTGGAGAGCTGCCGCAACGCCCGGCCCGCCGTCGCATGTTCGCGCCGGAAGGGAGGTTGGCCGGCGTGCCCGCGACGGACGAAGCGTGTATTCTCGTCGCCCTTCGCAGCGGGAGGCTGAATGTCGAATCCGTGGGCCGAGATCGAACGCAAGGTGCGCCGCGGCGAGCGGCTGAGCACCGAGGATGGCGTCTATCTGCTGAGTGACGCGCCGCTGCTCGAGCTGGGGGCGCTCGCGCACGAGGTGCGCGCCCGAAAGACCGACCCCGCCGTCGTCACCTACGTGATCGACACGAACCCCAATTACACCAATATCTGCACGGTCGACTGCCACTTCTGCGCGTTCTATCGGAAGCCAGGCGCTGGCGCGCCTGACTCGTACACGCACGATGTCGAGGGCGTGATGCGCATGATGGAGCAGGCGCACCAGCTGGGTGCGACGACCGTGCTGCTCCAGGGCGGGCTGAACCCGGCGATTCCGTGGGAGTTCTACCCCGAGGTCGTGCGCGAGGCGCGCCGCCGCTACCCGAACATCACGCCGCACTTCTTCTCGGCGCCCGAGATCCACCAGATGGCGGAGGTGTCGGGCCTGACGCTTCGCGGCGTGCTCGATGCGCTCTACGAAGCGGGGCAGCGCACGCTGCCGGGCGGTGGCGCGGAGATCCTCGCGAAACGTGTGCGCAAGCGCATTTCGATCAAGAAGGGCGGGCCCGAGGCGTGGCTGGACGTGCACCGTGAGGCGCACCGCGCGGGCATGCGCTCGACGGCCACGATGATGTACGGCCACGTCGAGACCGATGCCGAGATCGTCGAGCACTTCGACTACATCCGCTCGCTCCAGGACGAGACAGGCGCGTTCACCGCGTTCGTGCCGTGGTCGTACAAGCGCGGCAACACGCCGATGGAAGCAAAGGTGCCGCAGGTGGCAGGCGCCTCGCGTTACTGCCGCGTGCTCGCGGCCTCACGGCTCTATCTCGACAACTTCGACCACATCCAGGCGACGTGGTTCAGCGAGGGCAAGAAGACCGGGCAGATCTCGCTGCACTTCGGTGCGGACGACTTCGGCGGCACGCTGTTCGAGGAGAACGTGCACCTCGCGACCGGCCATCTGAACAAGACCACGATCGCCGAGATCGAGACGCTGATCCGCGAGGCCGGCTTCGCGCCCGCGCAGCGCACGACCGAGTACGAGATCGTGCGCCGCGGCGAGGGTCCGGAGGCGCTCGCCCGGCTCGGCGACGAGGTGCCCGTGTTCGTCGAGGGCCTGCGCGAGCAGCCGGCCGAGTATCCCGCCGAGCTCGAGGGCGAAGAGCGACCTTCGCCGCTCGTCATGCCCCGCTGAGCCCGGCTTGCTCGATCACTGTCGGAACAAGCGACACTCCCCGACCTCGGCAGGGCGTTTCGCCGCAACCATTGGGGCATTCCGCCATGGATGGCGTTCGCAGCAAGCGGTTGAACCTCGCGATTATGGATGAGCCCCGCCAGCGTCCTGACACGGACCGAGTTGGCAAACCGACGGTTGGGCGGCCGCATGGCACCGCGGTTGCGTGGGCGAGGAGAAGGGATCTCGTCGAACACCGCTCGCCCGTGCCACCGCCGGACCGAGCCGGGTTCGGATGGCCGGTCTCGAAGCCCGTCCCGCACCCGGTTGGGGGCGACGAACGAGCGGCGGGCCGGCGTGAGGGAGCTGCTTGCGCTGCTGGTTGAAGTGGGCTCTCGCCGCGATCGCGCTCGTCGCACTCGCGCCGGCTCCGGTGCGCGCGGTCACCGCACCGAACGGGTTCGTGGTCGAGAACGCCGTACCGGGGTCGGGCTTCGACACGCCGGTCGCGATCGCGTTCTTGCCCGATGGCCGGATGTTCGTCGCCGAGAAGCGCGGGCGTGTCTACGAAGTCCAGAACGGGGTCGTTTCACCGACGCCGCTCTGGGCCGGCGAGAACGAGGTGCTCAACATCGACGACCGCGGCCTGCTCGGGCTCGCCGTCGATCCGCGCTACTTCCTCAACCACTACATCTACCTGCTCTATACGGTCGATCCCGATTCGAACGGCGTCGATGACGCGGTTCCGTCGTTCGGCCGGCTGACGCGCTACCAGGTCGGCTTCGCGGACTCGGCGCACGTCGACCCGAGCTCGCGCACGATCCTGATGGGGGTCGACTGGCCGCACGGCTCGCCGACCGGATCGCCGTCGCACACCATCGGCGCCCTCCGCTTTGGTGCGGACGGTACCCTGCTCGTGTCCGAGGGTGACGGCGCGGAGTTCACCGGCGTCGATGCGGGCGGGCAGAACCCGGGTCTGTTCGGCGCCGGCAAGACGGACCCGAGCGAGAACATCGGCGCATACCGCGCGCAGTTCATCGGCAGCCTCGCGGGCAAGATCCTCCGGCTCGATCCCACGAACGGCCACGGCCTGCCGAGCAATCCGTTCTGGGACGGCAACGCGTCGTCGGTGCGCTCGCGCATCTGGGCGTACGGTCTGCGCAATCCCTACCGGTTCACGGTGCGGCCGAGCACCGGCAGCGCGAATCCCGCCTTGGGCAATCCGGGCACGCTCTACGTCGGCGACGTCGGCTGGAACAGCTACGAGGAGCTGAACATCGTGAAGGGGCCCGGCTACAACTTCGGCTGGCCTTGCCGCGAGGGCAACAAGGACCAGCCGGACTACCTGGGGCAGAACGCGCCGCAGCCGAGCCACTGCAAGTGTGACTCGACGCTGACGTTCCACAACCCGTCCCCCCGCCGCGAGCCCGATCTGACCTGGCACCACCAGTGGGACGTGCTGAGCGTGCCGCAGGGCATCGTCGGCAACTGCTCGGTGTCGGGTGCGTTCTACACCAGCACGCACTATCCCCCCGAGTACCAAGGCAAGCTGTTCTTCTGCGACTTCGGCCAGAACTGGATTCGCACGCTGAGCGCCGACGCCAGCGACAGCTGGAGCAACGTGCAGTCGTTTGCGACGGACGTCGACGGGCCCGTCGACATGGCGGCGAACCCTGTCAACGGCGATCTCTACTACGTGTCGATCTACACCAACGAGGTACGCCGCATCCGCTTCGACGGTGACCCGAGCAACCACTGGCCGGTCGCGGTCGCCGCGGGCACGCCGCTGACCGGCCAGGCGCCGCTCACGGTGACGTTCTCCAGCACCGGCACGTACGACCCGGACAACGATCCGCTGACGCTCGGCTGGAGCTTCGGCGACGGCTACGGCTCGACGCAGGCGTCGCCGCAGCACACCTACGCCAATCCCGGTAACTACCGCGCGATCCTCTCCGCCGACGACGGCCGCGGCGCCGTCGGCCGCGATACCGTGTACCTGACCGTCACCGACGCGAACGTGCAGTTCCCGACCACGCCGGTGCTCGACGACTTCGACCGCGCCGACGGCTCGATCGGCGGTCAGTGGCTGCCCGAGCTGCCCGGGCTCATGGTGTCGTCGAACAGCCTGCTCGTGAACACGAGCTACTCGTCGGCCGTGTGGGGCGGTGGAACGTTCGGTCCGAACCAGGAGGCGTTCGTGACGTTCACGGGCGTCCAGACCCAGGCGCCCGAGAGCGATCTCATGCTCAAGGTGCAGGGCACGATCTGGTCGTCGGGCTACATCGAGGTGCGCTACGACGCGACGCGCCACGAGATCCAGCCGTCGACTTACACGCCGGGCAACGGCTGGCAGGCGCGCGGCACGCCGATCTCCGCGCAGCTGCTCGCGGGCGACCGGCTCGGCGCGCGCGCCGAGGCGAACGGCACGCTGAGCGTGTTCGTCAACGGCCTCCAGGTCGGCAGCACGTCGATCGCCGACTGGCCGTACGCGGCGAGCGGCGGGCGGCTGGGCGTCATCGTCGCCAACGCGCAGAACAACCGCTTCGACGACTTCGGCGGCGGCGACGTCGTCTATCCGACGAACACGCCGCCGACCTGCTCGATCCTCTCGCCCACCGCCGGCGCGTTCTACACCATCGGCGATACGATCGTGCTCGCCGGCACCGCCTCCGATGCGCAGGATCCAGCGGGCTCGCTCACGTACCGCTGGCAGGTCGACCTGCACCACAACAATCACGTGCATCCGTCGAGCTACGTGTTCGACACGCCATCGGCCTCGTTCGTGGCGGAGAACCACGACGACGGTACGGGCATCCACCTCGTCGTCCTGTACATCGTGACCGACAAGGGCGGGTTGCGCGACACGTCGCAGATCCAGCTGTTCCCGAACATCGACCTGCAGCCGGCGCCGACGGCATCGACTCCGAGCCAGCTGTACAGCAACTCGACGACGCCGTTCCAGTTCGCGCTGCGGAACCTCGGCTCCATGCCCGCGGGGCGCACCCACTGGACCGCCGTGCTCGACAACGGTACGGCTCTGGCCGCGGGCGACACGTCGGTCGCCGCGCACGACAGCGTGATCGTGCAGGCGCTGCTCGCGCCCACGAACAGCATGAGCGTCCACACGCTGCGCATCGTGGCCGACACGCTCGGCACGCTCACCGAGACGAGCGAGTCGAACAACGGCATGGAGCGCAACATCGACTCCGAGCCGAACACCTCGCTCGACGTCGGCACCACCGCACTCGTGCTCGCGCTGTCGAGCGCGTATCCGAACCCCAGCGCGGCGGGCGTCGCGTTCACGCTCGAGCTGCCCGGCCGCTCGCGCGTGGGATTCGACGTGGTGGACGTCCAGGGTCGCTCGATCTGGAGCGCCTCGAACGACGTCCGTCCGTCCGGCCGCTGGACGCTACGGTGGCCCGGCACCACGCGTGACGGCGGTCTGGCGCCGCCCGGCGTGTACCTCGCGCGCATCTCCGCGGGCGGCCAGATGTGGACGCGGCGGATCGCCCTGATCCATTGATCCACTCGCGCCGCTCGGCGCGTCGCGCGTTCTCCACGCGCGTGCTTGGGTGATCGCACCCAGCAAAATTCCTCGCTGCGACATGCCGAACGCAACGATTGTCTCTTGTTCTGCACGCCCACTCTTGGGACCATTATGGGCGAGCGAACGGTGTTCCTCGCCCCCTGCCGGGACGCCACGCGGAGACACGACGTGCCTCGACTCCTTGCCATCACGACCAGCGCCGCCCTACTCGCGCTCGTTCTTTCGACTCCAGCGCGTGCCGCGCTCCCCGCGGCCGATCACGCGTACCACCCGGCGTGGGCTGAGACGCGCGAGTCGAACCCGAGTGCGAGCGGCGGCGCAGCATGCGCCAGCATGGTCCCCAGCATGGTCTCAAGCGTGGTGATGAGCGCGGCATCGATGAGTGACGTGCTCGCTCGGGGCCACGAGCACTGGGCGCAGCTCGCGGCGGACTCGACTCCGCCGCCCACACGACCGCAGAAGCAGCGCCAGGACGCGTCGTTCCCTGCGGCGTTCGTGTTCCAGCAGCACAGCGCGCTGTTCCTCGCGCACTGTGCGCCCGTGCCTATCGCGCCCGCTCCGCGAGCGGAGTCCGCGGTGGCCCCAGCTCCAGCCATACCAGGCTGAAGCCTTCCGTCACCGTCCAGCGCCTGACGCGCAGCACGTTCCACTCGGGATGATGCGGAGCATCCGCCGGGTGGGCCACGACCTCGTCCCAGCCCAGCCACGCGCGTGACGCATCGCGAAATGCGAGCACGACGTGGTGCACCTCGAGCCGCTCGCGACATGCATCGACGTCGCTCGGCGTGAGCGCGAGGTGGATGACGGGACGCCGCGAGTACCAGGCGAGCGAGGGACCGAGGTTGCTCATCACGGGCTCGCTCGGTGGCAGCTCGCGGTCGAGGTCGCGCGCGATCTCCTGCAGCACCGCGGCCGGCGGAATGCCGCGGTCCGCCGACACCGCGGCGGCCTCGGTCATGCCCCGCGCGCTCTGGCGCACACCCCAGCCGAGCGCGAGCACGGCGATCGCCACGCCCAGCAGCCGGCGCGCGCGCGCCGGCGCCCATGCCTCCGGCATGCGCCAGAGATAGATCCACACGCCGACGAGTCCCGCGGCCTCGGCGATCAGCCGCACGGGAAGCAGATAGCGCAGGATCGGCACCGTGATCGCGGTGACGATCACCGTGATGCCGAGCACCGCGAGCAGCGCTCCGGCGACGATGCGCGCGCGACGCTCGGCGCCGGCATCGTCCTCGTCCGCCGGCGTTGCGGCCTCGCGCACCCAGCCCCACGGCACGAGCGCGAGCACGAGCCCCGCGATCCAGAGCGTGCGGGGTCCGGTCGCGAGCTGGAGCAGGAGCGGCCGCAAGTTGCGCAGCAGCTTCGCGCCGATGGCGTGCACCGCCGCGCCCCCGTGCGGCACCGCGGGCAGCGCGGGGAGATGGTTCAGCGAGAACCACGTGCGGCCCCCGACGCCGTCCCACACCGAGAGGGCGGACAGGTCCCATGCGGGCGTGCCGAACGCGACCGTCTTGTAGATCCACCACGGCGCGAGTACGACCGCGTAGCCGAGCATCGCGCGCACGAAGGCGCCCCCGCGCCCGGCGGGCCGCGTGAGCGCGAGCGCGGCGGCGAGAACGGGAGCGAGCCAGAGCATGTTGCCGCGGAAGGTGCCGGTGAGCCCGAGCAGCACGCCGAATGCGAAGGGCGGGGGCGCTCCGGCGGCGAGCCACGCGACGGCGGCGGCGAGCCCCGCGGTGAACGGCAGCTCGGTGAAGCCGCCGGTGGCGTAGTGCTGCGCCTCGGGGTCGAGCAGCAACGCCAGGCCGACGACCAGTGCCGCGAGCGTCCGGTCACGCGGCGTCGCATGAGTCGCGAACCGCGCGAGGAACGTGGACACGCCCAGCGCGACGGCGATGCCCGCGCCGAGGTAGCCGAGAAACGGGATCACGAGCACGAGCCACGCGAGGCGCGCGGGCGACGACGTGCCGGACAGCCGGAACAGCGCGGCCTCGCCGGCAAGCAACCCGGGTTGTACGAGTGACAATGGCCAGGGTGGCCGCGCATGGCGCACGAGCTCGATCGGCAGCGCAAACGGTGTGGCGAGGCGACCGTGATTCGCCAGCTCCCGCGCGGCCACGGCGTATTGCGCCGCGTCGTAGCCGAGCACGTCCGACCCACTTCCCAGGTCGCGAGCCCGGCCATGGCCGATCCACAGCCACGTGCCCGCGATCGCGAGCAACAATCCGATGGCCAGGTCTGCGCTCAACGTCCGTGTTCGGAGCACGGCGCGCAGCCTACCTCACGTTCCGATGACGTGTCGCGTGCCGCAGGAATCGAGCCATTACAGGGCGCGGCGATTCTTCGCAAAGACTTGTTGTGCCCTGTAGGGCCACACGCATCCCAAGCGGCATGGGAGAGACACTCAGAAAACGGCTAATGCAGTCACGGTTCGAGAGTGAGCACCACGAGGCGATGCTGAGTCTCCTCGTGGCCGCGAGCGCGATCCGTGAGTCGCTCGACCGTGTGTGCGGGGAACACGCCATCACGCGCGGTCAATACAACGTGTTGCGGATATTGCAAGCCAATCCGGCTGGATTCTCGCGCGGTGAGATCGCGCGGCGGCTCGTCGAGCGATCGCCCGACGTGACCCGCCTGATCGACCGACTCGAACAAAGGGGACTGATCGAGCGGCGCGAATCCGAGCAAGATCGGCGGTTGTCGTTGGCACGCATCACACGCAAGGGTCATGACCTGCTCGAGGAGATGGAACCGGATGTCCAGGCAGTCGAGGCGCGACTCGCCTCGCTCATGTCGGCCGACGAGGCGGCCGAGCTGACCCGGCTCTGCGAACGGATCTTCGCGCGGGACGGTAACAACCAGACGCAGGAGCACTCGCTCGAGGTGAGCGGAGGCGGTGGCTGCGCGTGATCGACCGCACCTGCGGGATCCATCACGTCACGGCGATCACGTCGGACCTCGGGCGCACGATCGATTTCTACGAGCGTGTGCTCGGGCTCCGGCTGGTCAAGCGGACGGTGCACTTCGACAACCCCGGCATGCATCACTTCTATTTCGGGGATGCCGAGGCGCGGCCGGGAACCTTGGTGTCGTTTCTGGCGGAGCCGGGCGGTGCGCATGGCACACCCGGCAACGGTGAGATCGCCGCGGTCGCTTTTTCGGTACCCGCCGGTGCGCTGACGGCGTGGTCCGAGCGGCTGACGAACGAGGGGATCGCAGTCGTGCGCGTGACGCGGTTCGGCGCGCCGACGCTGGCATTCACGGATCCGGACGGCGTCGCCGTCGAGCTGATCGAAACGGCGAGCGAGCCCGCGGCCGCGGCCGTATCCGACAACGATGCCATCACCGGCATCCACTCCGTGACGCTGCGGGTGAAATCCGCGCAGGCGATGGTTGCGCTGCTGACCGAGACACTGGGACTGCGCGAGGACGGCGAGGAGGCGGGGCGCAAGCGATTCCGCGCCGCAGGGCCGGGGCCGGGCGCATGGGTCGACGTGATCGAAGCGCCGGCGATGTCGCGCGCACAGGTGGGCGTCGGATCGTGGCACCATCTCGCCTGGCGCACGCCGAACGACGGCAGCCTCGCGACCTGGATGCGGCGCGTGCGTAGCGCGAATCTGCACGTGACGGCCGTGCGCGACCGGCTCTACATGCGGTCGATCTACTTTCGCGGCCGGAGCGGCATCCTGCAGGAGATCGCAACCGAGTCGCCCGGGTTCACCGCGGACGAGCCCGTGGAGCACCTCGGCGAGGCGCTCCGCCTGCCCGCGTGGCTCGAGCTGATGCGCGACCGGATCGAGCGCATGCTGCCGCCGATCGAGCGCGAAGCGCGCTCGGTCCGGCGCTGACGCGTCGTTACGCGATCTTCCGCCGCGCGACCTCGACGACCTCACCCGTGCTGATGCCGCGGGCCTTGAGCCACGTCATGTACTCAGCGTAAGCGGTCTCGAAGTCCGAGACCGCGGTCTCCGCGCTCGCGGGACGCATGCCGATCGACGGCCGCTCGCTGCGCTGATTCGCGATCAACGTCAGCGGCTCGGCGCCCGGCAGGTTGCGCTGGCGCGAGTTCGGCCGCGGCTCGATCCCCGTCGGCCGCGCGCTCGAATGCATCCACGCGCTGCCATCGAGATAGCGGCTGACGACGTCGCACCAGATCCCCGCGACCGGATGCTCGTACACCGTGCCGTACATCGACTCGCGCGCGTTGACGAGCAGCTGCAGTTTGACGCCCGGCAGCTCCGGCACCTCGTAGCTGCCCGCATCGCGGAAGCCGTTGCCGAGGTACTCCGACGCGAGCGCGCGTACCTTGTCTGCGCGACGGAACGCGCTCGGCTCGATCGCGACGAGGTGGATCGTGCCCGGCTGCTTGGCGAGCGCGGCGCGCGCGATCTTCTGGCCGAACAGCGCGGCGAGCAGCAGCCGCGGGAACGGAGTGAGGAGCAGCACGGCGAGCGCGATGACGACGATGGCGCCGATATTCATGACGGCCTCCCAGGCGCCCGAGATGGGCGTTTCGGGGGTTATCGGCGAAGCGCGGCTGGAGCCGCAGGGTTCGGAATT
>Ga0157378_10006176_pt1 | contig 10484 bp, 12 predicted proteins | sample M65metaG_FD_115309 | JGI IMG/M metagenome (GOLD analysis project Ga0157378, IMG submission 115309) | Miscanthus rhizosphere microbial communities from Kellogg Biological Station, Michigan, USA - M6-5 metaG | ecosystem: Host-associated > Plants > Roots > Rhizosphere > Soil | place: USA: Michigan...
AAATCGCTGTTTTACGCTGGCCACCGGATTGTCTCCTTCGAACAACTGCCGCTCTCGGCAGCGATTGAACAGGGACTTGAACACCGCAAGCTCGCAGTTTGCTCGCACGCGGGCCCCGGCTTGAATCCGCCTGTTTCCCGATCCCCGCTTCACCCTTGAGAACCGCCCCGTGCTTGACTTGGGCAATCTCCTTTGCCGCGTGTCCGGTATGTGCTTGCCGAGCCGAATAACATGCCGGACTCCGTTCAATCGACAATCGAGATACCAGGTCTGTTCGCGTACGTAGAGTCCGTCGCCGTCTCGTGCCATGACCGAATCTCATTTGTGGTGGAGGAGGTACGCCGTCGGAAATGCCGCGGCTTCTTGATGGGTGAGTACGCATTCTTGAAGAACTCTTCAATTCTAGGGGATTTCCCAGTGTTTCAATAACCATCGCGGCGCTATTGTTCGTCCATCTACTGAAGGAGCGACGACCATGAATGACAACAATTCGGTCTTCGATGCGTTGGGGGCCATGAGTCTTCTCGTCGCGGTCGGTACCCTGGCGATGCTGTTATTTCGGTGAAGTAGTAGCCCTTGCCGCCTCTCGGGTTAATCATGAGCTTCTGGCGTCGTCGTCAAGAGTATAGTGATACGATCGGAAACTTCTTCATCACAGTGGCGCAGATCGCCCTCACGTTTGCGGTGATTCTTCTGTGGTTCTTTGGCTGATCCGCCGTCATCATCACTGCTCCGCTATCAGAGTTCTACCCCGGCAATTCCTCGCGCTCGTTACGAGAGAGCTACTGAGTTCCTGCGCTCGCGCCGGTAGCACTTCTAGCCCCGCCGCCATTCGACAGAGCCGATCCGCATATGTTTGCAATGACCGATCGACGGTTTTGGTATTAAACCGCGCATAGATGGTGGCAATCATCGTCCAGCCCTCCACATGTTATTCGCGTGCGCCACACCGTGTGAACGATCTTGATTGTTCCCCCGCATCGGGATTTCTCCAGTACAGAATTAAGGGGTTAATCGGGTGAAATAACGCGGCATGGTGGTGTGCAATAGTGTGTAACGGAAGGACGCATCATCAGACCTCATAGTTATTACCGCTATCGCAAGATGTAGCAAGATGCAGATGGTGCAAGACGCATTCATCGTCTTAACCCCGCCCATTCTGATGCTTGTCGGCGTTCTGTGGTTCTATAGCAATGACTTACTCCCAATGCGATTCACACGTGTGCTCACGTCGTTTCTCTCGTTGTATTTGACCTCCGGCAAGTTCCTTCCCTGTCAGTGCCGATCGGGCCCATGGTTTCCCTCCTCCGTGCGTGTCAAAAGATCCGTACGCAACATGTCCGATATCTTTAGCCAATGAGTCCTGTCAGGCTACGTATTCCTCCCGCACTCCTTGTCTCCCTGTTCGTAAGGAGAGCCCGCCATGATTACTATCTGTCGAGAGACCACAAATTTCGTCCGCGCCTGCGAAGCCCTTCACGCCCTGCTGGACACCGGCGGCACGCTCACCACCGACGATCGAGACATTATCGAGTTTAGTGGTAGTGAACTGTTGAGTAAGGTGAAGCCGGAGTAGCGATTTTATGCTGCATTGTGCCACTGTCGATTCTGCCCATGTCCTGCTATTGGGTGGCCGTGAGTTCCTGTGTCTACGCCGGCACCTTGGATGCCCGTAGTGAGCTTCCCAACGTCGAAACTCGAGTTCTTCCTAGTATGCACGGTTCCGATATCGAGTAGGCTCCGCTTAAGAAACAGCCATGGAAACACGGCAGGGTGCAGATTAGCCCCCTGCATCTGCCGTGAGACCGTTACGGAAACTGAAGGCTCGGCTTCGAAAGAGGTCGAGCCGTTTCGTCGGTTAGTCCACCTTTTGTCCCGTGTTGCATGATCAAGGCGGAATGGATGAGCTTGTCTCAACCTCACTGCCCAAAATGTCATTCCGACGGTGTCAAACCTGTATGGAGCAACCCCAGTACCCACCTCAAACCACAAGGAGTTCCCATGCCCCTATGGGCCTGTCGGAATCCGCTATGTCTGCACAAATGGCCGAGAGACGCATCAGCCTGATTCATCAACCTTTCCAGATTCCCTTACCCCGGCCACTCCTTGCGCTCCAGGCTCCGATGTGACAGGTGGACCATGCGCATGGCGTCCTGCGCAATCAGCGGACGAGGTTCCGGCTGCGCAGGAATGGGCATGGTCATGTCGGACTCATGCTGAATGCATAGCGAGTCAATTGGGCTGTGTTCTTCAGCTGAAATTTGCCCATGAGACGCATGCGGTAGGTAAGCGACCGTCTTGGGAGAAATCCTCGTATCGGACGGACAGCATCTTCTCGGATCGTGTCACACCCAACAATAAGAAGTGGGGTACGACCAATCCCACCCCTGCGTCTGGGGGCCATGGCTTGCCCTCCTTTATTTGTGTGTGTTTGGCTCCGCCGATCGAATACAACGCCTCTTTCAAAACTAGGGATCTTGCTAGTCCCATCCTTTTCATCCAGTGGTACCCTACGCCACATTTCCTTGAGAAGGAGGGGACGATGACCTGCCCAAAATGTCTGAGCCATGCGGAACCGATCGCGAACTGGACGCTCTCCGGCCACAAAATGACCATCCCGCGAGTGGATCTGTGGGCCTGTGTGAATCAGAACTGTCGGCACGAGTGGCCACGAGACATGAGTAGTCTCATGCAAGAGGTTGCCTAGGCCTGTCACAAGTTTACGTCTCTCTCCTCGAGCTGGGACCGTCTTTCACTTCTCCCTATGTTGTAGCGCTGTGCTGGGGTTATCGGGCCTCAACCATCGCGTGAAGTTCCTCGCCGTCTTTGACGAGACCTTCCAGCTCCCTCCACAAACTGCTCAATCGCGTGTTCATCGTCAGGGATCGGATTCGGGTCGTTGTACCACGTGAGCCATTGATCCCGGCACGGGATGTTACGAAGACTCAGCCCTTCGATCTTATGAATACCCGCCGCAATCTGATTTTCCGTGTCCTGGATGATTCGATGGCTCAGATGGCCGCCAGCGAAGAGCTGCAGGAGGTACTCCACTCGCGAATGCACAACGCCAAGCGCCGCCGCCTGGTTCCGCCGAATCCATACACCTGCCTAATGGCGTTGTGAATAGTGATGGGAAATAGTCGAGGAAACTATAGGAAAATCGAGGAACATAGGGGAGGTGCATTGCGAGCCCGTCCCCAATGTTGATGCGGTGTTCGTCGTGTTTTTGCGCAGTTGCACGCGAGGCCTTGTCGAGTTTTCAAGACTGGCACGTTCGGCCGCTCCATCACCCCTCCAAACCGGTGAACGCAGTCATTGTCAATCGTCATAGGTTAATTGAGTTAGATGGTCAAGAGTCTTCGGTCAAAATACCTCAGCAAGTGGCAGGTGGCCAATGGCCATTGCCTCTAAGCTTTGTGGATCCGTTCCGTCCCTCTCATATAGGGACGTAACACTTCTGGTATCATGACGCTCCCATCCGGTTGCTGGTAGTGTTCGAGGATAGCCACAAGTGTGCGGCCTACGGCAAGCCCAGACCCATTGAGGGTATGGACAAACTCCGCCTTTGCATCCTTCTTCCCGGCTGTGCCTTTATACCGAATATTGGCCCGCCTGGCCTGAAATCCCTCAAAATTGCTGCAGGAGGAGATCTCCCGATAGTGGTTCTGAGATGGAAGCCAGACTTCGATATCGTAGGTCTTCGCCGCAGAGAATCCCATATCGCCGGTGCAGAGGGTGACCACGCGGTAATGAAGTCCTAATCCCTGCAAGATCGCCTCGGCATGACCGGTCAATCGCTCCAGTTCCTCATACGACTGGTCAGGCTTTGCAAATGTGACCAACTCTACTTTGTTGAATTGGTGGAGCCGAATGAGCCCTCTCGTGTCTTTTCCATAGGATCCTGCCTCGCGGCGAAAACAGGGGGTATAGGCCGTGTACCTGATCGGTAGGATACTTTCGGTGAGTGTCTCATCACGGTGGAGATTGGTCACCGGAACTTCTGCCGTGGGGATCAGGAAATAATCTTCCTCCCGCAGCCGAAAGAGATCCTCTTCAAACTTGGGTAACTGGCCTGTCGCGGTCATGCTTGGCCGATTGACGAGGAATGGAGGTAAGACCTCCCGGTAGCCATGTTGAGTCGTGTGAAGGTCGAGCATATAGTTGATCAGGGCCCGTTCAAGTCGTGCACCGGCACCAGTCAGAACGGCGAATCGTGCACCGGTGATTTTCGCCGCTCGGTCAAAATCCAGAATGCCGAGTGTTTCGCCGAGATCCCAATGACTCTTGGCTGGTGTGGTCAGGACGGGTGGAGATCCCCACCGCCGGGTTTCCATATTGCTGCCCGCGTCTTTTCCTGCTGGCACCGAGGCATGTGGAACATTCGGGATACGGAGATTCAGATCAGTTAAGGTATCTTCGACGACCCGTAATTCGTCTTCAATCGTCTTGATCCGTTCGCCTATGGTCTTCATGGCGGCCATGACGGCATCCGCCGGCTGCTTCTCTCGTTTCAGCTTGGCAACGTCCTCCGATCCTTTTTTCAGTTCGTGGCGAAGTTGTTCAGACTGGCTACTCGAGGTCCGACGTTGTTCGATCAGTGTGCGTATTCTATCCCAAGGGACATCGGTGCCACGGGGACCAAGCTGTTCCCTGATGGCATCAAAGTTGTCGCGGAGCGTGCGGAGATCATACATAGTCGTGTGCGTTCAGAAGGCGGCTGGAATCTAACATCGAGGTAGGGGTTAGTCAATCAATTGGACCGTGATATCCCGCGTGGCAGGCGTGGTTTGCCCCGTTGACAGGAGCGGACAGATCGAGGACCATAGTCTGATGCGCACGGTGATGAATCCGCCTAATCCGTTTGACTCACGGCACCGAGATCTCTTGGAGCCAGCTCCCCATGTGCAGCTGCAGATGTTTGACGATGCGACTAGGGACATTCTCAGTCGAAATGAGAGCCCCGATCTGCCGTTTCGATGGAGCCTCAACCCCTATCGCGGCTGCTTTCACGCGTGTGCCTATTGCTATGCCAGGCCGACGCATGAGTATTGGGGATTTGGTGCCGGGACCGACTTCGAGTCCAAGATCATTGTGAAGCGGGAGGCCGCGGCTCTGCTTCGCCGGACGTTCGAGAAACCTTCATGGAAAGGCGAATTGATTCTGTTTTCAGGAAATACCGATTGTTATCAGCCGCTGGAAGCGTCGCTGGAGTTGACGAGGGCTTGCCTGGAAGTCTGTGCCGAGTACCGGAATCCGGTCGGGATCATCACGAAAGGGGTATTGGTGCTGCGCGATCTGGACGTGCTGTGTCGGTTGAATCAGGAAGCAACGGTTCACGTGTATCTCAGCATACCGTTTTCAGACGATGAGGTGGCACGCAAGGTCGAACCCCATGCGCCTTCCAGCCGCAAGCGCTTCGAGGCCATGGCGATCTTGGCGAATGCCGGGATTCCTACCGGCATCTCACTGTCTCCGATCATTCCCGGTCTCAACGATGAGGATATGCCTGATCTGTTGGCTCGGGCGAAACAAGCCGGGGCAGTGGAGGCAATGGCGACGCTGCTGCGTCTGTCTGGCCCTGTGGAATCGGTGTTCATGGAGCGAATGACGGCAGCATTTCCAGATCGAATTACCAAGATTACGAATCGGATACGGGACGTGCGTGATGGAGCGATCAGCCAGGGAGCCTTCTTTAAACGACACCGCGGCACGGGTCCCTATTGGGCCATGATCGAACAAATGTTTGAAATCTCCAGACGCAAGGCAGGATTGTCTGCGTTCCGTGGCGAGATGATTCCCACCACCTTTCGCAGGCTGGGGGTCGAACAAACTGCGTTATTTTGAGACAGGACAGGGAAAGGAGGGGGGATGAAACATAATCCGGGTTTCCTGAAGTTAGTGGATGCGGCTCGAACGCGGGTCAAAGAATGTACGGTGGCGCAGGCAAAGGCCAGGCTCGATCGGGATGAGGTCGTACACTTTCTCGATGTGAGAGAGGACCACGAGTTTGCGAAAGATCATGCGAAAGGTGCCCGTCATCTGGGAAAAGGGATTATTGAACGTGATGCGGAAACCTGTATTCCCAATAAAGACGAGACCATTTTATTGTATTGCGGAGGCGGCTATCGATCGGTCTTAGCCGCGGATGCGCTTCAGCACATGGGCTATACGAATGTGGTGTCGATGGACGGGGGAATTAAAGCCTGGCGGGATGCAGGCTATCCGATGGAGCACTGATGGGACCTCGGAGAGTCCGAGGCCCCATCCATGATGCGGCACGAATGTGTGTGCGCGTTTGAAGAAGTTACTTGCTGTTGACGCGATCGAATTCCTTGATGACCTGGTCGGTAATATCGATGGTGTCCTTATTGTAGATCACAATCTTGACTGTTTGTTCGCTGCCCTTGTCTACAACCATAGCAAACCCGGTTTTCTCTGCCACGGTTTTTGTGGCTGAAGAAATTCTCTTCATGTAGTCGTCGACCAATTCCTTCTGTCTTCCCTGTAGTTCCTGATTATATTCCTGCGCGCGTTTCTGGTACTCCTGAACCCTTGTGCGGAATTGAGTTTCTTTTTCTTTCTTTTCGGTGTCGCTCAATTTCCCGATTTGCTCCTTGAGCGTCTTCTCCGTGCGGCGCAACTCCTCCTCATCCGCGGCCAATAACTTCTGTCGGGCGGTGACATATTCTTTGAGCGTGTCCAAGGCTTTTTTGCCGGCTTTTGATTTCTCCAGGACGGCCTGAGGATCGACGATGCCCATTTTGAAGGGTTCGGCAGCCTGTGCGGCAGGAAGGGATGCAAGTAGCAACATGCCCGCGGCGACCAAGGGGCGGGTCATCCGTCCCAAATTGATTCCCAGTGTGTGCATACACGCGCTCCTTGTTGGTAAACGATGCGAATTCTATAACCGTTGCGAGAATAGCTGGGGTGTCAGACTCTGTCAAGCGATCGGTCACGCGTAGGCAGCATGGGGCTAGACGAAGTATCGGCTGGTGTCGAATTTGTACTCGGTATTGTCAATCAAGCGGAGGATCTCGTGTCGGAAATCGCCGGTTTCATTTTTTTCCGTCAGGTCCACTTCGCGCCCGTGGTCGATCGAATTCCCCTGGGGATCGGTGATGACTTTGACGAACGGTCGTTCAGCCTGCGCCTTATCTGTAGCCGGTTTGAGGACGACCGCCAGTTCGCTCGTCTCCAGCATGACCAGGCTGCCGATAGGGATGATGCCGACGCAGTTCACGAACAGCTTGAGGAGCACCGCATCAAACGATTTCCCTGATTTTGAGAGCATCAGATTCAACGCTTTCGATGGGGACATTGGTTCGCGGCGGTAGACACGAGAGGAGGTCATGGCATCGTAACAATCGGCAATCGTCACGATACGACTGGAGAGACTCTGTGTCCATGGAGCAGCCAGTTTGGGGTAGCCGGAAAAGTCATAGTTCATATGGTGCTCAAACGAAGCGGCGGCCATGCGTGCCGGTACCTCGCTGAGACCGCGCAGCTTAATGAGGGCCAGCACCCCTTCAGTCGGGTGAGTCCGCATGATTTCCCACTCTTCATTTGTGAACTCGCCCGGCTTATTGAGAATATCCAGAGAAATCGCACATTTCCCAACATCGTGAAACAATGAAGCCAATCCCAGGTCGGCAAGGTCTACCTTCGGATAGCCGACTCGATTGCCGAGGGCCATGGACAGCAACGAGACATTGACTGAATGGTTATGTGTGTACTGATCGTGGCAACGAAGAGTCGTAAGGCCGAGGACCGCGGTCTCGTCATCTACCATGAGGTCGATGATGTTTTGGATGGCCCGCTTCGCCTGTTTGAAACTGATCGATCCTCCCTCACGGGAGGATTGCGTCAGAGTTCCGACTGATCCAGCCACTTTGGCATAGCCATTTTTGGCGTTCACCTTCCGTTGTGTTTTTTGATCGGCGCTTCCTGTGCCTTCTGAACCTGTGTTCCCCGATGGTCCGGAACCTGTGCCTTTCGACGATCCGGAGCCCGTGCCCCCCGCCGTTTCGATTCCGGTTCGGATTTGCAGCTGCCGTTGTTCTTCTAACTCAATGCCGACAATTCCCCGTGCCGTGATTTCTTTCCGAATATCGTCGACGCTTTTGTTGTCAGGATCCAGGCTGACAAAGAGTGCGGCAAACTCACGGAGATCTTTCGATTCCACAGTCAATGAAAAGGTTATCCCGCCGATCTTCAATTCGTTCAAGGCGTCGATGATGCTTGTGGCCACGGCCATCTGCTGCGCGTTCACTTTCAAGTGACTATCCCCGAGAAACAAGAAATCGTTCTGCAGGCGGAGTGTGGCGGGCTGGTCATGTGCCATGGTCTTGATCAACGTCAGCATGGCCTCGACCGGTTTATCCAGTGCCGAATTGGTGCGCTCATAGATGCGGGAGGTCTTAATCAAGACGTTCAACTGTGTGACCAGCTGGATTCCCAGCATGACCATCTGTTGGTCGAGGATGTCTCTCGCCTCTGAACCGCGGGCAATTTTCTGAGACAGAGACTTTTCGTGTATCAGGATTGGCTGGGATTGTCCAAGCTCGACCGGGGGTTCTTTGATTTTGCCATCACTCACGGCAATTGCTCCTTACTGTGATGCAGCTTGCTTCAGATGCTGTTGTCGTTGGGCCTGGGCGAGTGCCGCCGTGCAGGCTTGTCGTACCGTGGCGCCACTCTTTTTCTGCCCTAGATCAAGGACGGCGAGCGCGGCAGGGGTAGCCAATTTCCCTAATGCCTCAGCGGCGAGCGCAGCGAGCTCCTCTTTTTTCTTACGGTTGGTCCAGGACCGTTCCGTGATCAAACTTTCAAAGAATGGAATAACCTCGTCTTGACTGGTGATGCGCATAGCTTGGAACACGGCGCGTTTTTCACTGAGGGATCGATCCATGAATGCCTCTGCCGTAACCAGGGATGACCAGACGGAGTAGGGGGTCTTATATTGACCGGTCATGAGCAATTTGAGCGCGGCAAACCTGATCGACTCCTCGGTGTCAGACAGGAAACCAACCAGTTTCATTCCGTTCCCATTGGGACGGAAGATTCCGATCGCTCGCACCACGTCCTTTCGTACCTGAACGTCCGGGTAGCGCACCAGTTTTTCAACGGAGTCAGCAAAGCGTGGATTATTCCATTTGAGTAGGATGGCCAGGAGATTTTTGACATAGCGGGGCCGGCGGTCCGACAAGCCTCGAAGGACATGATCCGGTTGATCTTTGGCGAGCGTCACCAAGGCATCAGCCACGATGGCCTGATGGGTGGGCGCTTCTAGATTTGCCAAGAGCGCGCACAGCCCGGGAACGGCAGCCGGTGCCATTGACAGCAGAACTGTCGGCAAGCCTTCTGTGCTTGAGTCAGGGATCTTGTTCAAATAGGTCTCGATCATCTTCATGCGCTCGGGTCGACCAAGGTTATCGAGCAGTGCCGCCAGTTGTTTTTTGTGATCGTCGCCGAGATCCGGTCTCACTTCAGAGGAGGTTTGCAACAGTCCCAGTACGCTGTCGAGGACGAGCCATTTGCCCTGAGCCGTCAATGTGTCCAGGATATTTCCCCACAGGTCAAACAACTTCGTCAGGATCGCAGGAGATTTTTCCGACGCCAGGATGGCCGTGAGCATATCCAAGAGGTATGTGATGTTATCCCTGACGCGCTCAGCCTCCACCTCTTTCGCCAAATTGGCTAACTCCTCGCCAGAGACTTCATAGCCCACATGACCAGACTGAAATCGGCTGGCCTGTCGGCCCGCTCCCCCTCCGGTCCCTCTTCCAGTCCCGCCTCCGGTTCCTTCTCCAATCGCCAACCCACCATCTCCAGCTTCTGATCCACCTCCTCCGTCAAATCCTGTTCCCCCGCCCTTCCGTGCACGGGCCTGCTCTCGATCAAGAAGTTCTCTGAGGCTCTTTTCCGGTGCCTCCATCATCCCGGCCGTAGGCAGAAAAAAGACATCTTCCCCTCCGGCCGCAGGTTGCGAGTAGACATCCTCACTCGTGGAGGCTTTGGCGATTTCTTCAGCGGTGACCAAGGTGATGGTGGAGAGGTTCTTGGACCACAGACGGGTGACAATATCGTCGTCACTTTCTTCGGGATCGAGGCTGTCCCATAGTGAATCGAGCAAGAAGGAGAGGTCTTCTGCAGCAAGGCCTTCGAGGAATGTGAGTTCTCGAATGCCGTCTGCATAGAGCTTGAACGCGACGCTTTCATTACTCGAATCCTGCTCGGATCGGTAGACGACTTCTCCATGGAAGAACAGCTCGGAACGTTGGACAAGAAACGCCAATTGGGAATAGGTGGCGAGGTGGGTTGTGAGGCTCTCGAATAACTGCTGGAAGAACTTCTGCGCTACGGGGTTCGTGGTCCCGTAGGTCCGGCTGGACTTCGCGGTCTTATCCAAGAGTGTGAGGACTCGCTTGACGGAGGCTATCTCGGGATTGGCCGGCTCTTTTGTAGATGCAAGTGGCAGTACGGAG
>Ga0157378_10006177_pt1 | contig 10483 bp, 10 predicted proteins | sample M65metaG_FD_115309 | JGI IMG/M metagenome (GOLD analysis project Ga0157378, IMG submission 115309) | Miscanthus rhizosphere microbial communities from Kellogg Biological Station, Michigan, USA - M6-5 metaG | ecosystem: Host-associated > Plants > Roots > Rhizosphere > Soil | place: USA: Michigan...
AATTGGTGGGATCGAGGATCAGCGCGCCAATGGCCAGCGACATCTCATCGTCGGACATCGGCGACCACGTTTTGCCGCCGTTGATCGTTTTCCAGACGCCGCCTTTGGCCGCGCCGAGGTACATCGTGCTCGGGGCGGTGGGATCGATGACCACCGCGGTGATGCGCCCGGTCCAGAACTGGAGGTTCTTGGCGTAGGGAAGGCCGTTAGTGGTGGACATCGGTCCGACCTGCACCCAGTTGCTTGCTCCGGGGACGGGCTTGAGCGCCGGCGGTCCGTTGTCTTTCTTCCGTTGCTTCAACGCCGCGACGCGCCGCTGCGCGAGAAATGCCCGCTCGTTGCCGATGTAAATGTCGGTGGCGAGGCTACCGATGCGGAGGTACGGCTTGTCGATTTGTGGACGAATTGGGGAAGTATGATCGAATGCCGCCCCTTTGACTACCGCCGGCATCGCGCTCGCCGTCTACTCCTCCGTGCTGTTAGCCGAAGTGGCTGGCGATCGCTCGATCTACACGATCGCATCACTCTCGTCGCGTTTCCGCGCGGCGCCCGTTCTCCTCGGCGTGATCCCGGCCGTCGCGCTGAAGATGCTTGCGGCAGTGCTGGTGGCCGGGGCGGTGTCGCGTCTTCCGCCGCCGGCCATCGCCGCGATTAGCGTCGTGACCTGGCTGGTGACGGCGTGGGTGGTGTGGCGGCGTGAAACGCCCAGCGACACCGGCTCGTTCGCGCGAATCCGCCACCCCTCGGTCATCGCATTCCTCTCGATCGCCTTCACCGAATGGGGCGACCCCGGCCAGCTCACCGCGGCACTGCTGGCCACGCACTTCCGTGCACCGATGCTGGTCTGGTCCGCCGCCACCGCCGCGTTGCTCACGAAGGCCGTTGTGGGATTGGTCATCGGATTCACGGCACGTCGCTACCTCGAAGGCGCCTGGCTGCGGGTTGCGGCGTGCGCGTTCTGCGTAGTCAACGCGGTGGTCACGGCGATATGGAGATGAGCTGGATGAGTCGAGAGCACAGACAGGAGTGTCTGTGCCACATCGACGCTGCTTCTTGCGAAGGTGTGGCCTGTCGCTAGATCAATGTGGCACAGACACTCTTGGTTCCTTCGCGTCAGGAGAGGCGACGCTGATCCCGGCATCTGGACTGCCATGCGTATCCGTGACGCCTGCGGACGGCTTCTGCTTCGCCGGGTCAGCATCGATGAACTGTTCGACGCAAGCGACCCGCAGGCGTTACGCCTGCGCAAAACCGACTGAGCAACGAGGGGCAACCGCTTAAAGCAGACTCTTCGCGAACATGTACAAAGTGGCGATGCTTGCGGAGAGATGCAGCACGGCGAGACAAGCACCGATCAGGGACGCGGACCGACCACCACGGGGAGCATCCGGATTGCTATGCGCACTCATTAGCGCAGCAGCTAAAAGGAACTTGACTCCGGCTATAGCTGCGAGAAGTGCCGCACCGATGAGCAAACCCGGTGCGAACTCCCCAGCGTACGCCACCATCACGAGACTAAGAGAGGTGGGATAGTGGTGCGCGATCACGAAGGCTGACCATGCAATGACGATCGAACCGCTATACGCCATGCCCAGCCCGATTCCCGCAACGGCAGGTGGTGCATGGCCTTTAGCCGCTGCCCACGCTTGAAAACCGTAACTTTCTAAGAGCAAGACGACCGCAAAAACAGCGAATCCGAAAGCGGCGAGTAACTTCAGAATGCCCCTCAGGTCTATCGCCTTAGCCACGGTACTAGCGGGAAGGCCGGGCAGGATGGTGACCCTATTCTCAGTGCCGTTGCCGGGCGTTATGGTAGTACCGCCGCCGTCCTTAGTGCCATTCCCAGGGGTCACGGTTGTGCCGCCGGAGTCGGTATTTCCTTTCGCGTGCACCGGAGTCCGTCCCGTCGTGGTAGACGGTAGCCGCCTAGGCACAAAATCGGTATCCCCAGCGCGAACGACGACGACCACGAAGAGAAGCAGCGCGGCAAAAACGATTGATCGTCGCATCCTTCAAAGCAGTCTACGCGGAATCGAGAAGTTTGCCCCCTACCGACCCACCATGACCCACCATAACCCGCAAAGAACGGCGCGTCAGTCATGTATCTTATTGCCCACTCCTGTCTGTGCTTTTGGTTTTTGCGCACTCCAAATGCTCTTCGGCATCTTCACATGCACACCCATATTCGGCTTGTCGACGAGCTGCGTGACGACCACATGTCCCGCCATGCTGACCAGCTGATACGCCTGATGCTTGGTGAGATTCTTAGACGCACTCAGGAAATCGACCATCTCCTGAATGGCCGTCTTGGTGGCCACCATCAGATCGGGATCGGTGGCCATGCTGATGTAGTCGGTCGGCGTCTCCGCGCGCGGCCAGGTCAGCTTCATATCCTTGCGCACGGTGAGCTGGATACGGCCGCGCAGCGACGTCTCGATTGCGGTCTGATCGACTTCACCATCGCCCTGCGCCGCATGTCCGTCGCCGACTTCGAAGAGCGCGCCCGGCGCGAAGATGGGGATGTAGAGCGTGGTCCCGGCCACGAGCTCGCGATTGTCGAGATTGCCGGCGTGCCTGCCCGGAGGATTGCTGCTGACGCGACCCAGTTCCGGCGCCGGCGCCACGCCCATGCTGCCGAAGAACGGCTTGAGCGGAATCACGATCCCCGGTGCGTACTCCGAGGTCATGGTCTTTTTGTCGATGGGAAGGATTTTCAAGCCCGTGGCGCGATCGCAATTCTCCGGCACGATTCCGCTGCAGCCGTTGTAGCCGTAGTCGAGGGCGAAATCGATCGAGAGGATCTTGACCTCGAGCACATCGCCCGGCTCGGCCCCTTCGACGTACACCGGCCCGGTCAGAATGTGCCCTCCCGGCCCTTTCCGATCTCCCGTGACCTCGGCGACGATGGTCTTGAGCGACTGCTGGATCCTGTCATCCGCCACGCCCGCCCGCGCCAACCCAGCCGGCGTGTTGGTCAGCAGCGTATCGACGTCGATGACGTCCCCCGAGGCGATGCGCAACGCCGGCTTGGCCTCGGACCAGTAGTAGCCGTAGGCGACGGTATCCGGCGTCGCCAGCAGACGATACGTGCGCGTTTGTCCTGAAACGCCGGCAGCGAGCGTGAGTGCGAGGAGGAAGAGGGAAGTCTTCATGTTCGTAGGACGCTAACACACCGATCGGATACTCGCGTCCGCCAGTCTGAAGTAGGATCTCTTCATGGCTGGATACGCGAACGAACGGCCGTCATCCGGAAATCGGAGAGCGAACGCGCATCGCCGTTCCATTACCGCTTCCCGCGAATCGATCATGCGCGAGGAGGTTGCGGACGCGCTGGCTGCAACGCCCGCGGAGCGCATCGAAGCAATGATTGCGTTGCTCGACAGTGCGTATGCGTTATGGGCGTTGAGAGGACTCGATCGTGACCAAGGACTTTGCCGATTTCCTGGAATCACTCAACAGAGAAGGCGTGGCCTATGTCGTGATCGGCGGGATGGCAGTGCTGGCCCACATCCCGTATCGGAAAACGCCATTCGGAACGGCCGCGATACGGAGTAATCACAGCTCCCTTCTCCACCCACAGTAGAAGAACTTGCCTTTCTCCAAACACCGAGGGAGCCTCGGTTTCAGGAGAGTGCAAGTCATGGACGAGAAGACGACGGACGCCAGACTGCTGGATGTGCTGGCGCGGCACTGGGGATACGCGGACCTCCGGCCGCTGCAGGCCGAGGCCATGGGGGCGGCGCTGCGCGGGCGCGACACACTGGTGGTCATGCCCACCGGCGGCGGGAAGTCGCTCTGCTACCAAGTCCCGGCCATCGTGCGCGGCGCGCTCACCGTCGTGGTCTCGCCGCTCATCTCGCTGATGAAGGACCAGGTCGATGGGCTCGTCGCTTGCGGCGTCGCCGCTGCGCAGCTCAACAGCTCACAGTCGGGCGCGCAACAGAGGGAGGTGGAACGTACGCTGGTCGATGGCACGCTGCGACTGCTCTTCGTCTCCCCGGAGCGCCTCGCCCTTTCGAGTTTTCGTCAGCTCCTCGGGCGCGCCGACGTCGCTTCGTTCGCCATCGATGAGGCGCACTGCATCAGCCAGTGGGGACACGATTTTCGTCCCGAGTACCGGCAGCTTTGCGAGCTTCGCCAACTCTTTCCGAAGGCCTCGCTCCACGCGTACACCGCCACCGCTACGGAGCGCGTGCGGCGGGACATCATCGAGCAGCTGGCGCTTCGCGATCCGGTCGAGCTGGTGGGGAACTTCGATCGGCCCAACCTCACCTACCGCATCGTTCCGCGCCGCGACGAGGTGGCGCAGGTCGAGGAGGTGATCCGCCGGCATGGCGGGGAAGCGGGGATCATTTACTGCATCCGCCGCCGCGACGTCGACGTGCTCGCGTCCATCCTCGCCAGGCGTGGCCACCGCGTCGCGCCGTACCACGCCGGACTCTCGCCCGAGTTGCGTCGGTCGGCGCAGGAGGCCTTCTCGAAGGAGTCGTGCGACATCATCGTGGCCACCGTCGCCTTCGGGATGGGTATCGACCGCTCCAACGTCCGCTTCGTCCTGCACACCGGGATGCCGAAGTCGATCGAGCACTACCAGCAGGAGAGTGGGCGCGCGGGGCGCGACGGGCTCGAAGCGGAGTGCACGATGCTGTATTCGCCGAGCGACGCCGCGGCGTGGAATGCGATCCTCTCCGGCGGTGCCAGCGATCCGTTGGGAGCGCTGGAGAACGTCGGCCGGATGCAACGCTACGCCGAGGCGCTGGTCTGCCGGCATAAGGCGCTGGTTGAGTACTTTGGGCAGACCTACGAGAGCGGCCCGTGCGGCGCCTGCGACGTCTGTCTCGATCATCACGAGCTCGTGCCGGATTCGCTGGTGGTCGCGCAGAAGATCGTCTCCTGCGTGGTGCGGGTCGGCGAGTCGTTCGGCGTGGGGCACATCGTGGCCATCTTGCGCGGCGCGAACAGCGACAAGCTCCGCGAGTGGCGGCACGACACGCTCTCGACATTCGGAATTCTCAGCGGTTTCTCGAAGGAAGAGCTGAGCGGCTGGATCGGCCAGTTGGTATCGCAGGGATTTCTCGAGCGGACCGGCGGGCTGTATCCGGTTCTGCGGTTGACGGCCAGCTCGCGCTCCCTCCTGCGCGGCACTTGCGATGTGCACCTCAAGCGCGTTGCCGCGCACGAAGGAGCGATGGACGATCGTGCCTGGCGCGGTGTCGACCACGCGCTCTTCGATGAGCTCCGCGAATGGCGCAGACGCGAAGCCGAATCGCGCGGCGTCCCGCCCTTCGTCATCCTCGGCGACACCACGCTGCGCCATCTTGCGGCGGTGCGGCCGTCGTCGCTCGATCGGATGCACGCGATCTCCGGTATCGGCGAGAACCGCCTGGCGACGCTTGGTCCCACGTTGCTCGCCCTGATCGCCGCCTATTGCAAGAAATCCGGCGTAACCCACGATGCCGCCGCTCCGCCGCCGGCGCCGTGGAGACAACCGAAGACGGTGACGCCGGAGCGCGCCCAGGCATTCAACGCCTTCCGGCGCGGCGCGCGGATCGACGACGTCGTCAACGTCACCGGCCGCGCCCGAAGCACCGTCGCCGGATATCTCGCCGATTTCATCACCACCGAGCGGCCTCCAACGATCGAACGCTGGGTTCCCCGCGATCACTACGAGGCCATCACGCCAGTCGCCGTCCGCCTCGGCACCGATCGCCTCAAGCCGATCTACGACGAGTTCGAAGGCCGCATGACCTACGACGACATCCGCCTGGTGGTGGCCCACCTGGTTGCGAATGGCGGCAATGGTCCGCCGCCATTCGCATGACGTCGTCCGGCTACCCGTTCGGATCGACGCCCAGTCCCTTATCGCCGCTGACGGCCGACGTCTTCACCGTCGCACCGCCCCCGATCGGATCGAGGATGGCCCTCCCTTTGGCAACAGCGACGAACGAGTAGAGGAGTGCAAAAACGAGGACGACTCTGAAGTGCACCATAACTTCCTCCTTGTAGAGGCTTACGGATGGGTGCACCGCCAGGTTAGGCGCGTTTCCGTTCCGGCACGCTTACGGCACGGGAGCGCGACGCAATGAAACGGTTACCGGCCTGACGTCACTACATAACAGGGGCCCACCATGAAATTCAGCCGGATCGTCTTTCTCATCGCGGGCATCGACGGTTTGCTCGTCGTCACGCCGCAATACTTCACCGAGTCGTTGGTCGGCGAGAAGTTTCCGCCGCCGGTCACCCATCCGGAGTACTACTACGGTTTCGTCGGCGCCGTCGTTGTGTGGCACCTGCTGTTTCTGGTTATCTCACGAGACCCGGCGCGCTACCGCTCGATGATGCCGGTGGCCGCTCTGGAGAAACTCGCCTTCGGCGCTCCGATTCTCGTCCTCTACTTCCAGGGCCGCGCCGCGCTGGCCATCGTCGGCGCTGCCGTCATCGACCTGATTCTCGGCGCTCTCTTCGTGCTGTCGTACTGGAAGACAGAAGAACGCACCTGAGCTGAGAGACCAGTGACCAACGACTTGGCTGGCCTGGCATCACCGACTTCGGATGTTCAGAAGAAGGCGCCAAAGACGTCTCGCGTGATGGCGGATAACCGGCCGCGCAGGCGCGCAGCGGAGTTATTTGGCTCTCCGCAATACTTAGACGCGAGGCGCTCACCATCGTCGCCGCCGTCGACACGACCAACGTGCCACCCGGAAGCGCCACCTACACAGCGACGATCTTCGTCAACGGATCGGGAGTCGCCAACAGCCCAATGACTGTGCCGGTAGCGCCGACGACGTGAGTTCATGGGGGTTGGAGAACCCGTGGACAACTGTAGACACCGCCAGCCGTAGGGACGCAGTATCGATCAGGAGGTTTTAGCGTATGAAAGGAATGCTCCTCGGTACTGCTGTTCTCCTCCTTCTTATCTTCACCGCAACGGACTCCCAAGCCCAATGCCAGAGGTGCGGCCCCGATCCCTTTTCCGGCTGTACGACCTGTATTTCCACGTCTTACGACGCGTGGGTCTTGTGTTCTTTGTATGACTTCGCCATAAATTACACTATGTGCAACACGACGGGGCTATGCAACGGTTATCTGGGTCCGGGACCTTGCGGCCCGAAAGCCCCCGGCTGCAATCTCCAGTTGACTGATGATTGGCCGGGACCTCATCTGCCCTACCGTTCCAGTGAGTGGAAGCTGGTGTCCGTGACCGTGAAGCGCGGGCCGGACGGACGGTCCAGCTTGTGACGATCCTGATCGCCGCGTTTTTGGCGGTGCAGACGGTTGCAGCACCGCCTTCCACGCTCTGCATTCAGCAGCGTTGCCAGCCTGTCAGCGAGATTCCGGGCGCCGTAGCCCCTTCCGACACTGTCCGGGATTTCGTGTGGATCTCTTCGGACCTCAGGCAGATCGCAACCGGAACGATCCAGGCCGGCGCCACCGTACTCAATCTTCCCGCTGCCTCGCAGCACCATACGCTGAGCCCGCGGCTGTCGGATGGCTCGACACGAGCGACTATCGATTTTGAGCTCCGATGCCAGGATTTGACCTGGAAGTGGTCTGTCAAGCGCATGCCGGTGCCGGGTGTGGATCTCCGCCATCCTGGCAGCGGCTGTACTCTGCTGCTCGAGAGCAAGGGATACCGAAGTGTCGAACGGCAACTGCGCGATGTGGAGGTTGGCAATGTGTTCCTGCAGAAAATACCCATCCTGTCGGGGACGGTCATTGACGCGAAAACCGGAAGTCCCCTCCCGGATGCCCGCGTGTATCTGCCCAACGGCGAATCGCTTGCGGTGACCGATCGGAAAGGCGGCTTTCGCGCGCCAGTTGCTGACTCGTGGCCGGAGTTCGTTCGCGTAGCCATGGCCGGTTATGCGAGGCGCACCGTTGTCCTTCCCAAGGCCATTGCGGATTCGGAGCTTTCCGTGCGTCTGTCCAGAGGCGGATCGCTGACAATCAACCTCGTTCCGCCACTTGGCCAGGAGGAGGTCGTTTGGGAAATACGACGACTGCTGCCAGGGCCTCCTGGCGACGAGCTTGCGCACAGCGGACGACTCCCAGTGGGGCAAAAGGAGGCGTTTGTCGATGTGCTCGAGCCAGGCAACTACACTGTGATTATCGCAGGTGTGAGTCCGCTTCAGCGAATCGGCAAACTCGTGACGATAACCGAAGGGGGCCAGGCAGAGGCAGTAATGCAGATCTCTCCGTCGGTGCTCGATGTTGCCGTCCGCTACGACGACAAGCCACTCGCTGGAGCCACCATCCGCATCCATCCCGACGATAGATCATGGACTTCCTCCGTGACGACGGACAGGGAGGGGAGCGTGACGGAAGAGGTCTGGCAACAGGGGACCTATGTCGCGATCGTTACGCAGCGACCGTTCATTCCATTCTGGCGGGAGACAGAGACCATCGACGGCGATAAGAACCGGTGGTCGATCTCAGTTCCGAACCGGCGGCTTCTCGGGCGCGTCATGGACGGTTCCAGTGGACAGCCCATCCGCGACGCTCGCATCGAAGTCACGATGAAAAACGATGACGGCGCAACAAATGTCACTCTGCGGAGCGGGGGGGGACGGACGCTTCGAGCTGGGTGCTTTTCCGACCGGCAGCTACATGCTCGCGGTCTCGAAGAGTGGATATCAGTCCTCGCAGACATCCTGGATCACAGTCGACGAGACGGCAACCGACCAGACTCCCCAGGTGCAGCTCAAGGCCACCGGAAATCGTGCGGTCGTTGTGACGAACGCATTCGGTGCGCCAGTTTCGGCAGTCGTATACGTCAGCACTCGGAACGGAACAAGTCCTGTAGGAGCTACCGACGAGGATGGCCGCTTCCTGTTGCCAGTCAGCCCCGAAGACTACGGGATGGTTTTCGTTGTCCCAAGATCAGGCTCCATCGGTGTCGCTCCATTCGAATCGCTTGCGAAAGGGACAGGCGACATCCTGGTCCGGGTCCCCGAAGGCAACGCCTCTCTCGAAATCGATTGCGAGACGACGTCAGGCGCTGCGTTGACTGGTGTGGCCGTGCTGATTCGCATCAACGGAGTCCTGCTGCCGATTCCTGTCTGGGAAGGCATGGTTAATTACCAGGGCTTGCCCATGTTCAGCGACGACCATGGCCGGCTCTTGCTAACGCATCTTCCCGCCGGCCGCTACGAGATCTGGCCCCTCGACCGGGAGGAACTGAGCGCGGTCACATCCGGCTCACCACCACCCGCACGGGCGACCATCACAGTAATGGCTGGTTATCAGTCCGCCAAAATGGTGTTCGCAGCGGCCAAACCTTGAATCTTTCGAGCCCGGCCCGGTTGAGAACGACGACCGTTGATCATGATCACGGACGCGTCCAACTACCCGACCTACGGAGGCGCACAACTGCCGCCGCCGCTTTGATGGACGTTTTTTCAGCACCTCAGGGTAGCGGGATCACAGCGTTATTTTAGCCGGTCGACGTAGTTCACCGGCGCGTGGTCGAATCCGAGTTTTTCGGCGTGAAGCAACAGCGGCGGCTCCGGATCTTCGAAGAGATGCCGCACTTCGCCCACGTGTTCGTAGCCGAGCTGCGGCGGCGGAACGAATGTCACGCCATCGATATCGTCGACGACGCGGTGGATCGGGATGTCCTTCAGCGTCTGGGCGAACGCGTGGTTGCCGACCAGTGGAGAGCCGAAGGTATAGACGCCTTGCGGCTTGTGTCGCGCGGCCGCGAGAGTCGCCAGCGCCGCGCCGAGGCTGTGCCCGGTGATGAAGAGGGGAACGCCCTCGAGCTTGTCGATTTCCTTCATGATGTCGTCCCAGACGATATCGAGCGCGTGTTTGAATCCGCGATGGACGATGGGGCCGCTGCCAAGATGTGGAATCGAAAGCAGAAGGTCGCTGATCAGATCGGCCGGCTTTTGCTCCGTGCCGCGAAATACCAGCGCCGCCCATTTGGGATCGGTCGTCGATCGGAAGATTATGGCCTGCGTGTCGGCCGTAGGGTCCGTAGCGGTGAAGAACTTCACCTCTTCCAGCTTCTGTGTTCCAAGGAACGTGCTCCGCGGTGAAGGATGAGGTTTCGGCTCGGACGGATTCCGCCGATAAACAAGTCGCGAAAGCTCCATCAGCCAGAGGGCATTTGCGAGGTTGAAAGCAGTCGCCGCGGGATCGAACGGCTCCATCTCCCGGCGCGCGAAGAAATCCTCAGCCGCCCCGGGATTCATCAAGTCTTTGAGCGTCGTCTCTTCGGTTCTCATACCGATTGGATGGACGCTTGGAGATTTTTCCGCGAAGTTTCGGCAAGACTTGGCGTCCCCAACGGGATTCGAACCCGTGTTGGCGCCGTGAAAGGGCGCTGTCCTAGGCCTCTAGACGATGGGGACGGATGGGCGGGCGAGCCTGGTGAGCCCGGTAGGGATCGAACCTACGACCAATTGGTTAAAAGCCAACTGCTCTACCACTGAGCTACGGGCCCGTAACCTCAACGAACGAAACCCACGAGGCGCGCTCG
>Ga0157378_10006178_pt1 | contig 10482 bp, 8 predicted proteins | sample M65metaG_FD_115309 | JGI IMG/M metagenome (GOLD analysis project Ga0157378, IMG submission 115309) | Miscanthus rhizosphere microbial communities from Kellogg Biological Station, Michigan, USA - M6-5 metaG | ecosystem: Host-associated > Plants > Roots > Rhizosphere > Soil | place: USA: Michigan...
AGCTGTTAGCCATTAGCTACTAACGGCTAATAGCTATTGGCTAATAGCTCGTAAAATGACCATTCCCACTTTGGCACTGTTATAATTTCCACAATTCATTGCAAAGCATACCAGCACCTTTGCCTGATCCGTTATTAAATTACAAAGAAGCGCTAACATGAAGAGGATAAGCATATTTTATAAATTACTTCTCTGTGTGTTTTCAATTAGTTCATATACTGCTGCCCAAGCGCAGGCTGACGTTGTGAACGGTACATTGTTGTCAACCGATTCCAATACCTTATACATCGGCATTTCCAACGCTGTGAAAATTATCAATTCTAAAAATCCATTCTTTGAAATTCGGGCCGCGCAAAGTGCACTCAGTGCCACCACCAATCCATTTGTATTTGATGTTCGGCCGACCCGAATGGGGTGGGATACGATTTTTGTATACGACGGAAATAAAGTGATAATTCAAAAAGCCTTTAAGATCGCACATCTACCTCCAGTGGAGGCGAGGCTAGGAACGTTACGCGTGGATGAAGCTACACAAGAAGAAATTTATATCAATGGTTGGCTCGTACTGATGATCCCCAATTGCACATGCACCACGTCCTATGTAGTCACATCATTCGAAGTGGATTTTGAAACAGAAGTTGAAGGCGCAGAACTGATCAAAATGGAGGGGGACCGACTAACTGCAAAAGCGAGAAAAGCAATTAAATTACTCAAGCCTGGAGACGTTGTCTATTTCGATCACATCATTGCAAAAAATCAAGATGGGGAAACCAGAGAAATACCTGGGTTTAGTATAACGGTTAAGGAATAGTTTACAGTTTACAGTTTACAGTTTACAGTTTACAGTTTACTGTTTACGGTTTAAAGTTTGATCCGTTTTCGCCAAGGCTTGTGCTGTTCGTGGTCCGTCGTGTTCTTCAGGACCCCAGCGCAGCGAAAAAGTTACCCGCATTGTCTAATTAAATACTATCTTGACTCAGCTTGCGAAAATTAACCTCCATCGTCCTCATTTGCCTCCTGGCATTTAACTGGTATGGATATCGGTTATTGATTCATTTCATGGAGAACAGGAATGACATTGCACTTCAGCAAAAACTTGATAAACAACAATACGTATCACAGGAATTGATTGAAGTGAGGCTGCCCGTTACACTTCCCTACATGAACGATTGGAGCCAGTTTGAGTCATACGAAGGAGAAACAACCATCAACGGTCACCATTACCGGTACGTGAAGAGAAAGCTGGAAAAAGGAGAACTCGTTCTGCTTTGTATTCCAAATCAGAGTAAGGACAATCTCAAAAAAGCGGGAGACGATTATTTCAAACAGGTTGCTGATTTGCCGGTAGAAAAAAAGGCAAAGAATAATCACAAGGTTGTTAAGGTAAATATCAACGAGTTCACAAGCCTGGACGTTGATCTATTTTCAGATTATACGCTCAATCACAGGTTGAAATTTCCTACTTATCATTCGCGGTATTCTTCGTTCAAACCCGCTACGCCTTCCCATCCACCAAACGCGTAATTCCCTTACTTAAATGGTTTCGCATAACTCGCGACCACCATTTTATTGAACATGACATTCAACAACGCAAGTTCCTTGTGGCGGTGGTTATCCTTCACGCAAGGCAAAAAAATTTCAAATGAAAAAAAGTATCGTGTACGCAACGGCCTGTTGCTTATCTCTATTAATTATTCACAGTACCAAAGCACAGATGCCCGACGACGGGTGGACCATGCGAAAAGGGGAACTGTGCCTTGTCACAGATTATATGCAAAGCAGTTTTACTGAATATTGGGAAGGAAAACGCTTGCGCGAAAATTTAAATCTCGGCAAATTCACCTCAAAAGTGATAATGCCCATGATTGGTTATGGTATTACTGATAAACTTACTGCGTTTGCCGGGGTTCCTCACATCGACAATAGTTCCGACGCGGGAACGATGACGGGACAAAAAGGCTGGCAGGATCTTTCGCTGCATCTCAAATATTTGTTGCTTAATAAAAATGCAGGTAAATGGGATTACAAGTTGTTTGCTACCGGCGGGGTTTCATTTCCTATTTCAGATTACCCGCCTGATTTTCTTCCATATTCCATCGGACTTGGAACAACGAACATTGACACAAGAATGGTTGGTCATTTCGTGTACAGTCAGAAGTGGTTTACTACAGTGCAGACAGGTTACATATTTAAAAGTAACATCACGGTTGACCGGCAATCTTATTACACTGATGAACAACATAACAGTGATGAAATGGCCGTGCCAAACGTGTGGAATGGATCAGTTAGAGTAGGATATAATGTTGCGCGCTTTAGGGCGGACGTGCACTTCAATTGGAGCAAATGCACATCAGGTTCAGATATCAGGAGAAATGATGTACCATATCCCGGAAACAGAATGAACATGGGAGCAGTTGGTGTGGCGGGTTTATTATGGATTCCGAAAATAGTCGGACTCGCGATACATGGCGGCGTTGACCAGGTAGTCGATGGCCGCAATGTTGGCAAATCATTTACCTGGATGGCCGGCCTTCAATATGTTTTTACACCCTTCAACAAAAAAGATCATGCGAAATAAATATTTTCTCGGAATTCTCTTCTTCATTATGGCTGCTTGTAATAAGCAAATCAATGAACGAACTGTTCCTGATTTCGAGCCCACGAGTGTGGACAATGGTGGAGGCAATTGGAAAACTCTTGTGTTAACAAGCGGTGCTGAAGTAACTGTTCCAGCGCCTGATGCTATAAACAGCGCAGCGTATCAAAGTGAAATTAATAGTATCATTCAAGCGCAATCAAGTTTATCGGGTACCGACAAAACATTAATCAACCGCTGGAAGAATAGTGGTATTATGCGTTGGAATGAAAAGGCCAGGCAATTAGTAGCCAGGTTTAACCTTCCTCCCGAGGCGAATCCAGATGGCACCTATCCGGCACCCAGTGCAGCAAATCCGGGGGCATATCCGAATTTTCCATTTGCGAATCCGCCATATGCGTCGCGCGCTTATGCTTACTTAAGCGTTGCGATCTACGATGCGTTAGTCAGTTGTTGGAAATATAAATTTCAATACAATCGTAAGTCGCCAGCATTGAATGATACAAGAGTGCAATCACTCGAGACGATTCAAAGTGATTTGCCCTCTTATCCATCCGAGGATGCCGTAGTAGCGCAAGTGAGTTACAAAGTATTGAAAGTTTTTTTCCCACTTGATTCCGTTGCGCTTGAAGACATGGCGAAGGAACAAAAGCGAGTGAAGATGCTTTCTGGCGTGGCAAGCCAAACAGACATTGCGGCGGGAGAAGTTATTGCAAACTATGTGGCTGATAAATTAATCGCACGTTCAAAAACAGATGGAATGGGAACAGCTGGTGGAAATCCAACGCTATGGGCCCAGTTGGAAAGTGATGCGAAATTGCATGGCACCACCGTAACCTGGAAGAGCCAGGAAAATCCTCCTCGTCCTCCTATGCTGCCTTTCTTCGGAAATGTGAAACTCTGGAATTTCACGGGAACACAGCGGGATTCTATGCGACCAGCACCTCCGCCTGCAGTTGGCTCGCCCGAATTCATCAGCGCATTAAACGAAATTCATGAATACTCCACAAAACCCACTTCTGAAACATGGCGCATTGCAATGTTCTGGTCAGATGGCGCCGGCAGTTATACTCCACCCGGACACTGGAATGAAATAGCATGCAACACCATGGCGAAATACAAGTTGAGTGAATTGCGTGTGGCCAGGGCGCTCAGTTTAATGAATACGGCAATTGAGGACGCAGGCATTTGTTGCTGGGATACAAAAAGCTATTATTATTTCCCTCGTCCAACGCAAATGGATCCTGCAATTAAAACAATCGGTCTTCCAAACTTTCCAACGTATACATCGGGCCATTCCACCTTTTCAGGCGCCGCGTCTGCAGTGTTAGGATATTTGTTCCCTTCTGATAAAGCCAGCTTTGATGCAATGGCGCAAGAGGCAAGTGTTTCGCGTATTTATGGGGGCATTCATTATCGATTTGATTGCGAAACAGGATTACGATGTGGGAAAGCAATTGGAAGTTTCGCGGTGAAGCGGGGACAATCTGATGGATCAAACTAGTTTCGACAGCTAGTACCTGATATCTATCTGCTGATACCATTTAGCTCCTATAAAATTTGGCCACATCATTTGTGGCCATTATTTTTAGTTTCCATTCCCGACCTTCCATTCCTATCAATACCAATCCCCCAGGAATAAGTGATTTAATAATTCATGTAAACGTTGCCCGAAATGAGATCTTTTTTGCTTACCGTAATCGCCACGGTTTCCTTTACCTTTTTGTTAAATGCTCAAAACTTAAATCTTGGATTTTCGCGACTGATAGGAGGGAATTCTTTAGATGATGGTAACGCAATTTGTATCGCCAGCGGCGGCGATATCATTATGGCCGGAAGGACGCAATCCACTACAAATGGATTTAATTCGACTGGCATGGATGTGCTGGTTGCTCGTTATGACAGCCTCGGGAATTTAAGATGGAAGAAGAATATAAATGGCCCCAATACAGAAATAGCCTCAGGCATCGACGCTACTGAAGATGATGGTTGCGTTCTGGCCGGATATGTTGAATATGGGTATCCTCGTTTCAGGGAATTATTGCTAATTAGACTCGACAAAGACGGAAATATTTTGTGGAGAAAAGAATACGGCGGGGATGGCCACGATGAGGGCACATGCATCAAGCGTTCTTTAGATGGAGGTTATTTCATTGGAGGCGAGAGTACCACAACTGGTTCGCATGGTGGCTGGGATGCGTGGATCACCAAAATTGATAATAGCGGAAATCTACTCTGGCAAAAATTTGTTGGGGGCTCAAGATGGGATTTCGTTCGTGGGTTAGTAGTAACACCAGGAAATGGTGTAGTGTTTTGCGGCAGCGCAGAATCCAGTGATGGTGACTTTCCAGGTGGCGTTCTGAAAAGAGATGCTTACGTGGCTGAACTAGATAATTCAGGTTCGCTTTTATGGACAAAGAAGTATGGCGGTTTGGACGATGACTACTTCCATTGCATCATGCGCAATTCAGACGGTACCTATTCGCTGGCCGGAGAAAGTTTTAGTCATGAGCTCTTTGGGCAATCTTATCCTTCGCAAGGCGGCACCAGCAACAGTTGGTTATACAAAGTTAGCAGCACGGGTAATTTGATATGGTGGAAAGGATATACGCATTCGCAATCTTCTACCATCAATACCATTGTTTCCTTTGGTAGCAGTTATATATTGTTAGGTTCTGGTTTAGGAATAAGAGGCGGGTTTGACGTTTTCATGCTTCAGTGCGACGCTAATGGAAATTTGCAGTCTTCACAGGTGTGGGGCGGCAATTGTTCAGACGGAATCCGTGACGCCAAAATAATGGGAAACGGAAACATATTCGCAACGGGCTATACCTGTTCAGAGGATGGTGATGTAGTTGGAAAGGACGGGGATTACGATGCGCTATTGCTGCGAATAGATCGCGAAAACAAAATTGGTGGCAGCGTTTATATTGACAACAATAAGAATGATTTTAAGGATCCAGACGAGCAACTACTTTACTATGGTGAAGTGCAATTGTCAGGACAGAATGGTTTATTTTCTTCCCAACTCAATAACGGAATGTTTTCTATTTCTCCGATAAGCACTGGGAACTTTAGCGCGTCAATTGTGCCAGGTGCCCCGGCATACACGATTTCTGCAGCATCTGCTTCAATATCTATTCCCAATTTTTATACTAACAGGACAATTGAATTGCCCCTTGTAGGTGATCCGCTTGTTATGCCATCCGGAGCAAGTCCAGTGTCGGGAAATATAAATTCCAGATTAAGGTTGGATAATGCGCCCAACAGTTATAATGGCAGCACTTATGTACAACGTCATTACGATATTGAACCAGAAAACAATCCAACACAGGCGACTGCCACCGTCACCCTTTATTTTAGCCAGGAAGATTTTAATCGATTCAATGCGACTCCCGATCATGGCGCCAGTCTTCCAGCTTCACCCTCTGATCAGGCTGGCATTGCTAACATAAGAATTCATCAATATCATGGGTTCAATGCTACCGGTTCTCCCGCGGATTACGGTGGAACTATGGTTGTAATTAATCCGGATGACAATAAAATTGTTTGGAATGCTTCCACTCAATGGTGGGAAATTACATTCAACGTGAATGGTTTCAGCGGATTCTTCCTGACCAGTGTACAAACTGCAACACTTCCTGCTAAACTTATTTCATTTACTGGCAGAAACGTGAACGGAAAAACAGTGTTAGCATGGACCACTGCGGAAGAAATGAACGTAAAGAATTTTGAATTGGAACGATCGGCTGGTGCAACTACGTTCAAAACAATTGCCACTCTTGCTGCGAAAGGGAACAATACGTCACTAACAAATTATAGTTTTACTCAAATCGGTGTTGCAGACGGTGAATACTTTTATAGATTAAAGATCATTGACAAAGACGGCGCCTACGAATATAGTTCAACCATAAAGGTCAGGGTTCAGAAAGGAGATTTGGAAATAACTGTTACTCCTAATCCTTCTACCGGACTTGTGGTGGTACACTATCCTAAAACTTCAAACAATTCAGTTGTCAGTATTATTGATATGTCAGGGAGGGTCGTAAAAAAGATTCGAACAGAAAACAATTCTAACGAAATAACTGTAAACCTGCGAACGGTAACTTCCGGCGTCTACAAGATTATTTGGTCCAACGGAATCGAAACTTTGCAAAAATCAGTTCAGGTGAAATAAAGAATGTGATGGCGAAATTTCAGGCTTTATGTTGGATCCGATCGTGTTTATTCAGGAACACGAAAACTTTTATCATCAGCAGAAGGTCCATAAATCGATGGCACTGCAATATCATTTAGTCGCATGTAAACCGTGAGTTGTCCGCGATGATGGACAAGATGATTAATTGAAGAACTCACATTTGCTTTTTTCGAAGAAGTGAATAATACCTGTCCCTGGTTCTTCAAATAAAATGGATTCTCGAGTTCTTCATTACTTACAGTCTTCAATACTTTCAAAGCTTGCTGCACGTTTTCGTCGTGATGTTTCACCAACTCCGCGGTAGTTTTTGGCTGGAAATGAGAAAAGGTTGCAAAGTCGATCACCGACGCTTCAATGATAGCAGTTATCCACTTTGGAATTTCAGCCACCAGCAACGCGAGATATCCAAGGTTCATAGATTTTTCATGTGGTTTCCACGAAAACAATTTTTCCGGAATTCTTTCAAGGCATTTACGTGTAGCAACTGATTCTGTTTCCAACTCGTGGTAGTATTCAAGTCCGAATTGAATATTTGCCATAACGATGTGTTTGAACATGCGGGAATTAGTAAAGATATTTCAATAATGATCTCAACGGCCTGAAAATTGACCCTCGATGACAATGGGGATCAAAGAAAAAATATGGGTAGGCATAACCGTTATGGTTGTGTCCGGTTGTCAACAATATAAAAGTGCGCAAACAAGTATCCCTGCTGAGGTCCCTGTAAAAAAGGAGATGTTGCCATTCCAGGAGCTGCGGAACGCAAGTGACCTGGATATACTAATTAATAGGATTGGGTCGAGTCGCTTTGTGTTACTCGGCGAAGCTTCGCACGGTACATCCGAATTTCAAACATGGCGCGCTGAAATTTCCAAGCGTCTGATCAAGGAAAAAGATTTTAATGTTATTGTAGTTGAAGGAGATTTTGATGAATTTATTTCTATAAATGAATTCATTCATGCGGATGCTGGTTCCAATGACCTTGCCCAAGGTGAACTTACGAAACTAAAACGTTGGCCAATGTGGATGTGGCAGACAAAAGAGTTTGCTTTATTTCTTGAAGATATACAGTCGCTTAATCGGACGAGAAAAGATAAAGTCAACATCTATGGAATGGATTTGTATGGCATCGGAACCTCAATCGAAGCCATTCAAACAAGGGTTCATGACTCAGTTGCCGCAATCAAGATCCGGGAAGCAAAATCTTGCTATCAGCGTTTTTGGGATAGCGCGTTATCGTATTCTACCGCGGTTCACGATAAAGTTGCCAACTGTAGTGCAGAAATGCAAAACTTGAAAAAGATAATTGATCGCATAAAAAAGTTGGATAATAGGAATGAAGACTTTTTACTTCAACAGTATATGCAAACCGCGTTTAATGGGGAGCGCTATTTCCGAACGATCGTTTATAATCAGGCAACATCGTGGAATATTCGCGATCAACATTTTCTTGAGACGATAGAACGCCTGGTGCAGCTTCATGGCAAAAATACAAAACTGATTGTTTGGGCGCATAATAGCCATGTTGGAGATGCTGCATATACGGATATGCCACAACGAGGAAGAACGAATCTCGGAGAATTATTGAGAAGGAAATATGGCGAAGCGGACGTTTTCCTGGTCGGATTTGGAATGTATATGGGCTCTGTATTAGCTGCGGAAAAGTGGAATAATATACAGCACATTTACACGCTGCCACCTGCATATAAGGGCAGTTGGGAGGAATTATTACACCGCTTGGGTGAAGGCGACAAATTGATTTTCTCAGAAGATATTAGAAAAACGGTTGCATATAATCATTGGTACGACCAGCGCGCCGTTGGTGTGTTGTATCATCCTGACCGACCAAGATCGTCATATGTACCATCGTTCGTTTCGAAACGCTATAATGCTTTTATCTTTATCGACAGCAGCCATGCAACACACCCTGCTATTAAAGATGAATCTGCAGCCAATGTTAGAAGATGAAATTGTGAAATTAGTGCCATTAAAGGCAAGTGATTTCGACCGATTGTTTAAAGTTGCATCAGATCCATTAATATGGGAACAGCATCCAACGAGAGACAGATACAAAAGAGAAGTATTCCAATTGTATTTTGATAGTGCGGTGGAATCCCAAAGCGCATTTCTGATCTATGCTAAAGAAAATAATGAATTGATCGGTAGTTCCCGTTATTATGATTATGATCTTTCTAAATCAAGAATAGCAATCGGCTATACTTTCATCGCCAAATCATATTGGGGAGGAAAGTACAATGGAGCGATTAAGAAGTTGATGTTGGATTACGCATTCCAGTTTGTTGACGCAGTCATCTTTCATATTGGGCCAACTAATTTCAGATCTCAACAAGCGGTTTTGAAATTAGGCGCGAAGAAGATAGGAGAGGAGGAGTATAATGGGGCACTTCAATTTGTGTATCAAATACAGCGAGTCCAATAGGCAATAGGCAATAGGCAATAGGCAATGGCAATTAGCAATAGGCAATAGGCAAGTGGCAAATTTCGGTTATCACTCTTCAATAGATAACCATACTTTTTCCCGCAAGAGCGGGACAAGTTGTGTTTTATAGAAACGTCAGTTCACGAATGTGAGCTAACGGCTAACAGCTAATAGCTAACGGCTTTGCAACTATGCTTTCCTATGCTTCTATGCTCCTATCCCGCAATAGCGGGACAAGTTGTGTTTAATAGAAACGCCAGTTCACGAATGTGAGCTAACAGCTAACAGCTAATAGCTAACGGCTAAACCGATACAACAGTATCCCGTATCCCACACCTGCCGGGTCTTTTGTATTCGCCAATTGAAACGCCATATACTTTCCATCCGTTGAAACAACGGGGTTGGAAGATTTGAATCCTTCGTAATCATTGAAATTCGTGACCCGAACAAAATCTTTTCCTGTTCCATCGAGTTTCAATTTCCAGATGTCAATATTTCCACTGCCTCTTTTTCCTCCCAACCAATCACACTGACGATCTGCTTCAACCAATGAATACTTTCCACCGGGAATGATTCCTTCACATTCATTATAGCTTCCGGGCTTTTGAGAAAAATTATTAACAGCCATCGTTTTCAAATCGATTCCCATCACTGAGGCGAAACCATTCGGCTCATAACAGGTGAACGTCATTTTGGAATCGTTGTCATAAAAGTCCTGTGCTTCAATCGTGCAGTTTCTATCCGGACTTTCATATACAACCTTTTGATTGACGAGTTTTGGAATACTATCACTTAGATCAAGATCTGCGACAATCAATCTTGATGCGCCTTCGGGAATTTCGGCTACATGATCATGAAGTTGAGAGAATGCAATCTTCAGACTTCTTTTCGAAATGGCCATGCCTTCGCTCATATGAATACCAATCTTGACGGGTTTTGATCCTTTCTGGTTTTTCAAATACCAGAGTTCATTATCTCTCCTCCTGCTGATATTTATGTTTTCAAATTTCTCCGGACCGATCAGAATGTAATCACCATTCGATAAATGCATCACTCTCAGAAAAACGGCGCCCGGTACACTGCACGTCAAGCACGTAATTTTTTTTGTTCCTATATCATAAAGCATCGCATCTCCAAAACTTTTTGCCATGAAAGCAATCTGCTGGTTATTGGGCGAAAAGTCGGCGCGTTCACCAAACTGAGTTACCATCGTAATATTCGCTGGCAAATGATCTATAGGGCTGCCTG
>Ga0157378_10006179_pt1 | contig 10481 bp, 8 predicted proteins | sample M65metaG_FD_115309 | JGI IMG/M metagenome (GOLD analysis project Ga0157378, IMG submission 115309) | Miscanthus rhizosphere microbial communities from Kellogg Biological Station, Michigan, USA - M6-5 metaG | ecosystem: Host-associated > Plants > Roots > Rhizosphere > Soil | place: USA: Michigan...
CGCTCGTGCGGATGAACGACGACATCGAGAACCTCCTCGGCGCCGTAGAGATCCCGATCCTTTTCGTTGGTATAGATCTGACGGTGCGCCGCTTCAACAGCGCGGCGGGAAAGCTGCTGAATCTGCGACCGGACGCGACTGGACGGCCACTGCGCGAAGCGCAATCGAGGATCGACATCGCTCACGCGGAGAAGCTCGTCGGAGCTGTCATCGAAACGTCGGATGGAGCCGATGTCGAAATCCAGGACTCGAAGGGGTGCTGGCATCTGCTCCGGATTCGCGCGTATCGCACATCAGGTGGTGTCATCGACGGTGCGATCCTCGCACTGCTCGACATCGACGCCTTGAAGCGAAGCGTACTTGTGGCCGAGGAGGCCACGCGCGCTGCAGACATGCTGTCGAAGGCGAGCGCACTGCTGGCGTCATCACTCGATTACGAAACGACGCTCGACTCGCTCGCCCGGCTCTCGACGGCGGCCTTCGCCGATTGGTGCGCGGTCGATCTGATCAATGAAGATGGCTCGATCCGCCACCTCACTGTTTCCCACGCAAATCCGGTGCTGCGCGATCTGGCCTTGCAGTTCCAGGAGGTCGCGTTTCAGGAACCGGAGCGCGCGCCGGGAGCGCCGCAGGCGCTGCTTCAACGCAAATCGGTATTGCTCACCGACCTCGCGGAGGCGGGTCTCACTGGCATCGCGCCGGAGGCGAAGATCATGCAGCTGATCGGCGCGCTCGGTGTCCGCTCGCTCATCAGCGTGCCTCTGATCGTCCGCGACAAGGTGCTGGGCACGACGACGTTCTCTTCATCGCAACGGCGCTACAACGAGGTGGACCTTCATCTCGCAGAAGAGCTGTCGCAGCGCGCGGCTGTCGCCATCGACACGGCAATGCTCTTCCGGGAAGCGGAGCGCGCGAATCGATACAAGGATGCCTTCCTCGGTACCGTCGCGCACGAGTTGCGTACACCGCTTACGTCCATCATCGGATGGGTGCAACTGGCCAGAAGCAATCCGAGCATGTTCGAAGAAGCGCTCATTCACCTCGAAGAGAGCGGGAGTCTGCTGCGGGTGTTCATCGAAGACCTGCTGGATGTCACGCGCATTCGTGAGCGGAAGTTGAACATGGAGATGACGGGCGTCGATCTGGCGGACGTTGTGCGGACGTCGCGAGAGCTAACCGCCTTCAGCGCGACTGCGCGTGAGATTGATTATCGTTTTGAACTGGATCTCGATCCGGCGCCCGTATCCGGAGATCGAGTGCGGCTGTCGCAGGTCGTCTGGAATCTCCTGAGCAACGCGATCAAGTTCACGCCGATCGGTGGCCGCATCGACGTCCGTCTCGAGCGCGAAGGGGACGATGCCGTTTTGACCGTCTCGGACAATGGCGCCGGCATCAATGCCGAGTTTCTGCCGCATGTGTTCGAGCTTTACCGGCAGGCGGAGACTGCAGAAGGTCACGTGCCGGGATTAGGCATCGGTCTGGCGATCGTGGCGAAGGTCGTCGCTCTCCATGGAGGGACTGTGCGCGTCGAAAGTCCGGGGCTCGGTCGCGGCTCGACGTTCTTCGTGGCCTTGCCGCTTTCAGCACAGGTTGCCAGCGTGGTGTAAGCGGAGGTGTGAGGCGAAAACGGAGGAAATTGTCCCGGGAGTCGCATCGTTTCCATTACATTCATGACGACGACTCCATCGGAAGCGCCTCTTGCGCATCGCCTGGTGACTGAGCCGCAGGCGACCAGTGTTCCGTGGGTCGATTCGCCGTTCTTTCCGGCACTCGTCGATCGGGCCACGCTCGATCCCGAGATCGCGCACATGGTTCGCCGTTACGCGCGCGACGGATACGTCATCATCGATCCGCAGATCCCCAGAAAGACCCTCGATCAGGCAGTTCAGGATCTCGAAGGCCGTTTCAAGCCGACCTATCACCCGTACTACGCGGACGAGCGACGTCTTCAGGAAGGGTGGATCGTTTCGAGCGCGATCAAGGAGATCGCGACAGCACCCCGCGTGCTGGAAGTCCTGCGGGCTCTTTATCGGCGTGAGCCGATTCCGTTTCAGACGTTGAATTTCCGAATCGGTTCGGAGCAAGCGACTCACAGCGACACGATTCATTTCCATTCCGTCCCGAATCTCTTCATGGCCGGAGTGTGGGTCGCGCTCGAGGACATCGATCAGACTAACGGTCCGCTGCACTACTACCCCTCGTCGCACAAGCTGCCTATCTACAACATGGCCGATCTCGGGGTCATGGCTGCCTCGCCCGACAACCTCTATCAGAATTACTGGATGTACGAGCAGTTCGTCCAGACGCTCATGGGGGCGACTCAGCTCGAACGAGTGGAGATGAAGATCGAGCGGGGGCAGGCACTGATCTGGGCCGCCAATCTCTTTCACGGCGGCAGCCCGATCATCGATCACGAACGGACGCGGCTCAGCCAGGTCACGCACTATTTCTTTTCGGATTGCATGTACTACACGCCGCTCCTGTCCGATGTCGGTCTTGGACGCACTTCGCTGCGCAAAGTCATCGACCTGCGCACTTGCGAAGAGGTGAACCACGTCTATAACGGACGGAAACTCGAGAACATCAACGAGTGGCCTCCGCGACTTTCGGGATGTGAGCTCGCGCCGTCACCCGCGCAATTGTTGGACGCCGATGAGATGGCTCGCCGCAACGGTCTCGCGCCCGCGAGTGACGAGACGGCACAGGCGAGCACGATCACGCCTTCCTCGACCGACGAGACGACGCCGGCGAGCGCGATCATGCCTCCCTCGACCGACGCCGCGTCGCTTCGAAAGAGGTTTCGAAGCCTGCTCGAGCGAACCCTCGGCCGCTGAGTGATGCGAAGTGTGTGGCGCTCGAGCTCGTTGGCGAGTCCGGCGGAAGCTGCCCCTGCGCGAGTACTTGAAAGAGCCGCTCTCGCGTCTTCTGCGCAACGGGGGCGCTCGATGGAAAACAAACGGTGCACGTTCACTGCCGATCTGTCAATTCAGGGGACATTTGTTGCCTAATTGGTAATCGTTTGTCTTACAATGACAGATGCCCTCCTGACGCAGCCGGTCGCGACAAGGGTGCGTGAGATCGCTGCCACCTCGGCGGCCACCCGCGCGCGGATTCAGCCGATTCGATTTCTTCGCCAAACCGGCCGCCGGTCCGGCAAATCCCGGCGATCAGGAGAGACCTCGTGAGACAGGAGATTCGAGCAACAGCAGGGAAACTCAATCGCAGCGAGGAGCTGGTGGACGATGAAAAAGAAGCAGCAGCCGCGTTGCTCAAAGCGAATCCCGAATTCGGGAACCCGCATGTCGTAAGATGCAGCTGGTGCCACGAGACCAGAACCCTGTTCCGCGATGAGGATGACGCTCCGTTCAAACGGACTGCGCACGGATGGTTCTGCGAACGTTGCGAGGTCAACGCAGCAAGTCAGGAAGTCAAATTCTGATCATGGAGAGCGATTAAGGATGTCTGCGGAGCAGGTTTTTGATTACGGGTCCATCGAGCGGACCGATCGTGAGATTCAGCAGGCTACCCATCCTTTTGCGCGGCAGTCGGCCGCGGAGGCCTGGTGGCACATCGCCTCGACCTTCGGGATCCTGCTCTCCGCGCTTGGAACAGCGGCGCTGGTTCCATGGTGGCCGGCGCGTCTTGCCGCCTCGCTGTTCGGCACGCTGATGCTCGTGCGGCCGTTCATTCTCTATCACGACTTCATGCATGGCTCGATGCTGCCCGGCTCGCGCCTCGCGCGGGCGATCTTCTACAGCTATGGAGCGACGAATCTCACGCCGCCGCGCTCGTGGCGCGACAGTCACAACTTTCATCATGCGAACGTAGGACGCATCGAAGGTTCGGAAGTCGGAGCGTTTCCGATGATGACGACTGAGATGTGGCGGAGCAGCTCACGCTCGAAGCGCCTTGCGTATCGCATCGCTCGCCACCCGGCGATCATGATTTTCGGCTACCTGACCATCTTCTTCTTCAGTGTGACGCTGCTTCCATTGCTGCGGCGGCCGTCGCGCTACTGGGATTCAGCGCTCGGCCTGGCGGCGCATGGTGGCGTGCTCGCTTCGCTCTGGATTTTCTTCGGGTTCGAAGCGGCATTTTTCGCACTCCTCATGCCGATGATTCTCGCGGGAATGATCGGCGGATATCTCTTCTACGCACAACACGCCTTTCCGGGAATGCGCATCCTTCCCGATGACGAGTGGACCGCCTATCGCGCGTCGCTCGCGTCGGCGAGCTATCTGCGGCTGGGGCCCGTGCTTCGATGGTTCAGTGGAAACATCGGCTTCCATCATGTCCACCATCTCAACTCGCTGATTCCGTTTCACCGTCTGCCCGAGGCGATGAATGCGATTCCGGAACTGCGGGACCCGGTGGTGACGACGCTGCGGCCGCGCGATGTCCTGGCCTGCTTCCGTTCGAACCTGTGGGACGAGGCGAGCGGACGCGTGGTGAATTACCGCGACGCGTAGTCGCCCTGGTCGTGATTCAGCCTATCGCCGGCGTTTCGGAGACGCCGGCTTTTTCTTGCGCTGAGTTTTTTTGCGAGGGCTTCGAGCCGGCGGTGTTGCGGCCGACTCTTCCACGAGCAGCGCGAGACTCTCGATGATCTTCGAGATGCGCGGGAGGAGTATGGACGGTAGAGCCGCGAGCCGGTCGATCAGCGGCTTCAGATGGCCGATGTCGCCGATATCGTTGGGGAGGAGATTGCCCGGTTTTTCGCCGAGAGCTTCGACGATCCGAACGAAGTCTTCAACATAGAGACCGCGCTGGTCCGATTCGAGTCTGGCAAGATGCGCGGGCGAGATCTCGACGCTCCTTGCGACTTCGGCCTGAAGGCGGCCTTTCGATTCTCGTAGCTGTCTGAGGATGCGGCCGTACATTGCGAACACAGTATGGATGCTGGTTGCCAGATAGGCAATAGATTTAATTGTAATCGCCGAATTGGCAATTCGGCAACCTGGGAACTTCTGTACAACCGTCATCCTGAGGCGCGAAGACGCCGAAGGACCCCCTTCCGACGAAAGCTACTCCGCAAATCAGGGGTTCTTCGCTGTCTTTCGCTTGCGCCGCGATTCCGGCCCCTCCGACGCGTCGCGATTGGTTCATCTCACGATCGGCTTTCCATCGACGAGCGTTTGCTGATCGTGTACGTCGTCGACGAACTGCAGCTTCCATTCACCGCCCTGTTTGACCCAGGTCTCTCTCTGGAAGACGTTCGTCTCCACCTTGCGGACGACGCCTTCGATGTCGCGATAGCGCGAGACCTCCTGATGCACATTGGCGATCGCCACGAGCTCGTGTTCCGAGACCTTGAGATCGAGGATCGTCATCCTGATCACGATCGGCGGACGCAGCGGTTCGAGAAAGCGGCGCGAGTACTCTTCCATCGAAACGCGATCATTCAGTTCGCCTTTCGGTCCGATCGTGTAGAACGTGTCGGACTTGAGTGCCATGATCGCCGGAAGATCCTTCCGTACGTTGGCTGCGGAGAGCTTTTCGTATTGGCTCTCGATTTCTTCGCGAACCGTGCGTTTAACCGGTTGTGCGGGGAGAAGAGCGAACAGCAGCAGAACCACGATCGTCTTCGGCATCCGCCGATCTTACGACCCGCGACCGTGGCTTTGCGACCTCGGACACGCGATGCTCATGGCGTCTCCTTCAGTACTTCCCCATTCTGAATCACAAAGTCGATCGCGCGCGTGTTGGCGATCGACTCGAGCGGATTCTTCGACAGGATCACGAGATCCGCATTCAGTCCTTCGCGTATCGATCCGAATTCGTGATCGCGGTGCAGCGCGCGCGCCGCGTTGCCCGTCGCGATGCGAATCACTTCGAGTGGCGGAATGCCGGCGTCGTTGAGCAGCCGCAGCTCATCGTGAAGACTCGCGCCCGGAACGATCCACGGCGTCGGCGTATCCGTGCCTGCAACGAGCATCACGCCGCGGTCGCGCATCTTCTTCACCAGGCCGAGGAGAATGGGCCACGACCGCTTTGCCTCGGCAAACTGCGAGGGCGTCCAGTCCTTCGTGAATCCTCCCGCCGCCCATCCTTTGCGCACACTCTCCGGGACGAATGCGAGATCGGGATTCTCCGTCCAGCGCCTATTGTCAGCCCAGAACTTCGTCTGCATCGTCGCCATGAGCGTGGGATCGACGACGACATGATGCTCGACGAGCGCGCCGATCATTTCGTCGATCGCGGACTCGTCGAGATGCTCGAGCCAGTAGACGCGGCCGAACATGTTGTCGGGCATCGCGTCGCGGTCAGTCGCTTTGACGTACGCACGCGACCACGGTGCCGCATGCTCGACGCCGTCGATGCCCATGCGTGCCGCATCGGTCCAGGTGGTGCGGCCGAGGTGACCGGTGATGGGAAGGCCGCGGCGATGTGCTTCATCGATTGCGACGGCCACCAGCTCGCGCGGCATGGATGAGTAGACCTTCACGAGATCGACTCCAGCGATTGCCTGCCACCGGATCTCACTGCGGACTGCCGCTTCATCGTGCACTGGTGCGAATGCCGGCGGTCTGAAGTCGGAGTCGTTGAGGATGCGCCCTGCGGTGAAGAGCTGCGGTCCATCGACCTTTCCGTCGCGCAGCTGTTTGCGTAGCAGCAGCGCGTCGGCGGTAATCGCGCCCGGATCACGAATCGTCGTGACGCCGAATTTCGTAAACGTGCGGAGGAATGAGAGCGCGATCTCGCGATTCCATCGATCGCCCGGCTCGCCTTTTTCGTTGAGCACATCGCCGGCGATATGCGCATGCATGTCGATGAGTCCGGGTATCACATACTTGCCGCTCGCATCGATGACGTGCGCGTACTGCGGCGATTCGATCCCGCGATCGATGCGTGCGATCCTGCCGTTGCGGATCAGTATGTCGGTCTTCGCTTGCGGCGGCGCGCCCGTGCCGTCGATGATGGTCGCGTTGCGGAGAAGAATCGTTTCGCCCGCGACGCGCCGTTCGAATGCGCGCTCCATGTCGTCGACGAATTTCCTGTACTCATCAGGATTCACGAACTCGTGCGTTTTGCGCTTCGTATCGAGATCGAAGAAGCTGCCGTGCGATCCGAGAAAGATGTCGGGGTGCAACGAATGGAGAATCTCGAACTGCCGCCGATAGTCAGCGACTGCATCGGGATAGCGGCGATTGGTCGTCAGGGTGTAGTCAGGCGCTGACGGGCTGCCGACGAAGACGACGCTGTACGACTTCTCGCCTTCGCGGATCGCCGTCGTCCATGTCGTGCAGCCGCGCGTGTGGCCCGGTGTGATGCGTGCGGTGAGTGTCGTGCCGCCCAGCGTGACCGTGTCGCCGTCGTCGAGGAGACGATCGGGCGTGATTGGCGGAAATGAAAAGCGGTCGCGAAACTGCGGATCATCGAGTCCACCACGCATGAATGCGGGCGCATCTCCGCGGCTCGCGAAAAATTGAGCGCCGGTGACACGCTTCAGTTCCGCGAGTCCGCCTGCGTGATCGTAGTGCGCGTGACTCGCGAGCAGAATCCGCACGTCCGCAGGGCGGAAACCGAGAGCGCGGATGTTATCGAGGATGATCGGCGCCGTCTCTTCGAATCCACCATCGATGACGATGTGACCTTCGGGCGTCGTGATGAGAAAACACGCCATCTCGTTCGTGCCGACGTAGTAGAGATTGCCGGCGATCCGAAATGGCTCGATGCGCTGATTCGATGGCGCGTGTGCGGCGAGGAAGAGGGCGAGGATGAGATGCATGCGCGTCCGCTATTTTCTCCTCGAGCTCACTCCTTCTTTCCGAAAAGTCCTCCCAGCACGGAACCACCCATGCATATCAGATTGTCGAGATCGACACCTCCCCCGGCTTGTCCCGAGCCGAGGATGTCGGGCAGCGTGCTCGCGTCTGCACCTTTTTCTCGCTTCATACGTCCGAGCACACCCATCACGATCGGCGCGAGGATGGTCATCAACTTCGCGACCTGCGCGGCGTCGAGGCCGGACGCCTTCCCGACGCCGTCCTCCACCGGCCCGCGATTGGGACCGAAGATATGACCGAGGATGGCGGCGCCAATTGCCGAGGCAGTCCCTCCGCCGAGAAGTCCGCCGAGGTTGTCGAGGATGCTCCCATCGTGCTGCTGCAGCGCGTTGTCGAGCGCTGCAGCACCATGAGGATGAGACGCGTTCTGCGCCAGTCCGCTGACCATTGCCGGAAGCGCCAGGGATAGCGCTTTCGATGTTGTGGAAGGATCGGCGCCGATCGTCTGGCTGATCGTCGCGATCGAGTCGGGACCGAGTTGCGCGTGTACGGCGTCGAGAATCGAAGTCATGTCAGTGTCCCATCAGGTCCGCCGGGACCTTGCCGCCGTTCTCTGACAGTTTGCGCATGACTTCCTTGTGCAGCCATATGTTCATCGTCGCGGAATCATTCGTGTCGCCGGTGTAATGAAGATCGGCAGCGAGCTCTTTGCGCGCGGAAAGACTGCTGTCCATTCCGAGGATTTTCATCAGATCGACGATCGAGTGCTTCCAGTCGAGTTTCTCGCCGTGCGAGGCTGCCATCTTGTCGAGCGTGGCGGCCACATCGACAGAAGACATCGGCGAAGTGGCAGGCATCGTCGCAGCGGGAGCTGACGGAGCGGCCTGCGTGGCCTCCTGCACGCGCGACTGCCCGCTGTCTCCCGGCTTCAACACGTCGGGCGGCGCCTCGGCAGCGGCGCTGGCGTGAAAGATCTTCTGCATCATCGTAGCGAAAAGGCCCATTGGTTTGTTCCTCCAGCCCGCCTCGTGCAAGACGCAGCCCACAAAGAGACGTTCGCGATTGGAAGGAACCATGCAGGAGAAAGGAGGATGGCCAGCGAACCCAGAAAAGTGTTGCGCGTCGGAGCGCTTGCGCGTCTTGCAACGCTCGATCCCCGCCGTACGCACGACACCGTCAGCTCACTGATCCTTGACGAGATCTTCGAAACGCTCTTCGCTCCACCGTTCGGCAGCGAGTCGGCCAAACCACAGCTCGTCACGACGCCGTTGCGCCAGGAACCGGACGCAGCCGGCAAGCACGTCTATTCAGCCGAATTGCGGACGGACATTCTGTTCTCCGATGGCACTCCGATGCTGCCTCAGCACGTAGCGCTTTCACTCAATGCTTCTGCCGACTTTGCCAGGCATGCGTCGGTGGAAGTTCGCGGGCCGCGCCTCTTCTTTCACCTCACGCATCCGAACGCACGATTCGATCTCGTGCTCACGAACACTTACACCCATATCGTTCTCGAGCGTGGAGGATTGCTGCTGGGGTCCGGACCATTCATGTTTTCCGGACAGGTGCGGCTGGCCGACGTGCAGCGTCTGGATCGCGTGACGCTCGTCCGCAATCCCCATTACAACCGCAAACCGGTCGAGATCGATGAGATCGTATTTGCGACCTACGCCGCATCGAATGGCGGGGGAACGGAGGTGTTGCTCGAAGCTGCCAGAAAAGGGGAGATCGACTTCACGTACAGCCTGACCTCCGTCGATGCGATGGCGTTGCGCGGCTATCCGTTCGTGCCATCGATCTCGACCGGCAACGCCACAGGCATCCTCTACTTCAACACTTCGCGGCCATCCTTTCAGGATGCGCAGGTTCGCAAAGCGTGCGCACACGCCATCGATCGCAAAGCGATTGCGGAGTCGACCTACGATCGCAATCCGCTGGCTTACGTGGCCTCCAATCTTCTTCCGCCACTCCTTGCCCGCGATCCGAGCTTGTTGCCGTTCGATCTGACCAAAGCCAAAAGTCTCGCTGCTGCAGCCGGCTTCCGGATGCCGAAAAAGGTGACGCTGCTGATGGTCTGGAGCCCGCGGCCGTATCTGCCGAACCCGCGCCGCGCGGCCGAGTTGATCCGCGACCAGCTGGCCGTGATCGGTGTCGACGTGGAAATCGTCGCGACTCGCGATCGCAATGACTACGCGGATCGCGTTCAGCGCAACGGGTACGACATGCTGCTTGCAGGTTGGATCGCCGATACATCCGATCCCAGTGATTTCTATGAAGCGCTCCTGGCATCGCACGCGATTCCATCTCCATTGAACAACACGGCCACATCGAACAACGTGAGCCGGTATTCGAGCGCCGCGATGGATGCCGCGCTGCAGCGCTTTCGAACAGAGCAGAGTGACGCGAATCGCGCAGCGATCGTCGCGCTGCTTGCGGAGGAAGTACCGCTGCTGCCGCTGATCTATGGTCAGGCCGTCGCGGTCTGTGCGCGGCACATCAGCGGGTTTCAGCACTCTGCGCTGGGACGGGTTTCGCTCGCGGGGCTCAAGATGCGAACACCGGTCGCCAGCGTCGCGTGAGAAAAAATCCGCGTTACGTCATCCCTCACTTCGATCTGGGGGTTCCTTCGCTTCGCTTCCAAGAAACTCCCAGTGTTTATGCGGGTCTGCGGGTTTAGTTCCTTCTCCCCCGGCACGGGGGAGAAGGTGCCGCAGGCGGATGAGGGGGCTTGCATTTGATCAAGAACACGAACCCCTC
>Ga0157378_10006180_pt1 | contig 10480 bp, 6 predicted proteins | sample M65metaG_FD_115309 | JGI IMG/M metagenome (GOLD analysis project Ga0157378, IMG submission 115309) | Miscanthus rhizosphere microbial communities from Kellogg Biological Station, Michigan, USA - M6-5 metaG | ecosystem: Host-associated > Plants > Roots > Rhizosphere > Soil | place: USA: Michigan...
CGATTCTTCTGGCATCCGTTTATACACCTTCACGTCTACTTCCACTGTTGTTTCACCTGCTACCGCTATACAGATGAGCATCAGGAATGCAACAAGTGAAAAATGGAACAGTGAATTGATATGGGGTTTGGCAAGGAACGACAACAGCATTCAATATTTTACCGCCCCTCATTTTGACCCGGCCAATGCAACCAATACCGGCGGTTTCCCAACATTAGGACCTACTTTAAAAATGGCCCAGCTTTTTTATTCAAAAAATGGCGTGCCCATTAATGAAGACAAAACTTTAGATTTTAGTTCGATAACAAGCCTTCGGGTTGCTACGCATGAAGAACGTTTCAACCTGATAGAAAACTACACAACTGCCAGGCTCAATTTCGACCGGGAACCGAGGTCCTATGGCGCCCTGGGTGTTGATGCCTGCACCTGGTTTATGGCCAGCAGTTCCTCAGATGAAAATACCTGGAACATGCAGTGCCGGGTAGGACAATTCGGAAGTGCGATATCTACACCCGTTACCGGTTATTTTATAAAAAAAGCAGTTAACTGGCATGATGAATGGGTAAGCGGAGGTGGTTTTAATATGACGAATTATGCCTGGCCTGAAATGCGTTTAGCCGATCTGTATTTATTATATGCTGAAGCTTTAAACGAAGCAAGCGGGCCTTCAGCCGATGTTTACAGCTATGTCAACAAGGTAAGGGCAAGGGCAGGCCTCGAAACCGTAGAAAGTTCCTGGGCAAATTATAGCAATAATCCTTCTAAATATACTTCCAAAGAGGGCATGAGATCAATCATCCAGCAGGAAAGAGGTATTGAATTAAGTTTTGAAGGACAGCGTTACTGGGATATGCTCCGCTGGAAAACAGCGGCCCAGGAAATTAATGGAAATGTAAAGGGCTGGGACAGGACGCAAACTGACCCGGCGCTTTATTACAGGCCCATTACTTTTTTCAGTCAAAAATTCCAGGCGCCGCGGGATTATTTATGGCCAATCAAGGAAGATGATTTACTTAACAATCAGAACCTCGTTCAAAATCCGGGATGGTAATAAATTAAGAGCAATTAAATAATAAAATGAAAATATTATATATGAAATCATTCAAGCTTATATACATTCCCCTGCTGGTATGTGCATGTTTAACAGGGTGCAAAAGGGAAATAACCAGGGTGCCAATTGATAAAGATGGTTCCGTGCCCGGCGTTGTTACTAATATCAAGGTGGTGAACACCAATGGTGGTGCCACGTTAACCTATTCGCTGCCCGATAGTAAAAACCTCTTGTATGTAAAGGCGGTTTACGAAACTTCCAAAGGACATCCGCAGGAAGTGAAGGCGAGTTACTATACCAACAGCATGGATCTCTCATGCTTTGGTGATACGCTGGAGCACACGGTTTCTTTGTACGCCGTTAGTAAAAGTGAGGTTGCTTCTACTCCGGTTACCGTAACCGTTCATCCACTAACTCCCCCCTGCGTGCTGGCTTTTAGAACTTTGAAGGTGGTTCCTGCTTTTGGTGGTCTCAACATAAAGGCATCCAACCTAACAAAAGCCGACCTGGCGATCGTTCCTCTGGTAGATACTTTAAAGAATGGAACCTGGACAACGCTGGACAACATCTATACCGCCGATTCATTAATCAATACCAATATAAGAGGACTGGATACTACTACGAGGAGGTACGGATTTTATGTAAGGGACAGGTGCGGCAATCGTTCGGATACTTTGATTTTAACGCTATCGCCATATTTTGAGCAAAAACTGGATAAGAAACTGTGGTCTGAAAGGAAGTTACCGGGCGATGCTGTAACAGTTTATGGCACCGCCATCCAGGCAATGTGGAATGGTCAGGACAATCATGGATGGCCGGTAACTTTTACAGACGAAAGTGCCGGAGGTCCCCAAACCTTTACCATTGACCTGGGATTAGAAAGTACGTTCAGCAGGCTAAAATTGAATTCATACGAAGACTTCGGCGTGTATTTTGGCCGGGGTGCGATGAAGATCTTTCAAATATGGGGATCTAATAATCCGAATCCGGATGGATCTTATGACGCAAGCTGGACCAAATTGATGGACTGCACGGTTGTTAAGCCATCCGGATCGCCGCTGGGAACAGAAACCGGTGCGGATAAAGCAGCGGGGTTTGCAGGTGCCCAGTTTGATTTCCCCAGCGGTTTACCGTCTTACCGGTATATCAGGATAAGAAATTTACAAAATTGGCAGGGCAGCTATTTTATGTCGATAGTACAGTTTACGCTGTGGGGTAAACAATAAACGAACCACCGCAAATACAAAGAGATTTTTTAACAACATTAATTTTTTTTTATGAACCATTTTAAAAATGTGTTTTATATAGCGATGCTGGTGGTTGTATCACTTATCAATGGCTGCTCTAAATTCGATGCTTATAAAGATAAATACCTGCAGTCAGGTTCCATATCCTATCCGGGTATCATAGACTCTGTAAAAGTACTGTCGGGTAAAAACAGGGTGATGCTGAACGGGTTTATCGTTGCGGATCCCAAACTGGTTAAATACCGGGTATTTTGGAACAGCCACAATGATTCAATTGAAGGACCTATTCATCCCAGTGGAAAAATTGATACATTCAAAGCTACCATCAATAACCTGGCGGAAGGTGTAATAAGTTTTCAGATAAGAACATACGATAAAGACGGCAATATCTCCGTTCCGGTTACGGCAACAGGTAATGTTTATGGCGATATTTATCAGAGTTCGCTTGTTACAAGAGGTATTACCAAGGCGGAAGTGCAACCGGATAATTCGGCATTGATCAACTGGGCGGATGTTAATGCGGACGCAGGCGTGATTGGAATGCAGGTAAAATTCACCGATAATGCCGGTATCGCCCACGACACTTTGTTTAAGTCAACGGCTACCGGTTTGTCAAACTCCCTTCCTGATTTTAAATCAGGTACTTCAATCAACTACAGAACGGCTTTTTTACCAAACAAAACAGCCATTGATACTTTTTACACTGACTATCAAATCAAATCGGTAAAAGCAGAAGTAACCAGTGTTTATTTAAAAAATACTAAACAGCCTTTTGCAAAAAATTTCTCAACTGACAGCAGGTGGGCCGTACCCACCGATTGGAATGTGAATGCCGCCGTATTAAACCACAATGGTTATGGTGGATGGGGCTCTGATAATGGTTCTGTGCTGGTAATGGAAGGAGGATGGGCCTGGGGAGCCAGTCCAATCATCAACGGGAAAATATCGCAAACCGTTACATTGCCCGCCGGTAAATATTCCTTTAGCATAACTATCCAGGAAGGCAACGCATCCAAGGTATTTATCGCGGCAGCCGCGGACACAACCTTACCCAACACAGATAATTTAAGCTCCGGTTTGGCATTCGCAAATTGGAAAAACGGCCCCATCTCATTTACCCTCACCCAGGCAACGCAGGTGACCATGGGATTTGTAGCCACTATAGGAGAAAACAGCGGCGAATATTTCAGGATAAATAAAGTGCAGCTTTACAGAGAATAAATTAGCAGTTGGTAATATCAGTCAATCGTTACTTCGCCTTGGCAGGCAGGTTAGAATTAAGCAGGCGGCTGCCTTAAATGGTGGCCGCTTCTTTTTTAGGCCGGGACAACCCTTATTTAAAACACAGTAATAAGCAGGAGTGCCCCCGCAAATAACACGATCATCCTATCCATCACAGGTATCAGCAAACGCAGGTTATTCTATCAAAACAAAATAGACAGCGTTCATGCTTCACCTGGGTGACCAAAACGAATCCTACTTAAAATCACTCGTTTGCAACAATTCATGCCATAGTTTGCAACATTGAACACCCCTGCATAAAACAGCATAGTAATAGTTTTACAGCATTCAATTAGCCATTGTGTCGCTGTATGAGATTACGACTGCCTGTTAGCTTTCTGCGTTCCCCCCTATTGAATTTTTTATTGGGGAACCACCCTTCATATATTACTACTCCCAACGGCATAATTGTTTTCACCGATCCTCTGGTGACAGGTGACTCGAACGTCGTTAAGCTTCAGGTAGTGGCAGATAATATTATAAGAGTGATTGTCGCCCGGGGAAAAGAAATGGCGCCCGCTCAAAGCCTGTTTACTGGTTACGGTAAAAGCCCTGATTTTTCCTGGCATGTCTTTTCTTCCAAAAAAAGCCTCACACTACAAACAAAAAACCTTACGGCTATTGTAGATCTGAAAACAGGCGCTGTTTCTTTCCGGGACCGGAAAGGCAATACAGGGCCAGATGAGAAGCAGCCGTCTGGGCGAAATTTTCTACCTGCAATATTTAAACGAAAACGCTTCTGTAATCTTAGCCGGACATTTCAAACCAAAGCCGGGGATGCAGGGTATGAACGCCGGTATTTCTTCAGTGCAACCCCCTCTTTTATTCCGTTCACCTTGTATAAAACGCAACTTTTTTTAATAAACTAAATGCTTATTGTATGCAAAAAACAAAAACGCTAAAATTGTTAAAAGCCCCATTGTGGATATTTATTTCCTGTATGATGCTGAGTAGTTTTGCTTATGCGCAGGGACCAAAAATAACCGGTGTAATATCGGATAAGAAATCGGGTGCACCGGTAGCTCGTGCCACGGTAGCAGTTAAGGGGACAAGCAGAGTAACGATCACAGACGACGCCGGCCGTTACTCAATCCAGGCAGCACCAGGAGACATACTCGTAGTAACTTTTACTGGCAGGGTTTCCAAAGAAATAAAACTGGGTTCTTCCGGCGAAATGAATATCGTACTGGAAGAAGACTTTAGTAAACTGGACGAAGTGGTGGTAATTGGTTATGGAACTTCTAAAAAACGAAATGTAGTGGGCGCAACCGACATCATTTCGGCTAAAGAAGCCGGAGCAACCACATCAACCAATCCTTCACAATTACTTATCGGAAAAGCCGCCGGTGTACAGGTCATACAATCGAATGGTACACCAGGGGCGGATGCCCAGATCATTATCCGGGGTACCGGTTCATTTACAAGTGTAGACCCTCTTTATGTTATCGATGGTATCCAGGGGGATAAAAATCTCTTTAATACATTAAGTGCACAGGATATTGATAACATTACAATACTGAAAGATGCATCATCAACTGCCATTTACGGTTCCGCGGCAGCGAACGGGGTAGTTATTATCACCACAAAAAGAGCTAAATCGGGTGTGCCGAAAATAACAGTTTCCTCTCAATACGGTGTTGCAAAAGCATGGAAAAAATTGGATTTGCTGAATGCTGCACAATATGTTGACCTCCTGAAAGACTTCGCTGCAACAAACAATACTACGCTGCCCGCAAAGTTTAATACACCCGCTGTACTTGTTGATAGTAACAACTGGCAAAATAATATTTTGCGTACCGCCCTGGTTTCGGAAAGCAATATAAACCTGAGTGGCGGTAGCGAAAAAGTTACTTATGGATTATCGCTTGGTTATATCAGCCAGGAATCTATTGTAGAAAAATTTAGTAATAAACGTTTTAATGCCCGGATCTATCTTGATGAAAAACTGGGCCGTTTTCATTTTGGCCAAAGTCTTGCAATCAGGCAAACAAAAAGCGTGGGCCAAACGGCTAGTTTGACAAGTGCAATACAATATGCTCCCTATAAACCTATTTATGACAAAAGCATTCCAGGCGGCTATTCAATTGAATCAAATGTAGAAGATTTCAGCAATGCTATAAACCCTTTGCAGGCGCTGAACCTGGAGCATCCTGTCAACACAGATTATATTTTCTTTCCTCAGGCCTTTGCTGAAGTTGATCTTATTAAAGGACTTCGTTTCAGGTCGCAGTTTTCTGCAGAGATCGGGGGAAATAAATCCACCAACTACAAATACCCGTATACATTGTCCAACTATCTGACTTCTCCCCGCCAGGCAACGTTGGGTTATGGAAGTTATTCTTTTTATACACTGGAAAACTATTTTTCCTATGATCGTAGATTCGGCAACCACACAGTGTCTGCAACCCTTGGTAACAGTTATATTGATCCGGGTGAAAGTTCCGGATTATCTGCCGCAGGTTCCAACCTGGCAAACGATAATGTACAAAATATCAGTGTAGCTCCTTTGCAAACAGTAACAGGTACTTCTTATGGATATGCTCATACTTCGCTGATCTCTTATTTTGGACGTGTAAGCTATACTTATAATTCCAAATATATTTTAACGGCAAGTATCAGGAGAGATGGTGCTTCAAACTTTGGAGCAAACAACCGCTTTGGCAATTTTCCGGGCGTGGGTGTTGCCTGGAATTTAAGCGATGAAGATTTCATGAAAAAAGCATCATTCATATCCAATGCAAAGTTGAGGGCCGGATGGGGAAGAACAGGGAACAATTCAATTCCAACTACGGGCATCACTTCGGTACTTACTTTCAGTGGAAGTCCGGCTGGTAATGCTGTTTATTCATTGGGTTCAAGCGAGGCATTTGCTAATGGTACCAGTATTAACACACTGGCAAACCCAGCCATAAAATGGGAGTCAACCGACCAGACGGATATAGGGTTAGACATTTCCTTCCTGAAAAACAAGTTGTATATGACGGTGGACTGGTATAACCGTAAAAGTTCGGGTCTTTTGGTTCAGGTACCAATACCCGGAAGCACAGGTGCTTCAAATACCGGCGGACAACCTTCGATATACGCAAATGCTGCAAGTGTAGTGAACAAGGGTATTGAGTTCACCGTTGGTTATCGTGGAAATGCAGGCAAGTTTTCTTACAATGTAAACACGAATTTTTCTTATAACAAGAACAAAGTATTGTCTTTAGGTGACCGGTTCTCTGCCCCCATTAAAGCTGAAGGAATTACTTACACAACGCCCGGTTCTCCTATTGGTGCATTTTATGGTTACAGGCTGGATCATGTCGCAAAAGACCAGGCTGAAATAACTGCATTAAATGCTAAGGCGCCGGGCGGCGTTTTCCAGGATGGACTATTACCCGGTGATTTCGTATTTAAAGATATAAATGGTGATGGCAAGGTAAATAGTAGTGATCAGGAAATCCTGGGTAGCCCAATACCAAAATTTATTTATGGTTTTAATGCAGGAGCAAATTATGGAAATTTTGATTTGAATATTGTTGTATCAGGTATTGCCGGGGTAAAGGTTATTAACGGAATTAAAAGTACTACATCTATGGAAGCTAATGGGCACAATGCTACCACAAGCATTCTTGATCGGTGGCGTAAGCCCGGTGATGTGGCCAAATTGCCAAGAGCCGGTCAAAGTGCAAATGGTTCAGGAAACTTACGACCTTCTGATTGGAATATGGAAGATGGTTCCTATTTGAGGTTGAGAAATATTACTATTGGATATTCGTTCCCGAAGAATATCGTTGGTCGGATAACAAGTACAAATATATTTACAGGCATACGTGTTTATGTTGCGGCACAAAATTTATTTACCATTGCAAAGTACACCGGGTATGACCCCGAGTTGAGTGGCAATACATACATATTTTCAAGGGGAATTGATGGTGGTGCATTACCTCAGCCACGAACAATTATGGCAGGCATCCAGCTTGGATTTTAATTCTGGTAATGAACCTTAAAAAAGAAATTATTAAAAAGGAGTTGAAACTTAAACAATTAATTGTATGAAAAAAATAATCGCATATATGCTGTTGGTTTCAGTAATAGTGGGAACTGACAGTTGTAAAAAATCAAAACTTGATCTTGAAAGCAGAAGTGCTTACGATTTCAGTAATTATTTTACAACCAAAGAAACAATGAACGAGGCTGTAATATCAACCTACGCCACCCTTATTCACCAGGGATTGTGGGCAAGAGACTATTATTTCATTTTTGATTTAATGGGATTTGAAGCAAAACAAACTACAAATTTGCAGGGAGGTTTTTTGCAACTTAGCAATTATTCCTTTGGAACTGACGAGGGGGATATTGCAAACTTATGGAATAGCCTTTACCGCATGGTATTTCGTGCAAATGTGGTAATTGACCGGGCCACAATCTGGAATCCATCGACCCCAACAGATCAATTACTTGCAAAGCAATATATTGCCGAGGCAAAATTTTTGAGGTCTTACGCTTATTTCAATATCGTTAATTTATGGGGAGCTGCTCCGCTGATCAAATCCTACGCTGATGTACTGCAAAACAACTATATGCCCCGTACTCCGGCAACAGCAATATGGGCATTTATTGAAGCAGATCTTACAGCAGCTATACCAGATCTTCCTGTTACATATAACGCTTCAACTGATCTGGGCAGGGCTGGCAAAGGAGCTGCAACAGCATTACTAGGCAAAGCTTACTTATATCAAAAAAAATGGGCTCTTGCTCAATCAACATTAACGCTTCTTACACAAGCTCCCTATTCATACGATCTGGATCCATCCTATGATAATTTATTCAGTTCAACAAATCAGAATAGTGTTGAAAACATCTTTCAGATAATGAATGGTGCATGGACAGACTGGTCAATAGGAAACCAGTATTATATGTTTGGCGGTCAGGAAACCTGGGGAGGAAAAGCCACACATTCCGGCAGGGCACAGGAGTATGGTTTTAAAGATTGGTTTAACACCTATGTAACAACAGCTTCTGTAAAAGCATTTCAATACCCCAATCCTGTAAATGGCACTCCGTATGTTGATCCCCGTGCCTATTCTACATTCTATGGTGATAAACCAAGTGGTGGTGATACGGTTTATTGTGAAAGTTGTGCAGGAGGAAAAATATCTTATCCATTCAATGCCGCTGACCCGCAAGGGGACTATAGCTGGAGAAAATATGAATATTATGATAAAACGCCTTCTTTTGGAGGTCCTCAAAGCTCCATCAACGGACAAGTAATCCGTTTTGCAGATGTATTGCTGATGATTGCAGAAGCCTCGATACAACAAGGGAATTTCGGAAGTGCTCCCCTCGGATTAATAAACAGGGTGAGACAACGGGTTGGAGCAGTAAGTTACCCCAGCCTGGGAGGCAGTCAAACTGCAGCCATGAACATCCTGATGCATGAAAGGCAACTGGAGCTTTGTGGTGAGCAACTCCGTTATTTTGACCTGATTCGCTGGGGTATCGCCAAACAGACAATTAACAGCCTCAAGCTTGTTGAGCCTAAAGATGGCACGCAGCCTTTTCAGGATAAGCATGTACTGTTTCCTATTCCGAACGTAGAGAAAGATTATAATCCAAATGTGGCAAAGGATATAGCAAATGATTGGAATTAATAGTCACACCATAAATAAGTAAACGAATGCAAGTGGTCGATCCTGCATAACCAGCATGCAGGCAGTTGGTAAACCTGCGGGCATTGCAAATCCGCATCGCCCTGCAGGTTTTTTTAAACATAAGCGTCAGGCGATATAAATTTGTACTTTACACTGAATTCTCAATAATGAAAAAACTAATTGCTGTCTTCGCGCTGTTACTTGGTATACAGTGCATCAATGCCCAACCCAAGAAATTCGACAACATACTTTATGGGGTTGCTTACTATCACGAATACATGCCGTACGAACGCCTGGACAAGGACATTCAAATGATGAAAGATGCCGGCATCTCTGTTGTTCGCCTGGGCGAATCTTCATGGGGTTTGTTTGAGCCACAGGAAGGGCATTTTGAATTTGCATGGATGGACAGGATTATTGATAAGATGCACAACGCGGGAATAAAAGTGATCCTGGGCACGCCCACTTATTCCATTCCGGCCTGGTTAGGGGTAAAACATCCTGAAGTCTTTGTTGAAAGAGTTGATGGCTCGAAAAGCAGCTACGGCATCAGGCAGAATTTTGATATCACCAACGCGGCTTATCTTTTTTACAGCGAACGCATCATCCGGAAAATGCTGGAACATTATGCAAAACATCCTGCCATCATAGGTTACCAGGTGGATAATGAAACTTCCAATTACGGAGCTGCCAATCCCGACTACTTCCGCAGCTTTGTTGACTACATGAAAGAGAAATATAAAACCACTGACTCACTGAATAAACTATGGGGATTGAATTATTGGGGAATGAGATTGAATGGATGGGATGAATTTCCGACCAGAAAAAGCGCTACCAATCCATCTTACAAATTGGAATGGGACCGGTTCGGTCAGAAAGTACCTGCTGATTTTCTTACATGGCAGGCCAATATTGTCAGCCAATATAAACGTCCCGATCAATTCATCACGCATTGCTTCATGCCCTGGCTCACCAGTATTGACCAATATGCAGCGAACAAAAAACTGGATATGCCTGCATTGAACGTGTATCATGGAAGCCAGAATGATGTTACCGGCGAAGATGTAATGTGGGCTGATGATTTTTATCGCAGTGTTAAGAAAATAAACCACATCGTTACAGAGACCAATGCACAGGCAATCGGGTGGGATTCAAAAGGACAGTATCCTCCATTTGATGGCCAGGGAAGATTGTTTGTATACTCACACATTGCAAGCGGTGCCAACATGGTGGAATACTGGCACTGGCATTCGATTCATTATGGC
>Ga0157378_10006181_pt1 | contig 10480 bp, 9 predicted proteins | sample M65metaG_FD_115309 | JGI IMG/M metagenome (GOLD analysis project Ga0157378, IMG submission 115309) | Miscanthus rhizosphere microbial communities from Kellogg Biological Station, Michigan, USA - M6-5 metaG | ecosystem: Host-associated > Plants > Roots > Rhizosphere > Soil | place: USA: Michigan...
AAGCCTGTCGGCGGGCAGGCCGACCATATAAGGCAAGGACATTGTCGCCAAGGTAACTCGAATAGCTCTGCGGGGTGGCTCGTCTGAGACGGCTTGACGCGTGCCGCCCGTCAACCGGGCCGGTGTGCGGTGGGACACATATCCATGCGCTTCGCGGATTCATGATTAAGGCAGGCCGCGCGCGATTTAAAACGGTTACCGCGCATTTCGCTTGACCGCAGCCGCGCGTGATTTGAAGATATCGTGTGGGGGTTGAGTCATGTTGGTGCAGGCTAGTCAGAGTCAATCCGGTTCGGCCCACGTCGTGGTGCTGGGCAACGAGAAGGGCGGTTCGGGAAAATCGACCACCGCCCTGCATATTGCTGTCGCTTTGATGAAGGCCGGACAACGCGTCGCCACCATCGATCTCGACTGCCGCCAGCAGAGTTTCACCCGCTACATCGGTAACCGCAGCGCCTGGGCGCGCCGCACCGGTCTCGATCTCGAAATTCCCGTACACTACTGCATCAAGCTCGGCGAGACGATGCAGATCGCCGACAACGAGAACTCCGAGTTCCAGCAATTCATGGAAGCGGTGAGTGCGGTCGAACGCACTTTCGATTTCATCGTCATCGATACGCCGGGTTCCGACTCCTACCTGATGCGGCTCGCGCACTCGATGGCCGATACGCTGGTGACGCCGATCAACGACTCGTTCCTGGATTTCGACGTGCTTGGCACCGTCGACCCCGCTACTTACTCCGTGACCGGCGAGAGCCACTATGCGGAGATGGTGCGCGATGTCCGCCGCAAGCGCCGCCAGCTCGACGGCGCCACCACCGACTGGATCGTGGTGCGCAACCGGCTGTCGATGATTGGCTCGCGCAACAAGCAGCTTGTCGCCGACAGCCTGAAGGATCTTTCGCTGCGGCTCGGCTTCCGTTCGATCGACGGGTTTGCCGAACGCGTCGTCTACCGCGAATTCTTCCCGCGCGGGCTCACCGCGCTCGACGACATCGACGAGGCGACGCTCGGCACGCGGCCGAGTCTCGGCCATGTCACGGCGCGCGAAGAGGTCACGAGCCTGTTGCGGCAGCTCAAGCTGCCGCTCGACGAACGCGGCCGCCGTCGTGCCGCCAACCGCGCCGAGTGGTTCACCCAGGTCGACAAGCCGCTCGAGATGCACGACATCATCAGCGCGTAGCGTTTTCGTAGAAAGCGCGTCGAAACAGAAGTCCGCGCAGAAAACGTCACGGCTCGATCACGGTAATGCTGAACGGCCCGCTGTTCGCGGCGGCATGCGCCACCGCTTCGTTGGCGTGGTCGAGGTCGAACGTGGTGACCTCATAATTGTCCAGCTTCACCAGGCCTGAACGGATCAAGCCCGCCATCAGCGTCGGCGCGTGCGGCGGATACATCCATTTGCCGTGCAGCGTGATGCAATTTCGCATCATCCAGGGGTAGGGCAGTTCGAGGCCGGCGCCACCCTGCATGCCGACGCCGCCCATCAGCACCACGCGTCCGTAGGGGCGCACCGCCATGACCGCGGTTCGCACCTGCGCCGTGGAGGCCGCGGGCGGCAGGATGTCGAGCACGCAGTCGATCGGGCCGGGCGCGGCTTGCAGGATCCGCGCGCGGTCGTCGGCCTCGTTGCCGAGCATCTGGACGGCGCGGACGCGGTCGCCGAATCTCCGTGCGACATCGTCGAGTGCCTTCTGGTTCCGGCCGGTGGCGATGACGCATTGTGCGCCCATGCCGAGCGCGGTGGCGACGGCGCCCGAGCCGAAACTTCCGGTGGCGCCGTTGACCAGCACGGTTTCGCCCGGTTGCAGACCGGCGGCGAGAAAGCCGCCGTAGGCCACCAGGAATTTGCCGATGGCGCACCAGCGGCCGGCGTCTCCGGGATCGATGTCGCCGATCGGAATCGCATTCTCCGTGGGCAGCCGGATCTGTTCGGCCCAGGAGCCGTCGTGGAAGTATTTCTGCAGCTTCAGTCCGCCTTCGCCGCCGCCGGTTAGGCCCTGCAGCGCGATGTCGGGCGCCAGCGCGTTGTCGCGCGAGCGCACGGTCGGATCGCAAAATACCCAGTCGCCGGGACGAAGCCGCGTCGCATCGGGGCCGGTGGCGCGAACGCGGCCGATGCAACCCGAGCCGAACACGATCGGCAGCTCCAGCAGATAGTTCCTGACGCCGCTGAGAACTTCATTGGCGTAGGCCAGGACGCTGCTGGCGGCGACGTCGACGATTACCTCGCCGGTGCCGAGCACGGGGTCGGGCATGGTTTCGATCGCGAGCGGTGAGCCGAATGATTTCAGGACGGCAGCTTTCATGGCGAGTTCCTTGGCTGGCGGAGGCGGCATTTTCGCAGGCTTCCGCCGCCCAACAAGACCTGGTATTATCCTAGGATTGTTGGACCCTCCCGCGAGCTTCGCCATGACCGACACGACGACAAGTCCGAGGCCAACCGAGTTTTCCAGACAAGCCGAACCTTCCAGGCAATCAGAACTTGGCGACTTCCTGCGCTCGCGGCGCGAGAAGCTGACGCCGAAGGGCGTCGGTCTGCCGGAGGGGCGACGGCGGCGAACGCCGGGGTTGCGGCGGGAGGAAGTGGCCGACCTCGCCGGCATCGGCGTCGATTGGTACATCCGGCTCGAGCAGGGCCGATCCGTCAGTCCGTCGGCGGCGACGATCGATGCGCTGGCCCGCGCGCTGCGGCTCTCCAGGGCCGAGCATCGGCATCTGAAAGAACTGACCGAAAACATCGACCGCCGCCCCTTCGTCCGCGAGACCGTTCCGCCGGCGGTGCGGCGCAGCGTCGAGCGGCTGAACCTGCCGGCCTACATCACCGGCCGCCGCTGGGACGTGCTGGCCTGGAACGAGGCCGCCGACGACATCTTCGGCTTCAGCCAGATCGCGGATGCCGATCGCAACAGCCTCATCACCGTGCTGACCAAGCCGGCCTCACGAAAACTGTTCGGGGCGTCCTGGGCCGACATTGCCCGGCGGATGGTCGCCCAGTTCCGCGCGACCCATGACCTGTGGGCCGGCGACCCGGCCTTCCGCGAGCTGCTGGCACGCTTGCAGGATGGCTGCGCGGAATTTGCCGGCTGGTGGGAGACCCACGACGTCAGCGGCGTTGCTGCCGGCCACAAATCGATCAGCCACCCGAAGAGGGGGCGGCTCAAGCTCGAATATGTGAGCTTTCAGGCCAACGATGACCCGGCGCTCAAACTGGTGATCTACACCCCGGTCTAGGCCTCCGTAGTTTTACGGTGTAGCGCAACAGACCGCGAACGGCAGCGGAACGCACCGTGCAAAATTGCGTTTTCTCTAAAGTTTTATCAAAACGCCGAACCCAACGTTGGAAAGGCCCGTCGTAAGAGGAAGAAGTTGGGATTTGAGCAGGTGCACAATGGATAGGTGCGTCGCACAATGATCAGGCGTTCAATTCCCAACATTTGGACTTTATGTCACACGGCCGTGACATATATCATCTGCAAGAGACCGAAGAGTCTTACAGGGAAGTGGCCCTTTTGACGGGGCTTCGAGGACGAATATGAAACGTGGAATTACCGTTCTGCTTTCACTCTCCGTGCTGCTCACGGTCGCGTATTTTACCGCGAGCAAGTGGGCGATCCGGCACGAGACGATTTCGTTCTATGATCCCGCGCGCGACAACCGCTTGGTGGCGGTCGACATCGCCGTCCGCTGGGACAAGGAAATGCAGGCCGATGCCGGCATGATCACCCTGCCGGTGACGATCATCAACCACGGCAACACCGTCAAACACACCGAGTATTCGTTTCTGGCCAACGTCTTCGCGGCGCGCGGCTATCTCGTGATCGCGCCCCAGCATGACCTGCCGACCGATCCGCCGATGGTGACCAAGGTCGGCGAGATCTATGTCGGCCGGCTGCCGCAGATCCAGCGCGGCGTCGCCAACATCCATTTCGCCATCCAGCAGATGAAGAAGATCCAGCCCAACGCCGACTACAACCGGGTGACGATGGTCGGGCATTCGATGGGCGGCGACATCACGATGTATTTCGCCAAGCAGTATCCCGACGAGATCAAGAAGGTGGTGACGCTGGATAATCTGCGCGTACCGTTCCTGACCGAAGGCAAGTTCAAGATCCTGTCGTTCCGCTCGCACGACACCGAGTTCAAGCCCGATCCCGGCGTCGTTCCAGGCGAGGAGGAGTGCGAGAAGGCGGGCATTACCGTCGTCAATACCGGCTTCCAGCACAACGACATGCGCGACACCGGACCGGATGCGGCCAAGACCTCGATCCAGACCATGCTCGACAAGTTCCTGGAAGATACCGACTCCAGTTCGCTGCGGCCGGTGACGACCAAGGTGCCGGATCCGCTGACCATCAACCCCGGACCGGTGCCGCTGGCCAGCAACCCGGCGCCGGCCAACAAGCCCGTCGCCAACTAGCGCAGTGGACGGATCAAGGCACAGCTATCGCCTGTGGGGTGCAGGCTGAGACTGTGGCAGGCCGTCGGCGGCAAGCCTTCGCGGCGTTCGACCGAAACGAAATTGAGTTCCCCACCGCGGTTTTTTGGTTACGATCCCGACGGAGAAGTTGCCCGTCTTTGGGAGGGCCTGCGTGGGTCAGTTCGACAAGGCAATCGTTTCAACGCCGGGCCAGGAACGGATCGCGCCGGCGCCGTTCGGCGGCCACGTTGTCGTTCATGCAACCGCCGAGGAAACCGGCGGTGTGCTGGGGATGTGGGAGACGTTTACTCCGCCCGGCAAAGGTCCTCATGAACATACGCACACCCGGGAAATCGAAGTCTTCCGGGTGATCCGCGGAAATTATCGCTTCCGCTGCGGTGACGATGAGTTTGACGCCCATCCGGGTGCGGTTGTCGTGATGCCTCCTAATATCCCGCACAGCTTCCGCAACGTCGGCGACGAACCGGGTCAAATGCTCGTCACCGTGACACCCGGCGGCTTCGAGCAAATGTTTTTTGAAATCGGAAGGACCGGCGCAAACACGATCGAAGCGATTGCCGCCATCGAAGCGAAATTCGGCATCGTGAACGCGCAGACAAAGGCTCTTGGCCTAACAAGACCGTGATAAAGAGGCCGCCGTTAGCGGCTCTTTCGTTTCCGGTGCCGCTTGCCGGTGCCCCGGGCGCCGTTAGCTGCGGGTGCACAAGGCGGTCTGGTTCGGCTGCAGCCGACGTCAGACGCATTGACCGTTGTCCGGCGCCGTCCCACATAAGCGGGGACCGCGGGTAGCAAAGAGTCCATGGCTGGCGAACCCATCAAACCGAAATCGGCAGGCGACATCGCGGCGGGCGCGCGCAAGGCCAGTCCGTTGCCGGAGGCGCGGCCATCGGCGGCGGACGATATCGCGGCTTTTGTCGCCAAGGCGCGCGCGATGTCGCCGCTCCGCGCCGACGCGCGCGGGCGGCTGGTATTCGGGCTCGACGCCACCATGAGCCGGCAACCAACCTGGGACATGGCCCGCGCGCTGCAGGCGGACATGTTCCGCGAAGCCGCCTCGCTCGGCAGTCTCGACATCCGGCTGGTCTATTATCGCGGGTCCGACGAATGCCGCGCAACGGGGTGGATTTCCGATTCCGCCAAGCTCGCGAAATTGATGGGCAAGATCGATTGCCAGGAGGGCAATACCCAGATCGGCAAGGTGCTGTCGGAAGCCCGGCGTGAGGTAGCGGTGTCGGCCGTGCGTGCGGTGGTGTTCGTCGGCGACGCCATGGAAGAGAGCGTCAACGATCTCTGCGCCAAAGCCGGCGAGCTCGGCATGCTCAAGGTGCCGGTGTTCATGTTCCAGGAAGGCTACGACGCGGACGCCGAACGGACGTTCCGCGAGATCGCGCGGCTCAGCGGCGGCGCATGGTGCCGGTTCGATCCTGGCGCTGCGGCGCAATTGCGCGAATTGTTGCGTGCGGTCGCAGCCTATGCGGTCGGCGGTCGCGAGGCGCTGCTGGCATTGTCGAAAACCGGAAGCGGCGCGGCCAAGTTGATCGGGCAGATGAAATAACGAACTCGCGCAGCACTACTCTTTTTCGATCTTCGCGATCGCGACGTATTCGGTCCAGCGCTTGCGCTCCTCCGCGACAAAGGCGTCGACCCCGGCAAGATCCAATTGCTTCAGGATCAATCCCAGCGGTTTGAAGCGTGGCAATATCGCGGGATCGGTGATCGTTCCGTTGACCAGCCCGTTGAGCTTTTCCTGGATGTCGCGCGGCACTTCCTTCGGCACGCTGACGCTCAGGAAGGCCAGCACTTCGCTGTCGGGGAATGTTTCGGAAAGCGCGGGCACGTCAGGATAAATATCGAGACGTTTGCCGCTGGTCGCCGCCAGCGGCTTGAGGCTGTTGCTCTGCACATGCTGTGCGGCGGCGACCGTGTCGAGGAAGGTGACGGACAACCGTCCGGCGATGAGATCGACCGCGGCCTGTCCGACATCCTTGTAGGGAATTTCGTTGAACTGGATGCCGGCGCGCGACGCGAAGATCGCAGCACCAATGCGCGATGACGTGTTGTAGTAGGCCGCCGTCGGTTTCTCGGGACTGGCCTTGGCATAAGCGATGAACTCGCCGACCGTGTTGTAGGGCGCGGACGGGTTCACGAGCATGAACATGCAGGTCGCGCCCAGCAGCCCGACGGTGGTGAAATCCCTGGGGTCGTAGGGCAGCGTCTTGTAGAACAATTCGTTTGCAATGAGGATCGACTGCGTCGACAGCATCAGCGTGTAGCCGTCGGGCGCGGTATTCTTCACCGCAGCGGCGCCGATGCCACCGGACGCGCCGGCGCGGTTTTCCACCACCAGCGTCTGTCCGGTCGCAGACTTGAAGTGTTCGGCGAACAGCCGCGACGAGATATCGCCGGAGCCGCCGGGCGCGAACGGACAGATGATCCTGGCGTTCTTGCTCGGGTAATCGGTGGCGGCGAAGGCCGGGAGCGCGGGCAGCAACAGGCTTCCGGCAAGCGACAGGTTGAATGTGCGGCGGTCCATGACGTTTCCCGGCCTTTTTTTCGTTGGGCGGAGTTTATAAATCCGTTCCACCGACGCCAAGGGCGGTTTCGCCGCACCACGTTGCGTGGAACGCGGGCGGTTATGCATTTGCCGCCAGGGCGACTATATTGGGCCAATGCCAACCCTGATTGCCGGCGTCGTCGCCGTTATCGTTCTCTACTCGCTGCTGCAGATGTTTCGTGCGGCCAATCCGGTCGTGCTCGCACGCTTGATCAAGATCGGCGGCGGCGTCATTGCGCTGGCGGTCGCAGCCTTCACGGGCTTGCGGGGCGAACTGGCGGTGGCGATCCCGCTCGGCATCTTTGGCGCCGGCCTGCTCGGCTGGTCGCCGTTCGGCCCCGGCAGCCTGAGCAATATCGGCGGCAGGTTCGGCGGCGGAACGCGGCGCTCGTCGGGGCAGGGCTCGCGGGTGCGCTCGCAATATCTCGATATGAGCCTCGACCACAACAGCGGCGAATTGTCGGGCCGGATCGTCGACGGCCCGCATGCGGGCCGCGCGCTCGACGAGTTCAGCCTCGAAAGCCTGATCGCGATGATGACAGGCTTCGATGCCGAGAGCGTTGCTCTACTTGAAAGCTATCTTGACCGCCGGTTTCCCGCCTGGCGTCAGCACGCGCAGGGCCACGCGGCAGGGGGGCAGCGCCGCGCGGCGTCGAGCGGCAAAATGACGGACGAGGAGGCTTACCAGATCCTTGGCCTGCAGCCGGGGGCGGGGCGTGACGACATCAGCCGGGCGCATCGCGCCCTGATGAAGAAACTGCATCCCGACCAGGGGGGCTCTACGTACCTCGCCGCCCGTGTAAACGAGGCCAAGGATACTCTGCTTCGCACGCATCTTTAGCTAACTCCGGCTCACGCTACAAACGCAACAAACCGAGAGCTGCTTCCGTCTTGTTCTCTGATCGAGGCCCCGTATCGCCCGCCGTTGTCCGGCGTGGTCGATCGCTTGTTCTTCAAAACTTAACCGTAAAGTCTTGACGAGAAGTTTTCACGGAACCGATTTGCCAGTGCCGATCGATGGCGTCCCCGGGCGTGCCCTGAAAGCAACAAAGCCGGCGCTTGGGGCGCCGGCTTTGCGATTCCGATCGAGGCGACCGTCTAGTTGCGGACGGTAATGCAGGAAATGTCGGCGCGCTTCAGGGTCTTGCAGGCGGCCTCGGCCTGGTCGCGCTCAAGGCCGGCGAAACGGGCGCGGAACAGTTTGCGGTTGTCCTTGGCAACGACCGCCTCGGTGAAGGGATCGGCCTTGCTCAAGAGGTTTGAAGCCTTGCTGCGGGCGAGGTCGATGCGCTGCTTGGCTTCGCCTTCGCTTTCCAGCGCGCCGACCTGGATGATCCAGCCGGAGTGGGCGGTGACGGGGGCGGCCGGCTTGATCGCGCCGTTGTCCTGCACCGCACGCGGCGCCGGATCGGCATAGGCGAGCGCCTGCGACGGGTTGGCTTTCGGCGCGACAGCGACGCTGGAAGCGGGCAGGACGCCGAGCACGCCCTGGCCGGTGCCGTGATTGGCGGGCTGCGGCGGCATATCGAGGCGGGCCGTCTCGGTCTTGTCGGTCGCCTTCGCCATCACGGCGCTGGAGGTCTCGGCGACTTCGGGGCGGGCCGGGATGGCGCTGGTGATCTGCGCCGGTTGCGACGGACCGGCAGAGGCGAGCTTGATACTGCCTGCCTTGACCTGGACAGTCTTGACCTTGACCGGCTTCATCGGCTCGGCGGAGCCGGGGATCGCGGCAATCGGCTGGGTCTGGATCACGCCGGAGGTAAACTGCGCAGGCTCGGGCTTGGCTTGCGGTTCGACCTTGGCGGGCGCCGGCGGAAGGGCTGCCGCGGCAGCGGCCATCAGCGACGGCTTTGCCGGGGCGACGACGCGCTGGGCGGCTATTCCGGGCTCGGCGGCCGCGATGGCGCCGTTGACCTGAACCATCTCGGTCGGACGGGAGGCGGCTTCGGCTTCGGCGACGTCGGCATTGGTGTCGGCGGGGTTACGCTCGGTGATCGCAGCAACGGTACGCCTGGTCGCCCCCTTCTCGAGGTTTTCGGCGAGCAGGTTGCGCATGATGGCGTCGCGCGAACCGCCGCTGCGGCCGCCCAGCACCACGCCGACCAGATGGCGGTTGCCGCGGCGCATCGAGGTCACGAGGTTGAAGCCGGAGGCGCGGGTGTAGCCGGTCTTGATGCCATCGACGCCTTCGACATTGCCGAGCAGGCGATTGTGGTTGCGGATCGACTGGCCGTGATAATTGAACACCGAGGTCGAGAAGTAGCGGTAGTAGGTCGGGAAGCGATCCTGGATCGCGCGGCCGAGGGTGGCCTGGTCGCGCGCCGTCGTCACCTGTTCGTCGTTCGGCAGGCCCGAGGCGTTGCGGTAGATCGTCTTGGTCATGCCGAGCGCGCGCGCCTTGCGCGTCATCATCTTGGCGAAGTCGTCTTCATCGCCGCCGATGGCTTCGGCGATCACGACGGCGGCGTCGTTGGCGGAGCGGGTGACGAGGCCCTTGATGGCGTCTTCGACCTTCAGCGTCTGGCCCGGGCGCAGGCCGAGCTTGGTCGGCGCCTGCTCGGAAGCGTGCTCGGACACTTCCATTTGGGTGTCGAGGGTCATCTTCCTGGCTTCGAGACGCTCGAACAGCAGATAGAGGGTCATGATCTTGGTCAGCGAAGCCGGATGGCGGCTGCCGTCGGGATTGTTCGAGGTCAGCACCGCACCGGAATTGCCGTCGACGATGATCGACGAAAACTGCGGGCTGTAGCTCTCGCTGGCAACGTGGCTGCGGTGATGGCTGGCGACGTGGCGATGCCGGTAGCGGCGCGCCTCGGCGCTGTCGCTGGTGGTGATGATCGCTGCGGTGAAGGTAGCCAGCCCGAGAACGCAAACTCGCAACGTGCGCGAGGAAGCCAAGGTTGTACGAAGCATTTACTTCCCCGTCCCAATTTCTATCTTGATCACCGGTTCGTGAGGCGAAATTGTGCCCAACGACGTCAGGTGGTTTCCTGTTCGGAAGCTCGACCCGGACAATACGCGTGGCCAGGCGGGCCGATCAGGTCGCTATTCTAGCTAAGGTGCTGTTCACAAACAGCTTTCAGGCTGCCTGTCGGAAGGCGAACAAGTCCGGGAATCAGGTTAGGCGGAGCGAGTTTCCAAAACATTAATGAACCGTTGCGGGAGATTCCGGGGTTCGATGCAAATTGCGCGCGTTTGTGCGACGCACAATTTTCCTTGACATATTTGTGCAGTGCAGTATGTAGAGGCCGTGTCTAGGGAGCCGGGACCTCCCGGTTGCACGTTTCATCTGGGAAAAGGATTCCATCATGGTCAAGGTTGAAGACATTCAGAACTACGGCAAAGAGCATCTCGAGTCGGTCGCCGCTTCCGCGAGCAACCTGCAGAGCGGCGTCCAGGCGATCGCCACCGCCTATGGCGACTACGCCAAGAAGTCGTTCGAAGACACCAAGTCGTTCGTCGAGAAGCTCTCCGGCGTGAAGTCG
>Ga0157378_10006182_pt1 | contig 10477 bp, 8 predicted proteins | sample M65metaG_FD_115309 | JGI IMG/M metagenome (GOLD analysis project Ga0157378, IMG submission 115309) | Miscanthus rhizosphere microbial communities from Kellogg Biological Station, Michigan, USA - M6-5 metaG | ecosystem: Host-associated > Plants > Roots > Rhizosphere > Soil | place: USA: Michigan...
CCTTTCCTCGACGGATGATTGATCCGGCCTCAGAACGGAATGTCGTCGTCGAAATCCTCGCCGCGCCCGGAACCTGCGCTGCTGCCGCCGGACTCTTCCGCATACGAGGGCTCAGCGCTGCGACCCGGGGCCGAGGCTCCGGGGGCGCCGCCGGCGCCCGCCCCGCCGCGGCCGCCGAGCATCTGCATCTCGTTGCCGATGATCTCGGTGGAGTAGCGCTCGTTGCCCTGCTTGTCCTGCCACTTGCGCGTGCGCAGACTGCCTTCGATGTACACCTGCGAGCCCTTGCGCAGGTACTCGGCGGCGATCTCCGCCAGGCGCCCGAACAGCGCCACGCGATGCCACTCGGTGCGCTCCTGCTGCTCCCCGCTGGTCTTGTCGCGCCAGCTCTCGCTGGTGGCGATGCGCAGGTTGGCGACCTGGCTGCCCGAGGGCATGGCGCGGGTCTCCGGATCTGCGCCCAGATTGCCGATGAGAATGACCTTGTTGATGCCGCGCGCCATGGTGAAATCCTCAAGAACTAGGGGAAAGAAAAAACGGCAGGGCGCCTGATGAGGCGCCCGCCGCAGTGTTAGCCCGCATTCTAGTGGACGCGCAGCGGGGGTGCGAACCTCAAAATTCCCCTGATTCTGCACCTTGGCGAGGCACGACTCGGGCCGCTCAGCTGCCGCCCTTAATTTTCGCCGCCGCCTCCTTGAGGATCGCGGCGATGCGGGCCTTGTCAGCCGCCGATGCGCCACGCGCGCCGTGCAGCGCCTCCTTGAGTTCACGCCGCGCGAGCCATATCTCACTGGAACCGCCCGTATCAGCGTCCTCCTCGAAGCCGGAAAAAGCCTCGCGGATACGCCCGAGCTTGCTCGCGATCTGATCGAGCTGGCTCAAGATCGCGTCGGCCGCCTGCTGGTGCTGCGCCAGGTAGGCGCGCCCCTCTGCGGTGAGCTGGTAGAGCTTCTTGGCGCCCTCGGCGGTGACGCTGGTGTAGCCCACCTCCTCGAGCCAGGTGAGCGCGGGGTAGACCATGCCGGGACTGGGGCTGTAGAAGCCGCCCGAGCGATCCTCGAGCGCCTTGATGAGCTCGTAGCCGTGGCTCGGGCGCTCGGCGAGCAGCGTGAGCAGTACCAGGCGCAGGTCGACGGAGCCCATCTTGCGGCCGCGGAAGGACTCAGGACCCATGCCCATGCCCCCCATGAAGCCGAAGCGGCCGAAGCCTCCGCGGTGGTGACGCCCGCCGGCGAAAAGCGCGGGATCGAAATCCGCGCAGGCGCGAGCTTGGCCCCGATAGCGGCCGGGGTCCTGAAAATGGCCGTGGTGGCGGCCGAAGTGACGGTGCATATACACCTTTCTGTTATATTGACAGATATATCGTACGATACATTCTACGATAGTCAAGCCCGGCCCGCCCCCTGCCCGGCGGCCCCTGCCGATTCCCGGGCCTGCGGTCTGGGTCCTGCTTGACGCCCCGCGTACCATTGAGAGTTCCATGCAACAGATACGCGTGCGCGGTGCGCGCACCCACAACCTGAAGAACCTAAACCTCGAGCTGCCGCGCGAGCGGCTGATCGTGGTCACCGGTTTGTCCGGCTCGGGCAAGTCCTCGCTCACCTTCGATACGCTCTACGCGGAAGGCCAGCGGCGCTACGTCGAGTCGCTGTCCGCCTACGCGCGGCAGTTCCTCTCGACCATGGACAAGCCCGACGTCGACAGCATCGAGGGCCTCTCGCCGGCGATCGCGATCGAGCAGAAGGCCAACTCCCACAACCCGCGCTCCACGGTCGGCACCGTCACCGAGATCTACGACTACCTGCGCCTGCTGTATGCGCGCGCCGGCATCCCGCGCTGCCCCGATCACGGCATCGACCTCACCGCGCAGACGGTGAGCCAGATGGTCGATCAGGTGCTGAAGCTGCCGGAAGGCACCGCGGCGGTGCTGCTCGCGCCGGTTGTGAGTGAGCGCAAGGGCGAGCAGCACGAACTTCTCGAGGACCTCGCCGGCCAGGGCTTCGTGCGCGTGCGCATCGACGGGCGCATCCACGAGATGGACGCGCTGCCGCAGCTGGACGGCAAGAAGAAGCACAGTATCGAGGCGGTGGTGGATCGCATGCGCGTGCGGCCCGACGGCGCGCAGCGCCTGGCCGAATCGTTCGAGACGGCGCTGCGGCTTTCCGGCGGCGTGGCGCGGCTCGCCTTCCTCGATGCGCCGGGGCGCGAGGAGCTGGTGTTCTCCAGCCGTCACGCTTGCCCGGTGTGCGGCTACAGCGTGCCGACCCTGGAACCGAAGCTGTTCTCCTTCAACAACCCCTCCGGCGCCTGCCCCAGCTGCGACGGCCTCGGGGTGCAGGAATTCTTCGATGCGCAGCGCGTGGTGATGCATCCGCACCTGTCGCTGGCAGGCGGCGCGGTGCGCGGCTGGGACCGGCGCAACGAGCATTACTTCCAGCTCATCCAGTCACTCGCCAAGCACTATCGCTTCGACATCGAGACGCCCTGGACCGAGCTGCCCCCGCAGGTGCAGCAGGTGCTGCTGCACGGCAGCGGCAGCGAGGAGATCGAGTTCAGCTACCGCCACGAGGCGGGCCGCAAGTCGCGCAAGCGTCATCCCTTCGAGGGGATCCTGCCGAACCTGACGCGCCGCTACCGCGAGACCGAGTCGCCGATGGTGCGCGAGGAACTCAGCCGCTACCTGGGCATGCGGCCGTGCCCGGACTGCCACGGCACGCGCCTCAACCGCGCCGCGCGCTACGTGTTCGTCGCCGACCAGAGCCTGCCGCAGATCGCGCACCTGACCGTGGGGCGCGCGCTGGAGCTGCTCAGCACGCTCGAGCTGCCGGGCTGGCGCGGCGAGGTCGCCGCCAAGATCGTGAAGAGCGTCATCGAGCGGCTGCGCTTCCTCAGCGACGTGGGCCTGGATTACCTGACGCTCGATCGCTCCGCCGAGACGCTCTCGGGCGGGGAATCGCAGCGCATCCGGCTGGCCAGCCAGGTGGGTTCCGGGCTCACCGGTGTCATGTACATCCTCGATGAGCCCTCGATCGGCCTGCACCAGCGCGACAACCGCCGTCTGCTCGCGACCCTGAAGCAGCTGCGCGACCTGGGCAACACCGTCATCGTGGTCGAGCACGACGAGGAGGCAATCGAGGCGGCCGATCACGTCGTCGACCTGGGTCCCGGCGCCGGCGCGCACGGCGGACATCTGGTCGCGCAGGGCACGCCGGCGGACATCAAGGCCAGCGCCGCCTCGATCACCGGCCAGTACCTGTCCGGCAAGCGGCGCATCGCCGTGCCGAGCCTGCGCATGCGCCCGGATCCGCAGCGGCAGATCACCATCGTGGGGGCGAGCGGCAACAACCTGCGGCAGGTGACCGCGCAGATCCCTCTCGGTCTGTTCACCTGCGTGACCGGGGTCTCCGGCTCGGGCAAGTCCACGCTCGTCATCGATACGCTCTTCGCCCACACCGCCGCGCGCCTGAACGGCGCGCGCGTGGAGGCGGCTGCCTGCGAGCGCATCGACGGCCTGGAGCAGATCGATCGCGTGATCGACATTGACCAGAGTCCCATCGGGCGCACGCCGCGCTCCAATCCCGCCACCTACACCGGCCTGTTCGGGCCGCTGCGCGAGCTGTTCGCCGCCGTGCCCGAGGCGCGCGCGCGCGGTTACGACGCCGGGCGCTTCAGCTTCAACGTCAAGGGTGGCCGCTGCGAGGCCTGCCAGGGTGACGGCGTCATCCGGGTCGAGATGCACTTCCTGCCGGACGTGTACGTGCCGTGCGATGTGTGCAAGGGCCAGCGCTACAATCGCGAGACGCTCGAGATCCGCTACCGCGGGAAGAACATTCACGAGGTGCTGGACATGACCGTGGAGGAAGCCGCGCGCTTCTTCCAGAACGTGCCGGCGGCCGCCGGCAAGCTGCAGACCCTCACCGAAGTGGGATTGTCGTACGTGCGGCTGGGGCAGAACGCGACCACGTTGTCCGGCGGTGAAGCGCAGCGCGTGAAGCTCTCGCGCGAGCTCGCCAAGCGCGCCACCGGGCGCACGCTCTACATCCTCGATGAGCCCACCACGGGACTGCACTTCCACGACGTCGAGCAGCTGCTGCACGTGCTGCACCGCCTGCGCGACGAGGGCAACACGGTGATCGTCATCGAGCACAACCTCGATGTCATCAAGACCGCCGACTGGGTGATCGATCTCGGCCCCGAGGGCGGTGAAGGCGGCGGCCAGATCCTGGCCACCGGCACGCCCGAGGCCATCGTGGCGAGCGGCTCCTGGACCGGCCGATTCCTCGCCCCGCTGCTGCAGCGTGAGGCCGCAGGCCGCATGAGCGCAGGCCCCGCGCTGCCGCGCGCGGCGGCCCAGACCGGTACCTAGCGCCGGCCAGCCGCCCCGCGGCGCGCGCCGTGACGGGCCACCGCGCCACATAAGCTGATGATTTTTAACGAGATTACTTGTCCTTGAGGCTCAAGACCCAGGTAGCGCTGCCGCCGCTCGCGAATGCGATTGCAAATGCGAACCGTTCTCATCCATACTTGGCGTCATGGATGCTGTTGCCGCCCCTGCCGGCCTTGTACTGGATCCGGGCTTCGTGAGCCTCGCGGCCCTGCCGCCGGGCACGAGCGGCCGGGTGGTCGGCGTGGGCAACGCGGCGGCGGTACTCTCGGCGCTTGAGCGCCGCCTGCTCGAGTTCGGATTCGTCAGCGGCGAGCACGTCGAGATCCTCGCGGAGGCGCGCCCGGGGCGCGATCCGTTCGTGGTGCGCGTGGGTCAGACGACGCTGGCCCTGAGACGTCGCGAGGCGCAGAGCGTCTGGGTGGAAATCTCCCGCTCCGCACCGGGCCCATGAATGCCCCCGCGGCCGCGGCCCTCGCCGCGCCGCAGCTGAGCCTCTCGCTGATCGGCGTCCCCAACTGCGGCAAGACCGCCCTCTTCAATCGTCTCACCGGCAGCCGCCAGAAGGTCGCCAACTACCCGGGCGTCACCGTCGAGCGCAAGGAAGGCCGGCTCGTGGGACCGCGCACCGGGCGCATCTTCCGCGTGGTGGACCTGCCCGGCGCCTACAGCCTGGAGCCCGCCACCCTCGATGAGGCGATCGCGCGCGACGTGGTGCTCGGCCGCCACGCCAGTGAGCCGGCGCCGGATCTTCTGATCTGCGTCGTCGATGCCACCAACCTGCGGCTGAACCTGCGCTTGGTGCTGGACCTGAAGCGCCTGGGCCGGCCCATGATCGTCGCACTCAACATGAGCGACGTCGCCGAGCAGCGCGGCTACCAGCTGGACCGCGGCGCGCTCGAGCAGGCGCTGGGCGTGCCGGTAATCCGCACCGTCGCGGTGCGCTCGGGGGGCGAACGCGGACTGCTCGAGGCGATCGACGCCTATGCGTTCACGGACGCCACGCTCACGCAGGCGCGCACGCGACTCGAGCCGCCGGCGCTCGCCAACGCGGCGGACATCGAGGCCACGCAGCGCGAGGTGCGGCGCGTGCTCGATGCCGCCGGCTACCGCGTGCCGGCGCGCGTCGCCGCGCTCGCGCGGCTCGACCAGGTGGTACTGAACCCCATCGCCGGTCCGCTGCTGCTCGCGGTGGTGTTGTTTCTCATGTTCCAGGCGGTCTTCAGCTGGGCCAAGGCGCCGCAGGCCTGGATCAACGCCGGCGTGCAGGCGCTCAGCGGCTGGCTCGGGGGCGTGCTGCCCCCGGGACCCGTGCGCGGACTCATGCTCGACGGCGTGCTCGCCGGCACCGGCAGCGTGCTGGTGTTCCTGCCGCAGATCCTCATCCTGTTTGCCTTCATCCTGGCGCTGGAGGATTCCGGCTATCTGCCGCGCGCGGCCTTCATGCTCGATCGCCTCATGGGGCGTGTCGGACTCACCGGGCGGGCGTTCATCCCGCTGCTGTCGAGTTTCGCCTGCGCCATTCCCGGCATCATGGCGGCGCGCACCATCCCCTCTAACCGCGACCGCCTCGCGACCATCATGATCGCCCCGCTCATGACCTGCTCGGCACGGCTGCCGGTATACGCGCTGCTGATCGGCGCCTTCATCCCCCAGCGCAGCCTCGGCTTCCTGAACCTGCGGGGGCTGGTGCTGTTCGCGCTGTATCTGGCCGGGGTGGCGAGTGCGCTCGGCGTCGCCTTCGTGCTCAAGCGCACCGGCGGCCGCGGCGAGTACCGCGCGCTGCTGCTCGAGCTGCCCGAGTACCGCCTGCCGCACCTGTCCAATCTGCTGCTCGGGCTGTGGGAGCGCACCAAGATCTTCCTGGCGCGCGTCGGCACCATCATCCTCACCCTGATGGTGGTGCTGTGGTTCCTCGCAAGCTTCCCCGCGCCGCCCGCCGGCGCCACCGGGCCTGCGATCCAGTACAGCATCGCCGGCTACCTCGGCCGCGGCCTCGAGTACCTGTTCGCACCGATCGGTTTCAACTGGCAGATCTCGCTCGCGCTGGTGCCGGGACTCGCGGCGCGCGAGGTGGCGGTGAGCAGCCTCGGCACCGTCTACGCGATGTCCGGAGCGGGCACCCCGGACATGGCCGGCGCGCTGCTGCCGATCATCGCGCACAGCTGGACGCTCGCGACCGGGCTGTCGCTGCTCGCCTGGTACGTGTTCGCGCCGCAGTGCCTGTCGACACTCGCCGTGGTGAAGCGCGAAACCAACTCCTGGCGCTACCCGCTCTACATGGCGGCCTATCTGTTCGCGCTCGCCTACCTCGGCGCGTTCGTGACCTACCGCGTGGCGCTGCTGCTCGGTGCCGGGGTCATCGCGTGAGCGCCGGCGTGCAGGCGGTGATCGTGGCGCTCGCGGTGGTGAGCTGCGCGGCCTACAGCATCTGGCGACTGTTGTCGGCACGGCTGCGGCTGCGCCTCTTGGACGGCTGCGCCGCGCTGCCCGGGATCGGGCACGCGGCCTGGTATCAGGCGCTGCGCGCGCGCACCGTAGCGAAGCTGGCGGCCGCCTGCGGCTCCTGCGCCCCGGCGCCTACGGGCGCGGCTTCCCGGAAACAAACACCTGGCGCACTTCGCCGTTGACGATGCGCTCCTGGTAGCTGCCCTGTGTGTAGGCGGCGACCACGCGCCGCCAGAAACTCACCGCCTCCGCGTTGCGCAGGTACTCGGTGATCTCCCAGCGGCCGGCGAAGCGCGACAGGATCAGCTGCACCGCGGTGCGTCCGATCCCCAGGCGCCGGCGGGCGCGGGCGATGAAGAACTCCGCCATGCGGTAATCGACACGCGGCTGCGCGGCGGTGGCGAGCGCGCGCAGCACGCGGGCAAAGCCCACCGGCTCCTCGCCGCGCACGATCACCAGCGGGTACGTGTTCGGATCCCCGAACCAGTGTGCGATCTGGTCCGGCTCCCGGTGACCGACCTCGCCCAGGCGCGGAAACACACCGGTGCCGGGGTTCAGGTCATCCAGGTAGTCGCGGTAGACGCTCTGGATCCACAGCCGGTCGGCCGGTGCGGCCCGGGCGTCGCGCACGCTCACGGCGACGGCGGTCATCTTCAGTCCATTGCCAAGGCGCGGGTCACAGCAAAAAAAGAAACGGCCCGGACAGCTCGCATGGTGCGAACCGTCCGAGCCGTGGTTTCAGCCGTAAGCGCGAGACTTACTGCTTCGGCGGCGTCGTGCTGTCCGACGCAGCCTTGGCGGCGTCTGCAGCCTGGCTCGCCGACTGCGCGGCCTGGTTCGCTGAATCAGCCGAGGTGGCAGCCGAGCCAGCCGACTGCGCGGCACTGTTCGCGTCAGTAGCCGCCCCAGCCGGAGGCGGGGTGGCATCACTAGCGGCAGCCGGAGGAGCAGCAGCGGGAGCGGCAGCTTCCTGCTTCGCGCAGGCCGTCAGCATGAGCGCAGCCACGATAGCGCCAAGGAGAAGTTTGGTATTCATCGATCGGTACCCCGAGGGAAGCAAGAGTTGTGTGGGATTAGACGACGACCTTTTGCGGTCGTTCCGTGCCCCGTTCCGGTTGCAGCGGAAGCCAAATTCTATAGAAGTCCCGGTACGATTGGAAACCCGCGCGAGCGCGGTTGTCGGCCCGAGACGACACTTTGTTGCATCTAACCTCAGGAAGGATTGAAGCCATGTCCGAGCCTGTGTCATCGCTGCTGCACACACAGCTTGCGAGCACGTTTGGAGCCCATCTTGGGACGCTGTGCGAGCGCACGGCGCGGGCGCTGCAGACCTCCGGCTTCACCTCCCTGCTGGTGCATGCCGGCTCCCTGCTGGAGATCTTCCAGGACGACCGCACTTACCCCTTCGAGGCCCACGCGCCGTTCAAGGTGTGGGTGCCGCTGCAGGATGCCCCGGACAGTTTTGTGTGGTTTGAGCCCGGGACGCGTCCGCGCCTGATCGTGCACCAGCCGCAGGACTACTGGTACCAGAGTGCACAGACGCCGCAGGATTACTGGGTCTCCCACTTCGACCTGCGCAGTGCACCCGACCGCGCCGCAGCACGGGCGCTCCTGCCGCACGACCTGTCCCGCACCGCCTACATCGGCGATGCGCTCCCGGAACTGGCCTCCTGGGGTGTTGGCGCGGTGAATCCCGCCGCCCTCATGCGGCGGCTGGATTATGTCCGCGCCGTGAAGACGCCCTACGAACTCCTGTGCCTGCGCGAAGCCAACCGCCTGGGCGCGCTCGGACACCTCGCCGCCGCCCGCGCCTTCCGCGCCGGTGGCTCGGAGTTTGAAATCGAGCTCGCCTTCCTCAAGGCGTGCGGGCTGCGCGAGCAGGAGCTTCCCTACAACCCCATCATCGCTCTGAACTCCGCGGGTGCCGTGCTGCACTACCAGGTGCTGCAGAAGCGCCCGCCGCCGGAGCGCTACTCGCTGCTGATCGACGCGGGTGCCGAGTTTGCCGGCTACGCGAGCGACATCACGCGCAGCTACTCGGCCGAGGACGCCGATTTCGCCGCCCTGATCGCGCGCCTGGACCGCATGCAGCAGGCGCTGTGCGCGCGGGTGCGCGCGGGGGTGGACTGGCGCGACATCCACCTGCTGGCCCACCGCCTGACCGCCGAGGTCCTGCGCGAGGCGGACCTGATCCTGTGCGGCGTCGAGGAGGCGCTCGAGCGCGAGGTGACGAGCGTCTTCCTGCCGCACGGCATCGGTCACCTGCTGGGGCTCGAGGTGCACGACGTCGGCGGCTTCTGGCGCAGCCCGGAGGAGGGAGACATTCCCCGGCCGCCCGGGCATCCGTACCTGCGGCTCACCCGCACGCTGGAGGCCGGTTTCGTCGTCACCATGGAGCCGGGCATCTACTTCATCGACCAGCTGCTGGAGACTGCGCGCGCGGATCAGCGCGCCGCGCTCATCAACTGGAGCCGGGTCGGCCAGCTGGGCAGGTTCGGCGGCATCCGCATCGAGGACGACCTGGCGGTGCAGCGCGGGGGGTGTGAGAACCTCACGCGCGATGCCTTCGCCGCGCTGGGCTGATCTGGAGTGCAATTCGGGGCCAACAGCCCCGGATTGACTCATTAAAGATACAGAATCAGCGCCGGGCGAGCAGGTCCTTGATGTCCTGCAACAGTGCCTCGGTCTTGGTGGGCCCGGGCGGCGGCGCGCCGGGCTGCGGGCGCTTCAGACGGTTGATGCCCTTGATGACCACGAAGATGGCCAGCGCAATGATCAGGAACTCAAGGCAGGTCTGCAGGAACATGCCGTACTTGAGCAGCACCGGCTTGCCGGCGGCGTCGGTGGCGATCGCCACGCTCAGGTCGCTGAAGTGGATGCTGCCGACGAGCGGGGACAGCAGCGGCATGACCAGATCCCCGACCAGGGAGGCGACGATCTTGCCGAACGCGGCCCCGATGACGACCCCGACGGCGAGGTCGATGACGTTGCCCTTCATGGCAAATTCTTTGAATTCTGAAGCAAGGCTCATGGCGGGCAGCCTCCCCTTGGGATGTTGGTGAATCTTGTTGATCGCCCGGGCCAGCCTAACGAAAAGCCCGCCGCCGGTGCAAACGAGCGGGGCCGCCTGATGCTCAGGCGGCCCCGGGGTTTGTCAGCCTTGGAAGTCCGGACCGACTAGGCCGCGGTCTTCTTCTTGCGCGTGCGCTTCTTTGGCGCCTCGGCCGGGGCCTCCGCGGCCTCCGCCTTCACCTTGGACTTACCCTTGGCCTTGGACTTGGCCGCGGTCTTGCCGCGGGCGGCCTTCTTGTCCTCGGTCGGCGCCTCGGCCGCGACCGGGACCGGACCGTCGACCAGCTGCATGAGCGCCATGGGCGCGGAGTCACCCGGACGCGGGTTCATGCGCAGGATGCGCGTGTAGCCGCCCGGGCGCGTCTTGAAGCGCGGCCCGAGGTCCACGAACAGCTTCTCGACGATCGCCACATCCCGCAGGCGCGAGAACGCGAGGCGCCGGTTGGCATCCTTGTCGGTCTTGCCCAGCGTGATGAGGGGCTCGACCACGCGGCGCAGTTCCTTCGCCTTCGGCAAGGTCGTGCGGATGGTCTCGTGCCGCAGCAGCGAAACTGACATGTTGCGCAGCAGCGC
>Ga0157378_10006183_pt1 | contig 10475 bp, 9 predicted proteins | sample M65metaG_FD_115309 | JGI IMG/M metagenome (GOLD analysis project Ga0157378, IMG submission 115309) | Miscanthus rhizosphere microbial communities from Kellogg Biological Station, Michigan, USA - M6-5 metaG | ecosystem: Host-associated > Plants > Roots > Rhizosphere > Soil | place: USA: Michigan...
GAGCTGCTCAGCAATGCCGTGAAGCTATATCCTGATGATGCAGTAAAAGTCACCCTCAGTGTAAGCACGGAAAAATTGAAAGTGTGGTCTGACCGTAGCCAACTGTTGCGGGTGTTCACCAACCTGCTCGAAAATGCCAAGCAGGCCATACCCGCCACACGCGCTGGTATCATCAATGTATCGGTTACAGCGGAAGATGCATGTGTGCTCATATCTGTGAGGGATAATGGCACAGGCATCAGCGATGAGACAAAGGAAAAAATATTCCAGCCCTACTTCACCACCAAGTCTTCGGGCACAGGGCTGGGGCTGGCCATGACCAAAAAGATCATTGAATTCTGGAAGGGGCATATATGGTTCGAAACGAAGGAAGACGAAGGAACTACCTTCTACATCCGGCTGCCGCTGGCCAGGGGTGAAGACCCTATGCAACAGGGATAATACCCTTTCGACTCCAATTTGTGCATGTTTCGCGAGCGCCCATGTTGCGCAGGGCAGACACATGGGTCTGCCCCTACAAACTACCGACTCGGTAATGCGTATGCTGCAGCAAAATTTTCTTTGCCCAAAATTGATGTCTAATTGGTATAATTGCCATTGCTGCTACCACACTTGCACTTCCCGTTCCAGTTCTATGTGAAAGCGCTCCTGCACTGAGCGCACAATCTCGCCTGATAGCTCCCATATCTCTGCACCTTGTGCATGGCCATAGTTCACAAGCACAAGGGCTTGTTTGGCATGCACCCCGGTTTCGCCTCTTCTATGTCCTTTCCACCCACACTGCTCTATCAGCCATCCTGCCGGCACCTTAACAAGCCCGCCTGCTGCCGGGTATGACGGTATCTGCGGATGCTCCTCCTGCAGCGCCAGGTATTGCATCATGCTTATTGCGGGATTCTTAAAGAAGCTGCCTGCATTACCGATCTTAGCAGGATCGGGCAGCTTGCTTCGTCTTATGTTCATTACCGCTGCAGCTATGCTTTGCACAGTTGGCGCCTGTACCTGCATATGTGCCAGCTCTTCCTCTATAGCGCCATATGTCGTGTTCAGCCGTGGCTGCTTGCTTAGCTTAAACACCACTGAAGTTATAAAAACCTTGTCCTTCAGCTGATGCTTGAATACACTATCCCTATAGCCAAACTCGCATGCATTACTGCCAAGTGTGATGAACTTTTTATCCGGCCAGTGCCAGCAGGTCACATGCTCAATTGTTTCTCTTGCCTCTACACCATAAGCGCCAATGTTCTGAATGGGCGCAGCGCCCACTGTGCCAGGTATCCGCGCCAGGTTTTCAATACCACCCCAGCCCCGCTCTATGGCGTATAACACAAGCCCATGCCACACTTCACCAGCAGCTGCCCGCAGCCACACGTGTTCACTATCCTCCCTGACAACGGAAATCCCTTCAATACTGTTGCGCAGAACCAATCCCTTTACCGGACTGGTCAATAAGATGTTGCTCCCGCCACCAAGCACATGCTTGTGATAAGGCAAACCCGCCACCTCCTCAAGCTGCTCCGCTCCGGTCACCTCCACAAAATACTCAGCCGGCTGGTCTATGCCGAATGTATTGAAAGGCTTCAGTGAAATGTCTTTCTGTAGTATCATCTGCGCTCTTTTCTTTTGTTCTATTGATTGGTGTGGCTCACTGCAATGCACCTGCCTTTATACGCACACCCAGCCCGGGGCCGCCGCTTAGTTTTATGTTACCCTGCTCATAGGTAAGTCCTTCTGCCACGTCTTCTTTCAGCAGCAGCGGCCCATCGGCATCCACTTCATCCAGCAGGGGCATCATATTAGCTATGGCAGCCGTGCCTACGGAGCTCTCGTTCATTGAGCCCATCATTACTTTCAGTCCCAGTGCGCGCGCTTCTTTTAGCATTCGCAGTGCAGGCGTTATACCACCGCACTTGGTGAGTTTAATATTGATGCCGTGAAAACCAGCAAGACATTTTTGTACATCATCCTCAGTGCGGCAGCTTTCATCGGCATACAGCGGAATGGAAGACAGTGCTTTCAAGTCCTTCATTTCTTCGTGCGCCTGCCTGGGTAATGGCTGCTCTATCAGTTGAATCTGCAGCTTCACCAATTCAGGCAGCAGCATTCTTGCTTCTTCAAATGTCCATCCTTCATTAGCGTCAATTCTTATCGTGGATTGTGTATGTGCACGTATCGCACGCAGCAGATCTATATCTTCAGGCCGGGCCACTTTTATTTTGTACACCGGCCACGGATGGGCATCTATTTTAGCGATCATTTGCGCCGTGGTATCTATGCCCAGCGTATAATCGGTGAGCGGCTGCGTAGCGCCATCGTTTATGCCCAGCAGCCTGTACAGGGGTTTCCTGCTCATTTTGGCAAAGAGGTCCCATCCGGCTATATCCAATGCCGCAGTCAGAAAATGCTGGCCAGGTATGAGGTGATGCAGAAAATGCCAGAAGCGCTGCGGGTCGGTAAGCGAGTACCGCTCTATCTGCTGGCGGTTCTTCTCGAGCGAGGCAATCATGTCTGCCATCGTAATATCATAATAGCTGATTGCCGGCGCCTCGCCATACCCGGCAAGGTTTGCCAGGCCCAATGCCACAATAAGCGCAGGCTGATGCGTCTTTCTTCCGTGGGCTGTCTCAAACGGATATTCAAATGGCAGCTCGCAGGAATAATATTTTAATTGCAGCATTGGATAAAATTGCGACTATTTTTGCTCACAAAAAATTCCGGATGCCTAAAATTCCCTTTTGGGTATTTATTATCATCGCCGTCATTTATTTCACTGCCGCCCGGGTGGATACCATGGATGTGGACGCCTCGCAGTATGCGGAGATAAGCCGCGAGATGCTGAAGAGCGGCGACTACCTGCACGTATATGACCGCGGCGCCGAATACCTCGATAAGCCGCCATTCCTTTTCTGGGTAAGCGCCACGAGCATGAAGGTGTTTGGCATCAACAATTTCGGTTACAAGTTCCCCTCTATACTTTTTGCATTGCTGGCCATCTTCGCTACCTATCGCCTGGCCAGGTTGCTGTACGATGAATCCACCGCGCGTGCCTCTGCGCTGGTACTCGCTACCTGCCAGGGCATGTTCCTGATGACCAACGATATCCGCTGCGATACGATACTTATGAGTTGTGTCATCACCTCTGTCTGGCTCATCCAGGAGTGGTATGCCCGGTGCAAGCCGATCTATCTGCTCGCGGGTTTTGCCGCTGCTGGTTTTGGCATGATGACCAAGGGCCCCATCGCACTCATGGTGCCCGTATTCTGCTTTGCCTCCGACTGGGCGCTGAAGCGCCAGTGGCGCAACTTCCTGCGACCGGCCTACCTGATTGGGTTCATCATTATCGGGCTTATTTTGCTGCCCATGTGCATCGGCCTGTACCAACAATACGATACGCACCCGGAGAAATTAGTCAATGGCCGCCATGGCACATCGGGGCTGCGGTTCTTCTTCTGGTCGCAGAGTTTTGGCCGAATCACCGGAGAGAACCCCTGGAAGAACGAAGTGGACCTCAGCTTCCTGCTCCTCAATATGCTCTGGTCCTTCCTGCCCTGGATCTTTGTACTGCTTGCTGCGCTCGCCTCCAATGTGGTTGGCGTTGTAAAACAAAAATTCCGCTTACTGCCTGGCCAGGAGTGGATAACTACCGGTGGCTTCCTTATTACTTACCTGGCGCTGGGGTCATCGTCATATCAACTGCCTCACTATATTTTCGTAGCGTTTCCATTGGCCTCAATCGTTGTGGCGCGCTATTGCTGCGTGCTTGTTTCCGGAGAACAATATCCTGCTGTGCGGAAGATATTTTCGGTAATGCATGCCATCATATCCCCGCTGCTCCAGTTGGTCACACTTGTACTCATTGCCTATGCTTTCCCCGGGGGCGTTGGCTGGATAGCCGCATGGGTAGCAGGTTTCGGGCTGTGGCTGTACCTCGCTTTCAACAAAAATCTTACTGCTAAAATGCTTTGGCTGCCTGCATCCGCAATGATCATCGCCAATATCTTTCTCACCAACCAGGTTTACTATACACTCCTCGATTACCAGGCGGGTTCCCATGTTGGGAAGTATATAAAGCAGCAAAAAATTCCTGCAGCTTCTATCATCATTTACAAAACAGAAGATCCACTCAACGCCATAGATTTTTATGCCAACGACACATTAAGGGCTACCGACACCGTTACCGCACTTGCAGGCAGGCAGTATGTGCTTACTATGGATCGCGGCATCACATCTATGCGGCAGTATGGTCTTGCATTCGACACCATACTGCATGGCCCATACTTCAAGGTAAGCCAGCTCACCCCTGAGTTTGTAAACCCGAAGACAAGGCTGGCCAATACCGGCAACTATTATCTGCTCCACATGAAACAATAGCAGGGCCGCTGACTTCAGGCCTTTCTTCGTATTTTTGAACAATGTCCTCCGCCGCCACCATTGATGCTATTGATGTCTCTAATTCTATTTTTCAAAAGGCTGTTGCCTTTGTAAAAGATACCAACGAAAATATCTTTCTTACAGGCAAGGCAGGCACCGGTAAGACTACTTTTCTTAAATACATACGCACTAAACTAAAGAAACAATGTGCCGTAGTTGCGCCCACCGGCGTGGCTGCTATCAACGCCGGTGGCGAAACGATTCACTCATTTCTACAACTACCTTTCTCTCCATTCATCCCCGGCTCGGCAGGGGGATTCGGGCGACAGGTAGGAGGAGCAGAAGACAAGCATTCGCTGCTGGCGAATCTCCGGCTCAGAGATACAAAGCTTAAGCTGCTGCGCAAGCTCGACCTGCTGATAATAGACGAGGTGAGCATGGTGCGCTGCGACCTGCTGGATAGTATGGATCTTGTGTTGCGCCACGTGCGCCGCAACTGGCGCGAACCTTTTGGCGGCGTGCAGATGCTGTTTATAGGCGACCTGTTCCAGCTGCCTCCGGTGGTCCCTGAGAACGATTGGGAGATTCTGCGTGAATACTATCCTGGCCCTTATTTCTTTGATTCGGCGGTGCTGCGGCAATATCCACCACTCTACCTTGAGCTGAAGAAGATATACCGGCAAAAGGACCAGGACTTTGTGGACATACTCAACCGCATCAGGAACGGCAGCCCACTCAGCAGCGATATAGAACAGCTCAACCGCCTGCACCGTACCTTAAAGCCCAATGAAAAGGGATACATCATGCTATCCACGCACAACCGTTCTGCTGACAAGATCAACCAGGATGAACTCGATAAGCTTGGCGGCCCAATGCATACCTTCAAAGGCACTATTACCAATGATTTCAATCCGAAGAATCTTCCCACCGACGAGACACTGCTACTGAAAGAAGGCGCACAGGTAATGTTTGTAAAAAACGATAAGGAAACACCCCGGCGCTACTACAATGGCAAGATAGGAACGATAGATAAAGTAGATGCGGCAGGCATACAGGTTTCCTTTGAGGGTGAAAGCAATCCTGTGCAGGTAGAACTGGAAACCTGGAAGAGTATGCGCTATACACTCAACCGGGACAAGGGTGAAATAGAAGAAGAAGAGAGCGGCAGTTTCTCACAATACCCTTTGCGCCTGGCCTGGGCCATTACCGTGCACAAGAGCCAGGGGCTTACGTTGCAGAAGGCTATTGTGGACCTCAACCAATCATTCGCGCCCGGGCAGGTATATGTGGCGCTGAGCCGCTGCACTTCTATTGACGGCCTGGTGCTGCATAGTAAGCTGCATATAGACAATGTGATCGTTGACAGCCGTGTGGTTGAATTTGCACACACAGAAAGTACCGAAGATGAGCTCGATGACCAACTCGATAAAAGCAGGCGCGAAGCAGCAGCAGCAAGGCTTTACAAGATATTTTCTTTCACTGAGTTGCTTGCGCAGACAGAACAAATGATGCTGGTAATTTTGAAGTGGAAAACCGGTCCGAAGGAAAAAAATGAAGCATTGTACACACTACTAACAGAACAATTAAGAAAAGCCGAGGGCCACGCAAAAGGGTTTCATAAAGAAGTTCATGCTCTGACGGAGGCTGTGGAGCTAGTGCGGCTCTACGAACGTAAGCAGGCCGCCACGACTTATTTTAGCACAAAGGTTATGGCCCCGCTCCTGGCCGAAGTGGAACTGCACATCGCTACATTGGGAACACTGGCTAAGGTGGCTAAGCAAACAAAGGCCTGGAAAGAAATGCATGAACTGCTGAAACAGAAAAACACCAGTCTGCTCGAGGCCTGATCAGCCGTGATATACGCGCGATGCCACGATGCTGCCATTTCTTATTTCCAGCACCTCAGCCACTTGCATATCGGGTTCTCCAGCCACTTTCCTGATATACTCCATAAAGACCCGATCATCATTTGCAGTCAGCGAAATTACTATGTAATGCAGCGTCGGTAGCCGTTCAAACGAGTCGCGCCACCATACACGCAGTGCATCTTTGCCGGCCACGAGGCCATTGGTATCCGGCATTCTCATCTTTAGCTTTGGGCTGTAGTGGCGGGCCTCTTCGTGATAAAGTGCCAATATTTTTTCCAGGTCCTTTTCGTTAAACGCTTCAAACCAGGTGGCTGCAATAGAATTATTTTGCTGCTGATGTGGAGTCATATTTGGTCGCCGCCGGTTTTACCGGGTAATGCAAAGATAACCAATGGCGCACCTTAGTTCAATTTCGCCGGGGCAACCAGCCTGAATTCAGGAATAATAACGGTGATCTTCTTTTTATTGAAGAGGTTTTCAACGATGTATGAGCCATACATCTTGCCAATCTCACTGTGCAGGTTTGCTGCAGAAGAATACTGGTAGCTATCGCCGGATTTGATGAGCGGCTGCTGACCCACCACGCCCTCACCTTCCACTTCACGGTGCGTCCCATTGCTGTCTATAATGTGCCAGTGCCGGCTCAACAACTTGATGGGGTGCTCTGAAAAATTCTCAATTGTTATACGGTAGCCAAAGAGGAACTCAGAATTCAATGGATTCGAATGGCCCGGCTGGTAAAAGGTCTCTACCGATATATTAACGCCTTCTGTCACCTGCTGTACCATCGCGTTCTTATTTAATAAATCAAAGGTATGGAAAACAAATTGTATCTATGTTATTTTTTCAGGCAAACTTCAATCGAATCCTTAGCCATATCCCTTTCATAGCCCTTTTGAACTAGGTAATTATAGAGCTTTTGTCGCACAACTAATTGATTTTTAATTGATTTTAGTTGTGTTATTTTTTTATTTGTAAGCCTACTAAGCGTTATGGCATAGTCTTCTTCATTTATTTCGCTCAGTCCCTTCCTGATGCAGTAATCCGATATTTTTCTTTGCTTCAGCTCAAATTTGATCTTCTCCCGCCCCCACTGTTTCATTCTGAATTTACCGCCTGCATACAGACGGGCAAATCGTTCTTCGTTCAGTATGCCTGCCTCTATGAGTTTTACTATATAATTTTCAACCTCAGTCCTATTGCAGCCCAGCTCATATAATTTATTCCTGGCCTCCTGGTGACACCGTTCCTGGTACCGGCAATACCGGGTAACGGCGGCAAATATCGAATCTGTGTTCAGGCTATCCATCTACTATCTACCCATATAGACCATTAATATCTGCACATCGCTGGGGTTCACACCGCTTATCCGGCTGGCCTGGCCCAACGTGCGGGGCTTTATTTTCGTCAACTTCTGCCGCGCCTCGGTAGAAATAGCCGATAATTTATCGTAATTGAAGCTCTCCGGTATCATCAGGTCCTCCAGCCCCGACATTTTCACCACCAGGTCCCGCTCCTTCTCTATATAGACATCATACTTTAATTGGATCTCCACCTGCTCCAGTATTAGCGGATCGCTCTCATTTACAGCCGATTTCAAGGCTGGAATGTGGGCAATCATTTCCTTCAACCCAATTTCCGGCCGTAGCAGCAGCTTTTCCGCACGGATCTTTTCGCTCAGGCCGGGTGAACCTACCTGGTCCAGCAGCGACTGCGCCATATCTTTGTCCACCGGGAAATCAGCCAATACTTTTTTGATCGCGGTCACCTTTTCGGCTTTTGCCCGCACCAGTCCTACCCTTTCGTCGGTAGCAAGTCCTATTTTATAGCCCAATTCGGTAAGACGCAGGTCTGCATTGTCCTGCCGCAGCAGTGTGCGGAACTCTGCCCGGCTGGTAAACATTCGGTAGGGCTCGTCTGTCCCCTTATTTATGAGATCGTCAATAAGCACTCCTATATACGCATCGCTCCGCTTCAGCACCATTGGTTCCGCTTCTTTTGCCAGTAAGCTCGCATTTATCCCAGCCATCAATCCCTGGCAGGCTGCTTCCTCGTAGCCAGTGGTACCATTTATCTGACCTGCGAAGAATAAATTCCGTATCAGCTTGGTTTCCAGCGTAAATTTTAGCTGTGTGGGCGGAAAATAGTCGTACTCTATAGCATATCCCGGCCTGAAGAACCGGCATTGCTCAAATCCCGGCACCATACGTAGCGCCTTAAACTGCACATCTTCCGGCAGCGAGGTACTAAATCCGTTCACATAGATCTCCACAGTGCTCCATCCCTCCGGCTCCACAAACAATTGGTGCCTATCCTTTTCTGCAAACCTGTTTATCTTATCCTCTATACTGGGGCAATACCTAGGGCCGCTCCCCTTAATGCGCCCCTGGTACATAGGCGATTGCTCAAACCCTGTCTTCAATATCTCATGCACTTCGGGACTGGTATAAGTTATCCAGCAGCAGCGTTGCTCTTCAGGCTTTATCTTCTTCACCGGCAAGAACGAGAATCCTACCACTTCGTCATCGCCATTCTGCACTTCCATCTTACTATAGTCCAGGCTCCGGCCGTCAACCCTTGGTGGAGTGCCGGTCTTCAGCCGCGCAGTATCAAATCCAAGTTCCACAAGCTGCTCAGTAATACCTGTCGCACCTTTTTCCCCAATTCTACCTCCTCCAAACTGCTTCTCGCCTATATGAATTACGCCATTCAGAAAGGTGCCATTGGTCAGGACCACGCTCTTCGCCCTGATTTCCTGTCCCATTCCGGTCACTACTCCCCTGATTGTTCCACGTGAAACAATCAATCCCTTCACCATATCCTGCCAGAAATCGATGTTCCTGGTTTGTTCCAGCTTTTCCCGCCATGTGGTCGCAAACAGCATACGGTCATTCTGCGATCTCGGACTCCACATTCCCGGCCCCTTAGACCTATTCAGCATCCTGAATTGTATGGTACTGGCATCACTTACTATTCCACTATATCCACCCAGCGCATCTATTTCCCGAACAATCTGCCCCTTAGCTATACCCCCCATTGCCGGGTTACAGCTCATCTGGGCGATGGTCTGCATATTCATCGTGATCAGCAGTACCTTCGCCCCCATATTTGCGGCCGCTGCCGCCGCCTCACAACCCGCATGACCAGCGCCAACCACTATTACATCGTACTCAGGAAACATAGGCGCAAAGATACATAGCCTCGGACACTTTAGCGCAAACCAAACACTCAATCCAATATCCGCCAATTTGTTCCACGTGGAACAAAAAAATTTTGTAAATCTTAACAATAAAGGTATATTTGTTGCGTTATATTTAACAGACCATGCTTTCTTCCCGCTATATAATAATGATGATTGGCGTAGCCTTACTTGGTTATGCCCCTATTCATTCTGCGGCCAGAACCTATAAGAAGAAGAAAAAAGAAGCTTTCACCCTCGGCTTCGAAACGGGTAAGACGATTTTTACCACACCCGGCAGCAAACAAGTAATAAACGACAAAAAGCTCTTCCTTAATAAAACCATCGGTAAGCACGTTAAGCTGGAAACCGGCTTCCAGTGCTTTAAGCAGCCCAGCCACATCTTCATACCCGCTACCAAAGATAATTACACACTCACAGGCATGGACTATTCCATACCGCTTTCAATGGATTTCTACCTGCTACCACAGAAAAGCAAACTGAATACCTATTGCGGTATTGGGCTTCAGTACAACCACCTCTGTAAGCAAAATGCCTGCTACCAGGGCGATCAGGAGCAACCCACCAGTCCCTATCCACTACCGGGCACACACCTGGTAAGCATCCTTTTCACCCAGGGCGTAACCTATGAAGTGAATACCCGGATACAGGTAAAACAATCCATCCACTTTATCCCCCAGGCCGGCAATAAGACGATTGGCCTTGATCTCGGTATCGGCTTCAAGCTACCTTAGACTATCAATTTTATCTCTGCTTTCCCTACAAATAGTGCGGGAAAACCACAAAAAATCGATTCCTCTTATTCTAAGTTCCTTTCTAAATTACCAGGTCTCTTTGAGATCTATCGCATTTCTGTTAGCATCACGCAGCCCACTAGAAAAGCCAATTCGCGCATACGTAGCTTCACCCCTTTAGGGCAATGTCATTAAGTTAAGGGGTTAATGACCCGGAAAGGGTCAAATGTTTATAGCTAAACAAGTCAATTATGAGTTCGATGCCGAAGGTATCGCACTACGAAAACTGGGAAAAACGCTTAA
>Ga0157378_10006184_pt1 | contig 10474 bp, 11 predicted proteins | sample M65metaG_FD_115309 | JGI IMG/M metagenome (GOLD analysis project Ga0157378, IMG submission 115309) | Miscanthus rhizosphere microbial communities from Kellogg Biological Station, Michigan, USA - M6-5 metaG | ecosystem: Host-associated > Plants > Roots > Rhizosphere > Soil | place: USA: Michigan...
ACGATCGGTCGGTGAGGCGCTATCTGGAAGTCACGCTACAGCGTTCAGGATATAAAGTGATCGCAGCGGCCGACGGTCTCGAAGCCATGAAGCTGGCCTTTGCAAACGAGATCGATGCAGTTGTGACCGATGCCATCATGCCTCATTTGAGCGGCGAACAACTGGCGGGATTTCTGCGCAACCATCCGAAACTTTCGCAAACTCCGATCATTCTGCTCACCGGGCAGGAGCACCAGCCATCGACGTTGGCTACCGACGGCGCGATTAGTGCTTTTCTTTACAAGCCGGTTAAGACTGAGGAACTCACCCGCTGTCTGGCGGAACAACTGCAACGAGACTAACAAGGTTTCCGGGTCAGGAAAGCAAATCATCGAGCGGCGTGTATTCCCTGCCCTGCGACACAGCGACCGCTTCGTAAGTCAGCTTGCCATCAAGAGTATTCACCCCGCCTCTGAGTCCCGGATCAATCGTCACTGCCGTCTTCAATCCGTTGTTAGCGAGCTTTAGCGCATAAGGCAACGTGGCGTTTGTCAGCGCAAACGTAGACGTGCGCGGCACTGCGCCCGGCATGTTCGCGACGCAGTAATGCAGCACGCCTTCAACGTAGTAGGTAGGTTCTGAGTGAGTTGTCGGGTGCGTGGTCTCGATACAGCCGCCCTGATCTACCGCGACGTCGACGATGACGGCGCCGTTAGGCACGTCTTTGAGCATGTTGCGTGTCACCAGTTTGGGAGCTGACGCCCCCGGCACCAGGACGGCGCCAATGATTAAATCGGCAGTTTTGATGGCGTCCTGAATCATGTAAGCGCTCGAGGCGAGCGTCGAGATCTTGGAAAGGAAAATATCATCCAGCTCGCGCAGCCGATCGAGATTGTTATCGATGATCGTGACATGCGCGCCCATGCCCACTGCAATTTTCGCGGCGTTGGTCCCAACGACACCGCCGCCGATAATTAGCACGCGCGCCGCCGGTACTCCGGGCACCCCGCCGAGCAGGACACCGCCACCACCGCTCATCTTCTCGAGATAGTGCGCGCCTACCTGAATCGCCATCCGGCCGGCCACTTCTGACATAGGCGTGAGCAACGGCAAAGTTCCCTTTCGATCGGTGATCGTCTCGTAGGCCACGCCCGTAACTTTCCGGTTGAGCAACTGCTCGGTCAGCTCGTTGTCCGGGGCCAGGTGCAGATAAGTGAACAACAACTGGCCCTCGCGCATGCGCGGGTATTCGGGAGCGATCGGCTCCTTCACTTTTACTATCATTTCGCCGTTGCCCCAGACTTCATCGGCAGTCTCGAGAATTTTCGCGCCCGCGCGCTGGTACAACGGATCTTCAAAGCCCGAACCGGCGCCCGCGTTCTTTTCGACCACCACGGTGTGCCCGGCATCAGTCAGGGCACGCACGCCCGCAGGCGTCAATCCGACGCGGTACTCGTTGTCTTTGATTTCTTTCGGAAGTCCAATGATCACGGTTTAAGCTCCCCGAGTTTGTTGTTCGAGCTTGAATTGTCTTGCTGATTGCCCGACATCTTAAACCCTTTTCATCCAATCGACACAACGCGCCAGTTCGACCTGCATCACTTCGCGGCTGGCGTGGTGAATCCGGCCATGCCCCGGCAACACCCACTCAAAACTATAATCGAGAAGTTTTTCCATCGATGTGATTTGCTCTGCCCACGAATACCAGCAAGCATTGCGAAAGGCGATCAGGGATTTGCGGTTGGGCGACCAGGCGAGATGATCGCCCGAAAACAGGAATTTTTGCCGGTAGAGCAGGACCGCGTGGCCTCGCGTGTGGCCCGGCACCGGAATCGCAGTCAGATCGGAATCAAGCTCGACAGCTTCGGCACCCCGCAGGATTCGTTCAATTCCCAAACGCGCCGCGCCGTCATCCGCATGCATAATCCGCCGGCAGCCGAATTTTTCGGCAAAGCGTTCATGATCGGCAACGTCATCGCGATGTGTCAGGAACATTGTGCTAACTCCGCCCATGCTCTCGATTTTTCTGACGAGCTGAGAAGCGAATCGCGGCGAATCGATCAGCACATTGCCGCCCTCTTTCTCGGGTCGCGTGATTAAGTAGCTCCACGCGCCGAAACTTGACTCAGCCGTGAACCCGCAAAAATAGACGTTGTCAGCAATCTTGAGCGGAAATGCATCGATACCCACATGCACATCGTGGTGCTCGACCGTGCCGATTGAGCCCGTGGGACATGCCACCAGCGCCATCAGCGCGCGGCGATTCTCCTCATCCGAATCCGGTTGATTGAGAACGATGGAATAATCGTTATCTTCCGCGAAGGTTTCCGGCGCGATTTGCCGGCAGGCATCACAGTCGATGCAGGTTGAGTCGACAAAGAAATCGCCGGGAACATTTCCCGGAAGTCGTAATGCAAGGCTGGCCATGACTAACGATATGATGAAACAGCGAAAAGCCGAGTTCAAGCGCGGCGATACCTGCTTTGCTTGCCCGGCTCTTATTCAGCGAATAAAATGGCGCGCTGTCGGCAAAAGTTATCTCTGAAAAAAGGAAAATGAAAACACAACTTTTCTTGGCGCTCTTCGCTCTCTCTTCGCTGAGCCTGGCGGTCCAGGCCCAGACGCCAACACCGACCGCTAGCGACTTTGCCTGGCTCGCGGGATGGTGGGAATCAAGCCGCAATGGCCGCGAGATTAATGAGCAATGGATGAAACCGTCAGGCGGAGTTTTGCTTGGCATCGGGCGCACAGTGGCAAATGGCAAGGTGGTCGAATCCGAGTTTGTCCAGATTCGCGAAGAGAAGGACGGATCGATCTACTACGTGGCAAAGCCTTCCGGTCAGCCCGAAGCATCTTTCAGATTGATCAAACTGCAAAACCGCGAGGCTACTTTCGAGAACCCCGAGCATGACTTTCCGCAAAGAATCATTTACCGGCTCGAGCCGGATGGTTCATTGTTCGCGCGCATCGAAGGAACCTCGCAAGGGAAGCCGCGCGGCTTTAACTATCAAATGAAACGCGCGCGCTGTGATTAGTCATGACCCGCAGACATGTTTACGAAGGAGGGGTTGGCACAAGACCTTTGCGGGAATCAGAAGATATTTATCACAGGAGAATCCCACACTCACTTAAGTCTGTTTCTAACGTCATCAGTCAGGTAAGAGCGGAAGATAAAATCGGTCTGGGGCGTCGCTAAGTGGCAACCCTGGCAATTCTCCAGCTTTCCTCGTGCTTCAACTTTGGTCCCGCTTCCATCGACGACCATGTATTCCCAGTCGCCGGTGATGGTGTTGAATCCCTTTGACCGCTTGATCATTACGGTCAATAACTCCGGGGTCTCGCTCATTTTGTCCGGCAATTTCTCTTTAACAATCACTGATCCTTCGGGAAAAATCGGCTTAAGTTTCTCTATCATTGCTTCCCGCCCAATCGCGTTTACATAAACTGAAATGTACTTGTCCCGGTGCGGGTTGGCATTGCTATTCAAGTCAGCGGAAGCAACTGTGAGGGCTGCGCACAGTTGCGCCGTTCGCGCCTGCATGAGTTGCGGCTCGACATTGACCTTGGTCCAATTGCGGTATCCGGCAATCTCTTTTATCGGTTCGACCATTGCATGCCGTGCGCCCGCATCATCGGCAGAGACGGCGCCGAAATGGCTCAGGGACCAGACGGTAAAGGATCCGAGAAACAGGATTGAAAAAGTGATTGTCAGCTTGCGAAATTTGTCGTTCATTTCTTTAGCCTCCGCGGAAGTTGTGCTCAAGGCTTCTTTGGCGGCACGGGCTTCAAAACGGGAGCATTGCCCGGCCGGGGCGGCTCAGCCTCTTCAGGTTTGTCAGCTGGAAAATCGCTCTCATCGATGTCCGTGATCTTCACTTCCGTGCCGAACTTGCGATAACCGCGGAACAGAATGTCGTTGCGCGTTTGCTCGCGCTGCACGCCCAGGCGACTGCTCAATTCAATGACCGCGCGCGAAGGCAAAAGATGTGAAACGTCATTAATCGTCACCCAGTCATAATCAATCACACTGCTCGCCGCGGTGATAGGAAAGTCCGGCGGTATCTCGACTGAAATTGTTTCCATCCGCAGCACGCGATCGTCGTCGCGGTCGACCCAGATTCGACCCCGATAACCGACAATCGTTTGGGTGGCAGCGGTATTTATACCTGCCTGAAATTTCAGCGCCTGGTGTGACAGGTCGCGCTTGACACGATACTCGAAAACGATTGTGCGCTTTCCGCGCAGAGTGTCAGTGTCAACCATTTCGAACTCAGCCTGCGTTGCCGGATCGAACAATTGCGTCATCATCGAGACATACTCACCCGTTGAGGTCGTACCGCCCAGTTTGTCGCCGTACGTCGATCCTTCCTGTTCATCCTCGTTCGGCGGCATGCCGTTCACAGAAAGCAGCTTGTACTGCTCGCCAACGTTTTGACGGTAGCTGACCGCAATGGACAGCCGGTCATAGACATTCCAGTTGCTGGTGCCACCATATGCGCGCGACCGCGTGATCTGTTGCTTTACCAGATAATCCGGCATGTGCTCGGTCGCCGCCAGAGTTGCCTTGCGCGTACGTTCAAGCACCGCCAGGCCCTCGGCCGAAGGCGGCAACGAGGTGCCGGTCGGATTCACGCGCCGCCGGTTCGCTTCTTCCAGCGTATGACGCAACAGAGAATCGTTGCCGCTTTTGGTTGCGGTCAGACCCAGCAGTCCAGCCGTCAAAGGAAATCCGATGCCCCGCTTTCTGATCTCATCAATTATTCTGTCGCGCTCGCCGGGGTTTTTTGACAACTGGTAGAGCATCGCCACGTATTCCTGGTTCGTGAGCGGCGGGCCATGCTGAAGATCAGTCGCTTGAGGAAACGGGGTGTTGTCGCTTTGCGCAGACACGGATGAAAAAGAACCGGCGCTGATGGCGAGCAGGAAAAAGAAAAGTACCAGCCGGCTGGCCGCGCGCGAAACTTGTTTTAATCGTGTCTTTGAGAAGAGAAATGAGAATTGCATTACTAAATTAACTAAGCCGTTTAGGGTATCGGCAACCTCCGGATCATCTCGCCACTTATGATAGTCGTGATTGAGGAAGATGTCGTGTCCACCAGGGACGAGTCCGTGAGGATACCCACCGTCGCACTTTCTGCGGAAGGCAGCAGGATCGCTTCAACGCTGACAATCTGTCGTGCTGACACTTTAAAACTCTTAAGCGTGAGGTTCTTGAAACCAGGATAGTTAACCAGCAATTCATAACTGCCGGATGTTAGGTTCGAGAATCGAAAGCGTCCCATGTCATCGGTCGTTACCACCGCCGATTGATTGCGCTTCGCATCCACAATTGCGACGCGGGCATTCGGCACGACCGCCCCGTTCGCATCCAGGATTGTTCCGTCCACGGCGCCATTGTCAGTTAGATTCGTAGTCGCGGTGCGGGTGATCTTTACCTGCTGGCGGCACGCCTTGTCACCCTCTTTCATCTTCTGGCTCAGAGCGCTGCCGCATAGACTGACCATCGCGGCAAACACCGCTCCCGCCACCTTTGCCACACGTCTGCGGTTCGCGCGCAGACCCACGGGACAATCCTTTGTAATAACTGTTCCGTCAGCGCGGCGGTAAAGTCGCGCACAGATCCGTCCCTCAGCATTAGCAATAAGTGACTTGGCCTCTCCAGCTGTCAATTCGGCAATGTTATAAACGCGCAGGTTGCAGAGCTCGCAGAACCGGACGCGGTGGTCTCCGTCCATCTGCTCCCAGCTGGCGGGGCACGGCGACGCGATCCGCAAGCGGTCCAATTGAATCTCGCTGGACTCGCGGTGTGGCTTTCCGGTGTGCTGTAAAGATAAATACTGCATCAGTGGATCCAGGAATCCGATTAAGGAATGGGAAGGCTCCGAATCATTTTTTCGGTAAATATAGTCACGCCGGGCTTCGAGATGTCAGGGTACTGTAGCCGCAATTCGATGACGCCTGTGAGGGGTTCATCGCCCAACGTTAGAATGGCTTCGACATTCGAGGTTTCCTTTGCGGCAACTTTCAACTCAGTCACAGCGAGTGACTTGAAACCCACAGCCGCCACGTTCAATTCATAAGCACCCGGCGTCAGACCTGGAAATCGGAACCGGCCTTGAGCATCAGATTCCCCTTCCCGAGACTTCTTCGACTCCACTTCGACAAGAGTAAGCTTGGCGTTCGGCACCACTGCCCCGGTCAGATCAAGAATCGTTCCAGTAACAGCGCTGGTCTCGGACAAACCGCGGGTAATTACTACCTGTTGCTTACACGTGTTGTCCTCTTTCTTCTGGCCGAAAGCGCCGCCACACAAACTTAAGATCGTTGCGAACGCCGCTCCCGCGATTCGCGCGACGCGCCGCCGAATGGCGCGCAATCCTACCGGACAATCTTTCGTAATCACCGTTCCGTCAGAACGCCGGTACAACCGCGCGCATATTCGTCCCTCAGCATTAGCAATTAGTGACTCGGCCTCGCTAGCCGTCAATTCGGCAATGTTATAGACGTGCAGGTTGCAGAGCTCGCAGAAGCGGGCGCGGTCATCACCGGTCATCTGCTCCCAGCTGGCGGGGCAGGGCGAAGCGATTCGCAAGCGGTCCAATTGAATTTGGCTTTTCATCGGGACTCAGGCCGTAGACCAAATCTTCGACCTGTTCGACTCTTGCGGGGCGGCTGGTGGTTGCCCGAGAGATCCGTGGCGGCCCTATTACCGGCAGAAATTCTTGATGGCCCTGGCCAGAATCCGCACGCAGTCATTCAGTTCACCTGTAGGCACAAACTCGCCGGTGCGATGGGCCACCCGAATGTCGCCGGGCCCAAAGACCACCGGCTCGGCCCCCAGGGCGATCATGCTGGGAGCCTCAGTGCCAAAGGCAATCGTGCCCGGCTCTTTCCCCGAAGCTTCCGACAGAAACGCGACCAGCTCAGAGTCGGCCGATGTCTCAAAACTTTCGTCAGCGCGTGAAGCATTAACCTCACAGTTGAAGTCCGGATCGTCCTTTTGGAGATCTGAAATCGCATTCTGGATAAGCTGCAAGAGGTAATCCGATGGCTGGCCCGGTATCGTTCTCCACTCGAGCGTGAAACGGCACTCTCCGGCCAGGATATTTTTGGCCGACCCACCGTTGATCAAACCGACGTTTAAGGTGGTGTAGGGCGGATCAAAATCAGGTCGCGAGTCGGAGTGCAGTTCAGTGGCAATCGTCTCAATGCGCCCTACCAGCCGGGCGGCGCGAAAGATCGCCGACGAACCGAGATGCGGATAAGCGCTATGGGCTTCGCGACCATGCACGATTATCTCAGCCAGACAGTAACCCTTACCGGCGCGCATTGGCTGCAAAGACGTGGGCTCGCCCACAATCGCGTGTCGCGCTTGAAACGGACGAAGATCCGCGAGGCGTTTCGCTCCAATACATCCAATTTCTTCGTCGGCGGTGAAGACCAACGCGAGCGGCTGCTTGAGGCTTTTGAGATCGATCGCGTCGAGAGCTGTCAAAGCACAGGCAATGAAAGCCTTCGTATCGCACGCACCACGGCCGAAAAGCTTTCCTTCTTCTTCGCGCAAACCGAGCGCTTCTGTCCACTGCGGATCAAAAGGAACGGTGTCGGTATGACCTACCAAAGCAAGCTGAACTGCGACTTCCTTGCTTGTGCGCGCGACCAGATTGGTCTTCTCAACTCCTTTATCGTCAGCATAGGGAAATCGCTGCACAAAAAGATCCTTCGCGCGACACCAATCCTCGAGATAGGAAATGACCTCAGCGTTGGACCGCGCGGAAACTGAATTGATCGCCACGAGATCCCGAAGTGTTTGTTGGACGGTCATCTTCATCCCCACAGACGCTGCTGCAGTTCCTTGAACTTCTCGACCACATCGTCCTGAAGCAGATGCTGTCCTTCAGAAACGATCGGTTTTCCACCTACGAACACTTCACGCACCGCCGCCCGCGAAGCCGAAAAAATTATGCCGGACAGCAGATCCGCTCGGGACGCCCCGGCGACCGAAGGATCATTCAAATCCACGGTGAAGAAGTCTGCGGGCTTTCCTGTTTCCAATGCGCCCGACGATGCGCCGATACTGCGAGCGCCATGGATGGTGGCGCAATCGAAGAGACGGCCCGCAAGCTCGCCGGTGCTGCCTGCAACCGAATCGCTCTTGCTTTCAGCTCCGAGCACGACGCGCTCGAGTTTTTGCAGCCGCAGGTGATACTCGAGCTCGCGCGCATCTTCAAACAGATCCACCTGGGCGTGGCTGTCCGTTCCCAGGCAAATGTTGACGCCGTGCTTAAAGTATTCGGCGGCAGGCACAACACCATCGCCAAGATTTCGCTCCGTAGTCGGACAGGCGCACACCATTGCGCCTGAACGGGCAAACGAGGTTATCGCTTTGGGCGTGACATGAATTGCATGAACCGCAGTGAAGTTTTGATTCAGTAGTCCTTCAGTATCCAGAAGCGCGACGGGCGAGCGCCCATACTCCTCGACACAAGCCGAAACCTCAGCGGGCTGTTCGGCTACATGCATGTGAACCTTCAAGTTACGGCGGCCTGCAAATTCGATCACATCCTGCAGATAGGCGAGTGGAACGGCGCGCACGCTATGCGGCGCCACTCCAACCCACGCGGTGGAATTGCCATCGCTTTCCGCCTGGGCCAACTCGTCCGACAACCTGGTGACCGCCAGGAGATATTTTTCCGAATCAGCTTCAATAAATCTCGCCTGCCGCGGATTTGGCTCAGTCTGAAAACCTGAACGAACGTATGCCACTCGCAGCAACGCGATGCGCAGACCAATATCGTTCGCGGCCCGAATGACTTCTTTGCCGAGCAGGTTGGGATCGTCGTAAGGCTTACCGTCAGGCGCGTGATGCATATAATGAACCTCCCCCGCCGCCGTGATCCCGCCCAGAGCCATTTCCATGAAAGTCATCCGCGAAGCGTCATACACATCTTCCGGTGAAAGTCGGGTGGCGGCTGAATACATCATCTCGCGCCAGGTCCAGAAGCTGTCTGCCTGGTCATTGGTGCGATACTCGGTGTGTCCGCGAATCACTCTTTGGAAAGCGTGCGAGCGCGCATTGATCATTCCCGGCAGGATGGCGCGGTTCGGCAGACGCATCCTTTTCTCGTCTCGCAACTCGTTCGCGGCGGCGAGTTTTACAATGCGGCCGGACGCATTGCACACAAGCGCAAGGTTGCGTTGAAACTGACCGCTCGTGTAAAGCAAATCAGGCAACCAGGCTATCTCTGCCGAGCGAGGATCCTGCTCAGTTGGCATTGTCGGACTCCTGCGAGAGCTCGGGGGGTGGCGGCGGCGAAGAAAATTCTTGCTTACTCTTTCGAGTCAAAATACGGGCTAACAGCGTCGGGCTCAGGAGGGCAGCTATCAAAGAAAGCAGATAGGCGAGCCCTTTGAAACCAGGATGCATCGGCATCGGCCAGTCAAGAATCTCCACTCCCAGGGCGTAGATCACGCCTGCGGTTATTAGAACCCCCAACTCAGCGACCAGCCACGCTCCGATCCCCAGAAGACTCCAGCGCAGGGCACTTTGTCCGTGCTCGCGTGCGAGACGCGTCATCATCTTTGGAACACGATAAAACAGAAAATAGAGTTCAAGTACGAACATGTCACGCGCCCGCGATCGACAAAGTGATAATCGTTAGAGAACTGGCGCACAGTGCCGGAGGATAACATAGCTGTAGCACCCGGAACGCGCATCTTGCGCCTGTTCAAAGGACAGAAACGCTGGTGCCGTCTGCAAAGCCAACCAGGCGAGATTTGCCTCCAGCGAAAAGCCGCTATAGATTTTGAAAAGCATGGATGGACTTTCGGCATCACTGGCGGTCTTGACGGCGATGATTACTCCGGCGGTGCTGATCTCCGCCAGCGGCACGATGATCCTCTCATCTTCGACCCGTTTGGGGCGCGTGGTCGATCGGGTGCGATCGCTGTCGGATCGATTGCTGGAGATTTCACGGGATGAGTACCCGGAGGAATTCCTCGAAGAGCGGCGGGCCATGCTGTACGATCAACTGGACAAGCTGACCAGCCGTTCGCGCCTGCTACAGCGCGCGCTAACCAGCTTTTATCTTGCCGTTGGTGTATTTGTAGCGACCAGCGTGGCGATCGGAGTGGTTTCATTTGCGGCCGGCTCGCGGTTCGCGTGGGTGCCGGTGGCGATGGGTCTGATTGGTGCGTTCTTTCTTTTCTACGGCAGCATGCTTTTGGTTTTCGAAGCACGCCTGGCACTTAGCACTACGCACGCCGAAATGGATTTCATCTGGCGCACCACCAAGCGCGTGGTGCCCAAAGAGATCGTCGAGCAACACAAAACTCATTACGTTCACTTTCGGAAGAAGCGTGATCGGTGAAAGAACTGTCTCAATATGGCTTTGCCTCAAGACTCCAAAACGGCGTGTCTCATTCACACCGGGCTTTAGCCCGGTGATACGCAGGGGAGAAGATTTGTGAACCGTTTTAACGGTAACTATATACT
>Ga0157378_10006186_pt1 | contig 10473 bp, 8 predicted proteins | sample M65metaG_FD_115309 | JGI IMG/M metagenome (GOLD analysis project Ga0157378, IMG submission 115309) | Miscanthus rhizosphere microbial communities from Kellogg Biological Station, Michigan, USA - M6-5 metaG | ecosystem: Host-associated > Plants > Roots > Rhizosphere > Soil | place: USA: Michigan...
CCGGTCGATCGTAGTGGCTTGCAGCGGAAGGGAAACGCCGGCTGGTTGCGGAAACGCCAGAGGCACCGAGAGCGGACCGTTACCGGTCGGATCAATCGCGTCGCCGAAAAAACTCAGCCGCGCGGTCGCCGGACCGCTGCCCGTGTCGACCAGCGTGAAGGCTGTCGTCCAGTGTTCCTGGGCCGCCAGATGCGCCAGCGAGCCGATGAAATTCAGGCCGGGGATCGAAGCTGCCTCTTGCTCCAGGTTGAAGGGAACGTCGGTGACTGACATGGTGGCGGCCCGGTCACCGCCGGTATTTCCGAGAACCTGAAAGCTCACTGACCCACTGCCGATGCCCGTGGTGGCGGTGGTAGGAACAACCCAGCTTGGAATATCGAACAGCGACCAGGCGCAGCTCGGCGCAGTGCTAATGCTGAGGGTCGCGGTTCCGCCTGTTGCGCCAAACCCTTGTCCGCCCGGATCCAGTCCATAGGTACACAACGGGCTAGCGGAAGGGATTTGAAGTTGAATCGAGAGGCCACCGAGACTCACGGTGTCATTGTTGGTTGGGGCCGTTCCTGTTGCCGTGAGCGTCACCGTCAGGTTGCTTACCGAGGAGAAACTGATTTGACCCGTCACGGTCCCGGTGGTGCCCGGCGCCGGGAAGCTGGGGCAATTCAACACCAACGGCGGACCGGTCGAGGAAAGCGTCAAGCTATAGGTTGCAGCGCCCGTGACGCCACAGGTAATGCTCGCGCTCGCGCCGGAGATGGTTGGCTGCCCGCTGGAGGTCGCGAACCTAAGTGTTTCGGTGAGCGATTGGAGAGGACCAACACCAGGCCCCGTACGCTTTACGGGAGGCGTTTCGGTTAACGCAAACCCAGGATTCTGGGGATCTGCGATGTACGCAGCCGTAGTGACGCCGCCGCCTCCTCCAAACAGATTCCCAGTCGGTGCGCTGATCAGGAGAAGCGTTCCTGCGATGGAGCACGGGTACACACTGGCTACAGTCGTGCAAGCTGAATCCGGCAAAATGTAGCCGATCTGCACAACATATCCTTCGGCGTCAAAGGTTCCGTTTGGGGAATTCAACGGACCACTGACTGTAGCCGTGGAACTGCTGCTAAGGTTGGAGAACGATACGCTATCCAGTGCACCGCTGACCGCAGTAAACCCGGCCATCTGCAAGTCAAGGAGCAGCGCGCCCTGAGAAGGGTCATATAGAAACGGCGTTGTAAAGGAAATAACGATGTCGAAGGGGCAAACTGAAGGGAACACGCAGCCCGCACTATTGAGCGCGATCGGCCCCGAGTAAACCAGCGTGCTGTCCGAACCAACGTTGCTCTGGAAATCGGTTGAAATGAGAGTCTTGCCGCCGCTGGTATTCGGAAAGTTCGGGCTGGTTGAAAGAGAAAGGTTTAGAGAAGGGATCGTGGCGTTCACCGCTCCGGCCCCTGGGAAGGCTCTAAACGCAATCTGATTGATCAGGATCGGATTGGAATGGAATTGGTCAGAACCTATCACCTGCTGCAGGCGGGTGTTCGGATTCGTTCCGCTCAAGGTGCCGGGGAATGTTCCGGGCTGAGTTGCTTGCGCATTTGGCGCTACTACAAACGTGTTAGCCGGCGCCGCAGCTGACAAAACGCCCAATATAACGATTAATTTTGCCGTGGTCATGACGAAGCCTTTTGCAGCGAAATCGCTCCAGGAGCCTATTTATATACTAGGCCCTGCCGCGTCCGGAAAGTCCCGCCGGTGCGCGACTGTTTCCGGTTGGTCGACCATTCTGGAAGGAAACTTTATGACCGCATACGACGATGGCTCAAGGAACGCGCATGCGCTATTCCGCGGACCTATCGTTCGCAGGCCTCGCCGTCGACGCAGCAGCCTCCGCCCTCGTGCCTTTAAGGCAACGCAAACGCAATAATATTCGACCCGGCCGCCACGGCCATATACTGCTTGCCATCCACCATATAAGTCATGGGCGACGCGTGCCAAGGCTGGTTCGTATGGAAGTTCCACAACGGCTTCCCGTTCCGGGCGTCAATCGCGGCGAATGCGCAGCTGTCGTCGCAATAGAACACCAGGCCGCCGGCGGTGCTGATCAATCCGCCCCACGTGCTGCCCCCACGGATCTGCGGAATCTCCCACGCAACCTTCCAGGTCTGGATATCGATCGCCCGTAGGAACTTTTGCGGCGGTTCGTCTGGAGCCAGCCGCGCGCCACCTCCATAAAAAGATTTACCCGGTTCCCACCACGCGTCCGACTTCGTAAAAATCGCGCAAGACTCCCGCGCCATCACGTAGAACAGCCCCGTGGCTGAACTGTAAGCATTCGACATCCAGTTGGTCGCGCCCGAAGTAGCAGGACAGGTCTTGGTTCCCTCCACCGATGGTTCCTGTCCCGGGACGAGAATCGGCCTGACCTTCGCGTCAATACCGCTCGCCCAGGTGACCTTCTTCGCGAATTGTTGGCCCAGCAAAAATTCGCCGGTCACGCGATCGAGGACGTAGAAGAATCCATTGCGGTTGGCCTGCAGCAACAACTTGCGCGGTTTGCCGTGCCAATCGGCGTTGACGAGCATCGGCGTTTGGGCGGCGTCCCAATCGTGCAGATCGTGCGGGGAGAACTGGAAATACCAGCGAAGCTTGCCCGTGGCTGGTTCAAGCGCAACCACGGAGCTTGAGTAAAGGTTGTCGCCTTTGCGTTCGTCGCCATTGTAGTCGGGGCACGGGTTGCCGGTAGGCCAATAGATCAGGTCCGTTTCCGGATCGTAGGTTCCGGTGAGCCAGGCGGTGACGCAGCCATGTTCGATCGCCCGGCCCACCCACGTTTCCGAGAGCGGCTCGCCCTTGGCGGGCATCATCCAGAATCGCCAGGCACGCTTGCCGGTATTGACGTTGAAGGCGTCGAGGAATCCGCGAGCCCCTTCGTCACCGCCGGAAGTTCCAGCCAGCACAAGGTCCTTCACAACCAAGGGCGCGGAAGTCCCGCCGTAATGCTGCTTATAGTCGGCCATTTGCGTGTCCCAAAGCAGTTGGCCGCCAGTGCGGCTGAGCGCAATCATATGGGCGTCATCAGTGAGCATGAAAACTTTGTCGCCCAGCACCGCCACGCCGCGATTGATTTTCGACGCCGCGTCGCCCACGACGCCGGGCGTGAGTGGACGAGAGTAGTGCCAGATCTCCCGCCCGTTCTCGGCATCCACGGCGTAAGCCTCGTTCGCCATCGTCACATACATTACGCCGTCCACGACAATCGGAGTCACCTCCAGGCGTTGTCCGCCCGCGATGGGAAACAACCATTTGGCGGCGAGGTGTGTCACGTTCGATGTGTTGATCTCAGACAACGGAGAGTGCCGGTTGCCGCCGATATTTCCGTGATAAGTGGGCCAGTCGCCCGGCTTGGGATGAACCACTTGTTCAAACGATAAGCCACCACCGGCTGAAGGGGTCTGAGCAATTTCCGCCGCGCCCTTGTTATCGCGAGTGAGCCGGCTCAGATAGGCGAGCAAATCCCGAATCTCTTCCTCCGGCGCGTTCACAGCGGGCATCAGCGATTTTGGTTCGCGCGTGAGCCCTGCGATCTGGCTCTTGGCGAACGAACGCAGCTTGCCGTCAAAGGTCTGAACCTGCAAATCGAACGTGCTTTCGTTGCGCGCCACGCCGCGCACTGTGCTTCCATCGAGCAATCTTAGGGAGACAGCCTGATACCCAGGCATCCCTGACGAACCGGGATTGCGCAGAGCCTGCTCGAGCTGCTGCACTCTCCGCTCGCGGCCGATATTCGACAAATCCGGACCCAGCGTTCCGCCGCTTCCGTTCACCATGTGACAGCGTGTGCAGTCACCCTTTCCGGCGAAGAAGCGCGCACCGTTCTCGGCGTTGCCTTGCGCTGGACGCTCGGCGGCGGGTGCACGCAGATCCCGGATATAGGCAACCAGCGCGGCGATCTGGTTTTCGGGAAGCCGAAATGCGGGCATTCCGCTTTCCGTTCCATTCTTGATCACTTCGGTGAGGTTCTCACGGCCGCCTCTGCCCGGACCGCGCCTGCCAAGGTCCACGATGTTCGGGCCATGCTCCCCGCCGCCGCCGTCCGATCCATGGCAGCCGGAGCAAAGAGCGGCAAACTGTGTCTTACCTGCCGCCAGATCCTGCGCGACAGCACCGCACGGCATCGATAGGAACGCCAGCAAAATGGCCCAATAATTTTTCATTTCGTTAGACCGTTCTTTCATTCGGAATTTGACTCGCGAGCAGCCGCGTTGAATGTTTTGACGGGCCCATATTGTTCATGGTCGACTCCCCACATTCGGTTTGCAGGGGAAATCAAGATTCTAGCCTGCTTGACGCCACCATGTCCCCCTACCAGTCAGAAAGAATGGAAGTCCGGTGGCTCCTGAGCCACCAACGGAAGTCTTGAACGGTTCATTTGGAGCGGTCGCAGATGTACTATGGGGCTGTGTATCCGGCGGCTCGACGCCGCTCCGGGAAGATTCAGGAGGCAACTATGAACAATGTGATGAAACTCACGCGAAGGCCGGCGACGCTCGCCGTTTTCGTCTTGCTTGCGATGCTGGGTAGAGCGCAACAGCCAGCTCCGCCGCTCAAAGTGACGCAGATCAAGGACAACGTCTACTGGGCTCAGGGTGGCGTGGGTTCGAATGACGGCATCATCGTGGGAACGACGGGCGTCATAGTCGTGGACACCAAGACTACAGCGGATTCGGAGAAGGAAGTGATCGCCGAAATCGCGAAAATCACTCCCAAGACCGTGAACACCGCCATCATCACTCATAGCGACGGCGACCACGCCAACGGCCTCGCCGCTTTCCCGGCGGGCTTAACCATCATTGCGCAGGAGAACTGCAAAAAGGAGCTGGAAGCCTCCGCCGGCAGCCGCAATCCGGCGCCGCAGGATCGGCTTCCCACGAAGACTTACAACAGGACGAATAAGCTGACCATCGATGGCGTACATATCCGCCTTTACCATTGGGCTAACGCGCACACCAGCGGCGACACCGTCGTGTATCTCCCGGACCAGAAAATTGTCTTCGGCGGCGACCTTCTGGTTACCAATCGCCCGGATACCAATATTCACTTGGAAAAGCATGGCTCCGCCGCAGGCTGGATCGAAAATGCCAAGGGGATGCTCGGCCTCGATGCCGATACCTACTTGACCGGGCACGGAAATATGATGACCAAAGCCGAGGTGCAGAAAAAGCTCGATCTCATCCAGGACAAGTACAACAAGATCAAGTCCATGGTTGCGGAAGGCAAATCGCTCGACGAAATCAAGACCTCGCTTGGCGAGCCCACTGTCGCGCCGCCGCCAAACGCGAATGGCGCGCCGCCTCCAGCCACATTGACCGAAATAATTTACAAAGAAGTGTCGAAGAAGAGCTAATTGGGTTAGAACAGGCGGTCGTGCGTCGGACGTCGGCGAAGAAATGCGCCGGTTGGATCGCGTCGCAAGCGGAGTCGGCCCGGCTGAAGAGATCGCGTGATTGCGCCGATACAATCCTTACGGGAACCTAGGCACTTCGCCTTGCGTTCGACAACCACGAACTTATGGGCGTTTTTGGCGCTGGGATCTTCGCTGACGATGAAGCATTAGACGTCCGGGATGACTACAAGTATTTCCTCGCCGATGCCCAGTCAAACGAGCTTGCCACTGACGCTATCGTCCGGCAATACGGGGCAAGCTTCGACGACCCGGCCGCCACCACGGGTTTTTGGCTCGGCTTAGCTTGGACACAGTGGAAGATCGGACGCCTTGACCCGCGGGTAAAGGCTGTCGCGCTGCGTGTCATTAACGACGGGCTCGATCTGAAAAAGTGGGAGGGTAGTCCACTCCGCCGCAAACGGGCCGCCGCGCTCGATCAAGCGCGTCTTAAGATCGAATCGCCACAGCCTGCGGCGAAGGGGCTGCCTAAGCCGCTGCCGGTGCAACTCCCAGGCTGGGAATTTGGCGAAGTGGTCAGCGTGTCACTCTCAAGCGGCAGGTTGGCGCTGCTTCACATGATCGCGTACCGAAGGTCCTCCAGTTTCGGAGTAAGGGCGCCGGTCGTTTCCATTCTGAACTGGACGGGCACGGAGCCGCCCACGGCGGAAGAACTGACGATGCTCACATACATCAACTGGCGCGGCATTGTTCGAGGAAACCACCTCTATAACTTGGCCTCTCCCAAACGATCTCCTCTAGCGGCCGATAGATTCGTTCATCTCGGAGTTATCAAACCAGTGACCCGGGGTGAGGCGACCGCGGCATATTGCAGTATTTCGAGCAGCGACACGCTCGATGAACTGCTCGCTGAGGTCTTGGCTCCGTATTGGAAGAACCCATCTCTCCCCCCGCATCATCCGGGATTCGATAAGCCCGAGGCCCAGCTATTCCGACGGACTTAGAGTCCGCCCGTTGGGCCAAGGCTGGTAAGGGCTGGCACGTGAGTGCCCGACGAATCTTTATCGGTAGGGTCTTTCTCTCGGCCGATGGAGCCCAGACCAGCTATGCTGGAAGCAGAGGTTTCAAGTGCAATATTTTGTTCGCACCGACGATATACGCAAGGAAAGCAGACACAGTGGTTCCGCACCTCTTACCAAGCGCTTGTATCCCGAGCTAGCCTGTTTTACGCTAAGCCAAGCCATCGAGGAAGCCAAGCGGAGCGTGCTGGAATCCGACAAGACCATCATGCTCCGGTCCGATGCCTGCTCCAGGAACAACAACCAGGTGCAGACCAAGTACCGCTGCTGGATTGACGAACGCGGCGCGTTTAATGAAATAGCCCTCGCATAGCCCCTTGAAGGACAGTTGAGAGCTTGCGCGCGTTACGAGCGATGCTGATCCGAATCGCTGTCCCAGGAACGTTTCTTATTCTTGCGAGCGCGCTTTCGCGCCTCCGCTGACTTGACACGCTTCCTTTGTCCGGGTTTCAGATAGAAGGCGTGCTTCTTGATGTCTTTGATGATTTCTTCATTCATCACCTTCCGCTTAAAGCGCTTGAGCGCGCTCTCCAGGCTTTCGCCATCATTTACGTGAATTTCAGCCAACGGCACTCACCTCGTATCCCGACCCTTCAGGGTAACAGCTTTCCGTAACATCTCCTACTGGGGGTTGGGAACGATCATCGGAACCGTCTCCCCCGGTTCCAGGAATGCACTCTTCCGGTTTGCACCGTCATCCGGCGGTGATGGATTCGAGTATCGCCGGTGCGCAGGTTTAACGCAAGGGATTTCCGCTGCTATCCAGAATGGGATTCGAGATTACGACGGATCCGAAGCTGTCGCGCAAATAGAAATTCACCGAGTACCCTTCTTCTGTAAGGAGCCTGAGATCTTTCCTGATGGGCAACGCCCCCACTACCGTGCCCTCGATCTTCTTAGCGCCAGGTGTCCAGTTGGCACCATGATGCTCGTGATCTTCAGGATTCTCCTCGTAAATCTCTAGATCATACTCCGCGATATCCACAAGTTCCGTTCCCAGGAACACACTCCCGATCCCGGCAATCTTGCGGACAGGTCGAAATGACATCGGTAGAAGGGTACACCTTAGATGGCCCCGTAGCAAGCTGATTTGACTCGCGTTCGCTCCGGGAGTGGCCGATACTGAGGACCCGAAGGCCTATAGGAGGGCTTCCGCCGAGAATTTTTCGATAGTTTGACTAGAAGCTGTTCAGTTCCTTGCGAGATGTAGTGGAGACGACCTTCTGAAGCAAAAATGGGTTCGATAAACAATCTCGGCAACCCGCCCGCCATCGGCCCTGCGGAATCTCCCTCTCCTACGCGGAAAGCAGGCATTCAGCCCGGCGCAGATCAGGTGCAACTCGCTACAGTGCCGCTCCCGGCACAACTCGATCAGCGTACAAGGACCGATCCTTCAAATTTTAAGACAGTTTTGAGGGATAGTATTGAGAAGCTTAGAGTTGCCGCATCGCAATGCTCCGATCCGGCGGAGGCTGCATATCTATCCGGCTTGGCTAATCGTTTTCAGAGGCTGGAAGAAGCGGAAGATTCCAGCTCGCCCCAATATCTATCATTCTGACCGCGCGCTAGCAATCTGTAGATCACTTCACGCTCAGGTGCTGGGCGTCACGGTTATTCTCCGTGCATACGTATTCGCCAATTTCTTCGCCGGGAGCGAGGTTCCAAATACTGTGGATGGCCCACGGCTTAGAGAATGCTCCCGGGTCTTCGATGATGATATCCACCTGGAGGTGCGCGAAATCAGTTCGGTGGTAGTGCTCGACCAGGTGCAATTGCTCAGTGTGCGGGTAGATGTTCAGCCAGCTCTTGTCGTTCATTCCCACCGTATCGATCACCAGCATGTCTCCCTCCCAGTGGCCGGTCGAGTGTCCCAACCAGGTTGGATTCAGGTCCTTAGGGTGGCTGCGTCCGTCCAAAAAAACTTGCCGGACTGCCACCACATCCTCCGCGAGCGTCAGAAGCAGCGTCGGTGTCTGGACGATTTTGTACAGCAGCGGCCCCGTGATCAATGGTCCCCCTGGCAGGCAAAAGCCACTGGGACTGTCGCGTAAGTTGTTATCCAGCCACTTTTTGGACAACGCCGCGGCCCAGGGCAACATCGAAGGCTCCTCGGGATTGGGGTCGTCATTACTGTTCCAAACTCCCGAGAGGTCGGGCTTGCCATCCACAGTCCGATTAATGGTTCCAGACTCACCAGCGTATTTGTTGCGGAGAAAAAGTGATGGATCGTCTCCAGGGGTGCCCAGGTTTGGTCCCCACGACATTTTGATATCGGCGTGGAGGGTCTGGCCCGCCCGAACCGCCAGATCTTTCTGTTCGAATTTGTCGAGTGTGAATCCGACGGCCGGAACTAAGATCTCATAGGTTCCCTCCGGCAATTGCGCGAAAGTGTAGGCCCCGGAAGCGGAGGTAGACGTTTTGTGCAGAGTGCCCGTCTGCGAGTTCTTTGCCTGGACGGGGATGTTCGGAGCTGTACCACCGTCAGGGTCGGTGATGACACCGGAGATCGTGCCGAAACTGTTGGACTGTGCGACGGCGTGACTCGCCAAAATGCCTACGCCGAAAGCGATGATCAGGCGGATCATCCGTTCAGTATAGTGGGTCTACAACAAATAACGTGTCTTGGGAGTTATTTCGGCGGCATCAGCAGCTCGATCTGATTGCCGTCGGGATCTTTGACGAAAGCGAAGATAAGGCCTTCTGCCGACTTGTTCGGCGGGCGTAGCACCACGCCGCCGTTACGTTTTACCGACTCGATCGCTTGGTCAAGATCAGGTACCTGCAGGATGAGCGACGCCATCGCGCCGGCCGGAGCATCCTTCGGGCGGGTCGCAATCACGATGGGCGTAGTCGTGGCGTGCTTGGCCAGGTCAACCGTTGAGCCGGAGTTGATCACGATCTCCTTGAAGGTCGCTGTGTTGGCCGGCCGGCGGGTCTCGGACATGCCAAAAGCCTTTTCGTAGAATGTGGCAAGCGCTTCGGGATCAGTTGCCAGAACCCGGATGGTGCGCACGTGAATACCACTTTCCTGCGCCATCGCCATCGTCGCCGCGACTAGAATGTACGAGGCCGCCTTAACCAAACTCATCTTGTTCTCCGTCGCCTCATCACGAGGTTCATCAGGCCCACATGATCATCATCCAGGCCGGGCGTTCGAAGTGTGGGCCGCCGAGATGGACCAAGGGAATCAGTTTACCACCGCGTCTCGGAGTGTGCGCGGCTTGGGCAGATAAGTTCGCCGCTCGGACCGCTGGCGTTTGCCGTATCCCAGATCCGTTTCTACGGTAGAGACGGTGGGGGCTGGCGCCGCTTAGTGGCCTGCTCAAAACCGTAGGCGAGTTCGATCAGCCGAGGTTCGCTGCACGCCATGCCTGTAAAGCTAACTCCGAAGGGCGACGGCTTCGCATTGAATCCGTCCGGAAAAGGCTGCGTCGGAGCGTTGGGCACCATCCCGAACGGCACAATGACCGTCGGATAACCTGGCTTGGCCGCAATCGCCGCACCGGCCGCGCCAGGGAACAGCAACGCATCCAGGCGGTTGTTTTTCATCACTTCGTCTATGCCATGAGTTCGTGCAAGAGCGATGTCCTTGGCCCGATCCGCCAGGTAGCGGGAACGATCCGTCTCAACGTCCATCTCGTCTGAAACGTCAAGGGCGGACTGGCCGTACTTGATCGCACCTGCGTTGCGATGCTCCAAATTCCACATTCGCAACCCGGTCAGGGACTTCACCGGCGCGGCAGGACCCAGCGATGCGAGCCATTGGTTGAAATCGCGCTTCATGCCGTACTTGAACGTCACCGAGCAGCGATCGTCTTTGCCTTTGCCCTCGTTCGCGCCGCGGCAGACATCCCAAAGCAGTATGTTCGCCCCAGCGTCTGAGCTAAGCGTACTGGGGATGTCCGCGGGATCCACGATCACCGCTCCCTGCCGCTTGAGGATATCGATGGCTTCCTTCATCACTCTGGCCTGCTCGACGTCGAGCCCTCCGCGCGGCTCATTCTCGCC
>Ga0157378_10006188_pt1 | contig 10471 bp, 5 predicted proteins | sample M65metaG_FD_115309 | JGI IMG/M metagenome (GOLD analysis project Ga0157378, IMG submission 115309) | Miscanthus rhizosphere microbial communities from Kellogg Biological Station, Michigan, USA - M6-5 metaG | ecosystem: Host-associated > Plants > Roots > Rhizosphere > Soil | place: USA: Michigan...
ACCAATGCTATCGATGGTTTCAGTCAACGACTGGAAAAAATGTTTCCCAGCATGATTGAACACCGCTGCAGTGTGGGTACCCGTGGCGGCTTTTTTCAACGGGTGGAAGAGGGCACCTGGATGGGACATGTAATTGAACATATTGCACTGGAGATACAAACACTGGCCGGAATGGATACTGGTTTTGGCCGTACCCGTGGCACGGGTGCCCATGGTGAATATTATGTGGTGTTTAGTTATATGGAAGAAGATGCGGGCGTTTATGCTGCAAGGGCTGCCGTAAGAATTACACAGGCTCTCACTGACAACGTGGAATATGACCTTAACGACGATATACAAAAACTAAGGGAGATAAGAGAAGATACCCGGCTGGGGCCAAGTACCGGCTGTATTGTGGAAGAAGCTGCCAAAAGAAATATTCCTTATATCAGGCTGAATAAGCAAAGTCTGGTACAGTTGGGGTACGGTGTACATCAAAAAAGAATAAGAGCAACCATTGCCAGTACCACCAGCAATATCGCAGTGGATATTGCCGGTGATAAAGAAGAAACCAAACTCTTATTAAGTGCGGCTGAAATTCCGGTACCAGGAGGTACTGTTGTAAGAACAGAAGAAGGTTTGAGGGAGGCCGTTGAAAAATTTAAATACCCACTGGTGATAAAACCCATTGATGGTAACCATGGGAAAGGCAACACCACTAACATTACCACCTGGGAACAGGCACTTAAAGCATTTGAAGCGGCAAAAATTTACAGCCGCAGTGTGATTGTTGAAAAGTTTATCACCGGTTTTGACTTCAGGATACTGGTGATTAACAATAAATTTATCTGCGCCGCTTTGCGTACACCCGCTTCCGTTATAGGAGACGGCCAACACACCATTCAATGGCTGATTGATGAAACCAACAAAGATCCACGGCGCGGTTTCGGGCATGAAAAAGTGCTGACACAAATAACAGTGGACGACAGCACCATGAAAATGCTGGAAGATATCGATTATACGTTAGAAACAGTTCCACCAAAAGGAGAACTGGTACTTTTAAAAACCACTGCCAATCTTTCTACCGGCGGCACCAGTACGGACGTTACAGATGAAGTGCATCCTGCCAATATTTTTATGTGTGAAAGGATCAGCAAGATCATTGGCCTGGATATTTGCGGTATTGATATCATGGCTACGAATCTACGTACACCCGTAAGCGAAAATGGCGGAGCCATACTGGAAGTAAATGCTGCGCCGGGTTTCCGTATGCATATCGATCCTGCTGAGGGCCTGCCCAGGAATGTGGCTGAGCCCGTTATTGATATGTTGTTTCCAAAAGGCAGTGTGGGCCGCATCCCCATCATCGCCATCACAGGTACAAATGGTAAAACTACTACCACCAGGTTAACCGCACATATTGCCAAAAGCGCCGGAAAAAAAGTTGGTTATACCACCAGTGATGGTGTCTATATTCAAAACCAGCTCATGATGAAAGGCGATTGTACCGGCCCATTGTCGTCAGCTTTTGTACTAAAAGATCCTACTGTTGATTTTGCTGTTTTGGAATGCGCCCGGGGAGGTATATTAAAATCAGGGTTGGCTTTTCAAAACTGTGATATTGCGATTGTAACCAATGTTGCTGCTGATCATATTGGTCTCGGCGGCATCAACTCCATAGAACAAATGGCAATGGTAAAAGCGGTAGTTCCGGAAACAGTCTTTCCTCATGGATTTGCTATTTTAAATGCAGAGGATGATTTGGTATATGGTATGAAGAAAAATTTAAAATGCAATATTGCCTTATTCAGTATGGATGAAAATAATCCACGGTTAAAAGAACATTGTGCCAATGGGGGATTGGCAACTGTATATGAAAATGGGTTTGTCACTATCATGAAAGGAACCTGGAAGATCCGGGTAATGGCGGCCAAAGACATTCCGCTTACTTACGAAGGAAAAGCAATACATAATATTACAAACTGCCTTCCCGCAGTCATGTCAACTTATTTGTACAGGGACATTAGCATTGAAGATATTCGCCAGGGGCTGCAAACTTTTATCCCGGGAGAGAGTTTAACACCGGGAAGATTGAATTTCTTTCATTTTAAAAACTTCACTTTCCTTGCAGATTTCGCTCACAATCCGCATGGGTTAAAACTGCTGTGTGATTTTATCGGCAAACTGGATTACAAAACGAAGATTGGAGTGATCAGCGGCACCGGCGACAGAAGAGATGAAGATATTAGGGAACTGGGTGAGATATCAGCTCATTATTTTGACCGGATCATTATCCGTTGCGATAAAAATTTACGGGGAAGAACGGCTGAAGATATCATTAGCCTGCTGCAGGAAGGAATTAGTAAGGTAAATCCTCACGTAGCTACTAAAGTAATAGCGAATGAAAATGAAGCGTTGGAATACATTTATGCTAACCCGGTGCCGGGTGCATTGTATACTATAATGTGCGATGTGGTAGCAGGGGCATTGGATAAGATAAAAGAATTAAAGGCCAGGGAAGAATCTATCGTACTGTAACCCTGGCTTTAATAGAACCTAAGCTTATTTTTTTCTTAAAACTGTTTGGGAATTTTGGCTACATCCCCTACATTTGCACTCCCAATGAAATAATTGGGAAAATGATTGGGTTATGGTGTAACGGTAGCACTACAGATTTTGATTCTGTCTGTCTAGGTTCGAATCCTGGTAACCCAACAAAAAAAGGCAAACCATTTACAGGTTTGCCTTTTTAGTTTATACAGTTGCTGTTACTAATTCCCTGTCCAGCTTTTTTATTTTACTGCTGATAGTTCCAAATTCAAAAACTCTTAACACACTCGTTACAAAGGTTATCCAGCGGCCTGGATAAAGAAATTTTTTACCAAAAGCAGTTACCGTTTCATCTCTTTCATATATAAATGCATCCCTTAAAACCGCCGTATTCAGCGGGGCATAGTCGATAGCTTGCTGCCAGGCGGCATCACGTGCTATATTCATAGAGAAACCTGCCAATTCATTTTCAAACTTACCTATATTCAATTTCACCAGTAACTTGCTTAACGGCCACCTGTCAAACAAGTCTGTTTTTAGTTCCTCTACCAGCTCCTTCAATACTTCATTTATTTTATAAAAATCATTTTGAACATCATTTATTCCTGCGCCCGGTGAAACAGTTGCCGCTGCAACACCCAGGTCAAGACTTATATGTGCATTCATCCCGGCAAGCAGGTGATGTAATATCATTGGCTTCCATAATTTAGTAGTATCAAAAGCCAATTGCCAGCAATGGCTGCATGATTTTCCACCCCGGTAATTTTGGTAAGCTTCCAGGTAACGGTTGGCGAAAACAATGTCCAGCTTTTCCATCCTTGTGTTATCGTCAAAATACCCTTGTTTTGTTTTATCAGCAACAGCAATTGTCACTCTCTTGTATAAAGCTGCAAAGTATCCTGCCCTTTCTGAAACATCTGCAGATCGGGTCACTATTTCATTTAATTGTGCTATTACTTCGCTGATAGTGATTGCTGTCATACCAGGGAAAAATATTTTACTTAAAGATAAAATTTTCTTTACCCGACCTGCTACTTTTTATTGTTGCTCAGGTTTGAGCTCGTAGAATATTTTTATCAGGTTATTTTCTCCCATTACGGTTTCCAGCATAAAGGATTTTCTCTTCTTCCCGTCAATGATCTCCAGTACAGAAGTATTAGGTGGAATGGAACCCAGGTTATCTGCCACAAAATTTATCGTATTGGGGCCGGGCTTCAAAGTAACGGTAATGTACTGCGTTCTTTTTTTTACAGGAAAACCTTTTGCAATCCAGTCGCCGTTTATATTGATGGAAATACTGTCACCATCTTCCACCGCATCATCCCATATAGCTAAAGTCAGTTGCCTGGAAGTAGACAATATACTACCCATCAATTTTTCATCTTCCTTTAAGGGTTGATAATAGGCTGGTGTATAATCCTGGAAATAAGTATCCTTGTCTTTATCGTGTGCAAAATAAAATTGTGCTGCAATGAATGAAGACCCGCTGTCAATTTTTCTGGAAAAATCAAGATTGAATTTTTTACGGCCAAATACGAAATTTGCTTTGCCACTATTGGGAAGATCATTCCCAAAATTCTCTGCAAATAATACCAATATGTTGTTACCGGTATCCAGCAAAATATCTTCTGAGTGTGGCTTTTTGTTTAGCGTAACCCTGTCTATTATCACGTTACCATTTAATGCCACAGAGACTATATCTGTTTTTTTAAGACTTGACAAATGTATCATCCCATCTCTCGTGGGCAAATAAACGGAATCCAGCAAGCCAAAATAAACCTGCGACAAAGAAGGACTTATTATTTTATCACTGCTTTCATCCTTCCATGGAATACCACCGGTTTTAGTTAAACTGATTTCTGCATCTTTTAAAAAATGGATAAGCTGCAGGTATGTCTTCCTGTTTTGTTTTTCAAATTTTAAAGTATCTGGAATAAATGCGGCAGCCTGCTTTGACAGCAGCCTGCTGATGGTTAATGTTGGTTGGCCTTTAAGATCCTTACTGTGATCAAAAATCCCATTTAAAAACTCTGGGGCTTTGCCAAGACTGAAAGGTTTTTCAGATACCCGGAATTTATTTCTACTGATCCCAAGTTCCCTGATCGTTTTTTTAACGAGTAATAATTGGTATACAGCAGTAAAACTGTCACATTGTAATGTTAATTGCGCCGGGTAAAGAACATTCTTTTCAGAAACTCCTACTTGCAACGTTGCATGTAACGGTGTACTCCCGGAATCTTTTAAGTATTCCATTTCCCATGTTCCTGGGTAAACGCCGGTTTGTGAAAAAGAATAAAATGGGATAGCCAACAAACACAAAATTAATATGAATATATTCCTGTTCATCCTGGCGTATAGTAAGCTGGTTATCCGTACTGTTTTTTAACCTTTCAAATTGGTATTGATTATACCTGACTATTGTTTTATTAAAAAAGAACCTGTAGTTTGAAAGTGTAAGATATACCTTAAATTTTAATTGAGGCTTTAGGCACAGTACCGGTGTTTTATAAATCAGCACGTTCATCAGTCATTTTTTTAATGAAATATATAAGGCGAACTGATTCTCCTTATTTATTATCCTATTTTATAAATTTTCCAAAGTAACTTTAATAAGTGAAAAGATTAAATAAATTCTTATGGAACATAAAAAACAGTTAGAAGATTTAAATAAAGAAACACTGGAAAAACTCGAAGAATATATGAAGGCCAAAGGAGACACTGCCAGTGAACACCAGGAAAAAATAAGCGCAGCAAAAGATAAATGGCAGACTGCCTGGAATGAGTTTTTAGAAACACTTCTGTTGTTGGAAAGACTTGAAATCTGAGGTTAATTTTAAAAATATTTTATAAGTATTGTTATCGTCCAACATGTCGAAGTCAAGAATTTTTTTATAAATGTTTTTTAAAAATTTATTTGCCCTCAAACCTTCCTCTACCCAGCCCTGGATATTAAAAAATCAGATTAGTCACCTTATTTTTCATTTCCAAAAATTTTTATCAGGCTAAAAAACAGCTGTTTACTTTCATTAATTATATCTTTATACTCTTAATTAACAAAACCAACGATTATGAGAAAAATTGCAGTACTCTTTGCTGTACTCTTGTGCAGCATTTCTGCCGTAGTTGCTCAAAACACCGTTAAAGGCAGAATTACGGACATAAAAGACGGCTCCCCTATCTCCGGTGCCTCCATCAAAGTAATTGGAGAGAAAATATCCACTACCTCGAACGCCGATGGTACGTTTGAAATCATGTTAAAGCCCGGTAGCTCAATTGAGGTTTCTGAAGTAGGTCATAATCCACTAACGTTAAAGTATAGCGGCTCTGGAGATCTTGATATCAAAATGGTACAGGAAACAAAAAGCTTATCAGAGGTTGTGGTAGTGGGTTTAGGTATAAAAAGAGAGAAAAGAAATTTAACCTACAGTGTGCAGGAAGTAAAAGGTGATGCTATCGTTGCCACCAAACAGGATAATGTTGTGAATGCACTGGCCGGGAAGATTCCGGGAGTTCAAATTACAAATTCTACAGGTATGCCCGGAAGTGCCTCCCGAATTGTTATTCGCGGGGCTACCTCCTTAACAGGAGATAACCAGGCCTTGTTTGTTATCGACGGTGTGCCAATGGATAATTCAGAAGCTGGTTCACCAGGCGGTGGTGCACTGTCTAACGGTTCATCAGCAAACAGGGCTATAGATATAGATCCTAATATCATAGAATCTATATCCGTGTTAAAAGGTTCGGCAGCCAGTGCTATTTATGGTTCATCCGGTGCCAGGGGTGTTATTTTGATTACTACAAAAAACGGCGGCCTTAATAAAAAAGCACAACTGAATTTCTCCAGTTCTTATAGCTGGGATAGCCCCATATTACCCGGGTTCCAGGATAAATATGCACAAGGTATAGATGATACCTATATTGATGGCAATAATGGAGAATTCGGATCCGGCTCCTGGGGGCCATTGATGGATACATTAAAAGTAAATGGTGAGCCAGTAAAAAAACACGATCCAAGAGAAGAATTTTTCAGAACCGGGCATACCCTGGATAATACGATAAGCGTAAATGGTTCAGCCAATAATTCACGCTATTTCTTTTCTTATTCGTATTTAAAAGATGATGGTTTGATTCCAACTACTTATTTAAACCGTCATTCTATTTTTGGAAAATTTTCCAACCAGATTGTTGACAAATTGAACCTGTCTTTTCAACTGAATTATGTGAATACGGCAAATCACCGGACGAACGAAGGTAATGGAATAGCAAATCCTTTATGGACAGTATATGGTGCCCCTATTTCATGGGATCCACTTCCCAGTACTAATCCTGATGGAAGCCAGCGCCTGTATCGTACGGGAAGAAATAACGCCTACTGGCTGGTGGATAATACCGGTTTTCAATCCGATGTAAACAGGTTTATACCTGTAGCCGCACTTACTTATACTCCCTATTCCTGGTTAACCATCACGGAACGCCTGGGTGCAGATATGTATACTGACCAGTCTGACTATCATGAAGCAAAAGGAATTGTTGGTGGTTTGAGCCCGGATGGAGGTGTTGTGAACCGTAATGAAAATTTCAAGCAATTTAACAATGATTTTATTGTTGATATGCACAAGCAGTTAACCGAAAAATTATATGGCTCGTTTATTTTAGGAAGCAATTTGTTTTCAAAAACTGACCGGCTTGACCAGGCTACCGGGCTGGGTTTAGGTGTGGACGGTTTTTATAATATCAGCAACACATCTAAGCAAACTTCCAGCAGCTACCTTACAAGATACCGGAAAGTAGGGTTTTATGCACAGGCAAACCTGGAATACGAGAAAATGATTACCCTTGCATTAACAGGTCGTTATGATGGTACTTCAACTCTGTCTCCAGACAAAGCTTACTACCCTTATGGCTCCGCAGCAATGGGTTTTATTTTTACAGAATGGTTGCATACAAATAATAGTAATCCCATTTTAAGTTTTGGTAAAATAAGGGCTTCGTATTCACTGGTGGGCAGCGATAATATAGCACCCTATGCTTTAACCACGCCCTATTCATCAGCTATTGTTTCTAATATCACTTTTCCATTTAATGGGCAAACAGGATTTTTATTAAACTCAACCCTGGGAAATAATAAGTTAAAAAATGAATCTTTAAAAGAAACTGAAGTAGGGCTTGACTTAAAATTCCTCAAAAACCGGTTATCTTTTGAGGGTTCCTATTTTACACGAACCAGTTCAGACCTGTTGGCTCCTATCCAGATTGACCCTGCTACCGGTTTTACCAATGCCAATTTAAACGTAGCCACTATTGAAAATAAAGGGTATGAGCTATTATTAAGTGGAACACCGATAAAAACCAAAGATCTTACATGGGAAGTGAACCTGAATTTCAGCCATATCCGTAACAAGGTGTTGGATCTGGGGCCTGGCTTAAATTCCTACCAGTTTGGTGGTTTTTCAGGAGGTGGCGGTATCTATGCATTTAAAGATCAGCCTTACGGTATTCTTTATGGTTCCAGGTATAAACGTGATACTGCTTTACATAGTACAAATTATGGCAGAATCCTGGTAGATGATGCCGGAGAGCCAATCACTGATGATAACAGTGGGCCAATAGGCAACACCAATCCCGACTGGACTGCTGGTTTTTCCAATACGATTACTTATAAAGGATTTTCTTTAAATTTTTTATTTGATATTAAAAAGGGTGGAGATATTTTCAACCTCGATGAACATTATAACTGGTTTTATGGAACGCCCAAAACCACCGAAGACCGTACTCCAAGAGTTTTCAATGGTGTTAGGGAAAGTGATGGAAAAGAAAATACCGATGCTATATCCGGGCAAACTTATTTCAGGGATATAAGCGCTATCGATGAAGCTGTCATTGAAGACGGAACCTATGTTAAGTTGAGAAATGTAGGTGTCTCTTATACGCTTACCCACGCCAAAATGAGTAAGCTTCCTTTTAATTCTATAACGTTTACAGTAGCCGGCAGGAACCTTTGGATATATAAACCACATTTTTATGGTTCGGATCCGGAAGCCAGTCTCCAGGGAGGTGGTAACGGCCAGGGCCTGGTTAACTATATGGTGCCAACAACAAGTTCAATCAGTATCGGTTTAAAAGCTACATTTTAAAAATATTCAACATGAAAAAATATAATTTATTAATACTTTTTTTATTTTTTATTTCCGTAAACGGTTGTAAAAAATACCTGGATGTAAATGAAAATCCTAATAATCCTACCGATGTTTCGGAATCCAATTCACTGCCAGCTGTAGAAACAGTAATTGCTACGCAGATTACAGGAGGGAATGTGGTTTTTGGTGTGGCAACCACCACTTCATACTGGACACAACAGATAGCGCTTAACCAGGAACAGCCCCAAATTGACGGATATAAAGTTACTACCGATGTTGTTGATTGGTATTTTTTGTATCCAACAATTAAAAATTTGCAGTTGTTAAGCGCCAAAGCTGTAACAAATAGCAACTACGCTTATGCAGGCATTGCCGAAACCCTCTCCGCTTATACTATGGGCATCATCACCGATTTATGGGGAGATGTTCCGTATTCTCAGGCATTGTCGGGAATAGATAATATCCGCCCTACATATGATAAACAGGAGGATATCTATAAAGGCTTACAGGCTCAATTGGATAAAGCAATTGAATACTTTGATAAACCGGCAGGGGTAGTTCCAGGTGCAGATGATTTTATTTATGGTGGAGACGTAGAGAAATGGAAAAAATTTGCCTATACACTAAAAGCAAGGTACTATATGCACCTTTCAAAAGCACCAGGCTATACTGCTGCCGCACAGGCAGACCTGGCACTGGGTGCTTTACAAAAAGGGTTTAGCAGTAATGATGATGACGCCAGCTTTGCCTATCCCGGAACTTCAGGAAATGAGAGCGCCTGGTTTGAGAATACTTTAACTGAAAACGGCCCTATCGTTTTATCTTCCACCTTTATTGATTCACTGGTGTCTCGCCAGGATCCAAGGCTACCGGTTATTGCAGCTGAAGCCCTTACAGGCGGCGGGTATCACGGAAGAGTGATTGGTACGGGTGCTAATCCTGACCCTGATGAATATTCCCGTGTGAATGATTTTTATGCAGGTGCTGCGGCCAGCGTGTATGTCTTAACTTATGGAGAAGCGCTGTTTCTTAAAGCAGAAGCTACTTTGATTAAAAGTGGATCCACCGCTGCCCAGGCTATATACCAGGATGGTATTACCGCACACATGACTAAGTTAGGAATAGATATGGCTTCTCCTGCTGCAAAATCATACCTGGCTTCCAGGGGTACACTTACTACCGGGAATGCTTTACAAAGAATTATGGAAGAAAAATCAATTGCTGACTTTTTATCAATAGAAAATTACAATGACTGGAGACGCACAGGTTTTCCATTATTAAGCCCCGTGCAAAACAGTTATTCACCGGCCATACCATTGCGGCTACCATATCCATTAACCTCTATCACCAGTAATCCACAGCCGGAGAACGAGGAAGGAGCTACTCCGATTACTAAACCCGTTTGGTGGGATAATTAATTAATATTTTTAATACAGAAAGTAGCCGTCTCATAAATAAATGGGGCGGTTTTTTATACAATTTATTTTGAGCGTCGCATTTGAGTAAAAATTTTTTTTAGTTAATAGGGATTCTCCGTGGCTTATCGCCAAAGGAAACTTGGAATTATAAGAAATTAAGAATACTTGAGTCGTGGGGCGGAGAATCAAGTCATATAATGTAAATGTTCTGCAGTATCATTTTGTAATAGCTGTCATTTAGCACCTTTATCCAATAATGATGAATTTTTATAAATAAGTTTCAGGAAAAGAAAATATAAATCGTACTTTGAAAATAAAATTTATGCCCGAATCTAAAAGCAGACACCCTCACAAACATCCACAGCAACATCATCATAATATTACAGA
>Ga0157378_10006190_pt1 | contig 10470 bp, 4 predicted proteins | sample M65metaG_FD_115309 | JGI IMG/M metagenome (GOLD analysis project Ga0157378, IMG submission 115309) | Miscanthus rhizosphere microbial communities from Kellogg Biological Station, Michigan, USA - M6-5 metaG | ecosystem: Host-associated > Plants > Roots > Rhizosphere > Soil | place: USA: Michigan...
AAGACCTTGGGCTCGCACACAATGGCGCGGGCGAGGGCGACGCGCTGGCGCTGACCCCCGGACATCTGCGCCGGCCGGCGTTGGACGAATTCGCCCAGCGCCGTCATCTCGACCACGCGATCAACGCGACGTTTCACCTCGGCGGGGGTGACGCCTTTCATCCGCAGGCCGAAGGCGATATTTTCGTAGATCGTGAGATGGGGGAAGAGGGCGTAGCTTTGAAAGACCTGGTTCACGTCGCGGCGGTAGGGCGGGTCGCCGGTGACGTCCTGCCCGCCGATGAAAATTCGCCCCGACGTCGGGGAATCGAAGCCGCTGATCAGCCGCAGACACGTTGTCTTTCCACAGCCCGACGGACCGAGAAACGTCATGAACTCGCCCTCGCGAATCTCGAAATCCACATCCTTGAGCGCGGTGAAGTCGCCAAATCGTTTGCTGATCCCCCGCAGTTCCACCATCGCGCTCATCGGCAGGACACGTTACCGCCCGCGCCCACCCCGCACCACAGGAATTTATTGCGGTCGATTTTCGCGCCGTTCGCCGTTAGCTTGCCTTCGCGTCGTGCGGCGGCGCGAACCGGAGTCGAGATTCCATGAAGCGCGCGCTCCTCTTCCTGCTCCTGCTATTCGCAGTTTGCGTCGTGGCGCCCGCCCTCGTCCTGGCCGGATTCTACGGCTATGAAAACTGGACCGGCGCCGCGGACTGGCACCGGGTGGAAGCGGCGCTCAAGGCCGACGGCGAGCCGCTCTCGGCCGACGCCCTGCGGCCAAAGCCTGTGCCCGACGCGGAGAACATGGCCGCGGCGCCCGTTTTCCGCGAACTCTTCACCTACTACAATCCCCGGCGGGCCAGCGTTTACGACGTGAAACTGCCCCCTCCCGCCGGCTCCGTCGGATCGGTGGACAACGCCGCCCTCATCGCGCTGGCGCGGCGATTCCAGCCCGGCTTCAACGGCGACGCCGCCACCGCCGCGACCGTCGTGCTCGAAGGGCTCGCCCCGTTGGAGCCGTTGCTCGAGGCCGTCCGGCAGGCCGCCGCCCGGCCGGATTCCGTCTGGCCGGCGCACGATGCCCGCGGCCCCGCGGCGCCGGCGACGTTCCTCTCGCCGCTGCGGCACACCTCCGAAGTGCTCGCCGCCCGCGCCTCCGCGTCGGTGGCCGATCAAAAGACCGTGAGTGCGCTGGCGGATTTCGACCTCATCACGCGCCTCTCGGCCCGCTCGAACGATCCGCCGATGCTGGCTGCCTGCTATGCCGGGCAAACCATGCTCGGCTACGCACTGGACATCGTCGCCGACGGCCTCGCGCAAGGTGCCTGGTCAGACGACGACTTGAACGAAATCGAGACCAAGCTGGCGGGCTTCCATCCGCTCGCCGATTTTCGCGAGGCCGTCCGCGGCGAGCGCGCCCTCTTCCTGACGTCGCCCGGCACGTTGTCCCCCCGGGCGGAGGCGATTTTCAAGTTTGTCGATTATCGCACGCCCGCCACCCAATGGATCACCCGCACGCTGAGCTGGCTCACCTGGAACCTTCGCCCCTCGGGCTGGGATCTGCGCGACCGCGCTCGCTACGCGACCTTCACGCAGGATTGGCTGACTCTCGTCATCCACAACGGCTTCGTCCGCCCCTGGGCGCTCGCGGAATGGCAGACGCGCCTCACGGATATCCGCCGCAGCCCGCTGGAATTTTTTCGGACTCCGCTCACGGTGCTCGTGCTGCCGACCTTCGCCAATACCGCCCGCAGCGCCGCCTACATGCAGGCCCGGCTCGACTTCACCCAGCTCGCCTGCGCGATCGAGCACTACCGTCGCGCCACCGGTGGCGTGCCCGCCTCGCTCGATGATCTTTCGCCCCGCTGGATCAAGGACGTCCCCCGCGACGTGGTCGGCGGCGGGCGCTACTTCTACCGCGCCTCCGGCCCGACGGACTACGCGCTCTATGGCCGCGGCTGGAACGGCCGCGACGACGGCGGGAGTGGCGCCCATGCGAATCTTCTCCTCGGCCCCTCGACGGCGGACGATTGGGTGTGGACCCCGCGCTAGGATCGCTCCAAGAATGGCCGGAACGTGAGCGGCGAAAATCCGAACCCCGAACCCCACCGCCGACGGCCCCGCTACGCCGGAAAATACCCGCGCCGTTTCGAGGAAAAATACAAGGAACTCGCACCCGAAAAATATCCCGACACGATCGCGAAGGTCATTTCTTCGGGAAAGACGCCCGCCGGCGCGCATCTGCCGATCATGGTGCGCGAGATTCTCGATCTTCTCGCGCCCCGACCGGGCGCGACCGTCGTGGACTGCACGCTCGGCCACGGCGGCCACGCCCGGGAAATCCTCCCGCTCCTGCAACCCGGCGGCTGTCTGCTCGGGCTCGACGTCGATCCCATTGAGCAGCCGCGCACGGAGGCCCGCCTACGCGCGCTCGGCTTCGGCCCGGAGACGCTGCGCATTCGCCGGTCAAACTTCGCCGGCCTGCCCGCAGCGCTCGCGGCGGAATCGCTGCCCGGCGCGGACGGCATCCTTGCCGACCTCGGCGTCTCCTCGATGCAGATCGACGCGCCCGCGCGCGGTTTTTCCGTGAAACATCCCGGTCCGCTCGACATGCGCATGAATCCCTCCCGCGGCCAGCCCGCCGCCGCGCTGCTCGTGCGATTATCCGCGGGAGCGTTGGCGGATTTGCTGCGGGAAAACGCCGACGAGCCCCGCGCGACGACGCTGGCGGAACGCCTCGCCGGCCGGGCATTTGAGCTCACCACCGACCTCACCGCGACGATCCGCGCCGCGTTGCCGGACCTTTCCGAGGACGAGCGCGACCGCTCGGTGCGACGCGTCTTCCAGGCTCTCCGCATCGCCGTGAACGAGGAATTCACCGCCCTCGACACGCTCCTGCGACACCTACCGGAGTGCCTGAATCCCGGCGGACGCGTCGCCATCCTCACGTTCCATTCCGGCGAAGACCGTCGCGTGAAAAAATCCTTCCAGGCCGCATTGCGGGACGGACGCTATTCCCGCATTGCGGACGCAGTGATCCGCGCGAGCCCCGAGGAATGCCGCGCCAATCCCCGCGCGACCTCCGCCAAACTCCGTTGGGCCGAGCGATAAGGCCGCCGTCCAGAGGATTTGGCTCGGGACCTGCTTCATCAAATTCTTGTTCTGGGGGGAACAGCAGGCCGTCGTGACATTCGTCGCGGCGGTCTGTATTTTTCCTGCGTTTCGCAACTCTCCCGATTCCCCAACTCATGTTCACCGCCGCCCTGTCCGCCGCCCCGCTCTGGCAGCCCTTTCTCACGCACCCCATCCTGCAAAAATCCCTCGCATGGATCGCCGAAAATGCCGCGACCGCCGCGGAGGGGATTTACGAGCTGGGCGAGCCCGGCTGGTTCGTGAACGTGCATGGCTACGCGACGCGGCCGGCCGAAGAATGCCAGTGGGAAAACCACCTGCAGACCATCGACGTTCAATACCTCATCGAAGGCGCGGAAGGCATTCTCGTGCTGCCGGTCGCGCATCTGGGCGATCCGATCCTCTTCAAACCCGAGAGCGACACGCAAAAATTCGCTGCAGCGGCGGAACCGTCCACGCTCGTCGCGCTGCGGTCCGGCGATTTCGTGATTTTCCTGCCCGGCGAGGCGCATTGCCCGAAGGTCGCCCTCGGCGCGAGCGCTCCGCTGCGCAAGCTGGTCGTCAAGATTCCCGCACGGCTGCTCGGGTGACGCGAAATGTGACGGAATCGACACATTGGCCGGATTGCGAATCGTCGCCAGCGCGGTAGCGTCCGGCGTCCATGTCTCTCTCCGGCCGCCTTTCCTGCGTGCTGCTCTTCGCCTCCGCGGCATGGAGCGTAGCCCAGACGCCAACCCCGACTCCCACGCCGGCGCCGACGCCCATTCCGAATGAAGTGGACCTTTCCAAGTTTGTCGGGCGCTACCCCGGGACGGTGAAGGTGTCGCTGGACTCAGGCGCGCTCCACGTCGGCCAATCCAAGGTCCGCTTCCGCAGTCCCACCGCCACTTCGGCACGAATCGTCATCGCGGCCGACATCGCGGCCGGGGATCGGGTCATTCCCGTGGGTAACACGCTGACCTTTACGTCGGAAGGCGTCATGCGGGGCCAAAATCTCGCGCCAGGCGTGCTCACCGCGGCGAAGTTTGCCGGACTCTACACCGCGACGCCGCGGCAGATCACTTTTTCCGGCACCTACAAAGTCCGCAAACTCACTGGCCGCTTCACGGGCATCGTCGCTGCCGGCAAGCAGGGCCGCTTCACGCTGCGGTATTCGATTTTCCCCGGGGAGAGCGTCGTAGCCGCTTATATCTACCAGTATGTGGGCCGGGCGCGCACAGCCCGGTGATTGAGCCTCGATCGGAGCGCCCATAGTGTGAACTTAGAGCAGCTTGGGAAATGTCCTGGGCCGCAAAACTTGTAGCCGCCTCGCTGGGCGAGGCGCGTTTCTCGCAGCGGAACGGCCACAGACCGCGCTAGCGCGATGCTCTAGCCATCGCCGCCGCCGTAGCCGACCACCTCGACGGTGAAGTCGGATGGGGCTTCATCGCTCGGCGCAGGATTCCGCGCCTGGTTGGCGAGCGATTGCGCGGCGGAGTTCGACGCGCCGGCGGTATTCGACGCGGAGGTGAGACCGGCGATGTTTGGTGCGGCGACGGTAGGCGCGCTGGGCGGACCGGAGACGGAGCCGCCGGCGGCGATGTTGCTGGCATTGAGAACGACTTCCGCAGCGATCGTGATGTTGCCGCTCGCGCGGATACCTGCGTCGCCGGCGTCCACCGTGCCCACGGGGGCAATGAGGTCGATATTCGCGGGTGGAATGCCGGCCACCGTGGCCAGCGCGCCGATGCCGCCGCCGGTGGAAAGGCCGGCGAGATCGGTCTCCAGCGCGGCACTCTGGGCGTCGATGATCACGCGAGCCGGCGGCGCGGAGGCCACGGTGCGCGAGGCGGCGCCGGCGGCAATGTCGCCGGTGGACGACCAGATCACCATGTCGCCGCCGCGCAGCGTGAAGATACGTCCGACGCCGAGGCTGACGTCCTGATCGGTGAGGATGTCGATGGAGCCTCCGGTCTCGGTAATGATGCCGGGCGGAATCTCGGGATTGCCGATCACGACATCCGCGAGGCGGAGATTGCCGCCGGGCACGAGGATGTTGATGTCGCCGCCGTTGCGGGTGCGGATGTCACGCCCCTGCGCCAGCACGTCGCCGCGCCATTTGCGGCCATTGAAGAGGGTGGCAATGGCTTCGTAGCCGGGATCGTAGGCGGAGTTCAGGCCGAAATTCGGGCTGGCGGGGTCCGCGCGGTCGTGCGCGGTGTCGCTGAGCACGCGGAAGAGGAACTTGATGGCGGCGCGGCTCTGCTGCTCGGGCGTGAGCGTGTCGAGGGTGAGGGGAGGGGCGCCCGCGTCGCCAGCGGACATTTCGGCGAGGATCGCGGCGAATCGCTCGTCGCCGGAGGCGGCGTCGAGGAAGGCGGGGAAATCCAGGGCGGAGTCGAGCAGGCTGGTGGCGGGGCCAATGCCGGCGGCGATCTCGATGTTCGCTCCGTCGAAGGGCAGGAAGGGATTGCGGCGGTTTCCGATGGTGGTGATGCCGCTCGCGGTGCCGTCGGCATTGCTGGCGCCGGCGCCCAGGTCGAGATTCCGGCCGGCGAGCACCTCGAGCGTGCCGGGGCCACTGAGCTGGATGTCGCCAGCCTGGGGGATCTGAGCCTCGACGCTGCCGGCGATGATATTGCCCGGCGCGAAGGCCGCGGAGCGCAGCGGGGAATTTGCGTCGTAGGCGGTGAGATCACGGCCGGCGGCGATGGTGGTGACGTCGTCCGGAGCGAGATTCTGCGCGTAGAAGGAAATGTCGCTGATGTCCCGGCCGGCGATGACCCGCGCGCTCTTCGGCGAGAAGAGCGTGAAGCCGGAGATGCTGCCTTTTGCGGCGTAGAGGCGCAGCGGCTCCGGATCCTCGGCATGGAGGCCGGAGCTGTGCAGGGCCTGCTTGGTGGCGAGGACGGTATTGACCGCGCCGGTTTCCTCGAAGAGGAGGTCGATGAAGTTGAGGAAGTCGAGGCCGCTGCGGCGGGCGGTGGTCTCGTTCGCGACGAGCGTCTGGTAGGCGAATGGCGAGGCGACGCCGGGAATGCTGCCAGGAGAGGCGTCGGAGACGTTGAGGCGCGCGGAATACCACGTCGTGAGCCCGAGGGAGTTCACGCCATCGGGCTGCAGGCCGTTGATCGATCCACCGGCTGCGACGTCGAGCGTGCCGCGCGGGGCCGGAGAGAGCGTGATGTCGCCCACGAAGTTCACGTCGCCGGAAGGTGCCGCGATGTGGAGGGCGCCAGGCATCAGAGCGGAGACCCCGAGGAAGGAGGAGACGTTTGTCTCGCTCAGGCGGAGCCATGGCTGGGAGTTCGAGGCATTGTCGGCGTCGAAGCGGAGCACGCGGTTCAGCCATTGGTAGAGGAGGGGCTCGGCGCCTCCGCCCTCGATGACGGATTCGGTGCGGAGGCTCACCGCGCCGCCCAGCGACAGCACGTTGACGGCGTCCGACGAGGCGTAGGTCGAGAAGTAGGTCTTGTAGCGGGGGGTGTTATTGATGCCGCCGGGGAGCAGGAAGGGATTCGCCGTCGGTCCGAGCAGGATGTCGCCGCGCGCGGAGACGTCAAAAGAGCCCTTGCCGAGGAAGAGGGTGGTCGGCAGCCAGCTCTGTTCGGGCAGGGGCGACTGGCTGATGAGGGTGCCGGGCGAGGGCGTGCGGGTGGCGTTCGTCAGGATGGAATCACCCGCGGCGAGCCGGCCGTCGCCACGCTCGAGGTAGAACACACCGCCGTTGATGTCGCGGCCGGCCTTCACGAGGAGGTCGCCGCCGCCCAGTTCGACGAGATTGTCCTCGTTCGGCGCGCCGGAAGGCATCCGCGCATTCGTCGGCGCGACGGCGTCCACGTTCTTCACGTCGCGACCGGCGAGCAGGCTGACGTTGCCGCCGCCGAGCGCACCGATGCCCTCGAAGAAATTCGAGAAGTCGATCCACCACGTGGTGGAGGCGACTTCGCCGCGGGACGACGCGCCAAACACCCCGGTCTCGGGATCGATGTAGCCACGGCGGTAGAGCCAGTTCATGGGCAGCTGGCGGGACGAGTCCTCGGTGATCACGCCGAGGGATGTGCGCAGATAATGCGCGATGTCGGCACCGGCGGTGACGGTGACGTTGCCGCCGCCGAGGGAGTATTGGACGGGATAGGGCGGGTCCAGCACCACGTTTCCGAGGCCGGAGCCCTGGGCGTTGAAGCCGAGCTGCGGGAGTTGGAAGCGGCCGTCGAGCGTCGGATCGGCGACGAGCGTGCCGGCGGTGTAGATCGTGGCGAACTGGTTGAGGAGCTGTACATCGCGGCCGGCGGCGATCTCGATGTCGCCGCTGCCGGTGCGGAGGACCTGGTAGCGGGACTGGGCGTTCTGCGCAGTGTTGTTGCTGATGGACGCGGGGTTCGAGGCCTGCGTGGTGATGCCGAGAATGGCGCTGAGCGTGACGGCGAAACTGCCGGCGGGATTTGAAACGCCGCCTTTGGGGGCGTTCTTACCGAGGCGCAGGGAGCCCTTGTTCAAGCCGAGACTCGAGATCGGGAGCACCTGGGAATAATCGGCGGCGGTGAGGTCGCCGCCGGCGGTGAGGCGCAGGGACCAGGATTGCGCGTTCGCGGGGAGCGCGGGATTCGGATCGAGCAGGGGCGCGAGGAACGAAAGCGCGGGGCGGTTGTCGTCAATCGCGAAGCCGTCCTGGATGGCGTTGAACAAAACGATGTCGCCGGAGGCGCGCATCGTCAGCACGCCGGGCACGCTCTCCGGGCCGAAGCGGTAGGAGGCGAGATTCCAGTCGTTCGACGCGGGCGAGCTCTGGGCGCCGAGGGTGAGATCGCCGTTGCGGTCGATGATTTCCACGCCGGGCCGGATGCTCAGGATCGAACCGAGGCCGGGATTGCTCGCGAGGAGGCGGGCGAGCATGGCGTCGTAGGTGGCGGAGGCGACACCGGCGGCGCCGAGGAAGGCGGTGGCGTCGGTGCGGATCTGCGCACGCACGCCGACGGTGGCGTCGGTGATGGTGCCGGGGGAATTCGGCGTGAGAGCGGGATTCAGGTCGTAGAGTTTATAGCCTTCGACAAGGATGTGGGAGGCGCCGCGAATGGTCCCGGCGATGGGATCGATCTGCACGTCGTTGTTCGCCGCATTGCGCGGTGCGCGGAGGTGGAGGAGGCCGGTGAATTGTCCGCGGCTCTCGCTCGCGGGAGTGGCGGCGGCGACCGAGAGATCGAGGGACGCGCCGTCGAGGATGCGGATCGTCCCGGGGCCAGCCGTGCCATTCTGTTCCGTGCCCGCCTCGAGGAGGATGGAGCCGCCCTTGCCGGCGGCGTCGAAATCGTCGCCCGCGACGGTGAGCTCGGAGCCGGCGGCCAGGATGAGGTCGCCGTGGGCCTGGAGGCGAATGCTTCCACCAGTGGGGCCGGAGGCGTCGATGCGGCCGGTGACGGTGATGGACCCGGTATCGGCCGAAAGGTCGAAGCGCCGCGAGGTGGTCTCGCCGCCGAGAATGACATCGCCCTCGCGAACGCGGAACGAGCGACGCTCGAAGAAACCCGTGTCGTCGAGCAGGGTATTGAGCGCGGCGAGACGGCCGGCCTCGCGGACGTCGAGCAGGAAGCTGCCGCTGCTCCCCCGCCGCCCGGATTGGCCGAGGAGTTCGCCATCAAGGTTTAGATCGCCGTGCGGGGCGCGGATCGCAAGGACGCCCGCGTTGCCCGCCTGGGACTGAGCGGCCACCGAGAGTCGAGCCGTCTTTGACACGTTCACGGAGCCGTTGGCGGCGTCCAACGTGATCTGCCCGGCATCGGTGTAAGTCAGCCGGTCGAAGGTGGCGACCGCGACGCCGCCGACGTCGAGATCTCCCCCGACCTGCACGTCGCCGGTGGTCGCGCGCAACGTGAGAAGTCCGCTCGGGAAGAGCAGCCGGCTCGTCGCGGTGACGCTGGTTCCCTCGAGGGTGAGGCTGGCGCCGAGGCCGGGCGTGGACGCTGGACCGGACGGCGGTTCGCTGGCAAGGATGCGCAATTCACCGCCGGCGTGGATGGAGCTGGTCGTGGCGCTTCCCCCGGTGACCAGCGGGGTGCGCACGAGGAGGTCGCCCCCGGTGTGCAGGCGGGCGTCCCCAGTGAAACGCAGGCCGGCCGCTGCGTTAAGAGCAACAGAGTCGTATTGGTCAATATCGAGGCGGCCGCGGCCGAGTTCGATGGTGTCGGCGGAGAAGGTGATTCGACCGGAAGGCGCTGAGGACGGGCCGGGGCGGACGGCGACACCGAGGTTATCGAGCACGATGTGGCTGGCATTGAAGGCCATGGCGCCGTCGCCCTGGCCGAAGCCACGAATCTCGCCGGCGTGGAGTTCAAGCGTGCCGTCGATGGAGAAACGGCCGGAGCCGACGAGATCGATGGAGGAATAGCTCAGCAGGTTGAGGCCCTGCACACCCTGGAGACCCTGGAGAGTAGAGCCGGCGAGGACGAGGCCGTTGGTCGCGGGAGCGCTGAAGGAATCGCCGAAGCGCAGCGTGATCTGGCCGCTGCTCAACGAAACGTAATCGCCGCGGAGGCTCGCGCCGGGGCTGAGCGTGGTGCGGGCGCTGGAGTCGAGAATGAGGCTGGTCCCGGACACGGACGCGCCGCCGGCGATCGTCATCACCGGTGTGCCGGAGTTCGAGAAGCCGGAGCGGGAGATCGCAGCCGTGGGGTCGCTGCTGACGCGGAGCAGGAGGCCGTCGCCGGTGACAAGGAGCCTCTCGGCCTCGCCCCCGAGGAGGCCGGTTTGCGAGACCTTGGCGCCGGCCTCGAGCGTGAGTGAATCGAGGGAAGCCAGGATGATCTCGGGGCCGCTGAGGGAATCCTGCGTGTTTCGCAGGGTGATGTTACGCGTGTTCACCGTGACGGGGGTGCCTTCCTCGCCGGGCGCGGACCGCACACCACCGATGAGGAGGCTCTCGGCACCGAAGGACGACAGCCGCTCGGCGGTGAGCACGATCGTGTTCTCCGGGCGCTGGCTGGGAGCGCGGTCCACGATGAGAATGTCCTGCGGGGTGCTGATGTCGATTTCCGCGCCGCGGGCGCCGGCGTCGAGCGGCAGGGAATTCACGATGCCGTTCAGGCGCAGATTGTCGCGGGCCTGGAAGACGATCTGTCCCGAGTCCATCGGCAGACGGGGCACGGCGGCCTCGACCTCGCGGGCCTTGCGCCGCAGGAAATGATTCGCGGAGAAGACCTCGTATTCGGCGCGGGAGCGCACGACGCCGGCGGAGGCGACCTCGAAGCGCGTGAGCAACGCGCCATGGCGGCTGGCGGGGTGCAGGCCGTTGAACCGGGAGCCGGAGACGAGGCTGGAGCCAGCGGGCATGCCGAGGGAGCCGACGGGATCGCCGGATTCCGGCGTGACAAGGA